>ULWH01029938.1_pt1 | contig 12471 bp, 8 predicted proteins | sample 1960201 | NCBI WGS metagenome assembly ULWH01 (sample SAMEA4835808, study PRJEB28245) | human gut metagenome | biome: gut microbiome; material: fecal sample | place: Denmark | collected 2008
TCTTTTGTTTCTTTTCTTCAAGAAAAGAAATCGTCCCCCTTAGAAAGAAAGCGTCCTCTCCTACAGCCCGAGCGCCTCGTGAACGTCGCGCATGCCGGCGATCGTCTCCGCAATGACTTCGTCGAGCGTCATGCCGAGCATGTCGCAGCCCGCGAGGATCACGTCGCGGCTCACGCCCGCGGCAAAGCCTTTGTCCTTGAATTTCTTCTTGACGCTCTTGACCTCCATGTCCATCACGCTGCGCGACGGCCGCATGTATGCGGTCGCGGTGATAAGCCCCGTCAGCTCATCAATGGTGTACAGAAACTTCTCCATGTACAGCGCCGGCCTGACGTCCGTGCAAAGCCCGTAGCCGTGCGCGGCGACCGCATGGATAAACGCCTCGTCATAGCCCGCCTCCGCCAAAAGCCGCGGCGCGACCTTCAGGTGCTCCTCCGGCCACTTTTCGTAGTCCACATCATGCAGCAGGCCAACCTGCCCCCAATACTCGACGTCCTCGCCCTTCAAGGCGGCAAAATGACGCATGACGCCCTCCACCGCATAGCCGTGGCGGAGCAGCGCCTCGCTTTCATTGTACTGTTTCAAAACCGCAAGCGCTTCTTCGCGTGTCTTCATCGTGCGATCCTCCCTGCTCTTGATAATCATGTATCATACCGCAAAGCGCAAACTTTTTGCAACATTTTCTCAAAATTAGCCTTGACAGCTTTTTTTTACTATGCTATCATACGAAATTGACTTATAATGGATATACTGTGGAATTATGCCCAAAATCCCGCATTTCATGCAGGGCGAATTGCATGAAACGTATGGCGTATGGGAATGCTCCACGGTGGATTGAAAAACTTTTTGCCCTGTGGGTGCAGGGCGGGCAAAACAGCAAAATTGACGCGGTGCGACAGCCGCGTCGGCAAGGGGTGAACGCGATGATGCATGACGTCAAGATGGGCCAGGGAATGCGGAAGAGCTTCTCGAGGATTCAGGAAGTTCTCGACATGCCCGATCTCATTGAGGTGCAAAAGAACTCGTACTACCGTTTTTTAAAGGAAGACCTTCGCGATGTATTCGACGACATCTCTCCCATTACGGACTATTCCGGAAAGCTCGTGCTGGAGTTCGTCGATTACAAAATCGACCTTGACAATCCGAAATACTCCATGGAGGAGAGCAAGGAACGCGACGTGAACTATGCGGCGCCCCTGCGCGCGAGCGTGCGCCTGATCAATAAGGAAACGGGCGAGGTCAAGCAGCAGGAGGTCTTCATGGGCGATTTCCCGCTCATGACGCCTGCCGGTACGTTCATCATCAACGGCGCAGAGCGCGTGATCGTGTCGCAGCTCGTGCGTTCGCCCGGCGTGTACTATTCCGAGAGCTTCGACAAGGTCGGCAAACGGCTGTTCCAGGCGCAGGTCATCCCCAACCGCGGCGCCTGGCTCGAATACGAGACCGACTCGAACGGTATCCTCTACGTCAAGATCGACCGCCAGCGCAAGGTGTACATCACCTCGCTGCTGCGCGCGATTGGTTATGGCGCGAACTCCGAGATCGTCGAGCTGCTCGGCGAGGACGAGCGCCTCATGGCTACGCTGCAGAAGGACCCGGCCCGCTCCGTCGCGGAGGGCCTCATCGAGATCTACAAGCGCCAGCGCCCCGGCGAGCCGCCCACGGAGGAGGGCGCGCGCTCCCTCATGAACGCGCTGTTCTTCGACAAGCGCTACGATCTTGCACGCGTCGGCCGCTATAAGTTCAACAAAAAGCTCGCGCTCAAAAATCGCATCGCGGGCCAGGTCGCGGATGCGGCGGTCGTTTCCCCGGTCACGGGCGAGATCCTCGCGGAGGAGGGCGAGACCATCGGCCGCGAGGCCGCGCAGGCCATCCAGAACGCAGGCGTGAACGCCGTTTGGGTGCGCGTGGGCGAGCAGCGCGTGAAGGTCATTGGCAACAACTTTGCAGACGCTTCCGCCTTCCTGCCCTTTGCACCGGCCGATGCAGGGCTCAACGAGTACGTCCACATCCCGACGCTGCTTGCGCTCCTTCCCGAGATGGAGAGCATGGACGACGAGGAGAAGAAGGCGTTCCTGCACAAGCACTATTATGACCTGATCCCGCGGCATATCATTCCGGACGATATGGTGGCTTCCATTTCGTACATGCTCGGTATGCCCTACGGTCTCGGCCATACGGACGACATCGACCACCTTGGCAACCGCCGCATCCGTTCGGTCGGCGAGCTGCTCCAGAACCAGATCCGCGTGGGCCTCACACGCCTCGAGCGCGTCGTGCGCGAGCGCATGGGCCTTCAGGATATGGACGTCGCCATGCCGTCGAACCTCATCAACATCCGCCCCGTGACCGCCGCGATCAAGGAATTCTTCGGTTCCTCGCAGCTGTCTCAGTTCATGGATCAGACGAACCCGCTCGCGGAGCTGACGCATAAGCGCCGTCTGTCGGCCCTCGGCCCCGGCGGTCTGAACCGTGAGCGCGCCACGTTCGAAGTGCGAGACGTTCACTTCTCGCATTACGGTCGTATGTGCCCGATCGAGACGCCGGAAGGTCCGAACATCGGCCTCATCAACTCGCTGTCCACCTACGCGCGGATCAACGAGTATGGCTTCATCGAGGCGCCCTATCGCCGCGTCGATAAGAAGAACCGCATGATCACCGACACGATCGAGTATCTGACCGCGGACGAGGAGGACAACTTCATCGTCGCGCAGGCAAACGAGCCGATCGATCCGAATACGCACTGGTTCGTCAAGCCCCGCGTCACGGCGCGTCTGCTCGACCAGATCATCGAAGTGCCGAACATGGAAGTCGACTACATGGACGTTTCGCCCAAGCAGCTCGTCTCCGTTGCAACGGCCATGATCCCCTTCCTCGAGAACGACGACGCAAACCGCGCGCTCATGGGCTCGAACATGCAGCGCCAGGCGGTGCCGCTGCTCAAGCCCGAAGCGCCCGTTGTGGCGACCGGCATGGAGTATAAGGCCGCAGCGGACTCCGGCGTCGTGGTGCTCTCCGAGGTAGACGGCACCGTGCAGCACGTCAGCGCGCGCGCCATCACGATCCGCGACGACAACGGCGTGGATCACCTCTACAAGCTCACGAAGTTCCAGCGCTCGAACCAGGGGACCTGCCTGAACCAGCGCCCCATCGTCAAGAAGGGGCAGCGCGTAGCAAAGCGCGAGGTCATTGCGGACGGCGCGTCCACCGACGGCGGCGAGATCGCGCTCGGCAGAAACATCCTGATCGGTTTTATGACCTGGGAGGGCTATAACTACGAGGACGCTGTCCTCATCAGCGAAAAGCTCGTCAAAGAGGACGTGTTCACCTCCATCCACATCGAGGAGCATGAGGTCGAAGCCCGCGATACGAAGCTCGGGCCGGAAGAGATCACGCGAGACATTCCGAACATCGGCGAGGACGCGCTTGCGCAGCTTGACGAGTTCGGCATCATCCGTCCCGGCGCAGAGGTGCGTTCGGGCGATATCCTTGTCGGCAAGGTCACCCCGAAGGGCGAGACCGAGCTCACCGCGGAAGAGCGCCTGCTGCGCGCCATCTTCGGCGAAAAGGCGAGAGACGTGCGCGACACCTCGCTGCGCGTACCGCACGGCGAAGGCGGCGTGGTCGTGGACGTTAAGATCTTCACCCGCGCCAATAAGGACGAGCTGAGCCCCGGCGTCAACCAGATGGTTCGCGTCTACATCGCGCAGAAGCGCAAGATCAGCGTCGGCGACAAGATGGCGGGCCGCCACGGCAACAAGGGCGTCATTTCCCGCATTCTTCCCGAAGAGGACATGCCCTTCCTGCCGGATGGCACGCCGCTCCAGATTGTGCTGAATCCGCTGGGCGTTCCGTCCCGTATGAACATCGGACAGGTGCTCGAGCTGCATCTCGGCATGGCGTGCAAATCGCTCGGCATCCGGATCGCAACGCCGGTCTTTGACGGCGCGTCCGAACAGGACATCAAGGATCTGCTTGTGCAGGGCGGCTGCGACGCGGACGGCAAGACCGTCCTCTACGACGGTCGTACCGGCGAGCCCTTCGAGAACCGCGTGTCCGTGGGCTATATGTATTATTTGAAGCTGCACCACCTCGTGGACGATAAGATCCACGCCCGTTCGACCGGACCGTACAGCCTCGTCACGCAGCAGCCGCTCGGCGGCAAAGCGCAGTTCGGCGGCCAGCGTTTCGGCGAAATGGAGGTCTGGGCGCTCGAAGCCTACGGCGCGGCGAACACCTTGCAGGAGATCCTGACCGTCAAGTCGGACGACGTCGTGGGCCGCGTCAAGACCTACGAGGCCATTGTCAAGGGCGAGAACGTGCCGCCCGCAGGTGTGCCGGAATCGTTCAAGGTGCTCATCAAGGAACTCCAGTCCCTTGCGCTCGACATCAAGGTGCTGTCCGACACGCGCGAGGAGATCTTCATCGGCGAGGACGACGACGACGATATGGTGCCGCTCGACGTCAACATCGCAGGCACGGAGGATATGCCGCGTGAGCTGCCGGCGCCGCAGGGCGATCTCGACGAGGACTTCGACGATGATTTCGGAGACTTCGACGAGGACTTTGACGAGGGAGAGCCAGACGCGGAGAGCCTCGCCGGAGAGCCGGACGACGAAGGGCCGGACATGCTGGACGAACCGCTCGATCTGGATCTTGACGGACTCGACTGACACCGTGGACTGGGCATGGCCCGAAGGGAGAAGAGAAACAGTGTTTGAACTGACGAATTTTGACGCTCTGCAAATCGGACTTGCTTCGCCGGAGAAGATCCTCGAGTGGTCGCACGGTGAGGTCAAGAAGCCCGAAACCATCAATTACCGTACCCTGAAGCCCGAAAAGGACGGCCTGTTCTGCGAACGCATTTTCGGGCCGACCAAGGACTGGGAGTGCCACTGCGGCCGCTATAAGCGCGGCCGTTACAAGGGCATCGTCTGCGACAAGTGCGGCGTCGAGGTCACGCGCGCCAAGGTGCGCCGCGAGCGCATGGGCCACATCGAGCTTGCTGTGCCGGTATCCCACATCTGGTATTTCAAGGGCATTCCCTGCCGGATGAAGATGCTGCTCGACATGAGCCCGAGGAGCCTCGAGCAGGTGCTGTACTTTGCGGCCTATGTTGTCACCGATCCCGGCGAGACCCCGCTTGCCTACAAGCAGGTGCTCACGGACAAGGAATACCGCGACGCAGTCGAGCAGTACGGTGCAAAATCCTTCAAGGCCGGCATGGGCGCGGAAGCGATCCGCGAGCTGCTCTGCGCGCTCGACCTTCCGAAGCTCGAACAGGAGCTGCGCGAGGAGATCGCCAATGCCTCCGGCCAGAAGCGCGCAAACGCCATCAAGCGCCTCGAAGTCATTGAAGCGTTCATCAAGAGCGGCAACCGCCCCGAATGGATCATCCTGACGGTCGTGCCGGTCATCCCGCCGGAGCTGCGCCCCATGGTACAGCTCGATGGCGGCCGCTTCGCGACGAGCGATCTGAACGACCTGTACCGCCGCGTGATCAACCGCAACAATCGTCTGAAGCGGCTGCTTGAGCTGCGCGCGCCGGACATCATCGTCCGTAACGAAAAGCGCATGCTTCAGGAGGCCGTGGACTCCCTGATCGACAACGGCCGCAGAAGCCGTCCGGTCACCGGCCCCGGCAACCGTCCGCTCAAGTCGCTGTCCGACATGCTCCGCGGCAAGCAGGGACGCTTCCGCCAGAACCTGCTCGGCAAGCGCGTGGACTATTCCGGCCGCTCCGTTATCGTCGTGGGGCCGGAGCTTAAGATGTACCAGTGCGGCCTGCCGAAGGAAATGGCGCTCGAGCTGTTCAAGCCCTTTGTGATGAAGAAGCTCGTCAAGGGCGGGTTTGCGCAGAACGTCAAGGGCGCAAAGCGCATGGTCGAGCGCAGCGCAACCGAGATTTGGGGCGTGCTCGAGGACGTCATCAAGGACCACCCCGTCATGCTGAACCGCGCGCCCACGCTGCACAGGCTCGGCATCCAGGCCTTTGAGCCGATCCTCGTCGAGGGGCGCGCCATCAAGCTCCATCCGCTCGTCTGCACCGCGTTCAACGCGGACTTCGACGGCGACCAGATGGCCGTCCATGTGCCGCTGTCCGTCGAAGCGCAGTCCGAGGCCCGCTTCCTCATGCTCGCGTCGAACAACATCCTGAAGCCGCAGGACGGCCGCCCGGTCGTTTCTCCGACGCAGGACATGGTCATCGGCTGCTACTACCTCACCATGGAGCGCCCCGGCGCAAAGGGCGAGGGCAAGATCTTCCACTCCGAGGACGAGGCCGTCATGGCCTACCAGACGGGCGAGATCGCACTGCAGGCCAAGGTCAAAGTGCGCGTCGCGCGTGAGTTCGAGGGCAAGACCTACCGCCGCGTGATCGACGCGACCGTGGGACGCCTCCTGTTCAACAACGCCATTCCGCAGGATCTCGGTTTTGTGCCGCGCGAGACGCTGGACGATATGTTCCGCCTCGAGATCGACCACCTGGTCGTCAAAAAGGATCTCGGCAACATCGTCGATTACTGCTACCGCAAGTACGGCCCGACCAAGACGGCCGAAACGCTGGACAACATTAAAAAGCTCGGCTTCACCTATTCCACCCGCGGCGGCATTACCGTCGGTTTCCAGGACATTCAGGTGCCGCCGGAAAAGAAGGGATTCATTGCGGACGCGGAGAAGAAGGTCGTTGAGATCGACGGTCTGTTCCGTATGGGTCTGCTCAGCAACGCAGAGCGCCGTGAGCGCGTCATCAAGGTCTGGGAAAAGACCACGGAGGACGTCTCGAAAGCCCTGATGGATTCGCTCGATCCCTACAACCCGATCTACATGATGGCAAATTCCGGCGCCCGTGGTTCCACGGCGCAGATCCGTCAGCTTGCCGGTATGCGCGGCCTCATGGCGGACCCGTCCGGTCAGATCATAGAGGTGCCGATCCGGGCGAATTTCCGCGAAGGCCTCTCTGTGCTCGAGTTCTTCATTTCCTCGCACGGCGCGCGGAAAGGTCTTGCCGACACGGCGCTCCGTACGGCGGACTCCGGTTACCTCACCCGCCGCCTTGTCGACGTTTCGCAGGACGTCATCGTCCGCGAGGACGACTGCTTTGCAAGCCGCGGCGAGGTCGCCAAGGGAATGCCCATTTCCGAGATCCGCGACGGCAACAAGCTCGTTGAGCCGCTGAAGGCACGCGTCATCGGCCGGTACACGGTCGAGCCCGTCGTCGATCCGGCCACCGGCGAGGTCATCGTTGAGGCAGACCGCATGATCACCTACGAGCAGGCGGAGGCCATTGAAAAGGCCGGCATTCAGAGCGTGGTGTGCAGAAGCGTGTTCACCTGCCGCTCGGATCACGGCGTGTGCGCCAAGTGCTACGGCGCGAACCTTGCGACCGGCAGCTATGTCAACATCGGCGAAGCGGTCGGCATCATCGCGGCGCAGGCGATCGGCGAACCGGGTACGCAGCTCACGATGCGAACGTTCCACACCGGCGGCGTCGCATCCGCAGAGGATATTACGCAGGGTCTTCCCCGCGTCGAGGAACTGTTCGAGGCGAGAAAGCCGAAGGGTCTTGCGGTCATTTCCGAGATCTCCGGCCGCGTCCACCTCGACGAGAGCAAGAAGCGCAGAGAAGCCGTCGTTTCCAACGACGAGGGCGAGAGCGAGACCTACCTCATTCCGTTCGGCAGCAAGCTGAAGGTGCAGGAAGGCCAGACGATCGAGGCCGGCGACGAGCTGACCGAAGGCTCCGTCAACCCGCATGACATCCTGAAGATCAAGGGCGTCAAGGGCGTGGAAGCCTACCTGCTGCGCGAGGTTCAGAGCGTTTACCGTCTGCAGGGCGTTGAGATCTCCGATAAGCACATCGAGATCATCATCCGCCAGATGTTGCGCAAGGTCCAGATCGAGGATGCGGGCGACACCACCATGCTGCCCGGCGAGCTCGTGGATATTTTCCGCTTTGAAGAGGAGAACGAGAAGGTCGTCGAGAACGACGGTCAGCCCGCCATCGCAAAGCGAAAGCTGCTCGGCATCACGAAGGCCGCGCTTGCGACCGACTCCTTCCTGTCTGCCGCGTCGTTCCAGGAGACCACGCGCGTGCTGACCGAAGCCGCCATCAAGGGCAAGGTCGATCCGCTGCTCGGCCTCAAGGAGAACGTCATCATCGGCAAGCTCATCCCTGCGGGCATCGGCCTCAAGCGCTACCGCAACGTGACCGTGCGCGAGCGTTCGAGCGGGATCGAGTAAAACACAAGGATACGATAACGGACGGCCGCCGCCAAGGTCAGCGCCAAAGCGGCGGCCGCGCCGGACACACCGGACGAAACATCGGAAACGAAAGGCGAGTCCATGGAAAAGAAGCCGCACAATCCCAACTGCCCCTTTTCGGAAACGCACTACTGCGATCTGCTCAACATGGGAAGCTGCGACCGCTGTACGATCGGCGGCGGCGGAGACACCCCGGAGCAGGTCATGCGGGATCTCGATCTGTATGAGTCGCTGCTGCCGGAGGGTGGGATCGCCCGCCTCTTTTTGAGCCGCGAGTGTCAGTTCTGCAAGACGGAGCCCAAGGGAGAGCGTCAGGGCTATGCACTGCTCGATATGGCGCATCCGGAACCGAAGCGCATCCAACGCAAGCTGTTCCGCAAGGGCGTCGCACCGGTCGGTACGCTGATCCCGCTGCAATTCTCCATCTGCAAGCGGTGCAGGCGGACGCTGCTGCTCATCGAGTATCTTCCCGTGCTGCTCGCGGCGGTATTCGGCGCGCTGGGGCTCGTCGTCCTCGCATTGCCCGCGGTGAATGACGCCATGCTGCGCACTGCCGCTTGGCTGCCGTTCGCCATCTGGGTGACGCTCATCGCGATCGCATATCTCGCGGGGAAAGCGATCTCCGCTTCCAAGATGAAGCGGGCGGAACGACGGATGTATGCAGACATCCGGAAGCATCCGGTCGTGCAGGAAATGCTGGACAAGGGCTGGTTCCCGCTGAGCCGCGACAGCCGCGTCCCGGTGATCTTTTCCAAGAGCCGCCGCGTGCGCGGCCTCGGTACCGCGGTCCTGCCGGAGGAAGAAACCCGTTGACAAAGCGGGACAATTCCTGCTACAATAAACATTTGCTGGCAGAAGGGGGATGCAGCGTGGAACAAACGCGGGAAAAACCCGACCTCGCCGGACAAAAACAGGTGCTGCGCGCGCTGCAAAACGGCGAATTGTCCGCCGTCTATCTTGCGGACGACGCAGACGAGCGGCTCCGAACCGCCGTGCTGGAGAGCGCAAAGCGCGCGGAAACGCCGGTGTTTCGGGTCGAGACCATGAAAATGCTGGGCGCGATCGCCGGTATCGGCGTCGGCGCAGCGGCGGCGGGCGTGAAAAAAACGCGGAACGCCGCAGATTCAGGACAATCCTCCCTACAAGGGTTGCAGGGAGCTGTAAGATATATATAGATTAAGAAAGATTTTTGGAGGACTATCATGCCGACCATCAACCAATTGGTTCGTAAGGGTCGCGAGCAGGTGGAATACAAGTCCAACGCTCCGATTCTGAAGCAGTGCCCGCAGCGCCGCGGCGTTTGCACGGCAGTGCGTACGATGACCCCGAAGAAGCCGAACTCCGCGCTTCGTAAAATCGCTCGTATCCGTCTGTCCGACGGTCTCGAGGGTACCGCCTACATCCCCGGCATCGGCCACAACCTGCAGGAGCACTCCGTTGTGCTCATCCGCGGCGGCCGTGTCAAGGACCTGCCGGGCGTTCGTTACCACATCATCCGCGGCGCGCTCGATACTGCCGGTGTTGCAAACCGCAAGCAGAGCCGTTCGCTCTATGGCGCAAAGCGCCCGAAGAAGTAAGGAGGGTAAGCTATGCCGAGAAGAGGATTTATCCCGAAGAGAGAAGTGCTGGCAGACCCGATCTACAACAGCACCGTTGTTACGAAGCTCATCAACCAGGTCATGCTTGACGGCAAGCGCGGCGTCGCCCAGAAGGCGGTCTATGAAGCGTTTGATTCCATCAAGGAAAAGACCGGCCGTGAGCCCGGAGAAGTCTTTGAGCAGGCCATGGCAAACATCATGCCCGTGCTCGAAGTCAAGGCGCGCAGAGTCGGCGGTTCGACCTATCAGGTCCCGATCGAGATTCGTCCCGAGCGCCGTCAGACCCTTGGCCTTCGCTGGCTCGTCAGCTATGCCCGCGCCCGCGGCGAGCGGACGATGAGCGAGCGCCTTGCCGGCGAGATCCTGGACGCCTGCAATCAGACGGGTAACGCCTTCAAGAAGAAGGAAGACACCCATAAGATGGCTGAGGCCAATAAGGCGTTCGCACACTACAGATGGTAAGGTGAACCCAGTTGCCCAGAGATACAGCACTCGAAAAAACCAGAAATATCGGCATCATGGCGCATATTGACGCCGGTAAGACCACGACGACCGAGCGGATCCTCTACTATACGGGCAGGATCCACAAGCTCGGCGAGACGCACGAGGGCGCAGCGACCATGGACTACATGGTGCAGGAGCAGGAGCGTGGTATCACCATCACCTCCGCCGCCACGACTGCGTATTGGCGCGGCCACCGCATCAATATCATCGACACGCCCGGCCATGTGGACTTCACCGTCGAGGTGGAGCGTTCGCTCCGCGTCCTTGACGGTGCGGTCGCCGTGTTCTGCGCCAAGGGCGGCGTGGAACCGCAGTCGGAGACGGTGTGGCATCAGGCCATGAAATACGGCGTACCCTGTATCGCCTATGTCAATAAAATGGACATCACGGGTGCCGATTTCTATCATGTCGTCGATATGATGCATGAGCGCCTGCGTGCGAACGCGCTGCCCATCCAGCTGCCCATCGGCAGCGAGGCGGACTTCCGCGGCATCGTCGACCTGCTCACCATGAAAGCCGAAGTCTATTATAATGACGACGGCACGGACGTTCGCGAGGAGGAGATCCCCGCGGACATGCTGGAGCAGGCGAAAGAGACGCGCGCAAAGCTGCTCGACGAGATCCTCTCGGACGACGACGAGCTCATGGAACGCTACTTTGAGGGCGAGTGGTTCAAGGCGGAGGAGCTGATCCCCGCCATCCGCCGCGCGACCATCGCGGGCAAAATGGTGCCGGTCTGCTGCGGCACATCCTACCGCAACAAGGGCGTGCAGCCGCTGCTCAACGCGATCGTGGATTTCCTGCCCTCTCCGCTCGACGTTCCCCCCGCAAGGGGAACGAACCGCGACGGCACGAAGGAAATGGTCGCGGAGCCGCGCGACGACGCGCCGTTTGCGGCGCTCGCGTTCAAGATCGTGACCGATCCCTTTGTCGGAAAGCTGGCGTTCGTCCGCGTTTACAGCGGAACGCTCAAAGCCGGCTCGTATGTGTATAACGCCACGAAGGGAAAGCGCGAACGCATCGGCCGCATCCTGCTCATGCACGCGGATACGCGCACGGAGCTTGAGGAATGCCATGCGGGAGACATCGTTGCGATCGTAGGCCTCAAGGAGACCACCACGGGCGATACGCTCTGCACCGAGAACCACCAGATCCTGCTTGAGAGCATGACCTTCCCGGATCCCGTCATTCGGGTGGCCATCGAGCCCAAGACCAAGGCCGGCCAGGAAAAAATGACCATGGCGCTGGTCAAGCTTGCGGAAGAGGACCCGACGTTCAAGACCTATACGGATCAGGAAACGGGTCAGACCATCATTGCAGGCATGGGCGAGCTGCACCTTGAGATCATCGTTGACCGACTGATCCGCGAGTTCCATGTGGAAGCCACGGTCGGCAGTCCGCAGGTCGCATACAAGGAGTCCATCACAAAGACCGTCACGGTCGAGGGACGTTATGTCCGGCAGACCGGCGGCCATGGCCAGTTCGGCCACTGCAAGGTGACCTTCGAGCCCATGGAGCCGGGTTCCGGCTTTGAGTTCGTCGATAAGATCGTCGGCGGCGTGATCCCGAAGGAGTACATCCCTGCGGTCGAACGCGGTATCCGCGACGCGCTGGAATCCGGCGCGCTTGGCGGCTATCCGGTGGTGGACGTCCGCGCAACGCTCATCGACGGTTCCTATCACGAGGTCGATTCCTCGGAGATCGCGTTCCAGATCGCGGGCTCGCTCGCGGTCAAGGAAGCGCTCCCGAAGGCGGGCCCCGTGCTGCTCGAACCGATGATGAAGGTCGAAGTGCTCGTGCCGGAGGACTATCTCGGCGACATTTTGGGCAACCTGACCGCGCGCCGCGGTCATGTCTCCGGCATGGAAATGCGCAACGGGACGCAGGTCATCGACGCGATTGCGCCGCTTTCGGAGATGTTCGGCTATGCGACCGACCTCCGCTCGCGCACGCAGGGTCGAGGAACCTTTACAATGCAGTTCGCGCACTACGAGCAGGCGCCGGCCTCCGTGTGCGAGAAGATGATCAACACGAAACGCTACAATTTCTAAAACAAAAGGAGATTTTTGTAATGGCAAAGGCAAAGTTTGAGAGAACGAAACCGCAT
>ULWH01013057.1_pt1 | contig 12452 bp, 8 predicted proteins | sample 1960201 | NCBI WGS metagenome assembly ULWH01 (sample SAMEA4835808, study PRJEB28245) | human gut metagenome | biome: gut microbiome; material: fecal sample | place: Denmark | collected 2008
AGTGGTGTGAACGGATACAAGTTAGAAGCAGAGTTGCGAGGAAATCCCTGTGTATATAATCTTACCTCTACCGGTCAGAGATTGAGTGAGAGTGCCTTGTATTATTCCTATTTACCATCTTCTGTTCAAGTAGTTGTACAGTGTGTGGATTTAGATCAATTACGTGGCCCGATCGAATTGGATGATCCCAACCGGGTAGCTCTACATATGTATGGATATAAAATGGATGGTTTTACCCGTGAATTACTTCCTGCTTTAGAGAAACCTCTAAGTGAACCGAATTTATACTATAATTATGTGGCTCGAAATTGTTTATTCTCCGGCTTGACTACTTATCTGCGTAATAAGTTGGATGATGATGTTATCCCCGGAATTATAGCCTCTGATTTACGTTATCCAAACTCTACGATGTCTGATAGAAATGAATCTGTCTATAAACGGAAAGTAGAAGAACAGAATGAAGAAAATAAATTCGAGGCATATCAGATTACTCCTGAATGGAAAAGGTTGATAGAGCGTTCTTCCGTTTATTTTAGGGATAGGGGTATTATTTATTGTCTGGTTGTCATGCCGTATAACCCGGATATAACAGCTTTTACAGTAGCGGAGAAACAACGAGCTTTGCGAATGTTTACTCAAATGTTTGATTCTATCCTTATCGTCGACTGTATGGATCTATTGGATACGTCGGATTTTTATGATGCTATCCATCCGAACCGGAAAGGAGCGGAGAAGATAACAGATCAGATCATCCGAGCATTGCGTTCATCTGGTTTTTCTTTTTAGGATGATATAAACAAGGTTTCTCTATGTATTTCCAGGATAACATACCCAATCCGGTGCTAAGGATAGTGGTAAGAGCCAATGTCAATATAAAGCTATACCGATCAAGTCCGTAATGAATGAATATTTGGATGATCGGGAAATGAATCAAGAAGATACCATACGAGAAATTTCCCATCCGGTTGAATACATGTAACCACTTGAATCCGTAAGCTACCGTGATAATGATAGAGGCTAGAGCGATAGGCTCGAAAATACTCAGCAACAGATACTCTCTACCCAATAAAAGAAATAGGCTGACAGGGAACAAATATCTCATATATTTTCGAAAAACAGGGAAATAGGCAAGTATGATAATACCAGAACAAAAGTACATCATTTGTCCGGGGAATTGTCTTTTCATGAATTCATAAATAGGGTTGTGTGTCATATCATCTAAATAATTACACGTTGTCGAGTAGATGAAAGATAAGATATAAATAAGAAGTAGGCATACTAATTTGTTATATCTTTTCAGTAACCAATAGATAATGGGTATGGTGATATATAGCATGAATTCAACCTTGATAGTCCATAAAGACCCATTCATCGCTTGTAAAGGATTGGTATCGAATACACCGGGTAAATCCGGCGATAAAAAGTTAAATGTAAGTAAATTACAGATAAGATAGGTATATAAGCTAGAAGAGGTGAGGTATTCCCTGCAGGATAAAGAGGTAAGGAATAATCCGATTAAGGCACATAATAAAATAGTCAAGCTGTAGGCGGGCATAATACGTTGAATACGTTTACGGAAAAAAATCCGGGTATTAGGCGTACGTAAGAAGCTAAACATAACAAGAAATCCACTAATAATAAAGAAACCTTTCACTCGAAATCCTCCGCTAACAAACCAAAAAGGATCTGTCTCTGTCAGTGTGCTGAAATGGTTGAACATGACAGAATACGCAAGAAAGAAGCGAATAAAATCAAAATTATTCGCTTCTTTTACTTGATTTATTAATCTGGAGTTGAGTAAAACTTTCTCTGATTGATTCATTGTTCTATTTGACTACAATGATTTTTGTTACGACGCTCTCTGAGGCTTCCTCCGTGGAAGCTAGTACAAGATATACGCCTGTCGCTACACGTGATCCGTTTGCGTTCCGGCAATTCCAGATAGCTTGCCCCCCCAAGGATTTAGTTTGATAAATAATATTTCCGTTTAAATCCGTGATTTTTACATTCGAATTATCCATTAATCCTACAATCGTTACTTTATCCATATGTTCGGGACGTACCGGATTAGGATATGCGTAGATCTCCGAGTAATCAGATTTACCTTCCGAAGCTTCTCCTTGATAGGAATTTAGTCCTTTATCGGTACCGATAAAAACTTCACCGGTCTTATCGTTTATCTCTATATCGTATATGTTATCGGAAAGGAGCGGGCTATTGGTCGTATTAAATTGATAAACGATTGTCTCATTATCATTATCTAGAACATAGACGCCATTTCCTTTGGTTCCAATCCATTTTCGATTACCTGCGTCTACTTTTAGGGTCGTGACGACAACGTTATCTAAGAAATAAGCGAGATTGCCAGTTTCCTCATTGGTATATTTTACCCTTGTACAACGTGTAGCGGCTTTATCCTCAGCGGAAGAGATCCTAGGTTTAGTGAAATATACGGCCCCCCGATTCGTACCAACCCAGATATATCCATCCTTATCCTCGGCTACGCATGTATAATTACTAGGAGTCAATTCTTTTCCGTCGGTATCAATAAGTGTAGTAAACTCATACGAGGAAACTTCGTCTAAAGACTCGCTATTCGGTATCATTACAAGTTTAGGGGTGTTACGAGGCACATAAATCCATTTGTCGTTCGTGGAGGTTATAAGTATATCGTTTATTGTATAAACTCCTCTAAGTTGCTCGATATCCAAACGATGCCATGCTCCTGCTTTGTCAAGAACAAGTACCGCATGGTTAACCTCTGAGCTTGTCATCCACAAATTTCCATTTTTATCAAAGGCCAGTCCATCTATATAACAATAACCGGACCCATAGCCTCCTGCGGTTTCTTTAAAGGCATTCTTTTCATTGTATGACTGGACGGGAGTTCCATTCTTATATTGGATAACGCCATCACCCATGGAAGAGGCGTATACGATCTCATCATTAGAATCATCGGTCGTTACGGCTATACTTGTATAGTCTCGTGGATTTCTTGGTAAATTGAGTTTCTTTTGGGCTTCTTTAGGATCGATAAAAGACCATTTATCATAATCGTATGTAAGAATATAACCTCCTTTGTCGAAGCGTTTACCATTTAGGAGGTCTTTACCTCCTATGATCATATATACTTTATCATTTTTACAAACAATATCGAATGCGCTATTGCTGTAAGGTCCGTCTAAAATGATAGGTTCATTAAGAGCCTCAAAACTATTTGATCCTTTCCGTTGGATAGAACGTAGCCCTTTGCTTCCTTCCGCTATCCAATATTTGTCTGTTTGATAGGTACTGATATCATTGATACTTAAGTTTATTTGGTCAAACTTTTGCGTATCGGATACGATGAAAACCCTTGAGTTATCTATACATGCTAATTTTTCGCCTATTACTTTCATGTATTTTAGGGTTGAGCTATTTATTATTCGGGAAAGCTCTCCATTGTTTTCATAGAAGATACCTTGCTGACTGACCAAGTAGAACAAAGTATTCTTGAATGAAGCGATAGCTGAGATCGTATGACTATCGGAAAGGTTTGATAATCCATAAGGCTTCCAGTTTGCCTTATCTAGTAGGTTTTCTTTTAATGAGGCGTATATAATCCCCGAAGATACTTCTGCTTTATTGGTTGTAGAGGCATATATATTGCCATTCTGTATGGCACACGATGTTATATTTAAGGAAAGCTTGTAGGTATCCTTTATTTCCTTTTTGGCCATATTGACCACGACGATACCAAATGCTGTCGATAAATAGGCATATTCATCGTTTACTAATACTGAATTGATTTGTTTGTCTCTTATGGACGTACTGGTCGACAGATAAGGTAGATTTGTCGCCACTCCTCCCTCAAGTATATCTATATTTGAATTATCATAGATAATAAGGAGTGATTTTGTTTGTTTATTATAGCGGATCAAAGAAATCGTATTATCATTTAATCCGTTTCCTTTATAATATTGCTTAATACTATTATCATCTTTTCCATACGTATAAAGAGATCCTTCCGCTACCACAAATACTTGGTCGTTCGATTCCTCTACGCTGTTTGTGTTATTGTAAGAAAGATACGTTTTCCATCCGGTTGTATTAAAATTAGCGGCTAATACAGTGAATGAAAAGAATGAAAATAGAATGATAGTAAGTATATGTCTCATATTAACAATTGTAATCAGATAAAAATGATGTTAACTTCATGACGGCTTTCGCACGATGGCTGATCTGGTTTTTTGTATCGTTACCCATCTCGGCGAAAGTTTGTGTATAGGTATCAGGCATGAATATAGGATCGTATCCAAATCCGCTATCTCCGCGTTTTTCGGTAGTGATAGAGCCATTCACGATACCGTCGAAGGTATATTCTTTTCCGTCAAGGACTAGAGCTATGACCGTGCGGAAACGTGCTTTTCTGTTTTCTTTATGATTCATTTCGGACAACAGCTTGTTCATATTAGCTTCCGAGTCGTGCCCTGTTCCTGCGTAACGAGCCGAATAGACTCCCGGAGCATTATTTAATACCTCGACTTCTAATCCCGTGTCGTCAGCGAAACAATCATATCCGAATTTCTCTTTGATATAGCGGGCTTTTAGCAAAGCATTTCCCTCTAAGGTATCTGCCGTCTCGGGGATATCGTCATGGCAATCGATATCGGATAAACTTATGATTTCCGCGTATCCGGCGGTTATCTTGCGGACCTCGTCCAGTTTGTGTTGATTATTTGTCGCGAATACAAGTTTCATATTTCGTAATCTATTAAATAAGAAAGCATTTCTATACGGTAGATATATAACGTATGGAAATGCTTTAAATTGTTTGTATATTCTTTTTTAAGTCTTTATCTGATCGAACCCCTCACCATATACCCCTCGGACAATGCTTTGGGAGATGAACGCTTGGTGGTCTATCCGTTTCACGATCCGGAAGATGGAGACGGATTCGGATTTCTTGGCGAGTAGTACGACTACCTTGACGGGTTTGCGGGAATAACCGCCCTCGCCGTCCAGTATCGTGCAGCCACGGCCTAAGTCATGGATGATGCGATCCGCTATCTCGTCGTACTTCTGGGAGAAGATGAGGAATTGTACGGATTGGCGGTTACCGTTCAATACCATGTCGAGAACGTAATTGCTTATGACCATCTCCACGAAACCGAAAACGATCTTGTCCACGTTATGGAACAGGAAGAAAGAGGAACTGATGATGAAGAAATCGCAAAACAGAAGGATACGTCCGATCGATATATTCTTATATTTATTGATTACCGCACCGATAATATCCGTACCTCCGGTACTACCGTTGGCCGAGAATACCAGTCCTAGTCCGGCACCACACATAAACGCTCCGATTATGATAGCCATAAACGGCTGGTCGTGCAGTATAGGTTGTCCTTTCAGCAGCCACTCAAAGAGAGAGAGAGAAGCCGAGAGTGAGAAAACTCCGAAAATAGTTTTTATCAAGAATTTTAGACCAAGGATCTTTAAGGCTACCACCAACAAGGCTACGTTGATGACAAAATAAGATACGGATACCGGGATCAATCCATTGGAGGCAAAGAAGATCAACGCGCAGATACCACTTACCCCACCTGTCACGATCTCGTTGGAAAGGATAAAGGCGTTGAATCCGAATCCGTATAATAGAGTTCCGAACAGGATCATTAGATAATCCTGTACGGAAAAATAGATTTTTGTGAGTTTTAAGTTCATCCCACTACGATATTAACGATTTTGCCGGGAACGACAATTACCTTCTTAACGGTCTTGCCTTCCATCCACTTCGCTGAGTTCTCATGATTCAAAGCCGCTTTCTCGGCGTCCTCCTTAGAAATATCCGCCGGTAGCTCTAGGTTGTAGCGAGCTTTACCATTGAATGAGATCGCGTAAACAACGGATTTCTCCTTGAGATATTCTTCGTTGTGTTTCGGCCACCGGGCATCGCAGATGGTCGTATCATGTCCTAATTGATGCCATAGCTCTTCCGCTATATGAGGAGCGAACGGAGCCAATAAAGTGATCAGCGGCTCCAAGATGGCGCGCTTGCTGCATTTTAAGCTCGTTAACTCGTTCACGCAAATCATGAAGGCGCTAATGGACGTGTTGTATGAGAAATGCTCGATGTCGAACGTTACTTTCTTGATCAGCTTATGCAAGGATTTCAATTCGTCGGCTGTAGGCTCGGCATCGGTAACTTGCAGGGTATCCGTATTGCCGAAGAACAAGCCCCAAAGCTTCTTTAAGAAACGGTGTACGCCGTCGATACCGTTCGTATCCCAAGGCTTGGATTGCTCCAGCGGGCCTAGGAACATCTCGTACAAACGTAGGGTATCGGCACCATATTTCTCAACGATCATATCCGGGTTCACTACGTTGAACATGGATTTGGACATCTTCTCGACTGCCCATCCGCAGATATATTTACCATCTTCCAATACGAACTCCGCGTCGTTGTATTCCGGACGCCAGTTCTTGAAAGCCTCTATATCCAACAGGTCGTTAGATACGATATTTACGTCTACATGGATAGGGGTGACCTCGTATTGGTCTTTCAAGTTCAAGGAAACGAATTTATTGGTTCCGTTGATGCGGTACACGAAGTTCGACCGTCCTTGGATCATACCTTGGTTGATCAATTTCTTGAACGGCTCTTCCTCGCAAACGATACCCAAGTCGAATAAGAACTTATTCCAGAAACGGCTGTAGATCAAGTGGCCGGTAGCGTGTTCCGTACCACCGATATATAAATCCACGTTTCTCCAATATTCATCCACGTCTTTAGCGACCAAGGCTTTATCATTACGCGGGTCCATATAGCGCAAATAATAAGCGGAAGAACCGGCGAAGCCCGGCATCGTACAAAGCTCCAGCGGGAAGATCGTCTGGTTATCGATCTTTGATACCTCGGTGACTTTTTGGTTTACCGTGTCCCAAGCCCATTTAACGGCGTGTCCTAATGGAGGCTCGCCCGTCTCGGTAGGCAAGAATTTATCTACTTCCGGCAGCAACAAGGGCAGACATTCTTCCGGCAACATCTGAGGCATGCCATCGGCGTCGTAATATACCGGGAACGGTTCGCCCCAATAACGCTGGCGGCTGAAAATAGCGTCGCGCAAGCGGTAGTTTATCTTCACACGTCCCAAATCGTGATCTTTTACGTATTTCTTGGTAGCGGCTATCGCTTCCTTGATCGTCAGTCCGTTCAAGGAAAGATCGCAATAAGGAGTAACGCCGGCTCTCGGAGAATTGCATACGATACCTTCCTTGGCATCGAAACTTTCCTCGCTTACGTCGCAACCTTCCACCAAGGGGCGGATTTCCAGTCCGAAATGCTTCGCGAAAGCGTAGTCGCGGCTATCGTGCGCCGGAACCGCCATGATCGCTCCCGTACCGTAGCCGGCCAATACATAGTCGCTGATCCAGATGGGAACCGCCTCGCCCGTAAACGGGTTAATAGCGTAGGAACCACTGAATACACCGGTTACCTGACGGTCGGCGATGCGCTCGCGCTCGGTACGTTTCTTGGTGCGATCTAGGTAAGCGTCTACTTCCGCTTTTTGGTCTGCCGTAGTTAATTGTTGAACCAATTCGCTTTCCGGAGCTAATACCATGAAGGTAACACCAAACATCGTATCGGCACGGGTCGTAAAGATCGTGAATTCCCTGTCGCTGTCTTTTACCTTGAAGCGAACCTCGGCACCTTCGCTGCGTCCGATCCAGTTCTTTTGGGTCTCTTTCAAGGAATCCGTCCAGTCGATCGTATCCAATCCGTCCAACAGGCGTTGTGCGTAAGCGGATACACGTAAGCACCATTGGCGCATGATCTTTTGTTCCACCGGATAGCCTCCACGCTCGGAAACACCGTTCACGACCTCATCGTTCGCTAATACGGTACCCAAGGCGGCGCACCAGTTTACCATGGTCTCGCCACGATAAGCGATCCGGTAGTTGAGTAATATCTCTTGTTTTTCTTTATCGCTCTTGGCTTTCCATTCATCGGCGGTGAAACTAAGTTCCTCTCCGCAAGCTACGTTCAGACCTTCCGTACCACTGGTCTCGAAAGCCTGTATCAACTCGCTGATCGGGCGGGCTTGCTTCTCGTCGTTGCAGTAGTAGCTGTTGAACATCCGGATGAAGGCCCATTGCGTCCATTTGTAATATTCGGGATCGCAGGTACGGATCTCACGGCTCCAATCGTAGCAGAAACCGATCTTTTCCAATTGCTCCCGATAACGGGCTATATTATTCTTTGTCGTGATCTCCGGATGTTGTCCGGTTTGGATGGCGTATTGCTCGGCGGGTAGTCCGTAAGCGTCGTAACCCATCGGGTGCAATACGTTAAAACCTTGCAAACGTTTGAAACGCGAATAAATATCAGAAGCTATATAACCGAGCGGGTGGCCAACGTGCAATCCCGCACCGGAAGGATAGGGGAACATGTCCAATACATAGTATTTAGGCTTATTCGTGTCCTTTTCGACTTTATAAACCTTTTCGGCAATCCAGTAGTCGTGCCACTTCTTCTCAATCTCTCTGAAATTGTACTCCATGATCGTTTATCGTTTTTGTATCGTTTTCTATTTAAGGCCACAAAGTTAGTGAATTTATTTATTTTATATGAGTTATTTACATGAACTGTTTATTTCACGTAACCAATCCGGGGGCGAGATTGATTCTCGGTTCTTTTCGCTTGTAACTCAGCGAGTGACAGATTGATTAGCTCAAGTTGCGTACGGGTATCTTCGTTGATGTCGTTGTAATCGGCAAATGCTTCTTCGATATACGCTTTGAGTTCCTTTACTTCTTGTTGGAGTTCAAGCAAAGGGGAGGAAGAACTTATTATTTGTCGTATGCCGACGAAAGCACGCATGATAGAGATATTGACTTTAATGGCTGTATCGGATCTGAGTACAGAAGAAAGCATTGCTATACCTTGCTCCGTGAAAGCGAATGGAGCATATTGGTTACCTCCTTTCTTTGAGATGCCAATTTGGCATACCATATTGTTTTTCAAGTTGTTAAATTCTTGAATTGTTAATGTGAACATAAAATCATTAGGAAAGCGTTCTATGTTTCGTCTGACCGCACGTTTCAATTGGGCGGTTTCCGTTCCATACATTTCCGCCAGATCAAAATCCAGCATGACTTTTTGCCCTCTGATCTCATAAATCTTGTTTTGTATCGCTTGTAATTCCATAGTATAAGAACTTATTAGTTTACTTTATTTGATATAACCAATTTTAGGTCTTTTAGCATTGTTCTTTTTCTTTGTAGCCAGTTCGGAAAGAGCTATGTAAATATCATCCAAAGACTTTTGGGTATCTTCACTGAGATCATTGATAGCGCAAAGCGTTTCTTCATTAGCCATTTCAAGAGATTTGATACGTTCTTGTAGCTCTTTAATTTCGATGGAACTAGTGGTAGCTTGTAAGGTATAATTCCGAATAGCGACAAAGACTCTCATAATGTTTCTGTTGATTTCTATGGCAGTTTTAGAATTTAGCACACTACTAAGCATAGCCACCCCTAATTCCGTGAAAGCAAAAGGCTTATATTTGAAATTACTACCTCTTCCTTTGTTCAAGATACCAAATTGGCATCTTGAAAGTTCCTCCTTGGTTAACTCAAACATGAAATCATCTCCTTCAAAGCGTTCTATATTACGTCTGACCGCACGTTTCAATTGGGCAGTTTCCGTTCCATACATTTCCGCCAGATCAAAATCCAGCATGACTTTCATACCTCTGATCTCGTGAATCTTGTTTTGTATCGTTTGTAATTCCATAGTAAAGATTTTAGTTTAATATTATGGTCGCAAAGGTTTGTAAAATAATTGAGATAAGCAATAAGCTAGTTGGATATTAATGATTGGTTGCATTTGTAAGTTGTACAATGAATTATTGCTGATCCGGCTTATTGTCTATTTTTTATGTGTTCTTATTTTCCTTATAAGATTTCCGGGAAAAACACGTACGTGATTTATGAAAAACACGTACGACTTTTCGGAAAAACATGTACGTGTTTTCCGGAAAACATGATGATGTTTTTATATCACTGATATTCATGTATATATAACTTGATACCTTTGCATGGACTTATTGTGTGTTTTTTCTTCTTGTATTTGTTATTTTGTTGTTCTATCGTTTGTTTATGAATTAAAAATATTTAATTTTGCTTATCTATAATAAAGGATGAAGTCATTTATATATATACTATTAACTTCCTTGACTTTCCTTGTGGTAGGATGCCAAAATGAATCTGAGGAAATCCGTTTGATCAATCAGGCGGAACGCCTGTTTGATGCCTATCCGGATAGCGTAATCACTACATTGGATTCCATTCCGCTCCCGGAAGAGATGAGTCCCCGTCTGATAGCCCGTTGGTGTATGTTATACGCACGTGCCGCCGATAAAATAGAGGACGAGATGCCTTATACGAACCAGCTTGAGATCGCCTTGAAATACTATCAAAAGAAAAAGATGCGGGAAGAGGAGGCTGAGATCGGCCTTTATCTGGGGCGTTCGTATGTGGAGGATAAGGAGTACGAGAAGGCAATGAGGGCTTACTCCGATGCGCTGGAGGTTGCGTTGGCGATTAAGAACTATAATCGTGCCGGGTATATTTGTAGTTATATGGGGGATTTGTATGAACTGGATGATCGTTATGTGTTAGCTGCAAAAAAATATAAGGAGAGCGGACGGTATTTTCGATTGGCCGGTAATATGAAAAGCTATGTGCGTTCGTTTGTGAATGAGGGAAGGAGTTATATGGATGTTGATTCTAATTATTTAGCTTTAACTATATTGAAGCGAGCAGAAGTGATAATAGATTCCTTGAGAGTAGATGAGGTTAGAAATTATGTATACAATGGTCTAGGTAATATATTTAATGTTTTGGAAAAATATGATTTAGCTGAAAAATATTTATTGAAGAGCATAAAAGAGGATTCGAGTGATACTGCTTCGGATTATTTGACCTTATCAGATCTTGAGCAAAAGCGTGGAAATTTAGAACAAGCGGAAAATTATCTTCAAAAGGCTAATAGTGTATCCATAGATAATGATTTTGTACCGGCTACTATTGCTTATCATTATTATAAAATAAATAAAGAAAGAGATGATTATAAAAGAGCTTTGTCTTTTTATGAAGAATATGTAGCAGCAGAGGATTCCCTTATGAATATAAGTAAATCTGTCGATATATATGATACAGAACAAAAATATGAACATTTGAAATTGCATAATGAAAATATAAGATTACTATTAAAGGGGCAAAGGAATTATACTTTTATATTGATATTGTTATTTTTATGTGCTTTACTCATTATTGTCTATTTAGCTACGATAAGAAGAAAGAATCGTTCACTTTTAAAACAACAAGAAAAAATTAATACTTTGAATCAAAGCATATATCAATTATATGCAGAACTTCGGAGAAAGAGTGATGAACTAATCCAATTGCAAAATACTCAGCATTCTTCGGTGAAAATGCAAGTGGAATATGAAAATGTAAAGAAAGAGGTAGATAGCTTGAGATCTCGATTATTCGAATTAAGAGAATCTAAAATTCTCAATAGTAATTTAGCTAAAAAAATAAAGAAAATATCTCAAACTGTGCAGCCTAATCATTCTGAAGCACCCATTTCCGAAAAAATGTGGATTGATATTGAAGTTTTGATGATGGAAGTTTACCCTAGTGTTATAAAGGTACTGAAGGATGCAGGCTTGTCACCATCGGAGATGCATCTTTGTTTCCTTACATTATTTAAACTTGATTCAACAGCTATATCTATCCTTTTAAATATTATTCCTACTTCCGTCGATCGTACACGTTTGCGAGTACGAAAGAAATTAAATTGGGAAGGTAAACAAGGATTGTATGAATCTCTTGTTAATATTTAGTATGTAATAAACCTTCATTTAAGGGGCTCTACGATTGTTTGTCTATGTATTTGTTTTTATAGTATTTGATTGTCAAGTGTTTACGTTTTTTTCTTTGTCTATGTGGATTACATAATTTAACCCCTTTAGATCATATATAATCTCTAGATTTGCAACCGAAACATAACAAAAAAGAGAGATTATGAAAAATGTAAAATGGCTACTAGCAGTGTTGTTTATTTTTTCAATTTGTATTCCATCTTTTGCAGGTCATGTGCCTTTACATGGTCATCTTAAGAAAAAACAGCGATCTGTAAATTTGGATGTACCTATAAAAGCAGACATAGATGAAACCTCAAAAGTTTTATCCTTGGAGTTTTTGGAATATGTAGGAGAGGTACGAGTATCTGTTGCGGATGCGAATGGAAATATCGTTTATGAGGAGATAGTGGATACACAAGATGTTTCTTCTAGTATTATCTCATTAGATGAATGTACTTCTGGATCTTATGGACTTTATATATCAGATTCAGAAAACTACGCAGAAGGTCTTTTTAATTTATAAATAATTTAAATTTT
>ULWH01045934.1_pt1 | contig 12344 bp, 10 predicted proteins | sample 1960201 | NCBI WGS metagenome assembly ULWH01 (sample SAMEA4835808, study PRJEB28245) | human gut metagenome | biome: gut microbiome; material: fecal sample | place: Denmark | collected 2008
GAAGAATTTAAGCAAATAGTTGAGAGAGGGGCTAATTTGTTTTTTAAATATGCACGTGAAGGAGGTCTTAAACTTGCCTAGTTTATTAGAAATAATGCGGATACAAAGTTTATTTTTGGTCAAATGAGCTCAATGAACCTATTCATGTCCATGTTTCAAAGGGAAAGCCATCTAAAAATTCTACTAAAATTTGGTTAACTAAAAATGGTAAATGTATATTGGCAAGTAATCCAAGTCGTATTTCAAATCAAGATTTAAGTCGATTATTTGAGATTATTGAGTTAAACTATTTTAGAATTATAGCAAAGTGGAAAGAAACTCAACAGACAGATGAAATTAAATTTTATTGCTAATTTAATTTTTTCGGAATGAAACTATATAATGAAATCATTATTGTTAAATTATTTGTTTTATGATAAAATAAATAAGCATACAATTTATGTGTTGGAACATATCCACGAATTATATTATAGACCCAATTTTATATTGGTTATTGTATGTAAAAATTAAGAGAGCAATTGTGCTCTCTTATGATGTTAATTAGAAGGAGAAATTAAATGTGGAATAGTTATTTCTTTCAAATACAGAGCAAGTATAGCATGAGAGTGAGTTTTAAAAATCCATTAGTTATACGATTAGATGGAAAAGATGTTACAAAAAATAAAAAATATGATTTGCTGAACAATTATGAAGGAAATTTTAGAAATACTTTAGAGAAAACAGCTGAATTTTTTACTAAAAAATATAAATGTTTAGCAATATTGGGCTCAGATGAAATAAGTTTTATTTTTACAGATCCACTAGTAGTAATAAGTGATTTAGATAAAGAAAAGTGGAATACATCAAATGAAATAATATCAGTATTTTCACAGTACTTTTTTGATTATTTTAACGAACATAATAAGCAATCTAAAGTGTTTTGGCATGGCAAGTGCTTTTCTATAAGAAATGAAAAAATAAATTCATATATAAAATTCAGGTCAAGCATAATAAAAAATGTAATGACAACATATTTTTTATCAAAGTATAATATAAAAATGGGAAAAGAAAAACAAGAAAAAAGAGAAATTGAATGCAAAAAATTACAAGGCTATGAGGTACTAGAAGACATACAAAATGGTGTTTTATATTTAGAAGGAGATAGAATTGATATAATTGAATTTTATAAAGGAAATATAAAGAAAGTAAAAAGCACAGAACATAAAAGCAGTGATTTGTATATAGATTTAACTAATTTTTAAATTGTAAAAGCTAAGTGGTTATAAAATACTACTTAGCTTTTTAAGTATTTCGCCCAAAATCCCCCGTCCCTAATGGGCGAAAAGGTGAATGAGCGAGAAAATTATGGATTAGTTTCTATTAGCAGCAGCCGTTATTTCCGCCACAGCAACAACATAATACTATTAATATAATGAAGATCCATATACAGTTATTTCCTCCGAAACAACCACATCCGCAATTGTTTCCACAACATCTACTATTATCTGGCATACAATTCACCCCCTTATATAAGTAAGTCTTTTGCTAATTTAATGTCTAGCAGCAAGAAGATCTGTTACATCCGCAACCACAACCACAGCAGAAAAGCAATAAGAATAAAATTATGAACCAAAGAAGTTCACTATTGCAACCGCAATTTCCCATTATAATTACCTCCTTTAAAAAGATAATGATTTCTAAATCTTTCGTATGGTATATATTATTCAAACTGAAAATATGTGTTACAAGGAAGTTTGAAAAAACATTAAAAGAAATTGAAAAAAGGCTATACAAAAAAATAGAATTAATGATATAATCTACAATGAAAATAGACGAATGAAAAAGAGTTATAAGATTACAAAAATAATTACAATTAAATTGTACTTTGAAGAAGGGGTATACAATGGGAAAAATAGTTTTATTAGATGACTCAACAATAAATAAAATAGCTGCAGGTGAGGTTATTGAAAGGCCTGCATCTGTTGTAAAAGAGGTAATGGAAAACTCGATTGATGCTGGAGCAACTGCAATAACTGTAGAAATTAGAAATGGTGGAATTTCGTATATTAGGGTAACTGATAATGGAAAGGGAATAATGCAAGATGACCTAGAAATTGCTTTTGAAAGACATGCAACTAGTAAGCTAAGAAGTGCCGAAGATTTAGACGATATTAAGTCTATGGGATTTAGAGGCGAGGCTTTGGCAAGTATTGCGTCAATTGCGAAGGTTACATTAGATTCTAAAACAGCTGATAGCTATACTGGATATGAAGTTGTTGTTGAAGGCGGAAAAATATTAAACAAAGAAGAAGCAGGGTGTGCAAATGGTACAAGCATTACAATAGAGAATTTATTTTATAATACACCAGTAAGATATAAGTTTTTGAAAAAAGATTTTACAGAGTCAGGTTATATTGAAGATGTTGTAACAAGAATTGCACTTGTACATCCAGAGATTGCAGTAAAGTTAATTAACACAGGCAAAACAGTTATACAAACATCTGGTAATGGTGAAATTAAACCTGTAATTTACAATATTTATGGAAAAGAAATTGCAGATAACTTGATAGATATAGACTATACATATGATGACATAATTGTTAAAGGTGTTATTGGTAAGCCAGTAATTTCAAGGTCTAATAGAAGTAATCAATTATTTTTCGTAAATAATAGATTTGTTAAGGACAAGGCTTTATCTGGTGCTGCAGAGCAAGCTTTTAAAGGATTTGTTACAATTGGAAAGCATGGATTTTTAGTATTAAATATTGATATGGATCCTAGAAAGGTTGATGTGAATGTTCACCCTGCTAAATTAGAAGTTAGATTCCAAGAAGAAACAAAAATATTTAAGGCCATATATCATGCAATTAGAGAAGGATTATTAAAAGGAGACTTAGTTGCAGATACAGAAAGCATAGATAAGATTGATGAAGAAAAAACAAAGTATAGCACAGAAAATATAAATTTAAATCCTAAAATTGAAAACACGGGAAGTTCAATATTTAGAGACATGGCTGCAAAAAGTGCATTTAATAATTCATTTACACAAGATGTGAAACAACTAAATACATTAGCAACCGATTTAAAGGCAACAACTTCAACTGAAAATACTTCTTCTTCACCAAGCACAGCATGGCAAAAAAATGATGAGAGTATTGATGAGAAAGAAAAGAAAAGCGAGCAGACATTTGAAGATGTTATGGCTAAACTAAATAGAATGCAAAATGTAATATCTGCCGTAAAAGAAGATGGAGACAAATATGATAGCGAAGTAGCCGATACACAAAATGATGAAAAAATAGAGAGTAAAACTAATCAATACAATGAAGAAAGTTCACAAGAACTAACTAATGTAGAAAATAAACAACAAGAAGATTTTGCAACCGAAGGAGCAACAACAGTTGATGAGAATAGTAATTGCTTTCAAACTAGTACTACTGAACTTCCTCAAATTGAGAACCAATCATCTCAAAGCTACAATGTAAATGATTCTAAATTTATGGAGATGTATGAGAAAACATTTGGAATATCTGTAAAAAAAGAAGAAAATGAAGAAGATAAAATAGATGTATCTCAAGAATTTAAACCAATGACTGTGGAAGACAATGTATCTGTATTTGAAGGAGAGTCTAGCTATGCTACGAAACCGGTATACAAATATATAGGAATTGCTTTTAATACATACATAATTATAGAAATGAAATCAGATTTATATATAATAGATCAGCACGCAGCACATGAGAGAATTATGTATGAAAAAATAAAACAAAACTACTACAATAATGACACAAAAGATTCGCAATTAATGTTGCTACCAGATATTATAACATTAACACATAAGGAAATGGGAATATATAGAGATAACAAAGAACTATTCCAAAGAGCAGGATTTATGGTAGAGGAGTTTGGAGAAAATACAGTCAAATTAAGCGGAGTTCCAGATGTATTGTTAGACCTAGAAACTAAGGAATTGTTCTTAGAAACATTAGACGAAATAAATACAGTTGCAAGAACTGCAAAACAAGAAATTGAAGAAAAATTTATTGCAACAGTTGCATGTAAGGCGGCAGTAAAAGCACACATGGTATTGGAAAGACAAGAAGTAATTCAATTATTAGATAAACTATTACAATTACCAAATCCATTTACATGCCCACATGGCAGACCAACTGCAATAAAGATGACTAGAAATGACATTGAAAAGAAATTTTCAAGAAGATAAAATTTATAATTTTGTTGTATTAAACATTATTTTAAATACAACTTTGAATAAGGAAAGGAACAGAAAAAATGGATAAATTATTTATATTATTATTTATACTAGTTGCAAATATAGTATCAATACTCTTAATATATCATTCATTTGATAAAAATATAGAAAAGACAAAAAGACTTTTATATACCATGATTGCAATGGGAGTTGTGTACATAATTGTGCTAATAGTATATTTCTTTAGCTCTATAGGAATAGATAAAAGGATTGCAACACAGGCAAAACAAACGATTGTATTTACATTTGTTCCAGTAAACTCAATAATAGTAATTCCTTTCATGTTAAGATCATTTAATAAGAGAAAGGATAGAGAAATAACAGGAGAGCAATTAAATAAAAGAGCAGTTGTAATGTTTATAATAGCTGTGGTTATTGTTGTTAGTGAATTTTTCTATTTTAGAAATATAGAAAAAGGAATAGGAAGAATAATAGAACAACAAGGAGCGGCAAATGAAGCTAGCACTAATAGTGCAGTAACAAATTCTGTTTTAAATACAGAAAATAAAACTAATAGTATAACCAATATTGACAAATATTACATCTGGGATAGAACATTTGGAGATGGTTAATATTTTAACAAATACAACTTTTAAATATAGTAGTTTTACTGAAAATTGGAAAAAAACAATTTTATTTGCAATGTAAAGGAGAACAAAATTAGTTATGCAAAAAGTTATAGTTATTTGTGGCCCTACTGCAAGTGGAAAAACGGCTCTTTCTATTGAACTTGCAAAAAGAATAAATGGAGAAATAGTTTCAGCAGATTCTATGCAAATATATGATGAAATGAGCATAGGAACTGCTAAGCCAGATGCAGAGGAGATGCAGGGAATTAAGCACTATTTGGTTGGAAATATTGCACCAACTACAAGGTATAGTGTGTCTGATTATAAAAATGATGCGACTAAGGCATTGGAAGAAATAATTGAAAAAAACAAAACTCCAATAGTCGTTGGAGGAACTGGGTTATATGTTAATTCTTTGATATATGGAATTGATTATCCAGAAGTTGAAACTGATTTAGAATACAGAAAAGAACTAGAGAAAGTAGCAGAACAAAAGGGACTCGGATATTTATATGAAGAAGCAAAAAAGATTGACCCAGAAGCGGTAAAGAATATTAGTGTAAATGATAAAAAAAGAATAATAAGAATATTGGAAATATATAAAGAAACAGGAAAAACAAAGACTCAGCTAGAAATTGAATCTAGAAAAAATGGAGTTCCATATGATTATAGAGTGTTTGCTATAAATATGCCTAGAGAAATTTTATATGATAGAATTAATAGAAGAGTAGATATAATGCTTGAAAAAGGGCTAATAGAAGAAGTTAAGCAACTGTATAAAAAATATGGAGATGAGCTTCGTACATCTGTACAAGGAATAGGTTACAAAGAAGTAATAGATTATTTGAATGGAATGTACTCTAAAGAAGAAATGATTGAAAAAATAAAGATGGAAACACGTAGATATGCTAAAAGACAATTAACGTGGTTTAGAAAAATACCAAATATAATTTGGATTGATGGCTTGGGAAATGTTCAAGATAATGTTAATCTTATTTTGCAAGAAGCAGAGCTAAACGAAAACTAAATTAATTTAGTAGGTTTTGAATAACACAAATTCTATGTAGAATTTAATAGAAAGGTGATAAACTTTGGAGAAAAAAATTAGAAAAGGAAGAGTATTTGCGGTAGTTTTAATACTTGCACTTGTATTTATATACGCGGTATATTTGGTTGCCAAACTTGTACAAAATCCTACAAATACCTTCATGGTTACAAACGGAAAAATATCACAAGAGGAAAGTGATATTGGCTACATTATAAGAGAGGAAACTGTTGTAAAAGGACAAAATTATAAAAATGGAATGGTAAAAATAAAAAACGAAGGTGAAAAAGTTGCAAAAGGAGATTCTGTTTTTAGATACTATTCATCAGGAGAAGAAGAATTAAAAAATAAGATTGCTGAATTAGATGTAGAAATACAATCTCTAATGCAAAACGAAAAAAGCAGTTTTCCAAGTGATGTAAAGTTATTAGAAAGCCAAATTGAGAAGGAACTTGACTCGATTTATGGAGTAAATAATGCTCAGAAAATTCAAGAATATAAGAAAAATATAAACTCATACATAACAAAGAAAGCTAAAATATCTAGCCCATCTAATTCTCGTTTGAAAGAATTACTAAGCCAAAGAGAAGAATATGAAAATAGATTAACATCAGATTCTGAAAATGTAAATGCACCAGAGAGTGGAATTGTTTCTTATAGAGTAGATGGATTAGAGAGTGTTTTAACAACGGAGAACTTTACTAAATTTAATAAAAGCTTTTTACAAGACTTGAAATTAAAGACTGGACAAACTGTTGCAAGCAATGAAGAAGTTGGAAAAATAATAAATAATTATCAATGTTACATTGTTTTTAATTCTAACACAAATGAGGCAAAAAACTCGAAAGTGGGAGATACAATCAAAATAAGAGTGCAAAATTCTGATACTTTAAAAGCTAGTGTGGAAAATATTATAGATGAAGATGATGAGTCTAAAACAATTACTGTAAAAATTACAAATGATGTTGAAAAATTAATTGCATATAGAAAAATATCTTTTGATATAATTTGGTGGGATGCAGAAGGCTTTAGAATTCCAAATGAAGCAATAAAAGAAGAAAATGGCTTATCATATGTTGTAAGAAATAGAAATGGTTATTACAATAAAATGCTAGTGAAAATATTAAAACAAAATGACGAATATTGTATAGTTAGACAGTATAAAACAGAGGAGTTAGAAGAACTTGGGTTTACTAGTTCACAAATATATAGCATGAGAAATATAGCGCTTTATGATGAAATTGTACTAAACCCGACTGATGAACAAATGTTACAATAATGTTACAGAATATTAAATTAAAATTACAATATTAAAAATACTATTGACAATAAAGCTAAAAAGATAGATACTATAGCTAGTAATTTTTACAAAGGACGATGAAATTTTAGGAGGTTTATAATGTCAGGAGCTATAATGAATAAAATCTGGGGAGCATTTGGAATGGATGCAAATGAAGAAGAGGAAGAAGATTACGTAGAAAATAACGAAGAGATGGAAGAAGAAGAGGAAAATAATAAAGAAAATAAATTATGGGGAAGACGTAACAACAAAGTTGTAGCAATGCCTCAACCTCAACAAGTGAAAATGGTTATATCACAACCAACAACATTTGATCAAGCAGAAGATATATGTGATTTACTAAAAGAAAAACAATCTGTAATAGTAAATCTTGAATATGTAAATAAAGATGTTGCAAGAAGAATAATTGATGTAGTAAGTGGAGCTGTTCATGCCTTAGACGGACACATTCAAAAAGTATCTAATTCTATATTCTTAATTGCACCATACAATTACGAAATAACAAATGAAATGGCAAGAGAAGAAATTAAAAACAAATTATCTGTTTCTTGGTTAAAAAATGCAGGCAATAATTAGACTAAATGTAATTGGGAGGAAGCAAAAATGATTACACCTTTAGAAATTGAAAACAAGAAATTTTCAAAACAAATGATGAATGGATATAGTGTAGAAGAAGTTGATGATTTCTTGGATGAATTAACAGCATGCTACGAAAAATTATACAAAGAGAGTAACGAAAATCAAGATAAAATAGCAGAATTAAACGGAAAACTTGAACATTATAAACAAATAGAAGGCACATTAAACAATACACTTATAATGGCTCAATCTACAGCTGAAGATATAAAAAATGTTGCAAAACAACAAGCTGACCAAATAATAAAAGATGCTGAATCTGATGCAAAACAATCATTAGCTTCATTAGAACAACAAATATTATTAAAGAAAAAAGATTTTGAAGATTTACAAAAACAATTTGACGTATACAAAGCAAAAATGGAGTCTTTATTAATATCACAACTGGAATTAATAAAAGACATAAACAAAGAACAAGATAACTAAAACAAGACATAAAAAGAACGAAAGCAAAAGGTTTGGAAAATTTCCGAATTTTTTGCTTTACTTTTTATCAAAAATGTTACAGCACTATTAAATGTATGTTACAATTGCATTATAAATATTGACATCTATGAAAAATTAGATAAAATATATGTATAAAGTTACCATTTAATATCTGTTAATATGCAAAATAATGCTGTTGGAGGATACATACATGAGAGTAATAAGTGGAAGTGCTAGAGGCACTGTATTACATTCTATTGAAGACATAAGCACAAGACCAACATTAGACAGGGTTAAAGAGTCACTTTTTAATATAATTCAAAATGATATAGAAGATACTACTGTATTAGATTTATTTGCTGGAAGTGGAGCAATTGGAATAGAATTTCTTAGTAGAAGAGCAAAACAGGTTTATTTCTGTGATAAATTAAGTAAAGCTGTTGCTATGATTGAGAAAAATCTAGAAAAAACAAAACTAAAAGAAAAAGCAATAGTATATAACAAAGATTATATAGATTGCATTAATACAGTTAAAAATATCAAATTCGATATTATATTTTTAGATCCACCATACAAGGAAGAATTTGCACTTGATGCTATAGAAAAAATAAGTAATTTACAATTATTAAAAGATGATGGAATAATTATAATTGAAACAGATGAACCAGAAAGAGATATAAATAGAATAAATAATATGAATATTAATTACAAAATATACGATTTAAGAAAGTATGGAAGAGTATCATTAATATTTCTTAAATGAAAGGGGAAAACATGGAGATATTTACCTTGTTAGAAACAATTGAAGATATGCTAGAAAATAGTAAGGAAGTGCCTTTTACCCACAAAGCTATTATAGACAAAGAAGAAGTGTTAGACATAATAAAAGAAATTAGATTAAAATTACCAGAGGAATTGAAACAAGCAAAGGTAATTAAAGAAGAGCATGACAGAATAATAAGCAAAGCCAATGAAGAAGCTAGTGAAATAGTAAAAGAAGCCGAAAACAGAATAATTTCGATGATAGATGAACATGAAATTACCAGAAAAGCATATGAGCAAAAAAATAAGATAATTGAAAATGCTAACGATATGGCTAGAGAAATTTCTAATGGAACAAAAGCATATGCTGATAACATTTTGGCTGGCGTACAAGTTACACTAGAAGATGCTTTAAAAGTAATAGAAAATAATAGAAAAGAAGTAAAATAGTGCGATTTGACCAATATAAATTCCAAAGTTTATATTGGTTAATTTTGTATTGAAGAAAATTTGTTTGGCAAATGCTAAAAAAATATGGAAATTTAATAATTAATATGATAGAATATCTAAGTATAAAAAATACTTTAAGAAAAGTAGGCAAAGGGAGGAACATATGGCAAAGAGAGGAAGAAAAAAGAAGAAGCAACAAGTTAATATAAATGTAGTTGTGGCTGTAATGATAATAGCAAGCATATTATTAGCGGTTTTAATATATACAAATTCAGGATTTATAGGAGAACACTTGAGTCCATTTTTAGGTGGAATAATGGGATATATAAAATATTTCTTGCCAGTTGGTGTTTTTATATTGGCAATATATATTGCATACCAAGGAGAAACCTCGTGGTCTAAAAAAATAGCCCAGTTTTCCGCATTATTGTTGTGCATAGCAGTAATTTTTAATGTCTACGAAATATATCAAGGAAATGTTGTAATAGAAAACAGAAGCATGGAAAATGTTATGAAACAATTCTTTGAACTTGGTGCTAATGGCGCTGGAGGTGGTGCTATTGGAGCTATTGTTACAATTCCACTTATAAATCTATTTGAAAAAGTAGGAACTATAATAATTGCATCAGGAGGAATAATTGCACTTACTGTATCTATGTTTGGAATAGATTTAGTAAATAGAATATCAGATTTTATAGATGGTACAGAAGAGAGAAAGAACGCTAAAAAAGTAAAACAACAACAATACGCAAAAGCAGAACCAGAGAACGATGAGGACAAAATAATTGGAATAGATGAAAGAAAAGAGACTAAAAAAGAGAGAAAATTAAGGGAAAGGCTAGAAAAAGAAAAGGCTGCTTTAGATGTTGAACAACTCCAAATAAATTTGAATGGTAAGGATATTGGAAAATCTTCTAAATTATTTGATGTTGAAAAAGAAATAAAAGATGATAAAAAAGTAAGGACAGAAAAATCAGAAGAAAGAAAACAATCACCAGAATTTATAGAAGATCCATTATTTAAGAAACAAGAAGAACAGAAGGAAGATAAGACAAAAGAAGTTTTACAATTAGAGCATACGCTTACTGTTGAGGATGAAAACTATGAATTTCCGCCACTAAATCTATTAAGCGAAGGAACATCAAAAGGCTTAAAGGGTGGAAAAAGAGCACTAGCAGATACTGCTTCGAAATTACAAAAAACACTATATAGTTTCGGTGTTTCTGCAAAAGTAGAAAATGTTTCGGTCGGACCTGCTATAACAAGATATGAATTAAAACCTGCAGAAGGAGTTCGTGTAAGTAAAATTGCAAACCTTGCAGATGATATTGCTTTAAATTTGGCCGCTAAATCAATAAGAATTGAAGCACCAATCCCAGGAAAACAAGCTGTTGGTATAGAAGTGCCAAATGAAGAAAGTGAAGTTGTACACATAAGAGATATTTTACAAACAGATGAATTTAAAGAACACAAGTCGAAACTCGCATTTGCACTTGGAAAAGATGTTTCTGGTGATGCAATTGTAACAGATATTGCAAAAATGCCACACGTTTTAATTGCTGGTGCAACTGGTTCTGGTAAGAGTGTATGTATAAATACTCTAATTGCAAGCATAATATATAAGGCAAAACCAAGTGAAGCAAAGCTGGTTATGATTGACCCTAAAATAGTTGAATTATCTGTATATAATGGAATTCCACACTTATTAATTCCGGTAGTAACAGATCCTAAAAAGGCTGCAGGAGCACTTGCATGGGCTGTTCAAGAAATGGAAAACAGATATACAATGTTTGCGTCAAAAGGTGTAAGAGATTTAAAAGGCTATAACGAAGTAATAGAAAAAGAAGATAATTTCGGAAAACTACCACATATAGTTATAATTGTAGACGAGTTGGCAGACTTGATGATGGTTGCAAAAGGTGATGTTGAAGATGCAATTTGCAGATTGGCACAAAAGGCAAGAGCTGCTGGAATGCACTTAGTAATTGCTACACAACGTCCATCTGTTGATGTTGTAACAGGTTTAATTAAAGCAAATATTCCATCAAGAATTGCATTTGCGGTATCTTCTCAAGTAGACTCGAGAACGATTTTAGACCAAGTTGGCGCTGAAAAATTGCTTGGAAAAGGAGATATGTTATTCTTCCCAACAGGAGCTCCAAAGCCAGTAAGAATTCAAGGAGCATTCATATCTGATAAAGAAGTTGAAAAACTTGTAAACTTTGTAAAGGCAAACGGAGAAACAACATATAGAGATGATATTACAGAATACATAGAAAAGGCTAACACAACAGATAAAGAGATTGATGAAGGAGTCTTAGATGATGATGAAACAGACCCACTTCTAAATGATGCAATAGAAACAGTAATAGAAACAGGACAAGCATCAACATCGTACATTCAAAGAAAGTTTAAAGTTGGATATGCAAGAGCAGGTAGAATAATAGACCAAATGGAAGAAAGAGGTATTATTTCAGGCTACCAAGGAAGTAAGCCAAGAGAAGTTCTTATGACGAAAGAGAGATGGGCTGAATTAAACTCATAGTAGTTGAAAATAAAAATTAATTCTTTTTCAACTTAGTATAATGTAATTGGAATATTAGAAAGGTACAAAAGAAATATGCGAATATTTTCAAAGCTTAATTCAAATGAATACAATAATCAATTGGAAAAAATATTGGAAAATAAGACATTTGATGAGAGTGTAAAAAATTTATTATTAAGTATGTTATATAAAATTGAAAATGGATATGCAGACTATTCTATAGTAAAATTTAATGCACTTCCAAAAGCAGATTTTATGGAGAAAATATTAAATATAATAGATAAACAATGTTTCGAAATAAAACTAGTAATACCAGAAACAGAAGAGAGTAAGCCTCTAGAACACGACAACGTGGTTTGCAA
>ULWH01060329.1_pt1 | contig 12332 bp, 10 predicted proteins | sample 1960201 | NCBI WGS metagenome assembly ULWH01 (sample SAMEA4835808, study PRJEB28245) | human gut metagenome | biome: gut microbiome; material: fecal sample | place: Denmark | collected 2008
CCCACTTATAGACTCTCCTGCGGGTCGAAAAGCTGTAGATATACTTCTTCGCATCGTCGATGGTCAGTGTAAAGGAACCGATTTTGATATGGTTGTCAGGGTCAAATTCGCCTTTCTCCTTGCTTCCGGTTCTCAGATACCAACGAAACTCATCCTTCGACACCCAAATGCGCTCAACAAACGCCTCAACAATGCTTTCGGGGATAACCGAGTAGTCAAATCCGGTGTACTCCTTCAACCGCTCTCGCAGTTCTAAGAGCTTAGCGGAATAATCCTCGTTGCTTGTCGGCTCCTTCTCAGGCTGCAAGCCCTTGATTTCTTCCGTGAGCTTGGCAACACGATCCTCGATCTCCTGCTTCTTTGAGCGAAACATTTCCTTATCAATGTCACCCTCGGCTCTCATCTCAATCAGGTTTGTCCGCTTATTCATTAGCTTCTCGATTTCGCCTTGCTTGCGCTGGATAACATCTGTATTGTCCGGCAGTTCTTCCTGATCGGCAATGTGCTTTTCGAGCATCGCATAGGACAAATCCATCACTTTGTCTGCGTTTTCGATGTAGCGGTCAAATACCTGCTCCGCCATCATTTCCAGCTTCCAGCCCTGAATATAAGGCGATTCGCACGAATGCTCAATGGAGATGCCTTTGTTCAGGCGCTTGGCAACGCTCCCACGGTTTACCGATGTGTAACACTGGTAATCAACGCCGTCTGTCCGTCCGTCACGGGAATGAAACCGCAAGTTAAACTTGTTTCCGCACTGACAAATCATCAAGCGTCCGAAAGCAGTGGTATGCTGCATTCTTCCTACTCTGCGTTTTCCTTTGTTATGGTTTTTCATGACCACCGACTTGGCATCCATCAGCTTCTGAACTTGCTCATACTCCTCGACGGTTACGATTGGTTCGTGCGTACCTTGAACCTGAACATACTCCAAATCACCGTAATTCTTGATTTTCTTCTGCTTCAGGAAATCAGGCGTATATTCCTTGTGGTAGGTTATGATACCGCAATAAAAGGAATTGCGAAGCATTTTCGCAATGTACGATGAAAACCACCGTTCCTTTCCCATTGCTGTCAGCCGTCCCGCTTTCTCAAGTTCATATTGGATGGCTGTTACCCCCATTCCACTCAGGTACATATCGTAGATCATTCGCACCGTCTTTGCCTGTTCGGGGTTGATGACCATCTCTTTACCGACGCGGTCATATCCGAGGATATTCCCGTTGCCGTAAAAGACACCGTTTTGCATAGAGGTTTGTTGTCCGGCTTTTACACGGATGGATGTTTTACGGCTTTCATCCTGTGCAAGCGTCGCCATTATCGTAAGACGCAGTTCGCCGTCGCCGTCAAAAGTCTTGATGTTATCGTTGATGAAAAATACCTCAACTCCGTACTCCTTCAGCAAGCGTGTATATTGAAGCGTATCCACCGTGTTTCGGGCAAAGCGGGATACCTCACGGGTGATAATCATATCGAATTTCCGCTGCCGGGCATCCTCTATCATCTGCATAAAACGCGGACGCTTTTCAGCAGATGTTCCCGTTATACCCTCATCAATATACTGTGCTGTTAAAGTCCAATCAGGTCGTGCTTCTAATATAGGTTTATACCAATCTATTTGATTTTCCAAAGCAGATAGCTGTGCTTCGTGTTCAGTCGATACACGCGCATATATAGCTACATCTCGTTTTTGAAAATCGGAGTTCAGTCCATACATTACTTATTCTTGCCTTTCTGCTTTTCTTTTTTGTAACAAGTGAAATCGACAATGCAAACGTTATCCTTGTATTCTTGAAGGATGTTTCTAAACACATAGCCGGAGATTTCACCATCAAGATAAAGCTGCTCAATGAGTTTCAGTGCACCGAAAATATTGTTTTCTTTATCTGCTTTAATCATATCCGTTTTCAGGCACCTCCTCAACGATGCGATTTTTTAAATCGCGCACTTGACTTTCTCCAAATGGAATAATCTAGTCCATATCGCTGATGGCAAATATCACACATATGCAATTCGTCCTGAAAGATCTCTGCCCTTTCAATCCAATATGTTGGATCGTCGTAATAAACACTTGCGCATCGGCGGCATAAGCAAAGCTCGATATATGGAGAGCGATTCTTAAAATCATTCATTTATAAAGCCCTCCTTGCTTTGCAACAGAAGCAGTAATCCGCTTGTTTATGCGAAGAAATCTTTTGTTGATTGCATCCTTACTGGTGTGAAAAAATTCTGCAATTTCTACCTGGCTATATCCATCGATATATAACAGCGTCAACAATTCTTTTTGCTGTACCGCAAGTTTGGAAATTGCGAGATACAGCACGCTATTTTCTATTTCTTCAATCCACTCGAATCGACTGCACTCACTCATATCCATAGAACAAGTCGTCGAAGTTACAAACTTCTTATATAGGCCGTTTCTGCTTTCATCATTTTCCAATGAATCAATAGATTGGGTATGAATTGAAAAAATACGATTATCTCGATACTCTCGCAAATCTAATGCATATATTTCTTGTATCTGCTCATCGGTCATCCCAAGATCTTTAAACCTTTTTGCCTGTCCAACCTGTTTTCGTTCAAACTTTTTTCTTTCATATCCGTCATTCCAGCTCATAATGATCTCCTTTGATTTGAAAAATTTTAAAAATAATTAAATTTTTTCAAATCACGGATACTGAGCTATATAACAAAGCCAGCTGTATAGCACTTCAGAGCTTCCCTTCTAAATTCTTAGCCGGAAGCTCCTATTCAGTTTTCCTGTCCAAATAAAACAAGCCACCGGCAAAACAGACTTAGCCTGTGGCTATCTGTTTTGTCGGTGGCCTCTCATCTCTGTTTGCACAAGCTTGGTTTAACCAACCGAAACAATCAACGCATATGACCTGATAAGGATTTAAGGTGGCTCTGTTTCAGCCTGACCTTACCGTCGTTATGTTGTATTCAGTTTTCAATTTTTCTATCCGTCAGGTGCATATATATCTATGGTATCGTGACGCCTACTCTTTTTCACTCGGACAAACTTAATCATGCATTTGCTGCACTCATATTTGATTTTTCCGTCTGTGTTTTTGTACCCATAGTTTATCTTACCGCAGTTCGGGCAAAACATAGGGTATGGTTTCCACAGCTCGTCCATTGTATAATCACCTCGCTATATTTAATAACAAGCTAAAATATTTCTCAACGTGCATGACAACTTCTAACATTGTGACTCTATTATATCCGAACAAATGTTCGTGCGCAAGAGTTTTATTATAGTAAAAATGAGTTGGGCGTTTTTACGCCCAACTCATTTTCAAGTACTATTTTCATAGCCTGTACAACCACAACTATCGTCCCACGGTTACAGCTCTGCCTTTCAATGCGTTCCTAAGCATTTCGCGATATTTTACTACAACCGGTTCAGGTTCTGTAATTTTTATATCTCCATTGAATTGAAAAACCCACGCAAAAAATGTTTGACTTACAGACACCTCTGCAACGGCCTCAAAGTGTTCGCAATCCACTGGTGATGTTTTCACCTCATCTCCAAACCTATCTATGACATAATTCATCATATCGTTATTACAAAACAGCGTAACCGTTTCTTTTTGACCATCATACATATCGAATACCTGTCTGGTAAAATCGGCCAAGTTGAAGTCCCTAGGTCTTTCTACCGCGTCATCAGATAGAATGTCTATCTCTTTCATCCGATCAACCCGAAATGATACGATTTTATTATGCTTGTCGCTATACCCCACAACATAATAATGATCTTCATTCCAAACCAAATAGTAGGGCGAAAAAATGTAACGCTCTCCCGCATTCTTAGGAACTTCTTTGCGATACTGATCATAATGGAAATACTTAAACGTAATCTTTTTGCAACGATTAATAGCGGTGTTTATGTTATCAACCAAATAGTAGATTTGTTCATTTATCGGCTTTACACGCTCCGAAATGTACAAATTCCGTTTTAGCTCCATCGACTGATACCTACTGCTCATTTGTGAGAGCTTTTCAACAAGTTCAGTGCTTTTCTTTACAGTAATGAACTTAGATGACTCCACTGCATCAATCAATAACTTCAGCTCAGGCAATGTGAACAAGTGGCTGCTTAAAGAATATCGCATTTCGCGACTGCGTTCTTCTTCAACATCAATACCTATGTCACGAAGTTTTTCAATATCTCCGGGTATCGTCTTTCTATCACAAACAATACCATTATCTTTTAAGTATGCAAGAATCTCCGCCGTCGTAACATAATGTTCTGCATCAGTACTCCGCCATAAGCATTGCAAAACATATAACAGCCAGCTTTTCGCAGTTTTATTCATTTTACTCATCCCACCTTATTGTTTTGATGTCATATCTTTTAAGTGGCTAACAATATAGCTGCTTTCATTTATATAACGATCCCTTACTAATGCGACTTGCCTATTAATTTGTAATATAAGCATATCACAATTATAACACCTTTACAAGCTGATCTAATATGCTCACTCCATCTGCCGATGAAGTGAACTTTGACATGTTGTTGTTTAGGTCATACCCATACTCAGCATCATATATGTGCTTTTTGCTGTCGTAAGTGCATCTTTCAATAGAACAATACGTTTGATTGATTTTTCAACAGTCGCTTCATTTTTGTGAGATTAACAGACGAAAGGAAGAAGAGTCCACCCCACCCGTTTTCCCACACGTATGTCAAGCACACAACAAAAATTAATCTCTGCAAAAGCAGAAATCCCAAGCTATCAAGAATTTCTGATAGCACGGAATTTCTGCTTTTGTGTACTACATCCTATTCAAATTTGATTGACGCTCGCCGAAAAATACCCGTCATGATCTGGTACTTCCCAGTAGTTATGGCTACCAACATTCTTTTTGACCTGTCTTCATTTGTACGAAGTGTGCAATAACATGGTTGAACATAGTATCGTCAAAGTTTTTCCCAGAGAATACGTCATTACATATTTCCGTTAGCCAATTAATATCTTTGGATGGAAGTTTGTCCTGCAATAAATGAAGCATTTCTGAAATATTGGTCTGAAGGTCTTGCGTTTCAGCTGCGAGATAACCGGCATCTTCTGGTTCCGTCAGCAACTCAATCGATTTGGAGTAGATCCATAGCCCTTCGGCAATATCCCCAATAGAAGGTTCTTCGGCCTCTACGGTGGTCCTTTCCGTCAAAATATATTTTCTCGCAAAGCAGTCGAGCATCTGTGCCGTCACGTCCACCGGATATGGGACCATCTGCTTTTCACGCAATGAATAGTTTTCTGACTTAATCGTTTTTTTGACATCAGCGATCATCTGTCGTGAGATCTGCAACGCCATAGGGTTTATTTCTTCAAGATCATTTGCAAACAATATCACCAGATAGTCAAACGGAGCTTCAGAAAACGCAATACTGCCCAGAAGCCATTCGGTTAAATTGCTTTCCGATGTCATATCAAAATCATCAACTACGATTGGATAATATCTCAATATGCCAATAGTGTAAATCTGATCAGGAAAATGAATCGAGTACTTGGACGCTAATTTCGAAAATCCCTTTTCTGCGATTCTTCTCTCATCCCGGCAATGCCCTTCATACCAGTCCTTGATATGATATTTATCAAAGTATTTGCTTGGCATGTGTTCAAGATAATAGCAGCAGCACATAGTAAGTCGCTTGATGTTCCGCTCTTCCATTGCACAAAGAACCCGCTGCCTTTCCTGAACATCAAAGTCTGCCGCAACCTCTGAAAAGTAGTTTTGCATCAGTACAAGAGCACTTTGCGCCGCTCTGAGATTTACCATAGGCAGCCGCCGCTTCTGCTCATCTCTGGTGAGAATCCACACAAACTGATTAAAAAAGTTTTGTACGCTTTGGAAGTATTCTCCTTTTTCCCTTTTCGGTCCCTCCGGCATCGCAGCTTTTTTCTCAAACGGACGGTTCTCTTCGGGATATCGCTTTTCTCCTGTGGTCATCTGAGCAAGCTCTTCATGGAGCCGACCGACTTCTCTGGCTAAGCCTCCTAATGGTTTTCCGCTCAGGAGCTTATCCATGCAGGCACAGCACTTATCGGCAAGCAGACATATCTTCTCTCTCACACTAAACCAATAATCCAACCATTCGGTTACGGTATCAAATTCGTAATTGCTCATAATTGTCTTATTCCATAACGATGTCAGGCTTTGATGGAACATAATCACAATGTTTCGAATGGGCATTTCCTTGTGTGCATCGTCGGGAATAGGATAAGCCGAAAGCAGATCAACCGTCGGCTTGAGCGCATCTGAACAGTACAAATCAAAAATAGGTAAGGCTTTGCAAAGGAATTTCAGCCTTGAGACGCTCTGCTCATTCCCCATTTTGATATTGCGTAATCGAAGGATATATTCAACGTGAATCGCATTTTTTTCGGAATCAACAAATATCCTATGTGATCTTGTCCACTGCTTGAGGTACGTAAGAATGCTCTTAAGATTTCGTTCCACAAATTCCATATATTTCTCTCTGTTCCCGCAGTAAGAGAGATACATCAGCGTAGAAATGCACTCCAGCGTCAATTTTTCCGGCTCGCTCCAAAGATCATCCAGAGAAAATCCAGCCGATACATTCCACTCTGGATTGATGTTATAGATCCACTCAGAAATGGAGGCATAGGACGTGATGTCCTCTATTCCGTCAAAACGAAGGGTGCGCAGTTTCCTATATAGACAATCGCAGAAAATATAGACATACGTCTCCTGCAAACGACAGGTGGGAATACGCTCCCGCAATCGGCAAAGATATTCTATATTCTTATTATCCGGAAAAGTTTCCCGCATTTTGTCCAGCGTATCCATCGACACACCGAAATCCTCGAATACAGCAAAGGGGCACATTTCGGTCGATATAAGGAAAAGTCCACCGTGGGCATCTGCATCGTCAAACGCGACCCGGTTGGAAAGGAAATACTGCATCACACACCCTGAAAAAAGCCCCTGTATTGCAGAAGTATAGTTCGAAAGGTCTTTTTCATCCCATAGGCTATCGACCGCATCGCGGAAAAACGTCTCTTTGTTTAGGGTAAACTCCGGCAGATGAGAAAACAGTATCGGTAAATCCGCTTTGTCCGCCATTTTCATAACTGAAATGGCGGTATTGTCAATTGGTAGGAATTCATGCAGCCTCTCAACAACATGCTTTGACCGAATGGGATGCAACCCCTCAATATACCCGCTCTCTTCATTTACATGCACAAGGAACTCGGATTCCATACTTTTTAAGAGTTCCCCAAAATCAGAGCCAGAGTCTTCTGTCTCGTTTGAACAAAGGTTAACAACAGAAAGCCTAACTCCGCAAATATCTGCAAAACACACTTTGCGTAGAATTTCGCATTTTGCTCTTCCAGAAGACGACCGTCCAATTTCGGATATTTGTGTGCCAATTCTTTCTGCCATCATTTCGCCATGCGTGAGCAGATAAACATACTCGATAAGCAACTGTTTTTCCGCAACTTTTTTCCATGCACCCCGCCAGTCTGTTATACTCGGATGAAGCTGCTTCGCCTCTTTGAATCGGTGAAACAGCTCGAAAGCTTCCTTTTCCTCCAGGACCGGCTTAATAACGTTTACGGATTGAATGTTGCTCAAATCGCCGCCATAATGATACCAATCGATCTCCCGCGATGTAACGATCAATTTATAGTGACAACGCAATTCAGACTGCAGTAACGAGGTAAGCCGATTCCATTGACAGAAATGCTGATCCAGATTGTCAATCAGAATCAAAACCTTTTCACCAAGTTGAATTCTCGCTTTGAAGTATTGGACGATATTTCCAAGTTCCTTGACCTCATCACAACACAGCAACTGGTATGGGATATATTCATCCCGGAGAAGATACGCTGCCCGCAGGGCCAGCGTAGTTTTTCCCTGTCCGCTGGAAGCCTTCATAACCGTAACTGTGTTTTCACCGACGGAATAGATCACTTCTTTCTCTAAACCCGGTCGTTCGATTGGAAAGCCGCTTACGATATCTGCCGGCGTTGCTTTCTTTCCCTCATAAAAGCTGCGTCCTCCGTCAAGGCCCGCCTTCGTGTAATCCAGCTTTCGGACCCAGCTATGTGCAGGATTCTGAGGCCCCTTGCTGATGTCTATTCGGACTGATTGGATCTGAGCATCCACTTCCGCTTTGGTCACGTAGGATCGCTGCTCCATTTTTTCAAAGCAAAGAATTTTTATGCTATTTGCAAACAGAGAAATATTGTCTGTCGTGATCTCGTAGGTTTGCACCAAAGCTTTTTCAATTGCAGCAGCTAGTGCCGATTTTTCAACTTTCTTAAACGACAACCGTGAAATGAACTGATCAAAATCATACAGGCTCCAATTCCAAGATGGGTTGTTACACCTGATATCGGAGATCACCTGCTTCCAATAGATGCGCGATTTTTCGTCAAGATTGGAAAAGAACAGCTTGCTTAGATTACCGGTCGCAACAGGAAAATCATAAACCAACTGAAACTTTCTTGCTGGATCTATCAAATAGGCTTCCAGGAAATTCTTAAGCACGCCAGCTAAAAAGCTAGCATCCTGTTTATTGATAGAATATTTCAGCTGTATATGAGTGATATCACTGCTATCATTTTCCTGTTTAATATAATCAATATCTTCGATTCCCTCAAGTTGAAAAGAAATGTTCGGGCTCGATGACGAAAGAATTAAGTAGCAAGAATACAAAAATTGATACGAGTAGCCTCTGAGTGCGATTTGTCCGCCATCTCTGGAAGCATTTAATTCCTGAATATTGGCTTTTGGAGCTGCAACTTTTTTGCCTTTCTTGTTTTTTCCCTTTCCCACATTCATCACCTTTCAATTTCTTATTATCAATGTGTAAGTTCAGCTAATCAGCACACATCAAATTTTCCAGTTCAGAATATTAAGAATTCCATTTCTACCGAAAAGTTAATGATATTCAACAATTTCATAGTTTTATAACAAATGAAACAACTTAGATACTATATTAAAATCAAAAGAAAATCACAGGTTTCTTTCGGCAACTGTTATTATTGTAACAGGAGTACCCTTGAGATAATTATAAATTTCCAATATGCTTTTAGTAGATTTGCCAATCTCCGTAAAAGGCGATGCCGCAAGTTCGGCTCAAATCAGGAGCATTAATTTCCGTATTTATCGCTGCTCTGTATGCCGCCTCCACATTTATGATTGGAGATATATTACCTTTACCAATTTCTCGACTGGTAAACACCTCTCTGAAACCAGAGCTATCATAGCCAATCATACGAGAATAGGTGCACTCTTTCAAAAGTATCAGCTCAGCAAATGCATCTTTGTTCGGAGTATGCTTAATAAGCCCTTCCAGAAAGCCAATGTTCCTATGGGCATTGATCAGCAAAGCAGCCAATTCCTTGCCCCTTAATACATGTGCCCATGCATTAAGGGGTAAGGGGCAGGAGTAAAAGAGTAAAATTTAAGGCTGTTTTTTTCCGAGCCTAACTTGCTCAATATAATCACCCGTGTAGGGCAACATCACATATGCCTCAATAACTAAAAGTCATCTTCAGTATATCATCGATATAGAGAATAGGAAAGCACTATTTCCGGATTTATTAAATATCAGGAAATAGTGCCATAAAAATCAGGAATAGAGTTCCATGAATTAGACACATAAAGGCAAAAATGCAAGCCTCTGTTTTGAATGTTCACAAAATATTTACATATTACAAGCAATCTGTCATGTATCAGCCAGCATCGCCGTTGTGATACCACGGCACTTGTCAGGAATACTCCTGAAACCTTTAAGGGCTTGGTATTATCCCAGCAGTCTGCCCTTTGTCCCCAAAAGGCGTTGCTTGCTGGCACTGTGCATAATGTTAGTCAAAACATAATTCCTTCAATCTCTTGAAGACCTCCTGAGGTATGATCAAAGATTTATTCACACAAATCAGCAAGGAATTTTCATCTAAAGCAATGGATATAAACACATCGGTAATACCCGTAGTCACCAATTCTTCAAAAGACCGCTGTAAACATATAACGCTGCCTGCAGGTTCAAGGAAATTGAACATAAATATATTTTCTGGATTTTCTTTAATTGCTTTATCCAAAAAATCTTCAAATAACGGGGATGGCACAACCACAGATATCTCTGCATAACCGCTTGAACGGGGACCCGCGAAGTATTTCAATCCTTGGTCCTTCACAAATTCTAACAACGCACTTTCTTCTGTTACAGAATCAATCGTCACTGCAATCCATTTGAAGTCAAATACAGTTGAGATTTTAACTATATTATCGAAGCTACATCTAATGCCAGAAATCCGTATTTCTGCTGGATTCAATAAAAGGTTTTTTGTAAATTTAATCACGTGCAATACCTCCCCACAAGCCTGCCCCCAACATACCAATCGGGAGATGGTAATTTGCAGTCTTTGCCAGCTGGATGTTCATATGGAATAGGCTATTACTACCAACATCAAGCCGAATATTTTTATACTTGCTTCCAATTTTCAATAATGTCCCGCCTGCTTCATACGCCTGTGGGTGATTAGGAGATAGTACACGTACTCTATTACCAATAGTTAATCCGCCATTTCTTCCTGTCGGAACACCTGCATTAGCAGCTACTTTGAAACCACTACTGAGTATCTGTGAGCCGCCTGCCATAATTCCACCAATCATAAATCCATTCGCAAAGCCGTTAACGGCACCGTCTACAGCAGCTTTACCTGCACCACTCCAACTGCCAGTTGAGACGCGATGGCCAACAGTGCGCGTTCCAGTACCAACAGCTGCACCAATTGCTCCAGATACCGCAGCAGTTTTCAATCCCGCAACCGCGGCTCCAACAAATGCAGCCGCAGCACCGCCAGTTGCAGCTGTTACGGCAACAACGGCTGCTCCAACAACGATTGCTCCAATGCCAATAGCTAATTTGGTTGCCCAACTTGGCCAAGTACCAGTTTCATCGGACATGTTGACCGGATCGTTAAAGCTGTATGCAAACAAGTTATATTGCATAATATTCTCAAAATCGGCAGTTAATGTTTCTGGAATATCCGCATTTGTCCACCGACCAACCTCAGGATCGTAATAACGGCTGGATACATAGTACAATCCCGTTTCAGAGTCATAATAATATCCACGATAGCGAAGCGGGTTGACATTGGCGATGTGGGTCGAATCTGTAATCGCTGTACCATTGGCATCGGTGACAGAAATCACATTGCCCCAAGCGTCATAGTTGTAGTTGGCAACAACCGCACCTGTGCCGTCGTAAATTTTGATGTTTTTATTTCCATTTTTTCAAGGGTGGTCACACGTCATAGAATATTCATCGATTATATAATTTGAATATCTTGTCGCCTGTTGTTCTCTGCCTTTTGGAGTAAGCTGAATATCATTTATCCATTGATAGTAATGTGTTAACTCATGGGCTAATGTTGCAAGAATTGTTGCAAGTGCATTGTCTTTACCATTTCGGCTTTGTAAATCATCATAATCGCCAGTTGCAATTTTTATGTACGGCTCTGTATAATATGAAAATGGTTCAAAAAAACTGCCTACTGCTGTTTCACCATCCTGTGTTCGGACGGTCTTGCTTCCTTTAACATAAACAGGAACTCTCAACGGAAAATAATACTCGGCTCGCAACCACCGTGCAAACTGTGTACATGCTCTTTTTACCTCAGGGTCAACCGAGCTTTCATATCTAAAACGGATTCCGGTTCGTCTTTTGACTTCGCTGTCAAGATTCTTTTGCCAATTGGTAAGTGTCCAAATATGCATTTTTAATACTTCCTATGATTTCTGTTCGGCGTGTGTTTTTTGGGAGGTTTAGGCTTAGACCTTGGTTTCCAATTTTTATTTTTCCGGGCTTTGTTTTTGCGCTCACGCCCTTGCTTTTTCTGCCCCGGGCGAGCATACGGATCAGGTTCGTTTTTTCTTACAGTTGATGTATATACGATTACACCAACCATAGTTACCGTTACAATAGCGACAGTTCCAACTATAACCCACCCAACAGGATTCCATGCGTTTGCGACTCCAAATGTTCCTGCTGTTGCCAAATATCCGCCCCCCGCAATTGCAAAAGCCCAGAAACCATCTAAGTCACACATATTAACAGAATTGTTAAAGCAGTATGCAAACACATTGTATTGTGCAAAGTTTTCAAAATTTGCCGTTAATGTGTCAGACGAATCCGCATTTATCCATCGCCCGATCTCAGGATCGTAATAACGGCTGGACACATAGTAGAATCCCGTTTCAGAGTCATAATAATACCCACGATAGCGAAGCGGGTTGACATTAGCGATGTGGTTTGAATCTGTAATCGCCGCACCATTGGCATC
>ULWH01007247.1_pt1 | contig 12307 bp, 8 predicted proteins | sample 1960201 | NCBI WGS metagenome assembly ULWH01 (sample SAMEA4835808, study PRJEB28245) | human gut metagenome | biome: gut microbiome; material: fecal sample | place: Denmark | collected 2008
TTTATGCATTGTTTGCCAATATGAGCCCTCATTCCCAATTTAATAAAACGCGGGACTGACTGATAAACAAGCTTTATTTATACTTCTGGTTGTAATTGCAATCTCTTTTGTTTTCTGATTGTTTCCTCTGAAACCGATTATCACATTTAAAATCCTACCTGAAAGCCTGATCATTCAGATATTTCTTCTTCTACTGATAACCCTGTTCCGTCTCTTACCAAGAGACAGAACGATGTCGAAGGTTGCTAAATCTAGTATTAGTATAATGTATAGGGTTCTCTATCTATCGCTTTTTTGCATGGGTCTTTTGTTCTTTCCTCTTCAAGTGGCGGGACAACAGGTTGCTTTGAAAACAAATGTACTGTTTTGGGCAACAACGACTCCTAACGCCGGAGTCGAGTTTGGTGTAGGCCGTCGGTTTACGGTAGACGTCTGGGGAGCCTACAACGCCTGGAAGTTTCCTAATGATATGAAGTTGAATTTATATCTCATACAACCCGAAGTGCGCCTCTGGCCCTGCCGTAAGTTCGAAGGGCATTTCTTTGGGGTGCACGGACATTACGGGCATTTCAACTTCGGGCAAATCCCTTTTCTCTCCGGACTGAAGAACCACGTGCTGCGGGGCGACCTCTACGGTGGTGGTCTCACCTACGGCTATCACTGGGCCCTGGGCGAACGCTGGGGGATGGAAGCCATGATTGGCGGGGGGTATGCCTATATGAAATACACCAAATACCGTTGTGCCGAATGCGCCGAGCCTGTCGGTGCTTATACCCGTAGCTATTTCGGGCCTACCCGTATCGGCTTCTCTATTATTTACTTCTTACGCTAACAAATCCGGACAAATGAAACATATCCTACATTATATATATGTATTACTTGCCGGACTTGCCCTTCTTCCGGCAACGGCACAGGGCATCCGCATTTCTTCGCAGGAATTCTCCGTTCGGAACGACAGCCTGCAGATCGTTCTTGAAATGGATCTGAACGATGTGCATGTCAATAGCCTGACTGCCGTATCCTTCACGCTTGTTTTGCAGGCGGTGGAACGGCAGGATGTGGCGATGGAGTTGCCGCCTGTCGTTGTCACCGGCAGCAAACGGTTTCGCTTCGAACGCCGGGAGCGGGCACTGATCTCCGGACAAGCAGCGGCAATCCCTTATCTGGTATTGATAGACAACCGTAAGACTGTTTCCAAAAATATAAAGTACCGCCTGTCCATACCCTATGCTCCCTGGATGCAAAAGGCAAGGCTGCTGCTTCGTCAAGAGCTGAAAGATTGTTGCGACCTGCAACTGCTGGGGGTCGATACGCTGGCGCGTGTTCCCGTGCTTGACACAGGATCGCAAGAGAACAAGCCTCTTCCCGCCGGTAAAAGGATGGCCACAGTTGATAGAGGGGATAGTGCCCATGCGGTTCCGTGTCAAGCACGGGAACAGGGCTGTGCTCCGGTTAGTGCTCCGGCAAAGCCCGTTCGGAAACCACGCGACAGCGAGAGCCTGGTTCTCTATTTCGATTACCCGATCGGCAAAGACGATATCCATCCTGATTTAAAAAACAATCGTTACGAGATCGATAAGATCGACCGGCTGTTCGCTCCGCTCAGGCGGGAGCATTTTGTGTCGGTCAGGAGCATCCGTGTCTGCGGGTATAGTTCGCCCGATGGCAATTATGGCAATAATGAGCGGTTGGCCGAAGCCCGGTCGCGTTTCTTCTCAATCTATCTGCGCAGTTTATATGGCATTCCCCGCGGACTGGTCGAGGTTTCATCGGTAGCTGAAGACTGGGAAGGATTGGTCGATCTGCTGGAACAGGACGACCCGCCTTACCGGGAAGCAGTACTGCGGGTAATCAGCCGTTACGGTATTTTCAACGGACGTGAAAAATATTTGATGGAGTTGCAGGGAGGTTATCCTTATAAAGATATGTTGAGGAATTTCTTTCCGCGGTTGCGCCGTATCGAGGTGATCGTACGCTACGAGGACGATAAAATGGAAAGTGAATGAAAAAGATACCGGAGATAGTTTACACACTGCTGGCGGTCGTTCTGTCCGGTTGTACGTTCGGTGACGAGCCAGGTGTCTGTCCGTTCACGACCCGGCTCGACTATTGGTATGCGGGGAGTAGTGCGGAAAACTTGTTGCCGGTCTATATGGACAATCTCCATCAGTATCTTTTCGATAGCGAGGGCCGGCTGCTTAGCTCCGTCGCCTTGCGGGGCGACAGTATCAGCAGTTGGCAAAGCAATCTGGAAGCAGGCGATTATACCGTTGTCCTTTGGGGTAACCTGGCGGAAGATGGGAGCGACCACCTGGAAGTACAACCGCCGGCCGACCGTCGTCTGAGCGATATGACGCTAAGCGCCGTTACCGCCGAAGCGCCGCCGGGGTATCGCGGCAATACGAGCCGCCTTTACTACGGATACCTTTCTTTCCATGTAGACGAAGGGAAGATGTTTCGCCAGCGGGTCTATCTCTCGCACGCCCATGCTTCACTGCATGTGACGGTACAGTGGATGGCTGGAGCTCCTCCGGAGGGAGGAACCTACCGGATGCGGATGAAGGGAATTGCTTCGGAATACGGTTTCGTTAAAGGATGGGAGAGTGAGGAGTTGAGTTCGGGGGGTAACTATACAGTGCCTTATATCGGTACTTCTCAGATCAACCACGAAACACGTGCATCGATGAACTACGATGGTGAGGTGACAGGCGAGTTCGTCACCTTCCGCTACACCTCCGGCACCCATCAGCTATGGAGCCTGTGGCGTAACGACGAACGGATCGTCGGCGATCTCGACCTTTATCGTTTCTTTTCGAAGAAGCCGATGAATATGGATCAGAATGTCGAACAGGAATTCGAGATATTGGTCACTGTTTATGAAGACAAGATCGTAGTCTCGGAAGTAACCGGATCAGATTGGGACGAAGGGGGAGCGATCGGATAAAGAAGAAATAGATTTTAAAATTATAGTATTCACTTAAAAAAAGTAGTTATGAAAAAGACGTATTTAATGTTGCTTTTGGCCCTGGCAGGGTTAGGAAGCAGTTGTACGAATGAAGACGGCACCGAAGGGCCGAACCTTTCCGGCAGTGCCGGCGAGATCCAACTCGTGTTCAGCGGAAGCGGCGAGAGCACCGAGTACACCAAGGCAATAGCCTCCGATAGTGAGAACAAGATCGCAAACCTGAAGGTCTACCTGTTTGGTGCAGCTACTGCCACTGCTACGGATGCTCAGTATGAATATATGGAAACCTGGACAATGACGGAAGCTGCACCGGCCGGTAAACAGTTTATATTACAACCTTCCGGCTCCTCATGGACAGCCTCTATCAAACCAGGTGAACTGAAAGGTCTCCCATATCTTACACTGGTTTGTGTGGCTAATCAGGACAATCTGTTCAATGCAGCTGGTGCTGCTTTTGCAGCTTTAACAGCTGTTGTGACAGATGGGAACGGTACTATCACGACACCCGGAACAACACTGGATGCCTTCAAAGCAGCCTATACAGCCAAGATGGGAACTACTGACATCCTCAAAACCCCGCTTGCCATGACCGGTACGGGTACGGTAAAAATCAGTGGCAGCGTATCGAAAGTTGCTATCACACTGAAACGTATCGTCGCCCGCTTCGATATCGACAACACGACGGCTACTTCCCAGCTGACCATCGAGAACGTCTCTATGGGACAAGGCCGTCCGAACGGTTCGCTTTTCGGGGCGACACTGGCGGAAATTTCAAATCCGGCAGAAAGTTCCGACCTGTTGAAGTATGCCGATGTCGCCTTTGCGGGCGAGAATGCCAACCAGGGAACCCTTGAAAGTGCCCTCTATGTCTATCCGAACCTGGCGACCGACAAAAGCTACCTGATCGTTAAAGGTAAATACAAAAGTCCCTCTACAGGCGAGCAAATCCCTGTCACCTACAACATCCCCGTAGTCAAGACTCCTGAAGGAGCAACTGCAGAAACTCCCGCCAACTACATCGCCATCAATGCCAACAGCCGCTACAAGCTGCGCATTACCGATGTCACCGAATCGAACATTTATTCTACGTTCGAAGTGGAAGACTGGACTTCGGGCGGTGGTGTGATCATCAAACCGGATAATGCGAAACCGGAAATGAAGGAACTAACGGGTACTAATATTCCTGTTGAATTAACAGGTATGCCCACATTCTATCGTACAGCTGATGCCGGAACATTCAACATTGTTATGACCTCCACCGGCCCGCTGGAATACAGTCGGGGATTAGTAACGAAAACCGGCGAAGTAGACTGGCTGACAGTCGGTACTCAAACTTCAGAACAAAAAGATGGTCTGACAATAACCACTTATCCCATGACTATTACCGGTGCTACCGGTAAACACCCCGTATCGTTGACCTTCACCAATCAGGCCGCTTCTTACGATCCGGATCTGCAAACAACGCTTACCTTTACAGGCCCGGCAGCTGCTCCGATAGTAAGTGAAGTAGTAAAAGGAAACAGTAAAGGCAATACGCTCGACCTGACGACAGATCCGCTAGCTCCTAAAGCCATCATGGAAAAAGCGGTTGGCAGTTATGTCTCACTGAGTCTGTTCTGTGTAGATGGCCTGGCCGATGTTACTGCTCCAACGGGTTATACTGTGAAGGCTATCTCCACCGAAGGCTTCACTACGACTTACCGGGTTACAATAACTGATGCCTCAACGGCAACCGATGGGGCAACTGTCGAGTTCAAGAACAAAGCCGCTGATACTAATAAAGTCATATTGACTATCGAGCATAAAAAAGCTTCCAAACCTGCAATCGTAGAAAACGATAAGAAAGGCGCTTATGTGGCGAGTACCTACAACAGTGAAGTATTAGGAGGTACGTCTAATGCTGCCACTGCCAATATGTTCCTGATCAATGGTAGCACCATTTATGTAAAGGCCACCTGTACGGAAAGTGCTGAAAAAGGAGCAGTTACATTTACAGTCCCATCAGGTGTTACCGTAACAGAACAGGTAGATGCCGGTATATTCAAGATCGAAATACCGACAGCTGCTTCATTGACTGCAGAAACCCCGGTTGTTGTCACTTTCAAAAACAAAACAGACGAAAGCGTTACTTCTACACTGACGATTACTCCGAAAAGTGCGGTTCCGACGGTGGTACTGGGAGATGGTCATGCTGCAGTTACAGATAATCATGATGAAAGCTATACAGTTGATCTGGCTACTCTGACAACAAATACATTTACATTGACTGTCACAGCACCGTTGGGTGCAAGTATCGCTAGTTTGACTGATCCGTTTACAAGTAATGGTTGGTTAAAACCGGCTGCTGAAAATGTCGGTGGAACAACTATTATTGCTGGAGGAAACCAAGTATACACCTTTACTTCCGGCGATACCCCTGCTGAATCAGGAGACGTCACCTTAACCTTCACCAATACTGAAGCCGGTGGTGGCGATCTGACGGTAACCTTAAAGAAGAAGCTGACACCTTGATCTTTTCTTTATTTCGTATTTAATTGATTCATGTAATTAACAAAAAAGAAAATGAAACTATTCAAACATATCCCATTGCTCGCTGCCGGCTTTTTGCTGGTAGCTTGCACCAGCGAGAACACGTTGGATAAACCGACTCCTCCCGATCAGGGAGGTGTTGGCAACGAAAACACCCGTGAAGTGTTGCTTTCTCTTAAAAACAAACTGAAAGTAACCCCGGTGGAAACAAAAGCCGGTGATGCTATCGCGACAACTGACGAAAACCGTATCTACAGTCTCGATGTCTATGTTTTCGGTTCAAAGACAGAAGACGGTCCCTACACTTTCCAGCAGCAATTCTATTATCGCGAAGATGCCCGCCAGACTGTGGAAGGCGATTACGCCACCAGTTTCACCCTGAATACCGGTGCCGACAATTCGACAGCCCTGCTCCGTATGAAGAAAGGGCTCTTTGTCAAAGTCTACTGTATTGCCAACAGCACGAAACTGATACAGCCCGACGGAACCGAGTTTACCGGCTTTAAGGGGTTGATGCAAAGTGCTCCCGGACAACCCGGCAATACGATAACCGACGGTGTACCGACTGAGGGCGATTTCAAAAACTTCCATACCCCGGCCTTACGAGCCGGTGTAGCAGAAGATATCCTGCTTACCCCGCTACCTATGACCGGTTCCTATACCACACCGCTCGACCTGACCGATTTCTCTGTATCGGCCCGTACGCAACTGGGTTTCAAGTTAACCCGTATGGTGGCCCGCTTCGACGTCGTGAACGATGCCGCCCTGTCGAAGTTTACCGTCCAGTCTGTCAGCCTGGGAAACGGACGTATCGGAGCCAGCTATTTTCCTGTGAAGGTATTGGGTACTGCTCCTGCCGACCTGATCACCTATCCGGCCCGCGAGTACACTGCCGAACAGACGACCGTCTCGCCTAAAGGTACCGGTGTCTTTTATAGTTATCCCAGCCCGGTTGACGATGGGGGCTACCTGATCCTGTCCGGTACCTATGCCGTCAACCTGACCGAAAATATCCCGGTTACCTATAAAGTGCCTTTCAAACCATCCGGTGACGAGACCGGCAATTATATCGAAGTGGCCTACAATCACCGTTATACAGTCTCGATCACAAGTGCTGACCCTTATCACCTCGACTTCACATTGAATGTGGCCGACTGGACCGACGAGGGTAAAGTAGACGACTACAAGCCGGAGAACGACTTCACAAAAGATGCTTTGGCTCTGGCTGGAGCCGGTAATACTGCCGATGTTAAACTTCTGGCCGACGGCAATATAGTGATGGATGCTGCCACAGCGAAAACGCTTGCCTTTACCATTGCCGCCAACAATACAGACCCTTCCGCATTCGGCGAAAAACTCGATTACGGCGGAGGTGATGAATGGCTGGTAGTGGATGGAGCCAGGACAACGACAACAAAGGCTTCTATGCTAACCACGTTCAAATATAAGATGGCTGACGGTATCGGCGCTATGAGCAATTGCCGTCCCGTAACCATCCGTATCACCAATAAGGTAAGCGGTAAGAATCTGGACATCAAAGTAATCCCGACCGCCTTGTCCGGGCCGGAGATCAGCCTGGTGGCAGATGGAAGCGAGGGATGTACCTACGATGCGGCAACCAAGACGGTCACTATTCCGAATAAGAATGGTCAAACAGTCAAACTAAAAGCGGTAGCACCGACCCTGGCCGCTCCCCCGGCAACAACAGGAAGCAGCGTGGTTATAACGGACGCTTGGATCACAGCCGATGCGGCAAGTATTGCTACCGCCGAAGGCATTTACACCTTTACGCTACCGACTGCACAGGGCTCTTCGGGTGCAACCAATGTGCTGACCTTCAAGTCGACGCTAACCGGTGCGACTACTGTAGTGACTGTTAAACTTAAAGACGCTGCCCTATAATGAACAAACACGATTTAGTGATGGCCCTGTCCGAACGTCTCTCCCTGACACAAACCCAGTCGTTGGCGATTGTGAACGCCTGGGAGGGCGTTCTCCTGGACGCTTTGCTGGCCGACAAACGGCTCATGTTACAAGGATTCGGCACCTTTTTCGCCTGGAACCAGACTGAGCGGATGGGGCGTAATCCCCGTACAGGTGAATCCTGCCCCATTGAAGCGCGTATAAGCGTGAAGTTCAAGCCCGGCAAGTTTTTGTTAAAGGCTTTGAATGAGAAGAAGAATGATAGTGAATCAATAAAAGGAAATAACGATGAACATAGTGAATAAATTATATGGAATCAGCTTGCTTTCTCTGCTTTTGTCCGCTGCCGCCTGCACGAACGAGACAGAGGAGCCGCACAAGGGTTCCGGTACAGGAACTTCACCGGATGCACCCAGGAGGGAAGTTATGCTGACGCTGAAAAATAAGCTGTCGGTCTTACAGACCAAGGCCGGCGACGAAATAGCAACGGCTGCTGAGAACAAGATCTCGGCACTCGACATCTATGTCTTCGGATGCAAGACCGAGGATGGAAACTATACGTATCAGGAACGTTTCTGTTATCGCGAGAATATAAGTGATATTCCTGTGGGAGGCGATATAACGGCTATCGACCTGACGGCTGTCGGAAGTGATGGCAAGCAAACGACGGCTCTTCTATCCCTGAAGAAAGGATTGTTTGTCAAGCTTTACTGTATTGCTAATCAGAGTAAACTGATTAACCCTGCAACCAATGCCGTTTTCAGTAATTTTGTTCCGCTTATGCAGTCGAATCCGGGACAGGTTGATAATACGGTTACTGAGGGTAGTCCGACCGAGCATGATTTCAAACTCCTCCGAAGTGTTCAGCTCGCCCCGGCTACGGCAACCGATATATTGGTAACTCCGTTGCCCATGACCGGCGCTTACACAACGCCGCTCGACCTGACTGATTTCTCTGTCTCGGCACGTTTGCAGTTGGGTTTTCGTCTGACCCGTTCTGTGGCTCGTTTTGATATAGTGAACGATGCTGCAACCTCCAAATTCACCATCCAGTCCGTCAGCATGGGCAATGGCCGTAAAGGAGTAAGCTTTTTCCCGTTGAAGGTGACCGGCACTTTGCCAACAGCCGCCGGTGGTGATCTGATCACCTATCCGGCCCGTCTGTTTGATGGTGAGAATGCAAATGCCGGTACTACCGTAAGCGCTTTTTACACCTATCCGAGTCCGAAAGAAGATGGTGGCTACCTGATCCTTAGCGGCACTTATGCTACTAACCAGACAGAAAATATTCCGGTCACTTACAAAGTCCCTTTTAAACCGGCTGATGGTGGAAATTATATTGAAGTCTCTCAAAACCACCGTTACACGGTCAATATTACCGCTGCCGACGAATATCATCTGGATTTCACACTCGATGTAGCAGACTGGACAGATGAAGGTAATATAGACGATTATGAACCGGGAGGGGAACCGGATGGGGAAGGTATGACTGTTGTACCTGCAACGGGGATAGAATATGATAAAACTTTGCGTACCATAACGGTTGCTTTGGATGAACTAACTAATTTTAAGATTACCGGAAATTCAGCCGGCGGATATTTTGTATCCAAATATTATGTAGACAATGATAAAACCCATGACTGGCTAAAGATTACCGGACCCGATGGTGTGATAAATACAAAAGTCGGTAACGATGCAAGTGAATATATAGTTTCTCTGAATTCTGATTATCATGGAACTGATTTTCCTTTGGCATTTCTCCGTTTTACCGATAAAATATCGACGAAAGAAAGTATCATGATGGTTCAGGCTATATCCGCTCCTCGATTTGAAAGTGTTGTAAATAGTTCTACAGGTGCTTCCTATGTTAGTGACATTATCACTTTTGATGCAAGAAATACTGTACAGGCTTTTGATATTGAATTGAAAGTATTTTCCGCAATTGGTTCAAGGATAGAAGGATTGCCTGATTGGTTAACGGTTTCGCCCAAAACATTTGCTGAAACAAGTGGAAACTATAAATTTACATTAGCCACGTTGCCGGATCCATTCCCTCAAGTTGCATTTAATGATACAAAATTCGACATCATTAATCTTTCTGACGAAAGAAAGAAAACGGAAATAGCCGTACAAATGACAGTAAATAATCCGGAGATTGTGACGGCTCAACCTACAGTAGTAGGTACATCTTCCGGAAACTTTTCATATTATGATACAGCCAATAAAAAGATGTATTTGTTTGGTGATAATTCAGAAGTAAAACTGACCGTTTTCTCATTAGGTGGATGCGAAGTGATGAATGTACCAAGTTGGATGACTGTTACACCCGGAGAAACTAAAAATACAATGGAGCTGACATTTAAACAAAAAACAGTTCCTACTTCAGAAGATATATCTGCTACGATACAAATACAGAACAAGTTGGATAATACTAAGAAAATAGCCATAACAGTTTACAATAAGATGTTGGGAGTTCGTTTCAGGGATTTTTACGGAAGTAATAGTTATAGTTATGTAGAAGGTGGTTCTTCGATTACGGCTTCAACTCCCAGTGTGGTTTATTTTCCTACTCAGAAGAATTATTTTACGTTTAAAGTACGCACACCTTTTGGTATATCGGTTTCGGATAATACTCAATGGATAACTACCCCTTTTATTACAGAAACGCAAACCTTATCAAATGGTGATATCTTATCAACGGTTAAAGTGACAATGTTGTCTTCTATATCTGCTGATCTGTGTAATACCAGACGAAAAACAGGAGTAATAACTGTAACTGGTCTGAAAACATCACAGACTAAGAAGATGAATATAAAAACGGAGCATATGACATGTAATGAACCGAATGCAACAACTCCTCCAACATATGCTACTACAAATTATGGGAAGTATTGGACTTTCGTTAAAGGAGGTTATAGTACAAATTCATATGATACATATAGTCAGTGTCCAAGCGGTTGGACATTGATGGATCCGGGTGATTGTACTTATTTTATTTCTGGTAAGCGGATTGCTTTAGGAACATCAAGTCTTACTGAATATTCATTCTCATCTACAACAGATAAAAATAATGCTAGAGCAATATTTGGTGATGAATGGAGTGCTCTAAAGGCCAGGAACGCTCTTGTCCATATTAATACTGGTAATTCTTTTTATTATGGCTGTCAGGGTTCTAATCTTACCGTGCGTTGTTGGAGACAATATAATGATAGCACTGATCGGTAAACGATCAGCTAAACAATTTTAATAATAAATATCATGGCAAATTACCTCAAATTCTGGAAGGTCTGGCTACGCCTGAACCTTCTGACAAAAGATGTGGATAACGACTATACAGCCGAAGTGTCCACCATGAAAAACTCGTTGCGTAATGAAGACATTGCGCAGCGGATCATCAATGAAGGGTCGGAATACAAGTTCGACACCGTGTTGTCAATCATTAACCAACATGACCGTATCATCCGCGAGGCAGTTATGGATGGTTATAGTGTTCTAACGAAAACCTGCCAGTACACTCCGCGTGTAACAGGCAGTTGGATTGGTACTAGTGCCAAATTCGATCCGGAGAAACATAAGGTAACGCTCGATATGACGCTTTCTTCGGAAATGCGCGAGTCGTTGAGCCATGTAGGGGTGGAAGTATTAACCGTTAAGGATAGTGGCGCAGCGATCGGCCTGGTTACCGATACTGCAACCGGCTTGTCCAATGATACCATTACCCCCGGCGATGATATCCGTATCGACGGTGAGAAGATCCGTGTAGCCGGTGAGGCTGCCGGTATCGGCGTTTTTTTCATCGATGCCGACGACAAGGAACACCCCGTTACCCGCCGCCTGACAACCAACGATCCGAAAACATTGCTGGCCCGTGTTCCTGCCGACCTGACTGACGGCAAGTATACGTTGCGTATTGTCACCCAATTCTCCAACACGACCACCCTGTTGAAAGAACCCCGTACCATCGAGTACGAACGTCCTCTCATCGTAGGCAACGGCGGTGGAGATAGCGGTGATGACGACGACCGCCCCGTAATCGAATAGCATTCTTTCTCCGTCGCATCGAGACGCCGCCTTACGTCTCGCCGCGACGCTTCCCACCGTCTCCCCCCAACGCAACGTTACGTCTCACTGAGACGCAGCACAGTGTTGAGGAGAGACGTAAAATATGGTTTCCTTGATTTTATAACTCCTTTTTATACATCAGTAGGAGATGAGGGCACTTAATGTGCCCTCTCCCTGAATTCGGAGGGCGTCACGCCCTCTTTCTTTTTGAAGAAGGTGGAGAACTGGCCTGCGTTTTCGAACTTCAGGTTATAAGCTATTTCCGATATATTCAGATTACTTCCCGTCAGTAGCTCTTTGGCTCTCAGCAATTTTTGCTGTAACTGGTACTGGGCAGGTGAAACACCGGTATATTCCTTGAACATACGGCGGAACCAGGAATAACCTAATCCTAATTGTGAAGCGATCTCTTCCGGTGACATCGGGTTCTCTATCTGCTCTTTCATCAGGATACGGGCTTCGTTGATCTTGTCTACTACATATGTATTGGTAAAAGAACTGTTTTTCTTCTTATAATAAACTGTCCCTAATATATGAAGTACGATACTGGAAATCATTTGCTGGTAGCCTGACTTCTCCTGTGACGCAAACTTTAATACATCTTCGTATAATCCTACTATTGTGGCACTTAATCCGATTTTGTGAAGCGGTTCTTCTTTCGTGAAGAAACGTTTCTCTACCCGTTTATCGATATGTATTCCCCGGAAACCGACCCAGTATTCATCCCACCCGGTCTCTTTATCCGGATAATAACTATGCCATTCGCCGGGAAAGAGCAGGATCATGGTTCCTGCATTTATTTTCTGCATCTTGCAGGATTGGGAGGAG
>ULWH01025286.1_pt1 | contig 12306 bp, 8 predicted proteins | sample 1960201 | NCBI WGS metagenome assembly ULWH01 (sample SAMEA4835808, study PRJEB28245) | human gut metagenome | biome: gut microbiome; material: fecal sample | place: Denmark | collected 2008
CACCGGTGCGGCCGGAAACGGTCACATGGCAGGCGGAATTTGACCGAAAACCCTGCGGGGATACCACAGTTTCACTGATTTGTGACGTTTGAATCGGAAAAGATGAAAAAATCTCTTCTGCGCCTTGAAAAATTGACAGAACTGCAAAGATGCGATAAAATAACAACTATGTTTGCCGGGAAACACCCGGCGGCGGAAGTTGATTTTTCAGAGGTGTGGAAAGAACCATGATCGAAACCATTACGGCCGTGAACGATGCGGTCAACCATTTTATCTGGGGCATCCCAGCCATGATCAGCATCATCGGCGTGGGGCTGCTGCTCAGTGTGCGGACCCGCTTTTTGCAGATCCGCAAGTTTCCCTATGCCATCAAAACAACGATCGGACGCATGTTTCGCAAGAAAGACGCGACTGACGGCGCCATGACGCCGTTTCAGGCGGTCTGCACGGCGCTGGCGGCGACGGTGGGCACCGGCAACATCGCGGGCGTGGCGGGTGCCATCGCCATCGGCGGGCCGGGTGCGGTGTTCTGGATGTGGTGCTCGGCGCTGCTGGGCATGTGCACTAAGTTTTCGGAAGTGACGCTGGCCGTCCGTTTCCGGGAGCGCAGCGCCACCGGCGAGTGGGTCGGCGGCCCGATGTACTACATTAAAAATGGCCTGAGCAAAAACTGGCATTGGCTGGCGGCGCTCTATTCGCTGTTCGGCGTGCTGACCGTCTTCGGCACCGGCAACGCCACGCAGGTGAACACCATCGTCACGGCCATCGACTCGGCCCTGACCGCCTACGGTGACTTCAGCAAGAGTATGCTCTCCACCGTCAACCTTGTGGCGGGCGTGCTGGTGGCCATGCTGGTAGCCATGGTGCTGCTGGGCGGCATCAAGCGGATCGGCAGTGTCACCGAAAAGCTGGTGCCCTTTATGGCACTGTTCTATGTGGTGCTGGCGCTGGGCGTTGTCATCCTGAACATCCGGCGCTTCCCGGCGGTGCTGGCCTCCATCGTGGGCGGCGCGTTTGACCCACGGGCCTTCACGGGCGGTGCCATCGGCAGCGTTTTCCTCAGTATGCAGAAGGGCGTTTCCCGCGGCATCTTCTCCAATGAGGCCGGTCTGGGCACCGGCTCCATCGCCCACGCCTGTGCCGACACCCGCAAGCCGGTCAAGCAGGGGATGTTCGGTATCTTCGAAGTCTTTGCCGATACCATCGTTATCTGCACCCTGACCGCGCTGGTCATCCTGTGCAGCGGGGTGCCGGTGAACTACGGCTCTGCCGCCGGTGCCGAGCTGACCATCGCCGGATTCACCTCCACCTACGGCGGCTGGTCGTCCATCTTTACGGCGGTGGCGCTGTGCTGCTTCGCATTCTCCACCATCATCGGCTGGGGCCTGTACGGCTCCCGCTGCATTGAGTTCCTCTGCAAGACGGATAAGGTCGTGCGGCCCTTCCTCGTGGTCTACTCCTTCGTGGCCATTCTGGGCGCGACGGTGGACCTCGGCTTGCTGTGGAACATCGCCGATACCTTCAACGGCCTGATGAGCATCCCGAACCTCATCGCGCTGCTGCTGCTTTCCGGCACGGTGGTCAAACTGGTCAAGGAATTTTTTGAGACCGAATCCTGAAACCGGACACTTTTTCCACAAACGACAAAACAATTGCGAAATTTCACAGGAAGCAATTGACAAAACGGGCCGTTTATCGTATAACCTATATAGAGACGTCATATCCGGGAAGGGTGTGGCGTTCACGGAACGTTTGGAAAGTGAGGCCGCAACATGAAGAAATTTCTGAAGAGGCTGATGCTGGGGGTCGTAACGCTGGCAGTGTTCTGCTGCATGACACCGCTGGCGTTTGCCGCAGAAAAATATCACACCATCTATCTGGAGCCGCAGGGCGGTATCGGTGTGCCGACGCAGGTGTACGTTTACAAGTACAACGACGTTTACCGCGCGTCCAGCCTGCCGACGCCTACCATGGAAGGCTACACCTTTGATGGCTGGTATGAGGATATCGTAGGCGGCACCGCGATCAAGGTGAGCAAGTACAACTTCAAAGAGGAAGGTCAGACGCTCTATGCTCACTGGACAGTCGCGGACGGCAGTTCTTCTTCCGCCGCGGCTGCACAGCCAGAGGAGACGAAACCCGCCAAGACCTTTAAGATCGAAGAACATATGGGAGAAGTCCTGATCGTTGGCACGACCATTCTTGTGTTCACGCTGGTAGCGCTGCACGGCTGAAACGGTCAGTTTTTGCCTAGAGTTATCTTAAAATTTTGAAAGCGAGGATCCCTTATTATGATGAACAGTGAAATCAAACTGCCCGCCGTTTACGCTGCGATCGACGAGAGCGAGATGGTCTACCTGAACGGCGGCTCCATCACCGACACGCAGGGCTGGCTGATCTTCATGAATGTCGGCGCCCTGTTCAACTACGTCGCCCGCGTCTTCTCCGCTGGCAGCTCCATCGTCAACAACGTCAAGGTCATCGTCACCACCATTGAGGCTCTGAACAACTTCAAGCTCACCGGCAAAAACTAAACGAAATTTCCTGAAATGTATAAAAAGCGCATCCGCAAAAAAGCGGATGCGCTTTTTTGCGCCGAAAGTGGCGAAAATCGGGCTTTCAGACGCCGGAAATCAATGATATGTTTCACGAAACCGGTTGCGAAAATAGAAGAGGGATGCTATAATCAACCGTAGTATTGGGTAATTATGACAATCATCCGTTAGGGAGATAAACTACATGGCGGAACGTGAACTGCGGCGGATGAGCCGCACCGAATTGATCGAGATCATCTACGCGCTCAAGCAGCACGAAGAAGAGCTGGAACAGCAGAACGCGGCGCTCCAGAAGCAGCTGGACGACCGTACCCTGCGGCTGGAACATGCCGGTTCCATTGCGGAAGCGTCGCTGGCGCTGCATCAGGTGTTTGAAACGGCTCAGGCCGCTGCCGATGCGTATCTGGAATCGGTGAAGGCAATGAATCCGCCCCTGCCCAGTGAACCACCGCAGTCTGCGGATAACGGAGGTGCGGACGCAGAATGAAGGGACGACACGTGAAACTGGCCACGATCCCCTCCATGGAGGAAGTGGACAAGGAACGGCAGCGTCTGGAATACCGGGACCGCTACGTGCGGGTGCTGAAAAGCACGGTCTACGCGCTGGTGGTGGTGGCTGCGGCGGCGGTGCTGCTGGCGACCATCCTCCTGCCGGTGCTGCAGGTGTCGGGCGACAGCATGAACCCGACCTTGCAGAGCGGGGATGTCCTGCTGCTGCTCAAGACCGATGATATGAAAACCGGCGATCTGTGCGGTTTTTATTGGCAGAATAAGCTTCTGCTCAAGCGGATCATCGGCGGGCCGGGGGATGTGATCTCCATCGACCGGAGCGGCGTTGTTACGGTGAACGGGGAGGCTCTGGATGAGCCTTACGTCGATGAACTCGCGCTGGGCGAGTGCGACCTCAAGTTTCCGTATCAGGTGCCGGAAAATCGCTATTTCGTGATGGGCGACCATCGTTCAACTTCCATCGACAGCCGAAGCACCGTCATCGGCTGCGTGGACAAAAGCCAGATCGTCGGCAAGGTGTTCTTGAGGGTATGGCCCTTGTCACGTCTTTCATGGGTGCACTAAGGAGGTGCCATGATGAGGAATCAGTTCAATGAGATCATGCAGAAGCTGCGGGCGCAGCGCGTGAGAGCGCGGCGCTATACGGCGATGCTGCTGGTGCTTGCGATGCTGACATCACTCTCGGTCAGCTGGCGGCTGCATCAGGTGGGCACGGCGCTGACCACCGACAACGAATATAGCTGCGGCATGGAGGAGCATGTCCACACCGACGAATGCTATACCGAGGAGCTGGTCTGCGGTTACGAGGAAGGCGAGCCGGAAGACCCGGACTCCGCCTTTTCCGTGGACTCGGAGCCGACCACGGAAGAACCGGAAGCCGAGCCGGAAGAGCCGGAGCCGGAAGAGATCGAACCGGAGGTGCACCACCACACGGCGGACTGCTACGAGACTGTGCTTGTTGAGCACAAGGAACAGACCTGCGGCAAAGAAGAACATACCCACGATGATACCTGCCCGGTCGATCCCGATACAGGTGACTTCCTCTGCGGCTATGAGGAGCACACCCACACGGACGACTGCTACACCACCGAGACGGAGACCGAGGAAAAGCTGGTCTGCGGCTACGAAGAGGGCCAAGTGCTCTCGGACGGTGCGGCAGACGATGACGGCATTGCGGCGCTGGAAGATACCAACACCGCCACGTCTGTGGCGGACGACAGCAGCAGCGAGGCCGTTTCCGAGCCGGTGCTCCATCACCACACCGAGGCGTGCTACAAGAAGGTGCTGACCTGCACCATCCCCGAACACACGCACACGCTGGAGTGCCTTGCGGACTACAGCGCCGACGTGGAGACCGACGACGACTGGGAAAAATACAGCGTCGGCCTGAGCGATAACTGGAACGAGGCCCTGCTGGCCGTGGCAAAGGAGCAGCTTGGCTACAAGGAAAGCGAAAAGAACTTCCAGACCGATGAGGCACTGGGCGATATCATCGACGTCCACCATTACACCCGCTACGGTGCGTTCTACGGGAACCCCTACGCCGATTGGGACGTCGCGTTCATCGCGTTCTGCCAGCATTATGCGGGCATCCCTGAGACGGAGATCCCGCAGCGCTTGGGCTTGGAGGCGCTGCGCGCCGATATGGATGCCATGGGCTTTGCCTACCTCACCGAGGGCGAAGATGCGGCTTACGAAGCCATCCCCGGCGATGTGGTCACCTATAATAAAAACGGAACTGCCGACGACGAGACCATCGGCATCGTGGAGACGGTAGGCGACGATTCGCTGACCGTTATTTCTGGTGCCGTCGAGGGCGCTGTCGCGGAAGTGACCGTTCCCTTCACCGATGTCACCAGCACCATCCTCGTGGATCAGGCTTACGGCGACTACGTGGGCGAGGCCGACGACCGCGACGGCAGCCATGACGATGAGATCGCGGTGCAGCCGGCAGACGAAAAGGATGCGGTGGCGGTGTATGCGAGCGAAGGTGACATTTTTAACACTGATCCACCAGCGGTCAATTTGAATGATCCAACAGTTCAGAAAAATTTGAACCTGACCTTCACGTTCCAAAAGCGTGTTGGTGATGATTATGTAAATGCTAATTTGGGTGAAACCATCGAGGAAGGCGACGATGTTCAAGTTGTAGTAGGCTTTAAGGCTCCGGCTGGAACGTTTAAAACAGGGCAGAATGGCAACAAGGCATACTACAACCTGCCGTATAAGTTGGCTGAACCCTTGAGTAACAAAGATATTACGGATTATAGTGGTAAGAAGATCGGCCGCATGGATGTGAACAAAGATGGTTTGGTGGTTATTACCTTTAGCGATGATGTAACTGATTTTGACTACAGGGATTATTTTGAGGGTACATTTAAGGTATGGGGTAAAGCGTTCGCTAAGGACGATAGCACCAGCGGTACGATCACTTTCCCCGGCGACGGCAATTCGTTCACTTTGCAGAAAAAGAGCGATATCAGCATACACAAGGATGTGGATTCCAAAATCATCTTTGAGAAGGGCAGAACCTATTTTGAGTATACCATTACGGTGAGCTCGAACAATGGCACCGCGGGAGAAACCGTTACTATCAACGACCAAATTACAAAGCTCTGGAATGTGAAGGGCCAATTTGATCAAACATCGTTCAAATTAACGAAAAATGGCAAGGAAGTGGCAATCCCGAAGAACTATCCTAAAATTGAGTCCAAGTCGGATGGAACAAGCAACTTCACAATCGAAAGACTTGAGGCACTTCAGGCGGGTGAGAACTATACGCTGACCTACCTTTATGAAATCACGAATGCAAATACGCTGCCGAAGGATGGCGGCAATGTAACAAATAGCGCAACAGCGTCGTATGGCAATAACACGACGAATCCATCTGGAACATGGAAACAAATCATGAGTCCGGAGCTGTCGGTGAAAAAAGAAGGCGTGTATGGCGGTAATAATACGGATACTGTGATGACCGGCCGCGTTCTGTGGACGATTACAGTGGACAATCCGAGTGGCCGCGATTTGAATGGTTTCAAAGTTACAGATACTGTTAAGACGGAAGGCGTTATAATTCTGGATCAGAATGATGTTAAGGGAAATATCATTCAAATTAAAGATGGTAACAATAATAAGGTTGATAAAATAGTAAATGGCAAGGCGGAGAATGGCGAGGCTAAAGTTTCTAATGATAAGAGAAGCTTTGAGTATACTTTCCCGGCAAATTCGACAAGCACTAAGTACACGTTTACTTATTGTACGACCGTGCCACTCAATCACAGCGCAGGCTCTGTTCAGGTTTCAAACAGGGTCGATATTGATAAGGGTAGTGAACATTATGATGATGATGAGTCGGTAAATGTTTCAAAGCGTGAAGCGCTCCTCTTGAAAGTGCCGTTGGGCGGAACGGAACTTGAAGCAGACAACAACCGCCTAAAGACAGTGTGGGAGCTTGTTATTCGCTCGGATGCAAGCGCAGACACGGCGAAAAAATTCACCATAAGAGATTATTTTAAGAACCCGACAAACCAAAGTAATCAGACGATGGATCACTATGCAGACAAGAGCAAGCTTGAGGAAGAACTTACTGCGGTTGGCTCCGAGAATAATGAAAAAGGTCTCTTCTTCGATGTGCTGGTAAATGGTGCATACAGAAGAGTGTATGGTATCGAAGCGATGAAAGCTCTCGGTGCAGATGTGACGATTCAATATTACACGGATGAAGATTCGAAGAAAGAAGCAGATGAGAACACTGATAAAGTAAGGTCTTTCACAATTACCGTTGATTGGAAAGGAAGCACTACACCGTTGTCGGTTGTACAGATACACGCAAAAGGCTATACTACCTATGTGGACAGTGCGGATAGTCTGGAATCGGGTGAGAAACTTTCAATCTATAACTATATAAAGGCGGGTGGTAAAGAGCAGGGGGCAAAATCGGATTACGAAAAGCCGACGAAGAAGAAGCCGAGTTTAGGAAAGCTTGTTTCTGCTAGTGAGTGGACAGGCTTTAAGGGTTCTGCGGATATAGACTACACTGGAGAGAATACGCTGATTTGGTATAAGCTTCTTCTCAAAAATTTGGATGCTAACGAAGCGACGGTTAAGGATACCCTGCCAGCAGGACTGGAATACACTGGTGCATACTATGTGGGCTGGTCTACAGCAGAAACGGAGGGAAGAAACTCAACTGATAAACTTTTGCCGTTTGTCACAGGCGGGAAGAATGAGGGCGCGGATAATACCCAGTATCTTGAAAAGCCGACCGTTACTGGTACTGCGGATACAGGGCAGACGTTGGGTTTCAAACTGAAAAATCTTAACACTCTTCAAAATCCGAAACCGGGCAGCTATCAGATCGCGATTATCTTCTCAGTCAAAGTCACAGATGAGCACTGGGATGACATCAGTGAGAGTCCGACCAAAAAGTATCCCAACGCAGCCACATGGGACAAGAGCGATAAAACAGCAAGAGCGGACGCAATCGTAAAGCGCAAAAATTCCTATGTGGAAAAGCGGAATGATTATAAGGACGGCAACAAAGAAGTAACCTACACGGTTGAAATCAATAAGGAAGGGAAACCGCTGCTGTCCACTCCGGGCAAGAGTCTGGTGCTGCACGACGTCCTTACGGTTCCTTCGAAGATCAGTGCGGAAATCGATTTGCCAAACATTAAGCTTTATGATGATGGTGGAAACGATGTAACAACACGGATGAAGTGTAAGCCTGACGAGGTGGTAGATGACGGAAAGAATAAGACCTATAAAATTACGGTCGAAGTTCCGGATGGTGCACACTATACCTTAAAGTATACTTACAAGTTCATTGTACCCGACAATGTTGCATATGGTGCGCAGTACCAGATCAAGAATACAGTTGACATGTTCGGAAACAGCGAAACACCTTCGGATTTGGTGTACAAGCACAGTGGTGCTGCTGGCAGTGTAACGCAGGACAATACCAACACACTGAAGGTGTACAAGGTCGAAACTGACAAATTCTATAACACTTTGCCGGGTGCAACGTTCAAACTGTCCAAGTGGGACGGCAGAGATTGGAGTGAGGTCAAGGCTGACTGCACGACGGATGAAAAGGGCCAGATCTTGTTCCGGTACACGAATAGCACGAATAGTGTGAATGCAGATGTTGTAAATGTTGAACGAGGCGTGCTCTACATGCTCGAAGAGACCGCGGAGCCCGAAGGTTACATCCGCGACAGCACCTTCCACTATTTCCTGATGCTGGATGCAAATCAGACAAAGGATGACGCAGCGATCACCACGGCTATACAGGGTTCTGACGTTGCAGAGTCGCAGATCACCTTCGTTGCAGCCAACCAGACGGAACAGATGTACGTTGAAAATACTGCCAAGCAAATCACCATCCGTAAGCTGTGGCTGAAGGATGACGGCAAATTGGATACGGGTCCGCATGACGACATTACCGTTAAACTGACCCGTTACGATGCGACTGGCAAAAAAGACGAGGGTTGGTCGGCCAACATCACCCTCTCGTCGGGTAACGACTGGACGTATATCTACCCGGATAGCTCGAAGAGTGATGACCCCTTGGAAGACGGCTACACCTACGCCGTGGAAGAGGAAAAAGTACCGGATGGCTACAATGTGTCCTACACCGATTCGAAAGGTACGGAAAGGCATACAGGTCTTACCAGTGGAGACAGCGTGACGATCACCAATATGAAAGAGACGAATTGGCTGATTGTCGAAAAGAAGTGGCTTGCTGAAGACGGTAAGACCGCACTGACCGATTTGCCGGAGGACACCGCCATTACGCTGAAGCTGTACAAGGTAGGCGAGGCAGAACCGGTCAAGACCCAGACCTTGACAAAGGGCGACGGCAACAACTGGAAGTGGAAGTTCACCAGTTTGGAGGAAGACGCACAGTATTACGTCGTTGAAGACCCGCAGGTTGCGGGCTTTAAGGTGACGTACAGCCGCACCGACTTGAACGCCGCACCCACCGGTTCTACCGTGACGGTCACCAACACGAAGAAGCGCACCGAAACGACGCTGGATGTCGTGAAGAAGTGGCAGGATTCGGATTGTAACCCGCTGACGGAGAATCTGCCGACTGAGATTACGCTGATCCTTTATGAAAAGGGTACAAATCAGGAAATGGCCTGTGAAAAGGTAAAACCGGATGCCGATGGCAACTGGAAGCATACCTTTACCGGGCTTGAACCGGAGAAGGAGTACTATGTCGAGGAAGTTTCTGTGGATGGCTACGAAGTGGTCAGCGGCACGGGCGAGGGCAATGCGGCCCTGCCCGGTGCCACCATTACTGTGACCAACCGCAAGAATGCCCCCGGCTACGAACTCCCGGCGACCGGTTCCACCGGTACGGCCCCGTACACCACCGCCGGTGCGGTGCTGATGGGTGCCGCGCTGGTGGGCGGATACCGCAGAAAACGCAGGCAGGAAAGGAGGGGCGAGTGACCCTCCCGCCCCTGCGGGCGGAGCACAGATCACCGCAAGGAGCACAGATTTTGGGATTGCTTGGAAGCAAAAAGAAACAAATTGGAAATGAGTTTATTTCATAAGGAGACGATGAAAATGAAACACATGAAGAGATTCGTGGCGCTGTTTGCCGCGCTGGCTCTCGTGCTGGCGATGGCAGTTCCGGCGTTTGCGGAGAGCGGCACCACTCCCGCGACGGCAACCGGCAGCATTACGATCAATAATGCGGTCAAGGATACTACCTATACCGCATATAAGATTTTCGACTTGGATTATGTCGATGCAACGGCTACCACAAAAGCGTCTTATGCGTATAAGGCTGATGCAAAGTGGAAGGCTTTTGTGACGGGTTCCGGTGCTGGTGCGGCTTATGTTGATTACAATGAAAAAACAGGGGCTGTTACCGCTAAGGACACATTCACCGAAGAACAGGCACCCGCATTTGCAAAGGCGGCACTTGCATATGCAAAGGGCAACAGTGAAATTACTGGCGTAAAAGCGACGGCAGATGCCGGTGGCAAAGTTGAATTCACGGGGCTTGCTCTTGGTTATTATGTCGTTGATACCCCGATGGGTGCGCTGTGTGTGCTGGATAGCACGGATCCGAGTGTAACGGTTAACGAAAAGAACGAAGTTCCTTCCGTTGAGAAGAAAGTCAAAGCGGGAAATTCCTACGAAACAACCAATACGGCGAAAATTGGCGATACGGTAGAATTCAAAACTGAGATCAACGTCAAGAAGGGTGCGGCAAACTATGTCCTGCACGATAAGATGGATGCTGGTTTGACGCTGGACAGCTCCTCGATTAAGGTGACGGTTGATGGTGCTGATGTTACTGCTGACGCAACTAAATATGAAATTAAAACAACCGGAAAGACACACTCCGATTGCACGTTCGAAATTGTATTTGCAGACGCTTATGTTGCAGGTCTTGCAGACAAAACCATTGTGGTTACCTACAATGCAACACTGAATAGCAATGCAGTGGTTGGCGGTACTGGCAACAAAAATGATACCTACCTGAAGTACGGCAATGACAACGATACGACGCATGGCACGACCACAACGTATACTTACGAGTTTGATGTTGTTAAGACCAACGATGCAAATCAGTTGCTGGAGGGCGCGGTGTTCTCGCTGTATGCGAGCGAAGAGGCAACTACCCCGATGAATCTGGTTGAGAAAGGCGCTGGTGTTTACCGTCTGCCGACTAAGGATGATACAACGACTGTCACTACATTTACTGCCGGTAAGGTTACGATTCAGGGCCTTGCAAATGGTGATTACTATCTGGAAGAAATCACTGCACCCAAGGGTTATAACAAGCTGGATCATCGTGTGAAGATTACGATCAACAATGCGGACTTGAAGGCTACCACGACTGAAAATACCTATACGGATGGCGGCGTCAAGGTCGAAAACAAAGCTGGCACCACCCTGCCCGGCACCGGCGGCATCGGCACCACGATCTTCTATCTGATCGGCGGCGGGCTGATGGTTGCAGCGGCCGTGCTGCTCATCGCGAAGAAGCGGATGGAAAACAAGTAAAACCAACCGGGAGCCGGCCGCTCCCCCGAAATAAGAGGGCATCTGCCCCGAACATATCCTTATAACATTAGGGAGTAGCCCATGAAAAAGAATCGCAGCAACATCATTTTAATATTGATCTTTCTCGTGGGTCTATCCGTGATGTTATATCCGACCGTCAGTGACTATGTCAACCAGAAAAACCAGTCGCGCGCTGTGGCGAGCTACTCGGAAGAGGTTGAAAACCTGTCGGACGTGGACTATCAGGCCTATTTTGACGCCGCCGACGACTACAACCGGCGGCTGGCCGAAACGCCCGATGCCTTTTACCGGCCCGAAGAGGTGAGCGGCTACACCGACACCCTCGACGTCTCCGGTACCGGCATCATGGGGTACATCACCATCTCCAAGATCGGCGTGGAGCTGCCCGTCTACCACGGCACCAGCGACGGCGTTTTGCAGGTGGCGGCGGGCCATCTGGAGGGCAGCAGCCTTCCGGTGGGCGGCGCGGGCACCCACGCCGTCATCTCGGCCCACCGCGGGCTGCCCAGCGCCAAGCTCTTCACCAATCTGGATGAGCTGGAAGTGGGCGACACCTTCACCATCACGGTGCTGGACCGGGTGCTGACCTATGAGGTCGATCAGATCTCCATCGTCCTGCCCACCGAGACCGATCTTTTGCAGCCGGTGGAGGGCAAGGACTACGTCACCCTGATGACCTGTACCCCCTATGGCATCAACACCCACCGCCTTCTGGTGCGCGGCAAGCGGATCGAGAACGCGGAAAACCAGAAACACATCCGCGTAACGGCGGACGCGCTCCGCATCGAGCCCATTATCGTGGCCCCGGCACTGGCTGTGCCCATGCTGCTGGTGATGCTGGTGGTCATGCTGGCCGTGCCGCATCTGCGCAAACGCAAAAATCAGCGAGAGGAGAACCATCATGAAGAGCATCCGTAAACGGCTGGCCGCTGTGCTTGCGGCGCTGACCCTGTTGGTGTGGTGCGCGGCTCCGGCCTTTGCCCTCGAAGTGGTCGATCTGAGCCGCACCGGTTCCATCAAGGTGTCGCTCTACGACAGCGAAACATCCGAGGCGGTGGGCGGCGGCACGCTGACCCTGTACCGCGTGGCCAAGGTCCAAAAGGACAACGCCAACCTGAGCTTTGTGTACACCAACGGCTTCGAGGACTGCGGCGTGGAGCTGGGGGATCTGTCGGAGGGGGAGCTGGCGGGC
>ULWH01046921.1_pt1 | contig 12258 bp, 10 predicted proteins | sample 1960201 | NCBI WGS metagenome assembly ULWH01 (sample SAMEA4835808, study PRJEB28245) | human gut metagenome | biome: gut microbiome; material: fecal sample | place: Denmark | collected 2008
GGACAGGAAATGCTCGATGCGATCGAGGCAGATCTCCAGGCTATCGGCGACTAATACAAGCAAGCGGTGCGTGCCGTAACACGAATTAAAGCGGGTTCGGCACGCCCGTTTTCTATCAGAATTGAGAAAACTTTAACTAAGGAGACCGACATGGCAACTTTTAATATACCCTTTAACGAAGAGTTCAGAGGCTGGGTCATCGAGGTCATCAAAAATGTGAGACGTCAGCAGTATACTCCTGAACTTCTTTGTGAACACCAGAAGATACTCGAATGTATGTACTTCTACTGGTGGAGCATGGATATGAAAAAAGAGGAGTACGCAACAGAACTCTTCGCAGATGATTTTCAGTATTGGAATGGCAATCCCGGAACTACGGACAAGAGGGAACAGGCTCTTGTTTCAAAGTGGTGTAATCGTGTCATGCAGACAATGCACATGGGGCATCAGCCCATGATATGGTTTATTGACAGTGATCATGCACGTGGAGTTTTTCAATATGAAGACCATATGTGCTACTTTGATGATGCCGAGACCTGCGAGGGCTGGGCAGTCTATTGTGAGGACTTTGTTAAGGAAAACGGTGTATGGCGTATTAGCCGTCACCGTATGGCTTATCGCCAAATGGACGGTTTTTATCGCGATCCTATCCCACCTGAGTCATGGGTGCCCGAGGATTGGGAAGAACCTACATATTAAATAGGAGATTAGAGAATTATGAAGAAAAGTAAACATCCGGCATGGCGGATGCTTTTAGCTGCATGTCTGCTTATTGCCGGCGGCCAAGGCATTTTATCCAATACGCAGGGTATCTTTATAGCTTCTGTTTGCGCTGAGCAGGGCTTTGGCACCGGTGCATTCAGCGGATATGTTTCGGTCAGCTCCGCGGCTATGATGGTGGCTATGGTTTTTGCGGGCAAAATAGTTAAAAAGCTCCCCTTCCGACCGCTCCTTATTGTGTGCTCGGTAGTTGCCTGTGCACTGTTTATGAGCTATGCTCTGTACTCGGCACTCTGGTGCTGGTATGTTGTCGGCATCATTTATGCTTTTGCAATGGCAATTCCGTTTTATATGGCAGGTCCGATGCTCATAACTAATTGGTTTGTAAAAAAGCAGGGACTGGCAATGGGCATAATGATGTCAATGACGGGTATCTTTGGCGCTATATTCAGCATTGTCGGCGGCATTGTGATTAAATCGGCGGGATATCATGTCGCGTATGTAGTACTTGGAGCATCTGCACTGGTTCTTGAACTTATTGGCTCGTTTATCGCTGTAGCTCATCCTTCGATGAAGGGCCTGAAGGCATATGGTGCAGAGGAAACAGAAGACGAAGCTGCGTCAGAAACTACAGATCCCGCAGCTGAATCCGGCGTTCCTGCGGGTACAGCACTCAAGTCCCCTGCATTCATTTTGTGCTACATATCCATGTTCTTCCTCATTTTCCTGGCATGCTTTGCACAGATGCTGCCCACATTCGGAGTCAGCCTCGGTTATGACATCACTTTCAGCTCCTCCTTGGCCAGCTTCTACATGATAGGTACTCTGATCGGCTCGTTTGCGTTTGGCGCATTCAACGATAAGATCGGCGCAGAAAAAACCACCATTCTCGCGCTGGTTCTGCTTGCATTCTCTGCTGTTGGCGCAGTTTTGACCGGTAAAATTTTGATCGGACTGATTGCCTGCATTATCATAATGGGATTTGCCGGATCTTCCGGCGGTACGCAGCCCGCGGTCTTACCCAGCAAACTGTTTGGTAAGAAGGATTATGCGTCAATTTATGGCGTTGTACAGACTTCCGCTGCACTGTCGGCAATGGTAGCAATGCCGATTTACGGGTTGATTTATGATATAACAAAGAGCTTGTCTCTCGGCTTATTCGGAGCAGCTGCATTCTGTATTGTTGGTGTGTTCTGCATAATAGGCGCATTCAAAAATGCCTCTAAACTCCCGTGGGAACCCGCCTATGAAAAAATATCTAAGTAATTATAAATCGTTTATATTACGAGCGGATGCGTGATATCAAATGTATTTGAATCTTGTATCTACAGTCGTATGCTTCCCCCCCCCACTCTCGCATAAAAATGCGAGAAAAAAACCGCATCGGCCGTCCCGAAAGGGGCGACTGATGTGGTTTTTTGCTTTTTTTCAAAAGTCACTTTATTTTTTCATCGCAGGGTGTAATATAGATGTGAACGAATTAGCGTAAGCTAACTTTAAGGAGACAGCATTACTGAAAAGACATTTAAAATAAGCGGGATGCACTGCGCGGCCTGCTCCTCGAGCCTTAAAAAATTCATGAGCCGGCAGGAGGGAGTGCAGAGCGTTTCCGTAAATCTAACGACGGAAAAAATGGACGTCGTCTATGACGATAGGCTCGACGCCGACAAGATATGCGAGCTCGTCTCGCGCCTGAGCTTCGGCGCGCAGGAGTATATCTCTGCCGATGCGCTCGCGGCGCAGCGGCGCAAAAGGGAGGACGCGCAGAAGCTCGCGGAGCTCAACGGCGTTAAAAAGCGCGTCATACTGTGCGTGATTTTTGCCCTGCCGATTTTATATGTGTCCATGGGACACATGGCAGGACTTCCGCTGCCGAGCTTCATGTCGCCGCATCACGCGCCGCTCACCTTTGCACTCGTGCAGCTGGCCTTGACTCTGCCCATCGTCATCGGCGGGCGCAGCTTCTACATAAACGGCTTCGGTAGCCTTGTGAAGGGCCACCCCAACATGGACACGCTCGTTGCCGTCGGTACGTTTTCGGCACTCCTGTACGGCATCTACGCCGCGGTCAAGATTGCGCTCGGCGACATGAGCTACGCGGAAAACCTGTTTTTCGAAAGCGCGGCGGTAGTAATAACGCTCGTCATGCTCGGAAAATACCTCGAGGCGCGCAGCAGCCGCATACCAATTTACCCGCAAAGTCCGTCTTGCCTGTATAGATACCCTTGCGCTCTTGGTGTTGCACCTTGCTTTCAAGTACGCTCTGCGCTTTCTCAAAGGTTTCCATATCAATAATGGCAGGTACTTTGTCCGTTTCAAATATCACGGCATTTCCTGTTTCTCTTGTGGGGTGCTTCTCAAAAATTGCGCCATTGGTGAACTTGTTCCGCACCCCTCGCCCCGTATAGGTTTCATTCCGCAGCATGATTAAAAGGCTTCTGCCGCTGAACGGCTTACCCTGTCTTGTGAATATGCCGTGTTCGGTCAAATACTCGCCGATGCGCTGAACGCCCATATTCTTGTTCGCATACAGGTCAAATATCAGCCGCACGATCTCCGCTTCGTCATCCAGCACTTCCAGCCTGTTTTCGGGCTTTGGATAGTATTTGTAGCCGTAAATGCCGTTGTGAGAATGAATGTTGCCCCGCTTGATGCCCTCTTTAATGCCAAATCTCACTCTCTCGCTTTTTTCTCTGCTTTCGCCCTCTGCGATTGCCAAATAGATGTTTACAATGATATTTTCGTCATTGTTTTCCGTTGACACGCCAGACGAAACAAAGTCTACAAACACACCGTTTTTCTTTAAGGTCTTTAGCAGCATATCGGCACTGACATTTCGTGCAAAGCGGCTTGCGTTTTTACCAATATGCGGTTAAACTTAGGCTTGTCAATAATCCTATACAAATCACCGTCAATATGGCGTTTGTCAATGCCAGCGTCCAATATCATTTTATCAAAGCCGGGGCGAGATAGCTTTGTGCCGCTTGTTCCTCTGTCACGGTAAATCTCTACAAGCTCGTAACCTGCCCTTTCCCCAAACTCCCGCTCAAAAAAGCGTATCTGGTTGTTATAAGAGTCTAATTGCTCGTCCTCTTTTGTGCTGACCCGACAATAGGCGCACACCTTTACACGCTCAACCGCCTGTTCCATTGTCTACCTCCATGTTAGAAAAGATAAGCCGCTCTCATACGTTCGAGAGCGGCTTGTCTGCTGATTGCTTTATCCGACCGATGCGCTGGCTAATGCTTCGCTTTGCTTTTGAGCGTCATAAAGTCCACTAGCTATGTCAGCGGTCTTTGTATAGCCGTTGTCTGCAATCACTTCGCCATCGAAAACAGCATACGCAACCGTACTTGTGTCGGCAAAGTAGATAAGTGTAAATTCACTTCTAATTTGAGCACCGAAAGAGTTTTGAGCGTCTACATAGGACTGCACAGCTACATAATACTGATTTCGTCCAAAACTCCACCCATTCGTGATACTCGGGAAGTCGGCGCTTTTAGGTGCTTTTAATAGCTGCTTTACATTCTCCTGCGTCCAATACTGATAATCCGACTTATCCGAAATTGACATAGGCAAGTACCATTCTTCGTAGAAGGACATATCATAAGTAACTTGCAGATAGCCAAAAGTATCTCCGTCAATCTGCTCTGCGCGGAAATCGTCAATGCCGTCGGCGGGGCAGCGGTAGCGCAAGGCAACATCAGTATTTGCGACTGTAACGCAGTTCTCGCCCTTTTCGATACCAAACTCCGCTAAAATCGCGTCACCGTCAGTAAAGGGTTAGAGTACGCTTATCCAATTACAGTCGGAGACAATGTATGGATTGGCGCAGGGGTTCAGGTAATGCCCGGTGTCACGATCGGAAGTAATGTTGTCATTGGCGGCGGCAGCGTTGTTGTCAAAGATATTCCGAGCGATTCGGTAGCGGTAGGTAATCCCTGTAAAGTCATTCGAGCGATCACAGAAGAAGATAAGAAAACCTGTTGGGATAGATAATTCTCAGTTTGCAAACATCTGCCCCAAAACGCAAAATGCCCCGCACCATGCGCGCCAAGTAACATTAGCCCTGTGCTGCGTATTGAACGCGGCACAGGGCTTTTTCCGTTTCTGGCGGTTTTGGGCGGCATATTCGATGCCTTGCATGCAGGGCACACCTTAAAGTGGAAATCCAGACTTTGCAGCAGGAAATCGAAGTACAGGAACGACAGATTGAAAACTTGGAGCAGTTTATCCAGCGGGTACGCAAATACGAGGATTTGGACGAGCTAACCCCGTATGCGCTGCGAGAGCTTGTCAAGGCGATCTACGTTGAAGCCCCGGACAAGTCCGGCGGCAAGGGGCATCAGGGCATCCGCATTTCCTATGACCTTGTGGGCTTTATCCCCGTGGAAGAACTGCTGAAACAGGAAACGGCGTGACCGAAGCCACGCCGTTCCTGAGAAAATACGATATTACTTTCTTATGACCTCCGTCCATTTCATCGCCGTGGCCTGTGCGGCTAACATCGCGCTGGACTATCTTTTCATGGGGGCAATGCACCTCGGCCCGGCAGGCGCCGCTCTCGGCACGACGATCGCGCAGGCGATAAGCGTAATTGTCGCGCTCATCGCCATCTGCCGCCATAAGAGCATCACGCTTTCAAAAAGCGACCTGCAGCCTCAAAGCGGTGTCATGGGTCAGATACTGTCCATCGGCGTGCCGGTTTCGCTTCAGGACGGGCTTATTCAGATCGCCTTCATTATCATAACGGTCATTGCAAACCGACGCGGGCTCACGGATGCCGCAGCTGTCGGCATAGTCGAAAAGATCATAAGCTTTCTGTTCCTTGTGCCCTCGTCGATGCTCTCGACGGTGTCGGCGCTCGGCGCGCAGAATCTCGGAGCGGGAAAGCCGGAGCGTGCGAAGAAAACACTGCGGTACGCAATTGCAATAGCCGCCGGCTTCGGCGTGCTTATAAGCATCCTCATCCAATTTATAGCCGAGCCCGTCGTAGGGCTGTTTACGCCCGATGAAAGCGTCATCACAGCAGGAGGGCAGTATCTGCGCGGCTATATCCTCGACTGCGCCTTTGCCGGAGTCCACTTCTGCTTCAGCGGTTATTTCTGCGCATGCGGAATGTCGATAATCTCGTTTATCCACAACATAGCGGGCGTTGCGCTCGTGCGCGTTCCGGGCGCATATATCATGTCTAAGATGTTCCCGGCGACGCTGCTTCCGATGGGCCTTGCAACGGCGGCAGGCTCGCTTTTGCAGGTCATGATCTGCGTCATTGCCTACAGGCTGATAACGAAAAAAGAAAAATCCCGCGTCGTCTGACGCGGGATTAAGTCTGTAATCTTAAATTACTTAATGCCGTACTTCCTGTTGAACTTATCAACGCGGCCGCTGGTATCGACCAGCTTCTGCTTGCCTGTATAGAAGGGGTGGCACTTCGAGCAGATCTCGACGGTGATGCCGGGGCGGGTCGAGCCGGTCTCGATGGTGGCGCCGCAGGCGCACTTTATAACGGTGGGCTGGTAGTTAGGATGGATTCCTGCCTTCATTGTTCATATCTCCTAGTCATAGGCTGTCTTGAGCATGCAAAACGCATGGTTACAAGACGCAAAGCTAATTGTAGCACAGGTATCTCTTAATTGCAAGAGTTTTTAGAGGCGTTTTGGCGCTTTTGATCATGCTTGCTGCGGCCGCCCGGTTCGAAAGGGCGACGATCAACAGTCTGCCCTTACGATCTCGCCGGAATAGAGAAAATACAGCACGCACTCGCGCACGGGCCTGCCTGTCATGCGCTGCGCGGCGTAGGCGTAGGCCTCCAGCTGCTTTGCATAGCTCCTTGCCCTCTCGAGCATCTCGTCTCCGTGCACACGGTCGGTCTTATAGTCGATAATCGTTATCTCGCCGTTTTCCTCGATCATGCAGTCGATAACGCCCTGCAAAAGCACGCTCTCGCCCTCGCCGCCGGGGAAGAGCTTTTCCGCCGGACACAGCAGCGAAAATTTAAACTCGCGCCATAGCCTGTTGGCGTTCATTATGCGCCGCCCGATGGGGGAGGCGAACAGCCGCAGGATGCAGCCGAGATCGACGCTTTCTGCCTGCCGGGGCGTAAGGAATTTCTGCTCTGTCAGGCGTGAAAGCTCCTCGCGCAAGGCAGTCTCCGAGCCTGTTTTGGCGTAGTCGATGTGCTGCAAAAGCGTATGCGCCGCCGAGCCGCGCTGCGTAGACGTGAGCGGGCGGTCGTCCCCCAATCGCGGCGTGCGAAAGCGCGATTGCGATTTGGGCGCTATGCTCGCGGCCTCCCCGTCGCCGGGCTCAAGATGCTTCAGCTCCGTTGCAGTGACCTTTGAGGGCAGGTGCGCCGCCGCCTCATGAGGATACGAAAACGAAAGGCTTCGGCGCAGCCTTTCGACAAGCGCCGCGTCGGGCGCGGCGTGAGGAAGCTCAGTATCGTCATCCTGCGCGGCGGCGGCCTCGGCCGCGCTCACAAGCGAGAGCTTGAAGGTATCCCCGCCGGAGCACAGCTGCGCATAGATCATCCAGTCGGCCATGCTCTGCGCGCCTATTAGCACCTCCGGTGACATAGGGCTCGTGCATTGCAGCATCATGCTCTGCATTTTTTTCTCGGGGGCCTTTACCGCCGCCGTGACAAAAAGCCGCTCACGGGCTCTCGTGAGCGCGACGTATAAAAGGCGCATTTCCTCCGACAGCATTTCGCGCCTTAGACGCTGCTTTATCGCGTTTCGCGCAAGGCCGGGGTATTCGAGCCTGCGGGAGGCGTCGTATACCTTCGCACCGAGGCCGAGCTCCGGGTGAATGAGCACGGTCTGCTTTAAGTCCGCGTCGTTAAAGCGGCGCGAGGTGTCGCACAAAAACACGACGGGGAATTCAAGACCCTTTGACTTGTGTATTGTCATTATCCTTACCGCGTCATCGGCTCCGGCAGCGCCCATATCGCCCCCACGCCCAGCAAGCTGATGCAGCCATTGGCAGAAGCGGTGCAGTCCGCGAAAGCCGCCCGCGGCGAAGCGCCCGGATAATTCGAGCATCATGCGCAGGTTTGCCAGTCTTTGCGGCGCATCCTGCATGGCGGCGCACTTGGCCGTAAGGTCGAGCTCGTTATAGATAAACGTGAGCAGCTCGTCCACCGGCGCATCCGTCGAGCGAGAGCGGAGCTTGTTGAACGTTTCGAGAAACACCGCGCATTTTTCGCTTGTCTCGGCGGCCTTTTTCAGCGCCGTGTAGAAGTCTCCCTCGCGGTCACAAAGGCGTATCCCGGTCAGCTCGTCGGCCGTGAAGCCGAAAACGCTTGAGCGCAGTACGGCGATGAGAGCAACGTCCTGATGCGGATTGTCGAGGATCGCAAGAAGACTCATGAGCGAGGTTATCTCCGTTGCGGCAAAGAAGCTTCCGCCCTGACCGGCGGCGACGGGTATGCCGCGTAAAATAAGCTCACGGCGGTATGTTTCGCCGACTGAGTTTGCCGAGCGCATCAATAGCGCGATATCGCCGTAGCCGAGCGCACGGCCGGACACCGTCATGCCCGATGCCATGAGCTTAAGAATCTTATCGGCGACGACGGCGGCCTCCTTCTCGGTCTTGTCGCGCAGATCCTCCTCGTCGCTTTTAACGTCGATGAGTATGAGCTCGGGCGCGCACCCTGAGTCATCATACACGCCGCCGCAGCGCAGAAGCGCGTTCTCGTCGTAGTCGATCTCGCCGAGCTTTTTCGACATGCAGGCGGAAAAAACGACGTTTATGCCGTCGATGACCTCCCGGCGCGAGCGGAAGTTCTCCTGAAGCATGATCTTCACGGGCTCATTTTCGGCAGCGTCGGATAAAAACGCGTATTTTTCGTATTTTTCGGTGAATATCAGGGGGTCTGCCAGGCGGAAGCGGTAGATCGACTGCTTTACGTCGCCGACCATGAACAGGTTTTCGCCGTTTTTCGACAGGGCTCGGAAGATATCGTCCTGCACGCGGTTTACGTCCTGATACTCATCGACCATGATCTCGCAAAAGCGCCGAGAGGTTTCCCGTGCAAGTTCGGTGGGGCTGCCGTCCTCGTTTGTTAAAAGCTGCGCCGTCAGATGCTCAAGATCGGCAAAATCGACCTCGGCTCTCCGGCGCTTTTCGGCGGCGTAGGCTCTGTCAAAGCGCAGCGTCAGCTCGATAAGAGCTCTCATTGCCGGAGCTGTTTTATGCATGTCGGCGATAAGCTTTTCACTGCTCGCCGAGAGAAGCTTATCGTATTTCGCGCAGCTTTTTTTGCACAGCTCGCGCACGGCCTTCGTATACTCCTTAAGCTCGGGATCGGGCGGATTCGTGATTGTTCCGAGCCTCGGGAAGCTTATGGGCAGCGCCTGCCGCGCCCTGTCCCAGCCGAGAGAGCAGGCGCGGGCAAAGTTATGCAGGGAAAGTGCCGTTTCGGCAAAGCCGGGGCCGTATTTTGCCGCAACAACGGCGTCATTTGCCGCAAGAGCGCACATCTCGTCCATCCTCTGCGCCCAGTAGAGCGCATCGTCGCGCATGCCTTCAAGCATCTGCGCACCCCAGACCGTGCTCCCGGCATCGGTCTCCGCCGGCTCGAGAGCCTCAAGCTGCTGCCTCAGCCATAGCTCTGGCCGCGCATGGCTCTGTGTTTTCCGGTGGAGCTCAAGAACGGTGTCGGCAAGGCGCTTATCGTCGCGTCCCGCGCCCACGGTGTCGGACAGCAGACGGAAATTTTCATCGGGAGCCTCATAGCAGGCGTCCAGAACGCGCTGGATAACGCGCTGCTTTATCGCCTCGGCTCTGTCCTCCTCGATGACCCGAAACTCCGGCGAAAGCTGCGCTGCGTGGCAATGCTCGCGCAGAAAGCTCTGACAGAACGAGTCGATCGTACCTATCTGCGCCTTGGCGCACAGAGCGCTCTGGCGGCGCAGACGGCGGTTATCGGGGTCAACGGCCAGACGCTCGGATATCTCGTCGAGTATGCGGCCTTTAAGCTCAGCGGCGGCGGCCTTGGTAAAGGTTATGACTAGAAAGCTGTCGATGTCCGCATCGCTGTCTATGCGCCGCAGGAGCCTCTCGGTCAGAACTCTCGTCTTGCCGCTTCCCGCCGCCGCCGAGACGAGCACGGCCCGTCCCGATTCCTCTATCGCAGATCTCTGCGCACTTGTCGGCTCAAACCTCGCCATCGATTTTGCCTCCCTCCAACACGTTCCACACCTTTGTTGCCTTCAGGTGAGGCGTTATTCTCATGCTCTCGCCGTTTTCGCCGTCGCGGAAGCGGCAGGCGTCGAAATAGTCGCAGTTTGTGCACGCGGTCTCCTGCTGGCCGGCGTAGTACGGGTCGGCCGCAATACTGCCGCTTCTTAGCTCCGAGGCCATTTCGCTCAGCGTTTTGTCTATGTGTCTTGCCAGAACTCCGAGCCGCTCTGCCGAGACGAGCGCATCGCCGTCGGCGCCGGATTTTTTGAACGTGACCGGGATGTACCGCGGTGTGTCGGAATGCTCCATCGCGGCGATGACCTCGGGGTCATTGAGTATCAGTCCGCTGCGGCGCAGGCTTGAGCCGCGCTTTTTCTTAAGCTCCTCGTCGCTCAGGTCAAAATCGCTTTTTGTTACTTCGTCTCGCGCCGGAACGTACAGCACTCCGGCAGGGACGATCTCATGACCGTACAGCTCATGTCCGTTTTCGCCCAGCGAGAACAGGTACAGCAGCATCTGAAGATTCATGCCGTACAGCACGTCCGAAAGCTCGAAATTTTTGCGTCCGGTCTTATAGTCGACAATGCGCAGATAGAGCTTGCCCTCATGCAGCCAGCCGTCAACGCGGTCGGCGATTCCGGTCAGGACGAGCTTATCCTCACCGTCGCCGAGCTCCAGCGGTGGCAGCTCAGGCGTGTGCGCAAAGTCGAGCTCGAACGACAGCGGCTCGAAATCGCTGCGGCGCAGCTCGTCGGCAAGATCGAGAGCTATCTGATGCACGCTGCTTATAAGGCGGCGGAAGAGGTATTCAAAGCGCTTGCTCTTATCGCGGAAATCATTGAGCTCGCGCCTTATGTATTCCGAAACGTACTTGTCGCACAGTGCGCGCACCGTCTCGTCGCCGATGCTTTTATAGCCGCCCATGGAGACCGCCTCGCGTGTGACCTGCTCCAGGATCCGGTGCACGAAGGTTCCCAGCTCCGGTGCCGTGAAGCCCGCAGGCTCGTGCGGCCTTGCCTTGAGCGCGTACTGCATGAAGTAGGCAAAGCGGCAGGAGGCGAATTTGTCGATCCTCGACGCGGAAAGACGCAGTCTTTCGCCGTACAGCGCCCTTACCGATGCACGCGACAGTCTGCCTCGGCTGAGGCTTGCCGCAAGCTCAAGCTCGCGCAGCCGCCCGGGCTCGGATTCCTTGAAATATTCCGCCGCGCTTGCCGCCGCCGTGCCGCCGCCGTGCAGCGACTGCGCTGCAAGCTCCAGAGCGGGAGAACGGGCCGACAGACGGGCACTGTCGATATCAAAGGGCTCGGCGTCGATATCAAATATTGCCCTTGCCCTGTTCACAACGAAGGCCGGGCGCTGCTGCACTCCGCCCGCGCCGCTGAGCGCATAGCAGAATGTGAGGCTTTCCGACGGCAGGGTAAGGCAATTATACACCGTCGAGAACGCACGCCACAGCTCGCTGTCGCCCATGCCGCCGAGGTCGATGTCCATTTCAAGAAGCCTCTTTCGCTCGTCGGAGGAGAACACGCCCGTGTCGGTATCCGTTCCGGGGATGCGATCATCTGTCGCGCCGAGAACGATGAGATGCTTTATATTGCGCCGTCTCATGCGGTCTGTTTCGCCGGCAGTGACGCAGTCGAGCGAAACGGGGATCGTACCGATATCGTAGCGCGAGAGAATCAGAGTAAAGAGCCTGCCGAAGTATTCGGCATCGGCCTGCGTATCACCGAGGATGGCCGCGCACTGCTCGAGCGCCGTGACCGTTATGTCCCAAAGCCGGGCACATTCGCTCGCCTCGGTATCGCGGTGCGCGGCTGCAAGCTCATCGGCTCGCGCCTGCAAGCTCTCCGCAAGACCGAGCTCGTCAAAAAGCGCGGCGAGCGCACGGGCCTGCTCCGATGCGGTGAGCGCGGCGCTCGCACGCTCTGAAAAGCGCATGAGCGGAGCTCTTGCCGTCTCGCGCAGAAGATTTATGCGCTCAAGTGTCAGGGTCGAGCGCTCGTCAAATTCCTTTCCATAGCCGTCGGGATGCAGCGTCCAGGGCTCGTGCCTTGTCCAGGCCGAGCCGTGCAATTGCCAGGTGAAGACGTAGTTTTCAAGCTCGTCGCACTCATCAATGTCAAGTCCGCCGAAGCCCGTGCGCAGGTATTCGAACACGTCGTCGGCCTCCCAGCCGCCGAGGATGATCTCATACGCTGCCGAAATGAGCGAGGGCAGCGGCTTTGAGAGCATGTCGGCCTTGCGTGCGGTGTAGACCGGTACGCCGTAGTGCGAGAACGCCGACTCCAGCAGCAGACGGTAATCGTCAAAGCCCTTTGCGCACACGGCGATATCGCGCCAGCGGCAGGC
>ULWH01029316.1_pt1 | contig 12200 bp, 12 predicted proteins | sample 1960201 | NCBI WGS metagenome assembly ULWH01 (sample SAMEA4835808, study PRJEB28245) | human gut metagenome | biome: gut microbiome; material: fecal sample | place: Denmark | collected 2008
CGACGCTGGCGGTATTTCTGCTGTGGCTTGCGGCGTGCTTCGGTGTGCTGGCGCCGCGGCTGGCTTCGTCCTGCGTGCGTGTGGGCGGCAACCATCTGACGCTTCGGCGCGGCCTGCTGTTTCCCGTAACGCGGCGCATCCCGCTGCGGTTCCTTGCGGGCTGCCACATCGTGCAGACGCCGCTGCAGCGCATGACGGGCACCTGCCTGTTCTTCCTGTACTCCAGCGGCTGCACCACGTTGGTGCCCGGTATGCGCAAGGCGGACGCGGAGTGCCTTTCCGCCAAGCTGACGCACGGGGGGAAGCTGCTGTGAACAGGCAACGCCGGTTCCATATCATTTTTGCGGTCCATTATCTGCGGTACGGCCTGCTGCTGTGCCTGGTACCGATGCTTCAGGCGCTGCTTGCGTTCGACCTGGACAGCCTTTGGGCGGCGCTCCGGCAGGACGCCGTTATCCTGCTGGCCTGCGCTGCTGCGGCGCTGGCTCTTTGGCGTGCCACAGCCTTCCGGCTGGAGGACGGCGCCGTAAAGGTGACGCAGGGCGTGTTTTACCGCAGCTATCACACCTTCGGCAGAGCCAGCATCGCGGCGCTGGAGATCGCCCGCCCTTTGTACTGCCGCATGCTGGGCGCAAGCCGTATAACGCTGTATTTCAAAACGAACGCCTCGCCCAAAAGTTATTCCATGTTTCTTCATAAAAAGGACGCGGCTGCGGTGGCGGATGTTCTTCTGCCTGTGCGCAGCGATACGTCCGTATTCGAGCCCACGGGCTTTGAACGTCTGAGCTTCGTGATGCTGAGTGCCAATATCATCACCAGCAGCGCTTTTGCCCTGTGGGGTGTGAAACAGCTGGATGAGGTTCTGGGGCAGAATTTCCAGCAAATCGCGCTGGACACTTTTCATGAGGCCGAGCTGTTTGCGGCGCGGTATCTGCCCACGGGCCTGGCTTTTCTGGTAACGCTGGGCTTTGCCGTGACGGGATTCACCTTTTTGTATGCGCTGCTGCACACGGCAGGCTTTAAGGTATGCCGGAACGGCGGAGTCATCATCAGCAAAGGCGGCTTTGTCACGCTCATCGAGCGGCGTATCCTGGTGGCCTGTGTGTCCGCCTGCGATGTGTGCGTTACGCCGCCGGCGCGCCTTCTGCGGCGCTATCCGGTATACCTTTCCGCAGGCAGCTTCCGCGGAGGCGATCTGCCCGTGCTGGTCTATAAAAAAGGGGAAGAGCGGACAGTGGAGCGCCTGCTGCCCAACTTCTGCCCGCCGGACGGTCCGCTGTGCATGCCTGCACGCAAAAGCCCGGTGCAGTATCTTTGGCAGCCCGGCACGCTGCTCGCTCTTTCTTTGGCGCTGTGCGGCGTGGCCTCTTACGCAATGCCGCAGATTCTGCCCATGCTTTTCGTACCGGTGGTGCTTGCCCTCGCTGGGCTGCTGGTTTCGTTGGAGGGCTTTTTCCGTGAAGGCCTGCACAAAAACGCCAACCGCACGCTGTCCGTATGTTATACCCGTTTTTTTACCCGGCATGAGGTTTGTGTGTTCACGCCGGATCTTTCCTATACGCTGCTGGAAAACCCATTTTCCGTCAGCGGCGGACGGTGCGACGTGCGGGTGCACCTGCCCTGCGGGCTGCAGTACCGCGTGCGCGGCGTACTGCAATATCTGGCGCGGGAAATCCCGTTCACGCTGTGAGCGGCGTCACCGTGCTTTTCCGCCGCTGTGCAGGAACCGCACCGCGTTTTATTCTCATTCTTGAAAGAAGCTGATTCTTTTGTATCGAGCTGTGATATTCGATCTTGACGGCACGCTGCTGAACACCATCGGCGATCTTGCCGCCGCGGCCAATCATACGCTGGCCGAAATGGGCTTTGCGCCCCATACGGAAGAAGAATACAAATACATGGTGGGCAACGGCATTCCCAAGCTGATCGAGCGTTTTCTTCCTCCCGGGCACCGGGACAAAGCTACGCAGGCGCAGGCAGCCCGGTTGTTTTTCCCTTATTACGACGCGCACAAGGAGGACGCTACGGCTCCGTATCCCGGCATCCCCGCCCTGCTTGCCGCGCTGCACGGCGCAGGCGTAAAACTGGGCGTCGTGTCCAATAAGGAGGATGCTCTCACCAAAAGCGTTGTCAGCCATTATTTTCCGGGTCTGTTTGACGCAGTGGCCGGCCATACGCTGGGCACCCCCACGAAGCCCGACCCGCATCTTGTGAACGGCATGCGCGCCGCCTTCGGCCTTTCGGCGCAGCAGGTGCTGTATGTGGGGGACAGCGGCGTGGACATCGAAACGGCCCGCAATGCCGGGCTTGCGGGCTGCGGCGTTCTGTGGGGCTTCCGCACCGGGGACGAGCTGTGCGGCGCGGGCGCGTCCTATCTCGTCCGCAGCCCGGAGGATATCCGTGTGCTGGTGCTGGATGCCTAAGAGCAGCTGCAGCGTCCGGTCCATGTACCTGCAAGAATTGAATTTCATTTTGCTGTTCACGGGGGGAGGGGAGCACAATGTTGATTTTATCGTTCAACGCCCTTACTTCTCCCGCCTTGCTGAAGGCGGTCCGCATTCAGGTACGCCCGTGGATGCAATGGGCCCACTCGTCACTACGGCCTCTTTGGGTTATAAAGAGCAGGACCGGCATGTATTCCAACGTTTAAAGGAACTGGATGCCCTTGGCCTTGCGGCAGAGTATTTCGATTTTGACGACAGTCCGGCACGGTCTTTTGCCGACTATAACGCGGCCGTCTTTTTTGGGCGGTAATCCGTTTTACTTGCTGAAAAGCTGGCGTGCCTGCGGCGCAGAATCAATATTGGAGGAATTTTTAAAGGATGAAAAACGGCTGATCGGCTGCAGCGCCGGCCGCTTTGTAATGCAGTGTTCCATTGCATTCATCGCCCGCTGCACACCGGAAATGATAAATCCGCCGGCTTGTTGGACACCACCGGGCTTTGTCTGACAGACGTGGAAATCTTGCCCCATTATCACAGATTCCTGCCGCGTTTTGAGCATTTTGAGGAAGCGCACACAGGCTTATAAACAGGAGACCGTTATCCCTCTGCTGCGCACCGACGACGGCAGACCGTATTTTTATATTCCGACGGCCCGCGTGTCGAAGGAACGCCTCTTTCGATGTGAGGCGGCTTGCCGGGAACAATGCTCCAAATGCTGAAGCCCCGCCAGATCCTTTTGGGATCTGGCAGGGCTTTTTCTGTCCCGTCCTTTTAAGGTGCCCGTGCGCATGGTCAGAACCGGGTACCGCCGCATACAATGGTTTGACGGCGCTTTGCCGTCTTGCGGCACATCAATATAACGGGAGGCATTGACCATGGAACTGCAACACAGTCAGACGTGGAAAAATCTGCAGACCGCATTTTCGGGCGAGCTGCACGCTTGTGCAAAATATAAGATCTATGCGCTGCGTGCGCGTGAAGACGGCTACGAGCAGATGGGGAACATCTTTGATGAAACATCCCGCAATGAACAGGAACATGCCGAGATCTGGCTTAAGCATCTTTCCGGCGGCGAAGTGCCCGGCACGCTGGAAAACCTGCGGGACGCGGCAGCCGGGGAACACTATGAATGGACCGAGATGTATGCCGAATTTGCCCGTACCGCCCGCTGTGAAGGCTTTGAGGAGCTGGCGGAACTGTTCACCCGCGTGGGGAACATTGAAAAAACGCATGAACAGCGTTACAACAAGCTGGCTGCCAACATTGAGGACTGCCAGGTTTTTTGTAAGGGGCGCCCCACCGTGTGGGTGTGCATGGTATGCGGAAACGTAACGTATGCCGCATGCTCGCCGGAAGTTTGCCCTGTATGCGGGCATTCCCAGAGCTATACCGAAATCAAGGCGGAAAATTATTGAAGTAAAAAATAGCAGCATGCCCTTTCTTCCTGCCATGCGGGTCTGTTTGGCCGGCACGGAAACGAACAGGGCATAAAAGATGTTCCCATTTCGTTGTCGCAGCATTTTAAATGCATAAAAAACCGCACTGTACAACCGTTTTTGGCTGTACAGTGCGGTTTTCATCTGGTGACCCGACCCGTTTTCGGGTGTTGTATGGTACTTTTCACCGCTTGCGCTTTCTGAAGGAAACAACTCCAAGTGCTGCGGCCTGGATTTCGTTGGATCAGGATCTGTTCCATCCATAGAAATCAATGTTTTAATCTCGATGGTATCAGTGTGTATATTCACGCGGCTTACAACGGCCAGTATAAGTTTTAATCCTTCGGACGTGTTAATATCTACCTTCGCCACATTTTCTACACAGCGGCGAATCGTAGCGTCGTCAAGCCCTACATAGCCCTTATATTGATTCAGCTCTGCCGTTTCTGCTTCGATTTCTGCCTTTTCTTCTTCCAAGCGCCTGACCTTTTCTTTCAGCTCCGAACTGACCACGCCTTCCAAAAGCGCGTTAACACCATTTTCCAGTTGACGGCATACGCGCGTATACCGGGATGCCAGCTCTGCCCGACGCGTATCGTATTCGGTAGTGATTTGCCGCTCCTGGTCGCGTGCTACATCAACCAGCATTTCAATATTGGCCGGCTCAGTCAGCATCTGCTTAATACTGGCCGCGACCGTCTGTTCCAGCCACTCCGTACGGACATTCTTCATTTTGCATGTATGTGTGCGCCTCTTATTATTGCACTCATAGTATTGGTAACCGGATGCCTTGCTTCCCATCACCACCATGCTGGCGCCACAGTCGCCGCAGAATACACGACCCGTGAGCAGATATTCGCGCTTGGCACTGTATCTCCCGCCGGCCCCCTTGCGTGTTCGGATTCGGGACTGTACCTGCTCCCACAATTCTTGTTCAATGATAGCCGGCACACCGTTCTCAACCACAATAGCGTCCTCTTTGCTTTTGGCGTGACTATTCCATCGTCCGTCCGCCTGCGCCTTGGTGGCGCCGTAAACAAGGCGGCCGATGTATTTTTCGTTTTTGAGCAGGTCAAAAATGGAGTTTTTCCCGAACGGTTGGCCTCGTTTTGTAAGATATCCTCGGCTGTTCAATTCGTCTATGATTTCTCCGTAACTGAATCCCCGTGCGAATAGTTGAAACACAAGGCGCACGGCCTCTGCTTCATGCTCATTGACCACATACTTTTTGTCCTTGTCAAGATCGTACCCCAGGGGCGGCTTACCGCCGGAGGATTTGCCCTCCCGGGCGTTATGCTTCAGCGCATCTATTGTTTTCTGGCGCGTTATCAGAACCTGCGCGTGATTGAGCATCGCTGTTGCAGCTTCATTGATGAATACGGCGGGGTCTTTAAGATCTCCTCCCACCATTGGCTGCGTCACACTGGCCACCCGTGCTCCCAGCATATCCACGTCTTTCCGGAACTGAAACCACTCGGTAAATTCGCGGAACATACGGCTTTGGTCATAAACAACCACAAGCTGCGCGCCGCCCATGCCCAAGTGCATCATACAGGCTTCATAACCGGCACGGGTCTCTTTCATGCCGGAAACAGCTTCATCGGAGAATATTTTTCCCACCTGATAACCATTGCGCTCACACCATTCACGGCATTTTTCCACCTGAACGTCGATAGTCACGGGATTCTGATTGTCTGTTGAGTACCGGGCCAGAATATCGGCTACCGGGCGGGCAGCAAATTCATCCATATCGTTTCCCTTTCTAAGGCATCCATACATAAAGGACCTTTTATTTCCCGCCAGAAATCTTCTTCCATATCCAAGAAAGCCCATATCGGACTACGATCCACTCAGCAACCAATATCCCAAAGTCAAACCAAAACCCTTCTTTTGATGGTTCTGAACCGATGTAGCCATGAATCAATAGATCAAATAGCAACGGCACTGTGAGTAATGATGCGATAAAAGCCGCCGGTCTTCCAAATAAAAACTGTAACACAGGCTTCAAAACTATAAGGCTTGAGCGAAAGATAGAGCCTATTATTCTAAACGGAAGCGGCGCACAATAACTACGCATTCGTGCCAATTCAGAGCGTCCCCACAACCGGACGCCAATACGCTCTGCCGTTTCGATAGCCGCCGCAGTAAATTCCTGATTTGTCATCACAACAGGGATTCGATGTCCATAATACGCAGCGCCGGAAAACGCTTCCTGTACTGCATGATTTCCCACTGGGGAAGAGTAGCACTTGCACTGAATCGCATAGCTGTCCATGCCTTTCTGAGCAAGCACGTCAATACCATAATCCCCACTGGTTTGCGTCACTTTTACGTTGCGAAAACCGTTCGCCCGTAGAAGCGATGCACAAAAGTGCTCAAACTGCTCTCCCGTCATGCCATCGCATGACTTTATCGTGGGAAGCCATGTGCACCGCTCTTTTGGCTTTATCTTTTCTGTTGTGGGACGCTTCACCGCATAAATTGGTGCTGGATTTGGTGCGTCCGAAGCCGACAATTGTGGAGGTGTCGAGTTCTCTTCTTCTCCTGGCAGTGTCAATCGTGGGACACAGCAAGAGTTTTTCGATTCATCGCAATCGCCCGCTTCAACAGCCAATTGATTTTGGGGAACATCCTCATCTTGCGGTGACACTTCGTTGTGCGATTCTTGCATTATCATCTCAATCCACTGCTGGCGAGTAATGAGCACTTGCCGGGGCTTCGAGCCTTCGTACGGGCCGATGATGTGCAGCTGTTCCATCTCGTCCATGATGCGGGCCGCCCGGGCGTAGCCCAGCTTGCAGCGCCGCTGCAAAAGACTTGTAGACGCCTGTCCCGCGTCGATGACAACCTCTACAACCGCTTTGAGCATTGGGTCTTGGCTATCATCATATTCCACTTCTTCACTCTGTACCGGCGCAGCATATCTATTAATCTCTTGAATAAAACCCTCACTATAATTTGCGGCTGATTCTCCTTTGATTTCTTCCAACAAATTATCAATAGTTGAATCTTCTTTAAAAACCGTTTTTACCAGCGCACGCGGAAATACTCCAGCCGAGTAAAATATTGCTTCGCCTTCATTGAAGAGTTTTTCAGACGCCGTACCTCCCAAAATTTTTTTGCTATCGCTCTTTTCGGGCATCCTAAAACATAACTTACTCGGGAACTGCGACAAAAAGTTCTTACCCGGCACACTTTGCGTGGTTATCAAAAGATGTACTCCCGCCGATCTACCAGCCTGTGTAATGCGCTCTATGTAACCTTCTGCTTCATCTTTATGTGCCGTTAAAACAATATCAAAACTATCAGCTATGACAAGAATATGAGGCATCGACTCGGCCCCAGAAAATTCGTTCACTGCCTCATTATAACTTTCAATGTTCCGTACTTTAATTTGGGCAAAAAGCTCATACCTTTTTTCAATTTCTACAGCTAAAGCAGCAAGTACGCCAATTGCTTTTGTATAATCCTTTACGACAGGCATCAGCATATTTTCAACGCTGTCATATCCCGAGTACTCAACGCCTTTGGGGTCGATTATTATAAGTTTAAGCAAATCGCCTGGACAAAGTTCAAGTAATTCCACTAAAGCGCTACGCAGAAACGTAGACTTTCCGCTTCCAGATGCGCCGGCAATAAGCAGATGGGGAGAACGAGTAAATTCCCAACAAACCAACTGCTCAGGGCCATTGATGATCGTTCCAATGGGAAACTGTAAGGGGGCGCGCTCCAATGTATGCTCCATGTAGTGCGTCCTCCTTAAAACTTAGACTGAAACCAAATAGGGGTTTTTGAGTTCTTCCTGTATGTAAGGCAAATAGCGCTGCACCAATTCCAGCTCCTGCTCGCCCATGTGATACCAGTGCTTGCGCTGCATCTCACCGATGCGGTGCCGCGCCGCCGCGCCCGACACCATAAACCAATCAGACACCTCATGCTGCACCAGCCATCCATTCCGGCTCCACAGCTCCATCATAATGCATTCAGGCATCAGCAGCTGTGCAGCAAACCAGTCCGCTTCATTTTCCTGCTGGATGCCACGCTGCTTATGGCCAAGATAAACATGTCCCAGCTCATGCGCAATTGTAAAACGGCGGCGGCCAGCGGGAAGAGCATGGTTGTAAAGAACAAGACATCCCGGCCCTACGGGCACGCTGGTACCGTCCAAAAGCTGTCCACGACTTTTAAATTCCGAGAGCGGCATTCCCGTTTTTGAACAATATCCCTGTATTGTATCCATCAGAATCGAAGCGCCTGCGAACACCATGCCCTGTAAATCAGTAGCCAACGAATTGATGTTCTGCTGAAGTAAAAGCCATGTAGCTACGCATTGCGCATCAGCGATAGTCATCCGGGTCAAGCCCCCGTGCTCTCAAGTATATATCAAGGGTATCCTCAAAGTTTTTCACAAGCCGATTGTAATCTTCTTCAGGCAATTGCGACGCCATGCGCGTCAAAACCACTATATCCCGTTGCCGTGCATCCTGCGCGGTGGCGGGATTATTTTTTTTGCCTTCTGACGGATCATCTGTTTCTCCCAGCAGATAGGCGGGGGTTGTGTGGAGTGCGGAAGCCCAAGTTTCAACGGCATCCAAAGGAATTGCTATCCCCTTGTTTTGACTATCTGCAATATACGAGTTCTTCTTTCCGACGATATTACACAAGTGCGTAATGGTTATTCCTTGTTTTTTTGCAAGGGCTCTTAATCTGTCGAAATTGAACATAATTACCCACCATTCATTGTACAATGCAACAAATATCTAGCTTATCCTAGAATAACTCTTGAAATTCTAGGTTTTGCTAGATATACTAAGAATGTCCCCGCAAAAAGGGAACAAAAAACCAGCCTTACATGGAGTATGCCCCAAGAAAAGGTGTTTTGCGTATTAAATTGAATGTAGCAACTTCAAATTACCACAAAACGCCAAAAAAAGCAAGGCATACTCCATGAAAAGGCAACGAAAAAGCCAAAAAATCGACATTTAAGGAGGTGGAACAATGCCCCTGCACACCGTAGAGGAGGCCGCAGAATTGATGAAGGTCTCCCCCGACACTGTCCGGGAGTGGGTACGCAGCGGCCGCCTGCGGGCCAGCAAGTTGGCAGGCTCAAAAACGCTGCGAATCAGCACGGATGACATCATGGCGTTTTACGATGCAAATGAAACCCGGGCCAAGGAAGAAAAACCACACGCTTGAAAGGAGGACATCATGCGCCTGATCGTCAGCCGGGAAACCGGAGAAATATTGGACGTTCTGGAGCCTGCCTCCGCCGCAGATTACGCCGCGTTTCATCAGCTTCTCGCCGATCAGGTGCGCCGTGAGATTTTGCAAATCGGCCGAGAACATTTGGATGGCATTTGCAGAAAAGCGAGGGTAGTACATGAAACATCTGATACTTAGAATGACTGCCATAACCGCGGCGATTCTTTCCATTGCCGTTTTGGACGGTATTGTGAGCGGACAGACGGCCCCTTGGACAGGATTGTTCACCATCGCGGCACTGCTCGGTATGGCAGCATGGAGCTACAGCAAACAGACAAAAAGAGAGGCGCCCGCCCGTGCTGCGAACACGGACAAGCGCCAGGCGGTCAAGTTGAACCCTACGACCGTCTCCATTGTAACACATCAAGGAGGTATACATCAATGAGAGTTATTACATTACGCCCGGGCGAGGCCCCGAAATTTAACGATATCCCGGCGCTCTTGGACACCATCGAAGCGGTGCAGCACTTTTGCGGCGGCGATATCTGCGAAAACCGAATCGGATCCAGCGGAATTTTCGCCATCACCAGCGGCGAGATATCGCCCGGAGACATGCCGATATCGTGCATGATCCCGGAAATGGACATGCTCCTGCGCGGGCCGGTCGTGTTCTGCAGGCGCTGCGGCCATGAGCTTGCAGCAGTGTATGAGGACGATTTAAAGGCCGTGAAGAAGTCCATCGTCCTGCCCGGGGGTGACTGGTTTTGAACCGATACCTCTGCAAGTGCGGCCGGGCGGTAAATAAAAGCACAAATGCCGACAACACGGGGAACCGGGAGACGGAGGGCTGCGAGGGCTGCCCGTATCTGATGCCCTGGGGGCCGACCGAATGGGACCATACACGGCATGCAATGGTTACGGACGTAAAAGGGTATGAATGCCGCATGTCGCCAACTTTGGAATACCGTACGGAATTACGCGGCCATCTTGACGATAAAACGACCATCCGAATCACAAGCCTGGACTTTGATTTTCTTGAACGTGTGAGCGATTGGGTAAAAGAGCATTATCCCAATGGCGAGCTTTCCGGCGGCTTCTCCCGGGACCGCATCCGGCCGGCGGAATATGTAGACGAAGGTCGGTATCGGTATACGCTTGCCTGCTCGCAAAACAAAAAGGGAATTGCTGCGAAGCGTGCCCTATGGGCTGAATTTTTCGATGAAACCTTTCACCGAAAAGACATGGACGCCGATGCAGAAAAGCAAAAAATCCTGCGCGATATTGCGCAAGGAAAGGCCGCGGCGCACAAAGACGCTGCCGCGACGGATAAGGAGACAAACACTATGCTGATATACAGAGACCCAGCCACGGGCTGGCTGTACCGGGTAAGCCCGCAGCCGGGCCAAGACGACTGCTTCTGCATTGAATACCTTGACCCGGCGAGCAGTGCAGCATGGAAGTTCTGGCCGGCGGAAGCAAAAACAAGAGCCACCAGCCGCAAGACCATCGTAGAAGTATTTGAGGCAAGAGCAAAACAGAACGGCTGGGAACTGGTATCCGACACGAACGGCTGTGCCCCCGGTTTGCCGGAAATCTGCCGCGGCTGCCTGTGTTGGAAATGTGGCAATGTAGATTGTGATTTGATTTGCGACCACAACGACCGGGAAGTTCATGAATGCGGGAATTTTGGCTCTATAGGCATGGGCGAAAGCTGCGAATACTATATCCCGAAAAAAGAGGAGTATGAACCATGCCAGAATCAACCTGCCCCGAATGGGGATGCTGCTGCGACCACGGCCGGGAATGCTGTGCCGGAGCCAGCGGAAACATCGACCACCCCGACGGATGCAAACACCTTGCCGGCCCCCGGCTGCCCTGCGGATGCTGGCAGTGCGACACAAAGCCTGTCCGCTGCTGGGCCTGCCTCTTTGGAAGCGGAGCCGGAGGCCACGCCCTTTGATTACTCCGGACTGGACGCACAGACGGTGGCCACGCTGCACAGCGCAGAAAATATCATACGCAGCGCCCGAAAGGAATACGTCATCAAGGTGGCCGACGCTGTGGGTATGGCCCATGATGAGCTCGTCCGAAATTCGGACGGGCACAATCAATACAGCGAAGATACCTTTATCGCATGGTGCAAATTCGTCGGAATCAGCAAAAGCACAGCCTATCAGCTTCTGCAGGTCAGCAATCTTCTTGAAAGCAGTACTCCAAACGAGCAGAAAATTTTGAAGCAGGCCAGCCCTTCGCTGCTCTACGCCGCCGCCCGTCCATCCGCAGAGCCGGAGGCCGTTGCAGCGCTCAAAGGCGGCGATATCACTACACACAAGCAGTACAAGGAGCTGGAGGCCCAGCTGAAAGCTGAACGCGAGGCGCGGGAGAAGGCCGCCGCGGAAGCGGAACGGTTCCGCGAAGATTCCGAACAGGCCCGCGCCGCAGCGCACGAATATCATATGCGGGCTGAGGAGGCTGAGGCTGGCCGAGCCGCCCTTCTTGACCAGCAGGGCGAATACATTGCCCGTATCCATGAGCTGGAGAAACGTCCCGCTGCTGACATCGCTGTTCAGGAGCCAGACCCCGCCGAAGTGGAACGTCGAGCCGGTGAAAAAGCCCGGGAAATGACGTCTATGCTGCAAGCGCAAGTGCGTGGCATGCAGGAAGATCTGGACGACGCACGGAAAATCATTGACAGTGCAGAGAGCGCCACATATATGGCGGCGGCGGAATTTGCAGTAAACGCTGCGCAGGTACTGAACGGCATTCGGGCCTCGTTTTGGGCAGTTGCGAAAGAACTTTCCGATGATGATTTTTCAAGCGCCGCAGCGCCGCTTCTTGAAGCTGCAAGGAAGATTTTGGATTGCGAATGGGATGATGACGAGGAGGAACAAGAATGAGCACTATTATCAAAACAAATTATGTCGCTGTGCAGTTCGCTGACCGAAGCCAGCCCGGCATATACAGCGGTCGTGAATATACGTATATTGCGGACAAAAGGCTTGCTGTGGGCGATATCGTCTATGCAGACACACGCCTGGGCGGTACTTTGGCTAAAGTCGTGGCGGTGAACGTGCAGGAACACACGATTGATCCGAAAACCCGCCCGCTGCTGAAACAC
>ULWH01009450.1_pt1 | contig 12151 bp, 13 predicted proteins | sample 1960201 | NCBI WGS metagenome assembly ULWH01 (sample SAMEA4835808, study PRJEB28245) | human gut metagenome | biome: gut microbiome; material: fecal sample | place: Denmark | collected 2008
GACCGAGCACGAGCGCTATCTTACCGAGCAGGTATTCAAAAAGCCCGTGTTCGTCACCGACTATCCCAAGGAGATCAAGGCATTCTATATGCGCCTGAACGACGATGGCAAGACCGTGGCCGCGGCGGACTGCCTGGTGCCCGGCATCGGCGAGATCATCGGCGGCAGCCAGCGCGAGGAGCGGTTGGACATTCTGGAGAGCCGCATCAAGGAGCGGGGCATGAACCCGGAGGATTACTGGTGGTACTGCGACCTGCGCCGCTACGGCTCCTGCCGTCACGCCGGCTTCGGCCTGGGCTTCGAGCGCATGGTGATGTACCTCACGGGCGTCAGCAACATCCGCGACGTGGAGCTGCATCCCCGCACGGTGGGAAACGCGGAATTCTAAAATTCTGGCGAAAAAGCTTCGCTTTTTCTGCCAAAGGGATTGCGGCCCGCTGCGCGCCTTCGGCACTTGCTGGGCCGAGAAGTATTTTTTTCCACGCACATGTCGTGGAAAAAAATAATTGAAATTTTTCGCGCCGTGCGCGGCGCGAACTCTGCGAGGCTTTTGAGGCTTTTCGGGGTATACTAACCCCATCTTTACAAAAGAAAGGAGCATCGTTATGGCTCTGTTTCATGCAAATGAGGACAATTTCAAGGAGCTGGTGCTGGACAGCACGGAGCCGGTACTGGTGGACTTCTGGGCCACCTGGTGCGGCCCCTGCCAGATGCTGGCCCCGGCGCTGGAGGAGCTTTCCCAGCAGGTGAAAGTGGTCAAGGTGGACGTGGATGAAAATCCCCAGTTGGCCATGGCCTTTCAGGTTTCCAGCATCCCCACCGTCGTCTCCTTCCGGGACGGCAAGGCGCTGAAAAAATCCGTGGGCGTCGTCCCCGGAGAAAAGCTGCTGGAATTGCTGAAATAAACGTGATAAAAGCACGCGATACGAGTGTATCGCGTGCTTTTATCGTTGACAGATGCTTTCCCATCGTGTACAATAAGCAAAAATCGACCGACGAAGGAGGGTCATTATGAACATTGCATTACTGGGCTTCGGCGTGGTGGGCAGCGGCGTATACGAGTGGTGCCGCGGCCGTGAGGATCTCCACGTCCGCCGCGTTCTCGTCCGCTCGGAAAAGCCCCAGATCACGGATATCGCCACCCATGATTTTGAGGATATCCTCCACGACGACAGCATCGACATTGTGGCGGAGGTGATGGGCGGTCTGCACCCCGCCTACGAGTACGTCACCGCCGCATTGAAGGCGGGCAAGCACGTGGTCACCGCCAACAAGGCGCTGATCGCCGCCTACTATCAGGAGCTGACGGAGCTGGCAAAGGCACAGGGCAAGGCGCTGCTGTGCACGGCGGCGGTAGGCGGCGGCATCCCCTGGCTGGTGAATCTGGCCCGGTGCAAGAAGCTGGACACCATCTGCCGGGTAGGCGGCATCATGAACGGCACCTCTAATTTCATCATGGACGCCATGCACAAGTCCCCCGTCTCCTTCCCCGCCATTCTCAAGCAGGCCCAGGAGCTGGGCTATGCCGAGGCCGATCCCAGCGCCGATATTGACGGCGACGATATCCGCCGCAAGCTGGTGATCTCCGCCAACATCGCCTTTGACGCGCTGCTGCGGGAGGAGGACATTCCCATGTTCGGTATCCGCACTGTCACCGACGGCGATATCAAGACCTTCCAGAGCCGGGGCTTCGCCTGCAAGCTGCTGGCGGAAGCAGCGCAGGCGGAAAACGGCGTGTGCGCCTACATCGAGCCAACGCTGGTGGACGCCAAGGCGCTGGAGGCCGCCGTGCCCGCCAACTTCAACCTCATCACCTACGAGGGCGAGAACATCGGCCGCCAGAGCTTCTACGGTCAGGGCGCAGGCCAGATGCCCACTGCTGCCAACGTGATGCAGGACTGCCTGTCCATTCTGGAGGGGCATCTGGGATTCTACGCCCAGCAGGCCGTGCCCACAGCGCTGGACGGCAGCGGCGAGGCGCACCCCTACTATGTCCGCACCAGTGCGCCCGACGCGTGGCTGAAGGAACACACCGCCGACGTGTGGGATAACGGCGTTGTCACCGGCGCGGTAAATACCTACGAGATGCTCTTCTGGGCCAAAAAGCAGCTGGCAGCCGATCCCGCCTGCTTCATCGCCGGTATCCGGTAAGAAACTATTTTTCATCAAAAGAGAACCGTATCGCATGCGATACGGTTCTCTTTTCAGCTTTCCATGTTCTTTCCCAAAAATGCCGCTACCGTCTGGGCCAGCTTGTACTCCGTCTCTCCGGCAGCGCGGTCGTCGCTGGTGAGGAACAGCACCAGACCCAGCACGTCGCCCTCGCACAGGATGGGCGCGGCCAACGCCGCCGTAAAGCCCGCCAGGCCCTCGCAGGCAGCCACCTGCTCCTCGCTGCTGTCCCACAGCCACACCTGCCGATCCTCCATGATCCGCTCCAGCGGCTCAGAGATGGTCTTGCCCAGCAGCTCCCGCTTGCCTACGCCCGCCACGGCGATGATGGCGTCACGATCCGTGACGGCGGCGGTGAACTCGGTGCTGTGGCTGAGGGTATCGCAGAACTGGGCGGCAAAATCCTCCAGCCCGCCCAGCAGGGAATACTTCTTGAAAATGACCTCGCCATCCTTGGTGGTGTAGATCTCCAACGGGTCGCCTTCCCGGATACGCATGGTGCGGCGGATCTCCTTGGGGATCACCACGCGGCCCAGATCGTCGATGCGCCGGACGATACCGGTTGCTTTCATATATAAATTTCCTCCAGTCAAAGCAGATTTTTCATTGGTAGTATCTGCTGCAGCGGGCGTTCTATGCACAGGCAGTTTTTTCCACAATACAGCAGACTTTGCTTCATAATGTTAGTGCCGGGAGCGCACAGCCAATTTGGGTCGGGAAAAAACAGCCAATTTACCCAGACGCGTTCCGTGTGGGTTCTATTTTGTCAAAAAGAGGGTGCAGTGTTTGCACCAGAAAGAACAAAATCGCATATAAAAGGGATATGAAGCGCCAATTGTCAGAAGAAACAAAAAAGAGACGCCTGTTTTGAGAAAACAAACAAAAATCGAAAGTGAAACAAAAAATAGATTGACAATTTCGAAACTCTTTCGTATCATATATTCAAGGCAAAAGAAACCAAATCAAAGCAAAAAACGAATGTGCGTCGAAGGAGGGATCCATATGTTGCAGACTGCTGTAGTAGGTGTAGGTTTTATCGGGGCAGAACATATTGAAGCGATACGGCGAACGAATCTTGCAACCGTCGCCGCTATTGTAGGACGCTCTCCAGAGCAAACGGAGCAAAAAGCAAAGGCACTGGGTATCCCCGCATTCTATACTGATTATGATGCCGTTTTACAGGATCCAAGCATACAGGTAATTCACATCTGCACACCCAACCATCTGCACTACGCCATGGCAAGGAAGGCATTATTCGCCGGAAAACACGTCGTGTGTGAAAAGCCAATGACCATGACCCGCGCCGAGGCGGAGGAATTACTGGCACTTGCCAGAGAGCGTGGCTTGGTTCACGCCATACACTTCAACATCCGCTACTATCCGCTGATCCGCCAAGCAAAGGAAATGATCGCCCGCGGGCAGATTGGTCGAATCTATTCTGTTACCGGTTCCTATTTGCAGGACTGGCTGATCAAGGATACGGATTACAGCTGGCGCCTGGAGTCTGCACAAAGCGGCGCCACCCGGGCAGTGGGCGACATCGGAACCCATTGGATGGATCTTATCGAGTATGTCACCAGCGACCGTATTACGGAGGTCAACGCCGACTTGGCAACATTTCTTCCCGTGCGGAAGAAGCCAAAAAAAAGCGTAGAAACCTGGTCCGGAAAGATTCTGAAAAATGAAGACTATGATCCCGTTTCTATTGATACAGAAGATTACGCCTCTGTTCTCTTTCATAGCGCAGGCGGTATTCGGGGCGTTTATACCGTAAATCAAATGGCTGCCGGTCATAAAAATCGGGTGTTTTTTGAGGTCGATGGCGAAAAGGCCTCTCTTAGCTGGAATTCCGAGGTGCCAAATGAATTGCAGGTCGGTTATCGGGATAAAGGAAATGAGGTGTTGATCCGCGACCCCTCTTTGGCCTACCCCTCTGCCGCAAGCATCATGACGCTGCCCGGCGGACATAACGAGGGCTTTGCTGACACCTCCAAGCAGCTTTTTAAAGAGGTATACGAATATATTCTACAGGGAGATCTCTCTGTGGCCGCTCCGTTTCCCACTTTTGAAAATGGACTGTATGAAGCTAAACTCTGCGATGCCATTGTAAAGAGCTGTGCCAGTCGCAGCTGGATAGCCGTTGATGTCCCCGAAGCGAAAAATAACTGCTAAAAGGAGTGCAACAGAAATGGACAAATTGAACTTGGCACAAGTGAAAGTGCTTCTCTGCGCAGCGGCAGAGCTAATCAAGGACAAGCAGCAGGAACTGACAGACATTGACGGAAAATATGGCGATGGTGACCACGGCATTACCATGGGGAAGATTTCAGACGCTATACTGCATGGCTGTCAGACCGGAAAGCAGGAGACTGTCAGCGCCTTGTGTGATGATCTTGGCATGGATATATGCATACGGCGGAAATAAAATTTCTGCATCAAGAACTGGCTTCAACCTCAATAAAACCTTAATGGTTGTGTATACATATGCAGGTCTCATGGCGGGTGTTGCTGCAATGATACATGTCTCCATCATGCGTCAGATTGACCCAGTTACTTTCAACGGCTTTGAATTAAATGTGGTTGCGGTCGTTGTCTTGGGTGGAGTGAGTGTTATTGGCGGGAGTGGCAGTGTGATCGGCACGATATTTGGCGTAATACTTATGAGTGTCGTGAGTAATGGACTGGTTCTTGCGCATATCTCTACCTATTGGCAACAGGTCATTACAGGCGGAATCTTGATTTTGACGGTCATATATGACGCAGTTTCAACCAGGATGAAAAACGAAAAGGTTTCGAGAGTCGATGTAGAACCGCTGGAAACAGATATAATTTCAGAAGGGATGTGAACAAGTAGATGCGGTCTGAAAAGAACACCCAGTTTCGTAATATAATCAACATTGATAAAAATGTCAGGGTTCTGCTGGTCATCCTCATAGCAATACTCCTTATGTTCAGCGCCTTGAATCCGACAAAGTTCCTTTCAAAGGCAAATTTCGCATCAATGGCATATCAGCTCCCTGAATTTGGACTTTTATGTCTGGGGATGACAATGGCAATACTTGTCGGTGGTATGAATTTGTCGTTGCTCTCATCCTGTGCTTTAGCAGGTATTTTGGGTTCACTTGTCATGAGCGGAGAGGCCGCTACAGTAAATCCAGGACTCTTTGTGGCAATCGGTTGTATCGTGATGATTTCCGCAGCTGTTACCATGGGCGCAATAAATGGTTTTATCATAGGAGTTATGGAAGTACCAGGTATGTTTCTGATGAGAATTGGGAAGCCACCCTTTCCGAGTATGAGTCTCGCGGCCTAAAGGTCATGCAGACGGGTCAGTTCCATACTGACAAGCATGCCTATATTCAGGTTGAGCCCAACCTAAACTTTATTCTTGAGCTTGGTAACTGCCCTCCTATTGAGCTCAGAGAAGACGAGTTTGATATGTACCCCGCCGAATAAAAAAGTTGTTGCTTCCGGATGGCAATATATCAGTCTCCAAGCATTCATACATTGCTATCTGGAAGGAAAAATACCTCAGACCATTACGAAAGGAAATTATCATGGCTGACTTAGATACCAAGGAAAGAACCGGTGCAATCAATCCCGAAAAGGATTTTCACCTGGATATTGCCCCCGGCAAGACTAACTTCCATGTAAAGGGAATGGACAACGTGGACTGGGGCATGAAGGATCGTCTCTCCCGCATTTTCAATCCCAAGAGCGGAAACACGCTGATGCTGGCCTTTGACCATGGCTACATCTCCGGTGCCTCCTCCGGACTGGAGCGGCTTGACATCCTGATTCCCCACCTGGCAGAGGACATTGATGTCTTTATGGCCACCCGCGGTGCTCTGCGCACCTGCGTCCCCCCCATGTTCAACAAGGCGGTGGCACTTCGCTGCACCGCTGGCAGCACTGTACTTTCCGATGATGTGACCAGTGAGCTTATTGGCGTGGACATCGACGACGCCATCCGCATGAACGCCTCCTGTATGGCCGTTCAGACCTTCCTGGGCACACCGGACGAAAAGAGCTCCATTGCGAATCTGGTAAACACCATTAATGCCGGCAATCGCTATGGCATTCCCACGCTGGGCGTTGTGGCTGTCGGAAAACAAATGGCCCGCAATCCCCAGTTCTTCTCGCTGGCCACTCGCGTTATCGCCGAGCTGGGCGCTCAATTGGTTAAGTGCTATTACTGCGAGGATTTCGAAAAGATCACCGCAGGATGTCCGGTTCCTATCGTCGTTGCCGGTGGCAAGAAGCTGCCCATCCCCGAGGCACTGAGCATGGCATATCACGCTATCAGTGAGGGCGCTCACGGCATGGATATGGGACGTAACATTTTCCAGGCAGAAGATCCCAAGGCCATGGCACAGGCCGTTGCCAAGATCGTACACGAAGGCTTTACGGATAAGGAAGCCTATGAGTTCTACCGGGATACCGCCTGTGTAAAGTAACCTTCACAATGCGCCGGCAAAAGGTCGACGGCACTGCCGGACCTTTTGCCGGTACATTTGTCTCACAATCTGCATAAACAGATTGCACACAATGCAGACATTTGATATATTATATATTTATAGGGATCGGGCATATCGGTAAGCTGTTCTTCACAGCAAATAGACCGACAAATATAAAACACGGAAGAGAGAAAGTAAATGGTTGTTTCAAAACGAGCGGCCGACAGGCGAGATGACATTTTAGCCCTGATTCGGGACAGAAATCGTGTCTACGTCACCGAACTCAGTGAAAAATTTCAAGTTTCCGAGGTTACGATCCGCAAGGATCTGCAGGAATTGGAGCAGCGCGGCGTGGCAAAGCGGGTGCACGGCGGTGCTATCAATATCTATAACACCGGCATTGAACCAACATTGAAGGAATTGGAGCAGACCAACACTGATCTTAAGCTTGCTATTGCGGCCAAAGCGTTTGAATACATCAGTGATCAGGATGTGCTGTTTCTGGATGCCTCTACCACTACGCGCTGTCTGATTCCACTTATTTGTAAGCATCCGGAAAAAAAGCTTACGATCATCACTTCTTCTATCCTGACAGCGGCAGACCTTTCCGCCTGCGAACACGTCTCCCTTATTATGCTGGGGGGCAATGTGCGCAGCAGTCTTTGCTGTGTAGACGGTATCTATACCACCTCATTCATCCGTGAATTTCACGTAGATAAGGTCTTTTTCGGTGCCAACGGCTTTGACGTCACGGAGGGCATCACCATTACAAACATAAGTGCCAGCCTTGTCAAACGTGCTATGATTGAAAATGCCGTTCAGGTCTTTTTGCTGGCTGATTCAAGCAAATACAACTGTGTTACCCTCAGTCGTGTCTGTCCCATTAGCCGGATCGATTTTCTGGTAACAGATGATCGGCTAACAGCAGACGATGTGGTTGCCATCGAGCAGCAGGGTGTTGAAGTTATCATCGCCAACGCAAACACGTGACGCGTCAACGTATCGACCTCTCTCCCTCCGGGAGCAGACCTTGTAAAACTACCCACAGAGGATCCGGAACAGATTGCCTGAGAGCGGTCTTCCGACAGCGCTCCGGGCTATTTTCTGCATCAGGGAGCGTCTTCTGTTGCAGCGACCTTGGTAAGCCACAGCGTTATTGCCGTCAGCCGCAAGGGCTGTATGCACCGCGGTAGGCTTGCCTGCCGTCCGGCGAATGTCATTGCGCTGGCAATGCGTTTTGGGCAGACTTTCTTCGCAGCAGCAGACAATTTTTTAGAATAATTTAAGTAAGAATAAAATTTATGGACATCAAACTTATCGTCAGCGATATCGACAATACCATCCTGCGAACGGACGGTACGTTATCCCCCGAGACTACTGCCGCTTTTGAATTAGCCGCTGCCGCAGGCGTTCCTACGGTTTTGGCATCCTCCCGTACACCTACCATTGCCTCTGGGCTGCTGGACAAGGTTGGGGATCTTCGCTACATGATCCTACTGACAGGCTGCCGCATTGCCGACATGAAAACTGGCCACCGAATCTACCAGCGCAGCATGGAGCGTTCTGCCGCACTGGAGCTGATTTCCTATTTAGAGAGCCAGCCGGACTGCTATCTGGAGGTGTGCAGCGATGAGCGCTTTCTCCTTCCATGCGCAGGCCTTGCGTATATACACCGCATCCGTGCGTTTGAGCGCTATCTCCACGATTTGACACCAGCCATGATTGAAATGGAGTCTGTGAGCCGGTATCTCGCCAAGAGTGGCGCTCCTGTTGACAAGCTGTTTTTTTACACGAAACATCGCACGCATTTCCTGGATATTTGCCATGACCTCCCCCAACAGGCTTCCATCCGACTGGTCAGCCCTGTTCCCAACGGATTGGATGTTCTTCCCTCTGGCGTCAACAAGGGCATCGCACTGCGTTTTCTGTTGGCGCAGCTCCAACTTTTGCCAGAACAGGTCATGGTTTTCGGTGACAGTGAAAACGATGCAGACATGTTTCTGGATGGCACCTTCAACGTGGCGGTGGGCAACGCTTACCCCCTTCTGAAGGAACGGGCATCATTTGTCACCCGCAGCAGTGATGAAGATGGTGTCGCTTATGCCATACGAAAGTTTGTACTGTAAGGATAAATAATTGTCTACAGTAGCTTCAAATTAAAAATTCAGTTGAAATCGCAAATCCTTCACCAAAGAAAAACTTGTCCTTACAAAGGGCCGCGCCATCGGAATTAAGGCAATAACTCTGTGTCTCGCAGGTTACTGGGCGGTCAACTGCACCATCTACACCAATTATGTCACATACGGCAATCTGTCCACCATCTTCATGCGCAAAGTGATCGTAGGGATGCTGGCCGAGCCGGTGTGTATCCCGCTTGCCATTATCAAGACGGCAGCAGGGAAAAGGGCGGGAATGGGTAGGTTTCCGATCCTCCCCCACCCTCCAAGTATATATTATAACAAGTAATGCCTCCGGGTAATTCCCGGAGGCATTACTTGTTATTCTGGAGGAATTTCGCTATGACCACACCCAGTCGCACCTGCTCCCGCTGCGGCTACACCTCAGGGTGCCGGGTGACTTCAACTTTGCCAACAATAGAAGTGAACATCTGTGCCAAAGGTTCTTTGGAGCTTACGACCGCAATGGGCGCAATAGAACGGAAAGAAGTTCTCGGCTTTCTTCTTAATATGGGGTTTTACCTTACGCAGAGCTGCCTGTGCTACTTCAAATTCCTCTGTTGTCACAATGGCTTCGTGGGCATTCTCGTGATAAATCCAGTCTTCCTTTGGAACTCTGCGCTGGGACTTCGCACGGATTACCATGCTCTCACGAGTGTGATTCACCATGCAACCGGTGTACTTGATATTCTTCAACATAAGCGGAGACGCGTTATGCGCCTCCGCTTTTACTGCACGGTTGATTTCTCTTGCGCTGTATTGCAAGACGTCCCGCGGTTTGTTATAATATGAAAAACAGATAGAAACCGCGATAAGGAGGGATGCGCTGTGGGCGACGGCTATTTTCTGTTGACAAATCTGCTTTCTGAGGATGAAAAAAAGGTGATCACCAGCATCACCGCCCATATCGAGCGGGGTGAAAAGCGGGTGGGCATCCAGCAGATCGCCAACGAGAACTTTCTCTCCACCACCACGATCGTGAAGATGTGCAAGCGGTTGGGCTTCGACGGATACAGCGAGCTGTACTACTACCTCAGCCGCCAGTTCGCCTCTCACGGTCGGGGCCGCGGCACGGAAAGCCTGAAAAGCCTGATCGACAATTACTCTGACGAGCTCATCACCCGCTTCTGTGAGCTTCTGGACGGTTCCCGCACGGCCAAGCTGTTCACCACCGGCGAGGGGTTCTCCAACATCGTGGGCTCCTATATCGCCCAGCGGCTGTCCATCTGCGGCTTTATGGTATTCAATAATGTGCACTTCTACGACTATATGCTGTTCCGCGACGCCCATCACCTGACGGACGGCTCGGACGCACCTCCGGTAATGTTCGCCGTCAGCCAGAGCGGAGAGACGGCGCCCGTACTGAACGACGTGCGCCACGCCCGCCAAAACGGCCATAAGATCGTCACCTTCACCAAGCGGAGCGACTCCACGCTGGCCCAGATGTCGGATATTGTGTTCGTGGTGGACGGCTCCAAGCAGACGCTGGCGGGCAGCCTGCCCAACACCTTCTTCGGCCATGTGATCCTGGCCTTCGAGGAACTGGTGGCCTTCTACTTTGACGGCGGTCATCGCTGACAAGATATTACTTTTTTTACCAAAAGAGAAAATTTTTTCTTCCAGAGGTGTGCTATACTGAACATCGGTATGGTGCGCCTTGCGCGTATCGTGCGGTATCATGCTCCGGGCAGTCTGCCCGGACACAGGAACAATATGATATAATGGAGGAAAAACAATGAAGAAGATTTTTGCGCTTCTGCTGGCGTTGGTCATGACTATGTCTCTCGTGGCCTGCGGCGGCAATGCTGCCAACGATCAGCAGGACGGCGACGCCGAGGGTTCCAAGAAGATCGAGACCCTGAAGGTCGCGTTCGTTCCTTCCCGCGAGCCTGAGGAGATCATCACTGTTACCGAGCCCCTGAAGCAGATGCTGAAGGACGAGCTGGCCGCTCAGGGCTATGAGGTGGGCGATGTGGAGATCACCGTCGGCACCACCTACGAAGCCGTTGGCGAGGGTCTGGAGGCCGGTACCATCGACGTGGGTCTGATCCCCGGCGGCACCTATGTGCTGTATGATGACGGTGCTGAGGTCATCCTGACCGCCACCCGCGACGGTCTGAGCAAGGACTCCGACAACGCCAAGGATTGGAACGACGGCCAGCCCACCGAGGCTTCCGACAAGCAGGTGGTTTCCTACCGTGCCCTGTTCATCGCCGGTCCCTCTGCCAAGGGTCAGGAGCTGCTGACCAAGGTCAACAACGGCGAGGAGCTGACCTGGGAGGATCTGGACAGCGCCAACTGGAGCATCATGGGCACCTCTTCCCCCGCCGGTTACATCTATCCCGCCCTGTGGCTGCAGGATCACTACGGCAAGGGCATCTCTGATCTGAAGAGCGCCGTGCAGTCCGATTCCTACGCCAGCGCCTTTGCCCGTCTGGCCTCCGGTCAGGTGGACGTGCTGGTGACCTATGCCGACGCCCGCCGCGACTATGCCGAGCGCTGGAACAGCGAGTTCGGCCGTGATGGCACCATCTGGGAGGAGACCGGCGTCATCGGCGTTACCGCCCCCATCTACAACGACACCATCTCCGTCAGCAAGAACTCCGAGATCATGGACGCTGACCTGATCGCCGCTCTGCAGCAGGCGTTCATCAACATCGGCAACACCGATGCCGGTAAGGAAGTCATCAAGATCTACAGCCACAACGGCTATCAGGTGGCACAGGCTTCCGATTACGACAACGAGCGCGCCGCGCAGAAGCTCATTCAGGAGCTGACCGCCGCCAACTAACGCACTTTCCCAAACGCGGGGAGGACTGTAAGGATCAAACCTTCCGCTGTCCTCCCCGCGTTTTTATTTCAGGAAAAGAGGAAACATATGATTATTTTCGACCATGTATCCAAGGTGTATCCCAACGGCACGGTGGGGCTGGATGACGTGAACCTGACCATTCAGGACGGGGAATTTGTGGCCATCATCGGCCGCTCCGGCGCAGGGAAGTCCACGCTGCTGCGGTCAGTGAACCGGATGCACCAGATCACCTCCGGCACGCTGACGGTGAACGGCACCGACGTCAGCATCCTGTCCGGCAAAAGTCTGCGCCGGTTCCGCCGGGGCATCGGCATGGTGTTCCAGTCCTTCAATCTGGTGACCCGCACCACCGTCATCAAAAATGTGCTGTCCGCCTGTGTGCCGGACATGCCCTTCTGGCGGGTGCTGCTGGGCGCTTTCCGGAAAGCGGACAAGATCAAGGCGCTGGAATCTCTGGACAAGGTGGGAATTCTGGACAAGGCCTACATCCGGGCCGACCAGCTCTCCGGCGGCCAGCAGCAGCGCGTGGCGCT
>ULWH01015875.1_pt1 | contig 12044 bp, 10 predicted proteins | sample 1960201 | NCBI WGS metagenome assembly ULWH01 (sample SAMEA4835808, study PRJEB28245) | human gut metagenome | biome: gut microbiome; material: fecal sample | place: Denmark | collected 2008
CAACCGCTCACTCCCTGATTAGAATACTTGACAGAGGTGATCGAAGGTTGCTTGGTCAGATACAGGGCTGCCTTCACCGGTGGCGCATCATGCACAGGATCCTGTATCAGCGCTCCTTGCGTTATGCTGTTGCCTATAAATACAACATTTACATTTTTCATATTCTCCCCCTTCATAAAAGGACTACTGATTGCCAGTCCCAGCAACAAACAAGTTATTTTCCCGATCAGTTTCATATTCGTTTTGCAGAGTTAATTGATTTGCTGACGAAGGTAAAAATAAATCGATTACCTCCGGATGTTTTTTCAACCAAACTTTTGCACCTTCCAGTTCCCTCATTGGATAATCCTCCATTATATCCATCAGCTCGCTCAATTGCTCGCCCGTAAACTTAAAGTTCCGGAAGAACTCGGCTACATAAGGATGAGTTTCCGAGAAACCTTTTGTCGCAATTGCTTCTATATGTTCTGCTTCTCCATAAATACCTTTTTTGTCTTCCAGGAACTTCAATCCATAGCGCGAAAACATCCAGTGGGGCATCCAGCCGGTGACAACGATCCATTCATTATGTTCGACCGACTTTTGCAGGAAGGCTGTCATGGTCGGGCCGCTCGAAGGCATCAGCTTCAGATGTAAGCCATAGTCATCGACCGCCTGTTCCGTCAGGTTCATCAGACTGGCGCCGATATCGATACCGATGATCTCATCCTTGAAATGTTCCCGGTTCGTTTCCAGTTCTTCGATCGTATTGATTGTCACATACGAAGGGACAGCCAATCCCAAACGGGCATTCTCAAACGGGACACCGATCGTTTCCAACCGGTCGCCATATTGCCGCATATAATCGACATGCGTATCCGGAAGCCAGGCATCCAGAAAAAGGTCTACCTTTCCGGCAGCTACCGAGGTAAAGATCGGTGCGATATCGGCATTCTTCAATGTTACTTTATATCCTTGTTCTTCCAGCATCGCCTTTACCAGATAACTCATGGCAATCCCTTCCGACCAGTTCACATACCCGATAGAGATCTCTTTCGGGTCTTTGGCACGGCTGCATCCAGCCAGGAACAGGATCACAGCCAGAAGCAGGATCAGGTTGATAAGTATAATAAATCTTCTCATATAAATCTCTTTTTAATGAATTACTTAGGATCAGTTCTTACGAACAAATCCCTGGGTTATACGATCCAGAACGATAGCCAGGATCACCACTGCGATACCGCCCTCAAATCCAAGACCGATCTTCATCTGGGTAATCCCTTTCAGGACAATTTCACCCAACCCTCCGGCTGAAATCATAGCGGCAATCACCACCATAGACAACGCCATCATAATCGTCTGGTTGACGCCTGTCATAATAGTTGGCAAAGCCAACGGCAGCTGCACCTTAAACAATAACTGACGGGAAGTAGCCCCGAACGAGCGGGTAGCCTCGACAATATCTTCCGGCACCTGGCGAATCCCCAGATCGGTCAGGCGGACAACCGGCGGCATCGCAAATATCACTGTCGCAAAAGCTCCCGGCACCGGCCCCAACCCGAAGAATAAAACAGCAGGTATCAGGTAGACAAAAGCAGGCATCGTCTGCATCAAGTCCATCAGCGGACGGATTATTTTTGCGGCAATATGGTTGCGTGCCGTCCATATCCCCAATGGAACGCCTAAAACCAAAGCGATAACGGTAGAGGATAAAACCAATGCCACTGTTTGCATCGTCTGCTCCCAGAATCCCATGCCATAGATCAGAAACAAGCCGAGCAAAGTTAATACGGCTGTTCCTTTCCCGGCCTTAAACCAGGCTAAAACGGTTAATGCCAGGATCATTACATAAAAGGGAATCCAAAGTAACCCGTGCTGGAAGCCATCGATAAAACCACCGATGCCATTATTTATTATATCAAAGAAAGGTGCCCAATGTTCCGTCAACCAGTTGATGGCTATTTCTATATATTGTCCGATATTGATCATAAGTCTATTGCGTTTTGAATTATTTCTTCTATTTCTTTCTGATCTTTACCTGTCATCTCGATAATGATGGCCGAAGGAGAAACAACGCCTGTCAAGCGGTTATTCTCGTCGACAACGGGTAAAGCCTGGCGTACTTTCGGAAGTAACGGCAACATATCCTCTACCGTAGTATTTTCCAATACAGAAGGAACTTCCTTTATAACGATAGAACTCACATCCTTGCTACCTTCCTTTCGCAACCTCAATACATCTTTATATTGTATTTCACCGATAAACTGATCCTCATTCGCGATAACAGGCAAAGCATATAAATGCTTCTCACGCATCTTACGAAGAATCGTTTCCGGCCCGTCTTTTTTAAGCCTTACTACGATAGGTTGTTTCAGCATGATGGAAGAAGCCGTAACGATGCGACCGCGATCTACGCTTTCGGTAAAGCGCGTTACGTAAGCGTTCGCCGGGTCAGTCAGGATCTCTTCAGGCGTTCCCACCTGCACGATCTCACCATCCTTCATGATCGCGATACGGTCACCCAATTTGATCGCTTCATCCAGGTCGTGCGTAATAAAGACAATCGTTCTTTTCATCTTCTCCTGCAAAAGGAGTAACTCATCCTGCATCTGTTCGCGGATAAGCGGGTCTAAAGCCGAAAAAGCCTCATCCATCAGAAGCACCTCAGGATTATTCGCCAACGCACGAGCCAGTCCGACACGTTGCTGCATACCTCCCGACAATTCATCAACCCGCTGGTTTTCGTATCCCTTCAACCCTACAAGCAAAACACTCTCCTGCGCTTTCTGCATGCGTTCATCTTTAGGAACACCTTGCAATTCGAGACCGAACGATACATTGTTCAGCACCGTACGGTGAGGCAGAAGTCCGAAATGCTGAAACACCATTGCCATTTCTTTTCTACGTATCTGCAACAGCTCCTTATCCGACGAGCGGGTTATATCGACACCATTGAGGCGAATTTCCCCCATCGAAGGTTCGTTCAGCCGGTTAATACACCGGAGTAAAGTCGACTTACCGCTACCGGATAGTCCCATAATAACGAACATCTCTCCTTCCTCTATTTCCAGATTGGCATTGCGTACCGCCACGGTACACCCTGTTGCCTTCAGTATTTCCTGTTTACTTTTTCCTTTCACGATCATCTTTTTCGCTTTGGCCTTCTCAGGCCCGAAAAGGATGGATAAGTTTTTTATTTCTATTTTTGCCATATATCTTTAATTTATGATACAGCGATATTATCTCCCTGAACCGGTAGTTCAGACAAGTATAATCCAGTACCGGAACCAGACGATGGATCCGATAAACTTTTAACTGTAAAATTTTGAATTGTTTTTTCCTCAGGTTGTGGCTTTTTATCCTATGCCACATCTATAGAACAAGCAAACGTTGATTTAGTTCATTTAAAGCTTATTTATAAAGCAAAAGATCCCATTTGCATACCCTTCCGGACAGCTTCGGACAAAATGTACATTAACACTAAACTTTCTTGATTTTCAAGAATATGAATAACATCGTAAAAAATATATGATATTTTTGTGGGAAGATACTCCCTGCTAATCCCGGAGGCTCGACCAGCCATTAAACATTCCGACCGGACAAAGAAAAAAGAAGCGTGGATACTGTTGATATATAGACATTGAGGCTCTCGACAGGCCCCCCAACAAATATATCACAGTACCACGCTCTTGTCCATATACACGAATCAATTTCAAACAATTCTCATTGTGCATAAACAGATAAGAACATTTGCATCTACTGTCTATTATTTGTTAGGTATGAAATTGTCGAGATTTCAATGCCAAATAATATTTAAAACGCTTATGTCCAACAAAAAACGACACACGTTGCAACTCGTTGCATTTCATGCGCAGGGCAAAGATAAGCAGAAGATTTCAATAATCAATTTTTCTCAAAAAAAATATTACTCGCAAGGGTAATTTAAAATACCCACTATAGTAATGACAATTTGATAGATGAAGAAGATTGATAAAATCAGTTATCTATTCGGTAATTCGAAGAGAAACTTGTACATTTGCGTCTTATAAGTATAAAATTAAATCTGTATCACGATGAAGACGCAATTATGCCAAAAACTGGTGGCTCTATTTCTCATTAGTATTTTTGTCAGTGGTTGTAATACCGGAACAAAAAAGACGGCGGATAATGATATAAAATTCGACTCGATCAGTGTGGACAAAACCTATCATTTGCTGGAAAACCCGGAAAATCCAAACTGTAACCTACAGATAAACTTCACGTTCCCGGTCAAATACGACAATAAAGACATACTGAAAAAGATTCAGAAACAGTTCGTCTCCTCTTACTTCGGAGATAACTATGATGCTTTATCCCCCGAAGAGGCAACAGCCAAATATACACAAGACTACCTGGATAGCTACAAGGAACTGGAAGAGGAATATAAGGATGAAGTAGCCAAATCGGATGAAACTCCGGTGGGAGCCTGGTTCGGTTACTACGAAATGTCGTCGAACGATATTGCTTATAACCAAAATGGAGTCCTGAGCTATACAGTCAATTTCGATAATTACACGGGGGGAGCACATGGAGCGCACAGTTTCAGCAACAATGTCATCGACCTGAAAACTGGTGATCTGATCAAAGAAGAAGATATATTTATTGATAATTATCAGGACGACCTGGCACAGATACTGGTAGACCGGATCGCCAAACAAAACAATGTGGATAATCCGAAAGAACTGGAAAACGTAGGTTTCTTCAGCGTGGAAGAGATTTTCCCCAACGGAAACTTCCTGATAGACGATTATGGTATTACCTATACATTTAATGAATACGAGATCGCGGCCTATGTAGTGGGGGCAACTAACGTACATCTTCCGTACGAAGAGATACAATACCTGCTGAAAAAAGACAGTCCGATCGCTCATCTGGCATTTTAAAAACAATTTATGGAACTTATAAAGACTTATTTTCCGGAGCTGAACGAAAAGCAACTGGCACAATACGAAGCTCTGTATGACTTATATACTGACTGGAACTCAAAAATCAATGTCATTTCCCGCAAAGATATAGAGAACCTGTATCCGCACCATGTACTCCATTCATTGGGGATCACCAAAATGATGAAGTTCAAAGACGGTTCTACCGTTATGGATATCGGTACGGGCGGGGGATTTCCGGGTATTCCACTCGCTATCTTCTTTCCGGAGGTGCAGTTCCACCTGGTCGACAGCATCGGGAAAAAGATCAAGGTAGGACAGGCCGTTGCCGAGGCAATCGGTTTGGAGAACGTTACTTTCCGCCATTGCCGCGCCGAAGAAGAAAAACAACTTTTCGACTTCGTTGTCAGCCGGGCGGTCATGCCATTGGCCGACCTGGTCAAAATATCCCGCAAGAACGTAAAAAAAGAACAACAGAATGCGTTGCCGAATGGTTTAATCTGTCTGAAAGGGGGCGAACTTCAGCATGAGATACATGCATTCCAGAAGCAAGCGATCACGATCGAGCTGGGTGACCATTTCAAAGAAGAATTTTTCAAAACTAAAAAAGTAGTTTACGTACCGCTATGATTACAATACAAGCATTTCAATTTAATTACTTCCAGGAGAATACCTTCGTATTGCATGACGATACGAAAGAAGCGGTCATTATCGACTGTGGATGTTGCCGTAAGGAAGAAGAGAAGCTATTGAGCGACTATATCACCGAGAATAAACTGACAGTGAAACATCTGCTTTGTACGCATCTTCATCTGGATCATATATTCGGCAACCCGTTTGCCAACCAGACGTACGGACTGAAACCGGAAGCACACAAGGCGGATGTGGAACAATTACCGTCGCCCGAAGCACAGGCCAGGCAGTTCGGCGTACCGGGCAAGATGGTAAATATTCCGGTTGAGAAATACCTGGTAGGAAACGAAGTGGTTAAATTCGGACATTCCGAACTACTGGTGCTGACCGTACCCGGACACTCACCCGGCAGCGTTGCTTTCTATAATAAGAAAAACGGTTTTGTCATTGTGGGAGATGCCTTATTTGCCGGCAGTATCGGTCGTACAGACCTGTGGGGCGGAAACCAGGAGGTACTGATCGCAGCCATCAACGACAAACTATTATCCCTTCCGGACGAAACGGTCGTTTATCCCGGCCACGGCCCGGAAACAAGAATTATCGACGAGAAATTAAACAATCCTTATTTATAAACACATTAAATACTATGGACACAAATAAATTTGTAAACCGTCATGTCGGTATTGCAGAGGAAGATATTCCGGCAATGCTTGAAGCTATCGGTGTTAAATCGGTCGACGAATTGATTGACCAGACCATTCCGGCCAATATCCGTCTGAAAGAACCTTTGAATCTTCCGGAACCCATGACGGAAAGGGAATATGCCGAACATATTTCCGAACTGGCATCCAAGAACGAAGTATTCACCTCCTATATCGGCATGGGTTGGTACGATACCATCTGCCCTGCCCCTATCCAGCGAAATGTATTTGAGAATCCGGCATGGTACACTTCCTATACGCCGTATCAGGCAGAAGTATCGCAGGGACGTCTGGAAGCCTTGCTTAATTTCCAGACCGTGATCAGCGAACTGACCGCATTGCCGTTGACCAACTGCTCGCTGCTGGATGAAGCGACTGCCGCAGCCGAAGCTGCCAGCATGTTCTACGGAAGTCGCAGCCGTGCACAGGCTAAAGCGGGTGCCAATACGTTATTTGTAGATGAAAATGTATTTGCTTCCACCCAGGCTGTCATCAACACCCGTATGATTCCGCAGGGTATCAAGGTAGTGACAGGCGATTACAAAACATTCGAATTTACTCCCGATGTATTCGGTGCGATCGTTCAATATCCAAATGCGAGTGGTTCCATCGAAGACTATAAAGAATTCGTTGCCAAAGCAAATGCGAACGAAACCCGTGTAGCTGTTGCAGCCGACCTGATGAGCCTGGTATTGCTGACACCTCCGGGCGAATGGGGTGCGGATGTAGTATTCGGTAGCAGCCAGCGTTTCGGTATCCCGATGTTCTACGGCGGTCCTTCAGCTGCTTTCTTTGCAACAAAAGACGAATACAAACGTGCCATTCCGGGACGTATCATCGGTATCTCCAAAGATGCTTACGGACATCCGGCTTACCGTCTGGCTCTCCAGACACGCGAACAGCATATCAAACGCGAAAAAGCGACTTCCAATATCTGTACCGCACAGGCTCTGCTGGCAACAATGGCCGGCTTCTATGCCGTATATCACGGAGCAGAAGGTCTGCGCAACATTGCAGGACGCATCCATGCTTCTGCCGGCTTCCTGGCTGCCGAACTTGAAAAACTGGGTTACAGACAACTGAACAAAGATTATTTCGATACGCTGAAAATCGAATTGCCAGCTCACGTTTCCGTGAATGTCCTCCGTGAGATCGCGCTGGAATGTAAAGTGAACCTGCGTTACTTCGAAGCCGGACAGGTGGGCATCAGTATCGACGAAACAACGCAACCGACCGATATCGGCGTACTGCTTTATATCTTCGCCGGAGCAGCCGGAAAAGATTATATGCTGGAAGAAGCCATTCCCGAAAAGACTTATTTCGACAAGAAATTTGCCCGTACATCCGACATCCTGGTGGAAGATGTATTCAAGAAATATCATACGGAAACAGAATTGATGCGTTACATTACCCGCTTGGGCCGCAAAGACGTATCGTTGGCACAATCCATGATCTCCCTGGGTTCCTGTACGATGAAGCTGAATTCAGCATCGAGCATGTTACCACTAGGTCGTCCTGAATTCCAGAATATCCACCCGTACGCTCCCGAAGAACAGGTAGAAGGGTACAAGGAACTGATAGAGAACCTTTGCAACTACCTGACTGAGATAACAGGATTCAAGGGTGCCACCCTACAACCGAACTCCGGTGCTGCCGGTGAATATACAGGACTTCGCGTGATCCGCGCTTACCTGGAAAGCATCGGACAGGGACACAGAAATATCGTTCTTCTGCCCGCTTCCGCCCACGGTACAAACCCGGCCAGCGCTATTCAGTGCGGTTACACGACTGTTACGGTAAAATGTGACGACAACGGTAACATCGATCTGGAAGACTTCCGCGCCAAAGCAGAAGAGAACAAAGATAACCTGGCTGCAACCATGATCACTTATCCTTCTACACACGGTATTTTTGAAGTCGACATCAAGGAAATGTGCGACATCATCCATGCATGTGGTGCACAGGTCTATATGGACGGTGCCAATATGAATGCACAGGTAGGACTGACCAACCCCGGTACAATCGGTGCCGATGTTTGTCACCTGAACCTGCATAAAACATTTGCCATTCCTCACGGTGGCGGTGGCCCCGGCGTAGGCCCGATCTGCGTAGCCGAACACCTGGTTCCGTTCCTGCCGTCTCACCCTGTTCTGTGGGGGTCCGATCAGAATACGGTTTCCGCCGCTCCTTACGGTAGTGCCGGTGTTCTTCCTATTACATATGCTTACATCCGCATGCTGGGTACGGAAGGACTGGAAACAGTAACAAAAACGGCTATCCTAAACGCCAACTATCTGGCTTCCAAATTCAAAGACACTTACGGTATCGTTTATACAGGTGCAACCGGACGTGTAGGCCACGAACTGATCCTCGAATGCCGTGGTGTGAAAGAAGCATCCGGTATCGACGAAGGCGATATCGCCAAACGTCTGATGGACTTCGGTTACCATGCTCCTACGCTGTCATTCCCGGTACACGGCACCTTGATGGTCGAACCGACCGAAAGCGAAAGCAAAGCCGAGCTGGATCGTTTTGCCGAAGTAATGGACTGCATCTGGAAAGAGATCAAAGAAGTAGAAGAAGGAAAAGCATCCAAAGAAGACAACGTGCTCAAAAATGCTCCTCATCCGGAATATGAAGTAACGGCCGATGAATGGAAGCATGAATATCCCCGTAGTAAGGCAGCCTTCCCGCTGGAATGGTTGCACGAAAGTAAATTCTGGATCAACGTTGCCCGCGTAGATAATGCTTACGGCGACCGTAACCTGATCCCTACTCTCTGTGCTTGTGAAATTTAATAACGACAACAACTAATTAATGAAGAAAGTATTTATTGCTTTGGCAGCCGTTGCTTTATTGGCAACGGCTTGTACCAAAGCTCCGGAAACAAAAGTGAAAGTGTACGGTTGGCAAGGCGAAGGCGGCAACACAACCGAAGAAACCCTGCAAGCTGATTTCAGCAAATGGAAATCGCATGGACTGGACGGCATGTGCTATAATGCCGGACACGACCTGCAGAAAATCCAGCGCGCAGCCAAAGTGGCTCATGCCAACGGTATGGAATATCATGCCTGGATACCAGCCATGCTGCAAGGAAATATGGATTCTACATTGTATACGGTAAACCGTAAAGGCGAATCGGCCTACAACGTACAGGCATACGTTCCTTATTACAAAAGCTTATGCCCGAACCACGAAGGTACAGCCGAATTCCTGACCGACCTGTACGGTAAAGTAGCTGATATCCCCGAAGTGGATTACGTTCATCTGGACTATATCCGTTATGTAGACGTGATCCTGGCTAAAGGCCTCTGGGAAAAATACGGCCTGGTCATGAACGAAGAATACCCGACTGCCGATTATTGCTATTGCGATAAATGTGTGGCCGACTTTAAGGCTGCTACCGGTATCGACATCAAATCGGTTGAAGATCCTTCAAAATGTGAAGAATGGGCACAGTTCCGCTGCGACCTGATCACCAAGCTGGTCGATCGCATTGCCGATACAGTGCACGCCAAAGGCAAGAAAGTCAGCGCAGCCGTTTTCCCCGGCCCCGATTCTCATGCGAAATGGATGGTTCGTCAGGAATGGAACAAATGGAACATCGATGCATTCTTCCCGATGAACTACAACGATTTCTATCTGGAAGATGCAGCCTGGGTAGGCGAAGTAACGAAAGAAGAAGTGAACTCCGTTAATGGCAAAAAGCCGGTTTACAGCGGCCTGTTTATCTGTCAGGATTGGCAGAATAAGGCAAACATCAAAGATCCGGAAGGCCACGGCCTGATTCCTTCTGAGATGGAAGAAGCTGTACGCGGTTCGATGGAAAGCGGTGCGGCAGGTATCGCCCTGTTTACGCCCGGTAATATGACCGACGAACATTGGAAAGCGTTCGACAAGGCTATTCACCAGTCATATACGAAAAAATAAATGACTTACACGATATGTAACAACGCAGGTATACGCAGCTCTAATTTTCTCATCTGCATATACCTGCGTTTTACATTTCTATTCTAAATTCTAAAAACAAATAACTATCACATGAACACAACGACAAAGAAAGAGAAAATCAAATTTAGTAAAGCGTTTTGGGTAGCCAATACCGTCGAACTTTTTGAACGTGCAGCCTATTACGGCGTATTTATCGTAATAACCCTCTACCTCAGCCGTATCCTCGGATTCAACGACATGCAGGCGGCTACTATCGCCGGAACATTCTCCGCTTTTCTTTATCTGCTCCCCACATTTGCCGGAGCACTAGCCGATAAAATAGGATTCCGTAACTCCATGCTGTTAGCCTTTTCCCTGCTCACCATCGGTTATACCGGACTAGCTCTTTATCCTACCTGGCTAGAATCGGCCGGTCTTGTCGAGTATGGAACCACCACCACATTCAAAGGATTACTGGAGAGTAACCTTCGATATGGTATCATTCCCATTATGGCACTGATCGTTCTCGGGGGCTCATTCATCAAAAGTGTGATCACCGGAACAGTAGCCAGAGAAACAACGCCCGAAACCCGTGCCAAAGGTTTCTCCATCTTCTACGCGATGGTTAATATCGGAGCCTTTTCCGGCAAGACCATTGTAAAGCCGTTGCGCGAAGCATTAGGAAACGAAGGGCTTATTACCCTCAACTATTTTTCGGCATCGATGACCTTCATTGCTTTGATAGCCATTTGGTTCTTCTATAAAAGCGCCCAGCATTCGGGTGAAGGAAAGACATTCGGTCAGATATGGACAGCATTAATCAAAGTCTGCACAAACGGACGATTGATCACCCTGATAATCATTATCACCGGTTTCTGGATGGTGCAACATCAATTATATGCAACTATGCCTAAATATGTATTACGCCTGGCCGGTGAAGGAGCTTCTCCATCCTGGTATGCCAATGTCAATCCATTGGTAGTCGTATTGACCGTAAACCTGGTTACTCAGTTAATGCGTAAGAAAACAGCGCTAACCTCTATGACGCTCGGTATGTTCATCATGCCGGTATCGGCCCTCTGTATGGCTTATGGAAATATGCTGGACGGAAGTACGACAATCCTGGGTATGCATCCGGTAGCTTTTATGATGGTAGTCGGTATTGTCTTCCAGGGACTGGCAGAAACATTTATATCTCCCCGTTTTCTTGAATATTTCTCATTACAGGCTCCCAAAGGGGAAGAAGGTCTATATCTTGGTTTTAGCCATCTACATTCTTTTCTGTCATCCATTCTCGGATTCGGTTTATCCGGTTTCCTGCTAAGCAAATATTGCCCGGAGCCGACCTTATTTGCGACTCATGAGGAATGGGTAGCCGCCAGTGCACATGCACATTATATATGGTATTATTTCGGAGTAATCGCGCTGGTATCTGCGTTTGCCTTGATCATTTATGGCAAAGTGGTGAAGAAGCTGGATACATCCAATAAATAAAAACGAAACAAGAGCAGAAGAACGATAGCATTCATTTTCTTCTGCTCTTGTTTTTTCACCTCTTGCGCTACTTTCCACATCATCCGGTATTTACTTATCATCACAATAAAATGATCATAATAATCGTTCAAAACCGACCTTAAATCTTACATTATTCTCCCAAATTCACGGATATAAATACGATTTTTATTATTAAATAAATTACACTTATCAACAATATTATCTGAGTTCTTGCAGAACTTAGTACATTTACAACAATAATTCAACATATCGCTTTAAGCCCCAGTCAATTATAGCCTTTATAAAATTCTCATTACATAAACACATTCTGAAATCAACTATCGCCAGCCTATTTGGACATGGCGCAATTTATGAATTTATTTTT
>ULWH01053621.1_pt1 | contig 11931 bp, 10 predicted proteins | sample 1960201 | NCBI WGS metagenome assembly ULWH01 (sample SAMEA4835808, study PRJEB28245) | human gut metagenome | biome: gut microbiome; material: fecal sample | place: Denmark | collected 2008
TTGAAAAATCGGAAGTTTTGTGTTATACTTAATCAGTATTATTATACCCATTTCAAAGAGGAGGCACAGCATGGCTGCCAATATGCAAAAGATTAAACTGCTGAAGCTTTATGAGCTGCTGCGTAAAGAGACGGATGAAACACATCCCATCTCTCGCGTCGAGCTCTGCAGACGGCTGAATGAGATGGGCATTTCCAGTAATGTCAGGACACTGAGTTTGGATATCGAAGTGATGCAGGAAAATGGCTTCGAGATCATGAGCTACCTGAAGGATAAGGAAAAGTTCTACTATGTTCCGGAGCATGAGCTCACCGTTCCGGAGATAAAAATACTGATTGATGCGGTACAAGCGGCCAGCTTTATTACAGAGAAAAAAACAGTCGAGCTGATAGAAAAGGTTGCCGCTCTCGGTGGATCACATCAAGCTGAACTGCTAAAAGAAAACATGGTATGCTTCAACACCCGGAAGCACACCAACGAGGCCATTCTCTACACGGTGGACGGCATTGAGGATGCCATCATTCGCAGGAAGAAGATCGAATTCAACTACTTCCATTTGAATGAAAAGTCGGAGCGTGTATATGTCACCGCCAGCGACGGCAGCAAGAAACGCTACTACGTGGAGCCGGTCGCGCTTATCTTCAATGAAGACAACTACTATCTGATGGCATACAGCAGCAAGCATCCGGACAGCACCGCCAACTATCGCATTGATCGCATAGATCATCTTACTGTTGTAGAAGAATCGGTAATGTCAGATGAAGCAGTAGCCCGAATCGATGGTGTGGCAGAGTATACGGAGCAGGTTTTCAAAATGTTCAGCGGCGAGCTGGAGGACGTTGTAATACAGTTCAGCAAGCAGCTTATCGGCCCCGTGTTTGATAAATTTGGCGAAGACACACCTATGATGTCCGTGAACGACACCACCTGCGCGGCGACAGTACATGTGCAGATTAGCCCTCCTTTTTTCGGATGGCTGGCGCAGTTTGGAAACAAGATGCGGATCATCTCACCAGATACAGTTATCGATCAATTCAGAAAACACATCGAAAAAATAATTGGAGGAAGCAGCAATGGCTGACATGAAGAAGGAACAGGAACGCGAAGAGCTTCACCGCGCAATATGGGCTATTGCCGATGAACTCCGTGGTGCGGTTGACGGATGGGATTTTAAGAACTACGTGCTCGGCACGATGTTTTACCGTTACATATCCGAAAACCTCTGCAATTACATCAATGAGGGTGAAATCGCTGCCGGTAACACAGATTTCGATTATGCTCAGATGTCTGACGAAGAGGCGGAACAGGCACGTGCGGGACTGGTGCAAGAAAAGGGATTCTTCATTCTGCCCTCCGAACTGTTCGTCAATGTGTTGAAACATGCAGCGAAAGACGAGAATCTCAATGAGACGTTGGAGCGGGTGTTCAACCACATTGAGGAATCCGCTCGCGGTAGTGAATCCGAAAACAGCTTCGTTGGTTTGTTTGACGACTATGACGTGAATAGCAATAAGCTGGGGGCTACGGTCGCAAAGCGCAACGAAAAGCTCGTCAAATTGTTAGAGGGCGTAGCCGCCATGAACCTTGGCGACGTAAAGCACCACGACATCGATGCTTTTGGTGACGCTTACGAATACCTTATGACGATGTATGCTTCCAACGCAGGTAAATCAGGCGGTGAGTTCTTCACGCCGGCAGATGTGTCAGAGTTGCTGACGCGCCTCGGGACGGTTGGCAAAAAGGAGATCAACAAGGTGTACGATCCGGCCTGTGGTTCTGGCTCACTACTTTTGAAGGCAGAAAAAGTGCTTGGAAGAGATGCAGTACGCAACGGATTTTTCGGGCAGGAAATCAACATAACCACATACAACCTTTGCCGTATCAACATGTTCCTCCATGATGTGGGTTTTGATAAGTTTAACATCGCCTGCGAGGATACACTGATCAGTCCGCAGCACTGGGATGATGAGCCGTTCGAGCTGATTGTCTCCAATCCACCCTACTCTATAAAGTGGGCGGGTGACGAAAACCCGCTGCTTATCAATGACCCTCGTTTTGCTCCGGCTGGCGTGCTGGCTCCGAAATCGAAGGCAGACCTTGCATTTGTTATGCACGCGCTATCTTGGCTGGCAGCAAACGGAACAGCGGCCATCGTATGTTTCCCTGGCATCATGTATCGAGGCGGTGCAGAGCAGAAAATCCGCAAGTACCTCATCGATAACAACTTCGTGGACTGCATCATTCAGCTGCCCAGCAATCTGTTTTTCGGCACCACGATCGCAACATGCATCATGGTATTGAAAAAGAACAAGGCGGACAGCAACACCCTGTTCATCGATGCTACGAACGAATGCATCAAAGTCACGAACAACAACAAGCTCACTCAAGCAAATATCGAAACGATCGTTTCCACCTTCGCAGAGCACAAAGAAGTGCGCCACTTTTCGCATCTGGCGACATACGAAGAAATCCAGCAGAACGATTACACGCTTTCCGTTTCCACCTATGTGGAGGCCGAAGACACCCGTGAAGTAATAGACATTGAAAAGCTGAATGCAGAAATTGAAGGAATTGTCGCTCGGGAAGCGACCCTCCGAGCTGCAATAGATGCTATCATTAAAGAAATTGAGGTGGCAGAATGAAACTCTATATCAATCGGAAGAAAAGCGGCGTTGAGGCCACTTGTGATTACAATCCTACAGATGGCACTTTCGTCGTCTTGAAGGGCAGCAAGGTTTCAGCAGAAATCGCTCACAGTGAGAAGTTCCGTGGTGCCGGATCCATCGAAAAAGCGCGGGCAGGCGTCGTAAGGGATCAGATCGTCACAAAGGATGTCGTGTTCAAAAGTGCCTCCACTTCTGCGAATTTTGTAACAGGAGCCAGCACCAACGGGCTGGAGGCATGGAAAGATGAAAACGGTGTTTCGCTAAAAGAATTAAGGAAATGAGGGCAGCTCCATGGCAACCTTATATGAACTGTTAGACCAGTACTGCCCAGACGGCGTAACATACAAAGCACTCGGCGAACTGGGCGATTTTTACGGCGGCCTCACTGGAAAGAGCAAAGAGGATTTCAAAGACGGAAATGCGAAGTTTATCACTTACATGAACGTCTATTCAAATCCTGCGCTGAAGATCGATGTTAATGACACAGTGAAGGTAGCACCCGGTGAACGGCAGAATTGCGTCCAATATGGTGACGTGCTTTTTACGGGCTCTTCGGAAACGCCGGATGAATGCGGCATGTCATCGGTGCTGACGGAAAGAACAGACGAGAAGCTCTACCTGAACAGCTTTTGCATGGGCTTTCGGCTCCGCGACCTAAGCCAGTTCGAGCCGGGGTTTCTTAAGCACCTCTTCCGCTCCCATGAGCTCAGAAAGCAGATAGGTAAAACAGCAAGCGGAGTAACGCGATTCAACGTATCAAAGGAAAAGATGCGTAAAGTCAAAATCCCTGTACCTCCGATAGAGGTACAGCGTGAAATTGTCCGTATACTGGACAATTTCACGGAGCTTACAGCGGAGCTTACAGCGGAGCTTACAGCTCGGAAAAAACAATATGAGTATTACCGCGATCACCTCTTGAGTTTTAGCACTCACAGGGGGGGAGTGCCAAGAGTTAAGCTCCGGGATATTGCTACTGAAATATTCCGTGGCGCAGGGATCAGACGCGATGAAGTTACCGAGGAAGGAATCCCCTGCGTGCGGTACGGCGAAATCTACACGACCTACAACACGTGGTTTGATTCATGCGTATCGCACACAAAGCTCGAATACGTGCCGTCACCGAAGTACTTCGAGCATGGCGATATCCTGTTTGCGATCACGGGAGAAAGCGTGGAAGACATTGCGAAGTCGGTCGCTTACGTCGGACATGACAGATGCCTCGCGGGCGGCGATATCGTTGTGATGAAGCACAACCAGAATCCCCGGTATCTGGCACATGTGCTCTCGACTTCATTTGCCCGCGAACAAAAAAGCAAAGGCAAGGTAAAGAGCAAGGTCGTACACTCGAATGTGCCGTCTATCGAGCGCATAGAAATACCGCTTCCTCCGCTGGACGTGCAGGAACGGTATGCAAACGTGCTCGACAACTTTGAGACCATCTGCAACGATCTGAACATCGGTCTTCCGGCAGAGATTGAAGCACGGAAAAAACAATATGAATTTTACAGAGATTTGCTCTTGACATTCATGGAGACCGGATCGACAATCTCTGACAGACAGACAGACAGACAGACAGACAGACAGACAGACAGGCTGAAATAGCGCTTCTGCATTATGTTTTCGGAGTTATTGAAATCACCATTCAGGAAGCGATTGTTTCTCTGAACACGGGGCTTAATCCTCGCCAGAATTTCAAACTCAATGAAGCAGGAAGTGATCTGCCTTACGTAACCGGAAAAGACATCTACGATAACAAGATCAATGTTTCCGAACGGACAGACAGAATAAATCAGCAGACTGTGAACCTGATTAATCGAAGAGCACGCATTGAGAATGGTGATGTCATGTTCGTTAGCACCGGAACTGGTACGGTCGGACGGATGGCAATCGTAGAAAACTACGAGAACAACTGGGCAGTCAGCGAAACAATGTTTATGCTGAAGCCCGACCAGAGCATAATTGATCCCAAATACCTCATGTACTGCCTGACTGCCACACAAACGAAACAGCAGTACGAGCCCAAAATTTCAAAGGGATCGGTGCCGCACTTAAAAGTCAGTGATCTGCTTAAGGTGAGGATTCCTCTTCCAGCAAAGAAAAAGCAGTTGGCGTTGGTCGGCATACTGGATCGTTTCGATACGCTGTGCAACGACATCTCCGAGGGGCTGCCCGCAGAGATCGACGCACGGCAGAAGCAGTACGAATACTACAGGGACAGACTACTAACATTCAAAGAAGAATAATTGCAGCAGGAGGTCGCTATGCCTTACTTCAATATCGTAGCACAGACTACAGAAAACACAGTCGTCACAGAGTACGAACCGATAAAAACACGCTCCGAGAGCTACCAGAGCGAAGCCGCGCTGGAGGCGGAGTTTATTCGTATGCTCTGTGAACAGGGCTACGAGTATTTGCAGATCCATACGGAAAGCGACCTGATCGCTAACCTGCGCAAGCAGCTGGAGGCGCTGAATCATTACCAGTTCTCTGATGCAGAATGGCAGCGTTTCTTCGCGGACAAGATTGCAAACCCCAACGAACATATCGTTGAAAAGACCCGCAAGATTCAGGAAGACAACGTGCAGGTTCTGAAGCGCGATGATGGCACCACGAAAAACATTACGCTGATCGACAAGCGGAACATTCACAACAATTTCCTGCAGGTGATCAACCAATACGCAATCAGTCAGGATCAGGGGGCTCGGCATGACAATCGCTATGACGTGACCGTTCTCGTCAATGGCCTCCCGCTCGTTCATATTGAGCTGAAGCGTCGCGGCGCGGCGATTCGCGAAGCGTTCAATCAGATCGACAGGTATCAGCGCGATTCGTTCTGGGCGGGCTGTGGGCTCTACGAATACGTCCAGATTTTCGTTATCTCCAACGGAACGTACACAAAGTACTACTCCAACAGCACACGCAACAACGCTATCAAGGATGCGAAAACCGGCACCACCAAGAAAGAGAAAACCAGCAACAGCTTCGAGTTCACTTCTTACTGGTCGGACGCGACCAACCGCATCATCCCCGACCTCATCGACTTTACCCGCACGTTTTTCGCCAGACATACGATCCTGAACATACTGACGAAGTACTGCATTTTTACATCCGATAACCTGCTGATGGTCATGCGCCCGTATCAGATCACCGCAACAGAGCGCATCCTCAACAGGATCGACATTGCCAACAACTATAAAAAATACGGCAGCGTTGCAGGCGGCGGTTACATTTGGCACACCACTGGATCAGGCAAAACGCTGACGTCGTTTAAGACTGCGCGGTTGGCGTCGCAGCTTCCCTACATCGACAAAGTGCTGTTCGTAGTTGACAGAAAAGACCTCGACTACCAGACGATGAAGGAATACGATAAATTTGAAAAAGGCGCAGCAAACAGCAATACCTCCACGAACGTACTGACGCGCCAGCTCGAGGACAGAGATCAGCGCGGCAACCCGCATACCTATAAAATCATCATAACGACCATTCAAAAGCTCTCCACCTTTATCAAGAAAAATCCGCGCCACCCCGTGTTTGACAAACATGTGGTCATCATTTTTGACGAATGCCATCGCAGCCAGTTTGGCGATATGCACATGGCCATCGTTAAGAGCTTCAAAAAGTACCACCTGTTTGGATTTACAGGCACGCCGATCTTCGCAGCAAACACCGGCGCGGTAAGAAATCCTCAAAGCTTCACCACGGAGCAGACCTTCGGCGATCAGCTTCATACATACACGATCGTGGATGCAATCAACGATAAAAACGTCCTGCCTTTCCGCGTGGACTACATCAAAACGATGGAAATGGACGCGGACATCGACGATGAAAAGGTCTGGGACATTGACCGCGAAAAAGCGTTCATGTCACCGCGAAGGATCGAGCTGGTAACGAAATACATTCTGGATCACTTCGACCAGAAGACCTATCGTGGGGATAAAACCTATGTTTACAACACGCTGATGAACGTAGCCGAGGTCGCATCTGCCAAGAGCGGCGCGGTGGAGGAAGTCAAACGGAAACAGCGGCTTTCAGGTTTCAATTCCATTTTTGCCGTTGCGTCCGTTCAGGCAGCGAAGCTATACTATGCAGAGTTCAAAAAGCAGATGGCGGCAGATCCCACGAAGCAGCTGCGCATAGCGACGATTTTCAGCTATGCAGCAAATGAGGAAGAAAACGATGACAGTGGTCTGCTCGGCGAAGAGAATTCCGAGGACACCAGCGCTCTGGATCAGACTGCACGTGATTTCCTCGAAAGCTGCATCGAAGATTACAACCGCATGTTCCAAACCAACTATAGCACGGATGGCGACAAGTTCCAGAATTACTATAAAGACGTTTCGCTTCGGATGAAGAATAAGGAGCTGGACATGCTGATCGTCGTCAACATGTTCCTGACAGGCTTCGATGCGACAACGCTCAATACGCTGTGGGTGGATAAGAACCTGAAGATGCACGGACTGATTCAAGCGTTCAGTAGAACAAACCGAATCCTCAACAGCATCAAGACGTTCGGCAACATCGTATGCTTCCGCAACCTGCAAAAGCGTGTCGATGCGGCAATATCCCTCTTCGGCGATAAGGATGCCGGTGGCATCGTGCTCATGAAAAAGTTCTCCGACTACTACTATGGCTATACGAGTCAGTATGATAAACCCATGCCCGGATATGTCGACATGGTCGAAGAGCTCACCACTCGCTTCCCGCTTACGGAGCCGAGGATTGTTGGCGAGCAGAACCAGAAGGATTTCATCTCCCTGTTTGGCGCATTCCTGCGAATGAGGAACCTGATGCTTTCGTTCGATGAATTCCAAGGCAAAGAGATCCTGTCGGAGCGGGATTTGCAGGATTACCTCGGCAGGTATCAGGATCTGCGCGATGAGTGGCGGCAGAAGCGTCCCGGTGGCGAAAAGGAAGACATCACAGACGATATCGTTTTTGAAACCGAACTGGTGCGCCAGATCGAGATCAATATCGACTATATTCTCCTGCTGGTAAAGAAATTCCATGATTCGCACGGTGATGACAAAGAAGTATTGATCACCATCCGCAAGGCGATCGATGCCAGCCCAGAGCTGCGCAGCAAGAAGGCGCTCATTGAAAACTTCATTTCAGGCATCAATGAAATCGACGATGTGCTTACTGAATGGCATACCTACGTTGCGGAGCAGCGCGAACAGGAACTCGTTCAAATAATCAAGGATGAGAAATTGAAGGAAGCTGAAACCCGCAAATTTGTCGAAAACGCTTTCCGTGACGGCGAGATTAAGACCGTTGGTACCGACATCGACAAACTGATGCCTCCTGTCTCACGTTTTGGCGGGGGAAACAGAGAGGCAAAAAAACAAACGGTGATTGATAAGCTGAAAGCGTTCTTTGAGCGGTTTTTCGGGATTTAATATGCGATCATATGGAAAAACAATCGCTGATAAGGGATCGGAACAGGCCATCAACATTTACGGTGTTTCCTTGGAGGAACAAACAGAGGAATGATCGTCAATAACACTTACACCTCGCAGTCATAACGGCTGCGAGGTGTTTCTGTAAGTGCAGGTTTTATGGAATATAGATTACGGGGACATCATGCCGATTGGCATAATCGATTGTGTTTTTCGTCCCGCCCTTCTCGCCGTTGAATACGGCGATCACACGGCCAGCGTGGTCGACCATCCATTTATTGCGGCGTTGGAAGCAGCCACGATCATACTGCGGAGAAATGAAACGGACGATATCGGCACCGGCCAGAACCGAAGCATAGCGACTTTGCCACGCTGGCGACCATGCACGTTCAAAGCCCTGATAGGGGCTTGCAGCAATCAAATGAATCGGAGCGCCATTGTCCCGTAGACGAAGGACAACCTCCGCTGCCCAAATGTCAACACCTCTGGCCATACCGGAGATGAATGTCTGGAAACCGTCTGTGATAGCAGCGCGGATTTCTCGCTCAAGTGAGGCTACGATTTCTGCCTCGCTTTTATTCAGTTTTTCAGGGCGGTGGCCGGTAAAGCATACCCGGCGCATTCTGAGCTCAGGCTCGTTTGACATAAGGATCACCACATTTCCCAAATATAGTTTACCGCCTGAACGCGCAAGTTTCAAGTATAAATATCACCATAACTTGCTATACTACTTCCACCCATTTGCTCTAACGGCATCACCAAACGTGGTGATAGAATATATACTGGAAGTGAGGTGGTTTTGTGGACATCCGTCAAAGGCTGATCGAATTGCAGGAGCAACACGGTTGGTCAGATTACAAAATCGCCAAAGAGGCAGGCTTATCGCCGAACACAGTATCCAACATCTACCGCCGTGGCAACACTCCGAGCATGGTCACATTGGAAGCATTGTGCAAGGCGTTCGGCATTACCATGGCACAGTTTTTTGCAGAGGGCGAAATGATTGAGATTACGCCGGAGCTGCGGGAACTCTTTGACAAATGGACAGTACTGACACCGGAACAGAAAACCGCACTTTGGCAAATAATCAAAACATACGAGAAATAAAGGTAGGGCGAGCGATCGCCCTTCTTTTTTGCCCTTGTAGCGCAAGATATGGTGGTAAAACCGCACCACATGTTGATATACAGCGATATAATAAAGTAGCGCCGCCTCCGCATGCGTCAGGGTCGATGTCGGCAATCGATCAAATCTGTGGCGCAGAAGGAGGTGATGCATTCTTGAAGAAGATTAAAATCGACAGAGCTATACAAGAGCGCCCTGCTACGCGAAAGCAGACACGAAACGAGAAAATTCGGCAGTCACTGACAGAGCATGTTGATGTGCAGGTAATCCCTGCTATCACAGATCGAGAGGGATATGAAAAGCCGAAGCTCCGCGTGTGCGCGTATTGCCGCGTCAGCACAGACATGGACACGCAGGCGCTCTCTTATGAGCTGCAGGTACAGAATTACACAGATTACATCCGAGGAAACGATGAATGGCAGTTTGCAGGTATATATGCAGATCGCGGAATTTCCGGCACATCCCTAAAACACAGGGATGAATTCAATCGAATGATCGAGGATTGCAAAGCGGGTAAGATCGACCTGATCATCACGAAGGCGGTCACCCGCTTTGCGCGTAATGTTCTGGACTGCATTTCGACGATCCGCATGCTAAAACAGCTGGAGCATCCGGTTGCCGTATACTTTGAAACCGAGAGGATCAACACGCTGGATACTACGTCCGAGACATATCTGGGATTGATCAGCCTGTTCGCGCAGGGTGAATCGGAGTCCAAATCTGAAAGTCTTAAATGGTCGTACATCCGACGCTGGAAGCGTGGCACGGGTATTTATCCGACGTGGTCACTTCTCGGCTATGAGATGGGCGAAGACGGAAAGTGGCAGATCGTCGAAGCGGAAGCCGAACTGGTACGCATCATTTATGATATGTACCTCAACGGCTACTCGTCCCCTCAGATCGCCGAGATCTTAACCCGGAGTGGTGTTCCGACTGCTACTAACCAGACGGTATGGAGCAGTGGCGGCGTGCTCGGAATACTTCGGAATGAAAAATACTGCGGCAATGTCCTGTGCCAGAAGACAATGACCGTGGATGTGTTCAGCCATAAAGCCATCAAGAACGCGGGACAGAAGACGCAGTACTTCATTGAAGGGCACCATGAACCCATTATTCTGAAATCAGATTGGGATCGGGTGCAGCAGATGATCGACGAGAAATACTATCGCAAAAGACGCGGCCGCAGGACGAAGCCGAGAATCGTCCTGAAAGGTTGTCTTACCGGTTTCACTCAGATCGACCTCGATTGGGATGAAGACGACATCGCGCGTATTTTTTACTCGACCACACCTGCGGCAGAAGCCGCAACGCCAGCTATGGCAGATCACATCGAAATTATTAAAGTCAAAGGAGAAAACTAATATGTCCGTACTCGAAAAATTCAAGCTCGTAGAGCTCATCACCTCTCGCACCGACTCCGTTGCCACCTTTATGAACGGCAACCAGATCAAGTTCAATGCCGCCACCTTTGTGGATCTGGGATACCCGGAATACATCCAGCTCTTCGTCGAAGAGAAAGGCAAGCAGTTCGCCATCAAGGCCTGCAAGGCAGATGCGCCGCAGGCGATCAAGTTCTCCAAGCCCGCTGGTGAACAGCGATACCCCATCAAGATCAGCTGTGCCCCGGCAGCCAATGCGGTGCGGAGGGTCATGCAGTGGGCACCCGAAGAAAGCTGGAATGTTCCCGGCGCTATCTTCGGTGAAGAAAAAGTTATTATCTACTCGTTGGAGCAGGCGTATGCCCCAGTGCCCAAGGGTGGATGGACGGCCAAAAAGCAGGCTGCAGCTGCTGCGGAGGCTGCTTCTAAAGTCAACGCCAAATAATCCTTAGAGCCTCAACTTCATAAGGCAGCGCCATGTGGTTTGTACTGCATGGCGTTTGCCTATCATTGCCAGCAGCGTAATGAAATCATTACTTCAAAGCTGCAAACCGGGAATTTTGTCTCAAACCCCTTGACGCGTTCTGCCGTCGTGAGTATAATTTAGTTGTAAATGAGACACAGGTTTCATTTAGGAGGAATTTCGCATGAGAAGCAAAGATAAGACCCTGATGGCGGCTATCGAGAAGTTCGTGAGTGACTACACGGACAGCAACGGTATCTCGCCCACTATGCAGGAAGTAGCAGATGGGGTCGGATCGTCAAAGGCCACGGTGCAGCGCTACATCGCTCAGCTGTGTGAAGATGGCATTCTTGACTACTCCGGTTACCGCACGATGACCTCTACGAAAACGAAGGCAGCAGCAATCCGAGTCCCCGTTCTCGGCACCATTGCCTGCGGCATTCCGAAATTTGCAGAGGAAAACATCGAGGAATACGTCCGCCTTCCTGTCGCACTATTCGGCAAAGGCAATTTCTTCATTCTCCGCGCCTACGGCGATTCGATGATCGAAGCAGGTATTGATAACGGCGATCTCGTTCTGATTCGGCAGCAAAACTACGCAGACGAAGGTCAGATTGTCGTTGCCCTTATGGAGGATGAAGCGACACTCAAAAGATTTTATCCAGAACCCAAAAAGCATCGCATCCGTCTGCATCCGGAGAATTCTCGTATGGACGACATCTATGTTGATAACTGTGAGATTCAAGGCGTTGCGGTTAAAGTGCTCAAGGATCTGGAGTGAACGGAGGGATGGCAGATGGAACATGTATTAGAACACGTTGATGTGGAAGAAATGTATCTGGACGTTGATTCGGAAAACCTTCCTGACAAAGGAGAAATCGTTGAAACAGCACACTTCTTTG
>ULWH01027132.1_pt1 | contig 11874 bp, 10 predicted proteins | sample 1960201 | NCBI WGS metagenome assembly ULWH01 (sample SAMEA4835808, study PRJEB28245) | human gut metagenome | biome: gut microbiome; material: fecal sample | place: Denmark | collected 2008
CCGTAACTACCTGATCGACCAGCGTCCCGACGCCATCCTGAACATCATCGATGGTACGAACCTGGAGCGTAACCTGTACCTGACCACGCAGCTGACCGAGCTGGGTATCCCCGTTGTCATCGCCATCAACATGATGGATATCGTCAAGAAGAACGGCGACCAGATCAACGTGCCCGAGCTGTCCCGCCAGCTGGGCTGCCAGATCGTGGAGATCTCCGCCCTGAAGGGCACCGGCGTTATGGAGGCCGCCGAGGCTGCCATCACCGCCGCCAAGAGCGCCAAGACCGTTCCCATGCACACCTTCTCCGGCCCCGTGGAGCACGCCATCGCCCACATCGAGGAGGCTGCTGTCCACAGCATGCCCGAGGAGCAGCAGCGCTGGTACGCCATCAAGATCTTTGAGCGCGACGACAAGGTGCTGGCCAAGCTGAGCATCCCCGCCGAGACCATGACCCACATCGAGACCGATATCAAGGCCGCCGAGAAGGAGCTGGACGACGACGCCGAGAGCATCATCACCAACGAGCGCTATGTCTACATCGCCGAGGTCATCAAGAGCTGCTATAAGAAGAAGAACAAGGGTGCGCTGTCTACCTCTGATAAGATCGACCGCATCGTCACCAACCGCTGGCTGGGGCTGCCCATCTTTGCCATCGTTATGTTCCTGGTCTACTGGATCGCTATGGTAGGCGTGGGCGCACCCGCTACCGACTGGGCCAACGACGGTGTGTTCGGCGATGGCTGGCACCTGTTCGGTATCGGCTCGAGCGCCTATAACGACACGAACGATGAGTATACCGCCGCCGTCGAGGCCGTGGATGCGTTCCTCGGCACCGAAATCGACGCGGAGGCCGACGACTTTGACGCAAACGCCCTGCTGGCCGAGATGAAGGACTTCCAGGCCACCGGCAAGACCGCGACCGTCGATGTTGAGGACGAGGAGACCCTCGCCATGAACACGATGACCGCCTACTATGACACGCTGCCCGAGGGCGCGGACAAGATGGACGACGTCGTCCAGATGACCTACGTCGACGCGGTCGACTATCTCTCCGAGAACGGCTTTGACGCGCCCAATCCCGCCGACTTCGGCGTCTGGGTCCCCGGCATCCCTGCACTGATCGGCAGCGGTCTGGAAGCAGCCGGCGCCTCCGAGTGGCTCAGCGGCCTGATCCTTGACGGTATCGTGGCCGGTGTCGGCGCGGTGCTGGGCTTCGTGCCCCAGATGCTGGTGCTGTTCCTGATGCTGGCCTTCCTGGAGGCCTGCGGCTACATGGCCCGTATCGCCTTCGTGCTGGACCGTATCTTCCGCAAGTTCGGTCTGTCCGGTAAGTCCTTCATCCCCATGCTGATCGGTACCGGCTGCGGTATCCCCGGCGTTATGGCGTCCCGTACCATCGAGAATGAACGTGACCGCCGTATGACCATCATGACCACCACCTTCATCCCCTGCGGCGCAAAGGTTCCCTTCATCGGCATGATCGCCGGCGCCCTGTTCGGCGGCAGCGCATGGGTCTCCACCTCCGCTTACTTCATCGGTATGGCGGCCATCATCGTCTCCGGTATCATCCTGAAGAAGACAAAGATGTTCGCCGGTGATCCCGCTCCCTTCGTTATGGAGCTGCCCGCCTACCACTGGCCCACGCTGGGCAACGTGCTGCGCAGCATGTGGGAGCGCGGCTGGTCCTTCATCAAGAAGGCCGGTACCATCATCCTGCTGTCCACCATCTTCGTGTGGGTCACCACTTATTTCGGCTGGGTCGACGGCCAGTTCCAGATGCTGTCTGAGGAGCAGATCGACAGCTCCATCCTAGCCAAGATCGGCAACGCCATCGCCTGGATCTTCGCACCTCTGGGCTGGGGCAACTGGCAGGCTACCGTGGCCTCCATCACCGGTCTGGTGGCAAAGGAGAACATCGTCGGTACGCTGGGCGTTCTGTACGGCGGCGGCGAAGGCACTGTCTATGACGCCATCGGTGCTGCCTTCACCGGTATCAGCGGCTACTCCTTCCTGGTGTTCAACCTGCTGTGCGCTCCTTGCTTCGCGGCCATCGGCGCTATCAAGCGTGAGATGAACAACGCCAAGTGGACGTGGTTCGCCATCGGCTATCAGTGCGGCTTCGCTTACCTGATCGCCCTGATGATCAACCAGTTCGGCGGTTGGGCTGTGGGCGCCGGCAGCATCATCGGCACCATCGTGGCCGTCATCGTTCTGGCCGGCCTGCTGTACATGCTGTTCCGTCCCTACAAGGACGCTACCAAGCTGAGCGTGAAGATGTAATTTCCCCGTACACAATACCTTATTTATTCTGAGAAAGGAGCGCACTTGCCATGGCTGATATTTTGATTTGTCTTGTTCTGATCGCCATTGTCACTTCCATTGTCCATTCCCTCATTAAAAATAAAAAGCAGGGCAAGAGCCTCTGCTCCGCCAGCTGCACTGGCAACTGCTCACACTGCGGCGGCCATTGCAGCCACAAATAATGAAAAACGGCCGTCTTTCGACGGCCGTTTTTCATGAATATCGATGAGCCGGTGTGGGAATGTTTCGCGCCTCGGCGCGAGGGGTATTCCGTGCCCTCGGGCACGGGACACTTTTGGCCCCGGCCCCAAAAGTGTCCTGTTGCGGTGCCCAAAATTTCTACGCTGCCTTACGGCAAACGCTTGAAATTTTGACCGCTGCCACTCGCTCACCTCGCTTCATCTGCCACTGGCAGCGCTCGGATCGCTCCCCAAAAGGGCCGCTTAAAACCCAGGCTTCAAGACTTCCTGCGCGCTGTTTCTTTTGCAGAATCGTGACTCCATGCCACGCGTTCGCGGGAGTTTGTTGAAATCATTCCCTATGACGAATCGTCTGTCCCTCTTGCACCGCTGCCGCTGACTTTATCAACGGTAGAAATTGAAGCGCTGTACGTGGCGGCCTGAGGGCAGGCCGCCCTACGAAACGGTTACGGTAGAATTGTGTAGGGTGGGGTGCCCTCACCCCACCGCACGGTGAATACAAAAATGACTTTTCCGCACCGCATCAGCGGCAGCGGCGCTGGTGCAGAGACGATCCTTTTACGAATCGAAAAAGGCAATCCCCTGTGATCGTGCGGCAGACACTGACAATTTTGTACACATTATAGCGCGCCCGGAAGTGAAGGAACCGGAGGTTCCTTCCGGTGTTTTTGCCTGCTTTTGTCACTGTTGAGAAAAGTAGGCCGCGCCGGAGCGCGAAATTCCCCTGTATAGTCACATGCAAAAAAGGGAAGCCCACCATTCGGCGGGCTGTCCTTTTTACAGAGATATGGTATAGAAAGGGGTGATTACGCTTACTTACTGGCCTTGGCAGCCTCGCGTCCGGCGCGGAAAGCCTTCAGGTTCAGCTCCTTGACCTTGGCAGGGACGGTTTCGGCCACGATCTGCTCCCAGTCGATCTCCGGGCAGCCTAGGGAGTCGCACATGGCGCCGAACAGCACCACGTTCATGCACTTGGGGTTGCCCAGCTGGATGGCGATATCGCTGGCGGGAACGGCGATGGTCTTGAAATTCTTCTGCATGGCCTCGATGCAGCCCTCGGGATACTCCTCGGCGCCGGAGGCGATGGTGGTGGACTTGATGGCGTAGTCATTGATGACGGCCACACCGTCGGGATTCAGGAACTCCGCGTAGCGGACGGCTTCCATCTTCTCCAGTGCCACCATAATATCCGCCTCGCCCTTGCCGAATACGGGGCCGTACACCTTGTCGCCCCAGCGGACCTGGGTGGACACGGAGCCGCCGCGCTGGGCCATACCGTGGACTTCGCTCTGCTTAACATCATAACCGGCCTTCATAAAACCGTTGGACATGATCTTGGAGATCAGGATCGCGCCCTGACCGCCAACGCCAACCAACAGACAGCTTTTTACGTTAGACATGTTACTTCTCCTCCTTTTCGATAGCACCAACGGGGCAGGCCTGGGCGCAGACGGTGCAGCCCACGCACTGGGTACGATCCACAGCCGCCTTGCCGTTCTCCATGGAGATGGCAGGGCAGCCCACCTTCAGGCAGCTCTTGCAGCCCACGCACTTGTCGGTATTCACCACGCACATGCCCAGATCATGCTTCACGCGCTTAATCAGCAGGCAGGGACGGCGGGTGACGATGGCGGGGTGCTTGCCCTCGTTCAGAGCGGCCACGGCGGTGTTGACGGTAGCCTTCATGGCAGCCAGATCCTGGGGATCCACGGTCAGCACGGGGTCGAAGCCGTAGGTCTTGAAGATGCTCTCCACGCTCAGCATGGGAGCCTCCTCGCCCATCAGGGTATAGCCGGAGCCGGGGTTGTCCTGATGGCCGGTCATGCCGGTGATGCGGTTATCCAGCACGCAGGGGATCATGCGGCCGTTGTTGTAGATGATCTCGGCAGCGCCGGTCATGCCGCTGTGGAAGAAGGTAGAGTCGCCCATCACGCCGAACACCACCTTATCGGTGACGCCCTCACGCTGGAAGGACTTGGCCATACCCATACCGGCGGAGAAGCCGCCGCCCATGCAGATGCACACGTCCATGCAGTTCAGGGGAGGCGCAAAGCCCAGGGTGTAGCAGCCGATATCGCCGGTGACCACGTAGTTCTTGTTCTTGGACAGGGTGTAGAAGAAGCCGCGGTGGGGGCAGCCGGGGCACAGTGCGGGAGGACGCTTGGCTACCTGCACGTCGGTGATGGTCTTGTAGTTGGGCTTGATACCCAGCACGCGCTCACGCACCAGCTCGGTGTTCAGCTCGTACATCACACCGGTCAGCTTCTTGCCGACGCAGTCGATACCGGCGGCCTTGATCTCGTTCTCCATGAAGGGCTCCAGCTCTTCGATGACGTACAGCTTCTCCACCTTGGAGGCGAAGTCGCGGATCAGGTTCATGGGCAGAGGATAGGTCAGGCCCAGCTTCAGGAAGGACGTACCCTCGGGAAACACTTCCTTGGCGTACTCATAAGCGATGGAGGCGGTGATGACGCCCACCTTGCCGTCGCCCAGCTCCAGCTTGTTCAGGCCGTTCTCCAAAGCGGTGGTGCAGCCGTACTCGGCCAGCTTCACCAGACGCTCCTCCACCAGAGGGTGGTTCAGGTAAGCGTTGGCGGGCGCGCAGATGTACTTGCGGGTGTTGCGCTTGTACTCGGGCGCCACATGCTCGGTGCGCTCGCCGAACTCCACCAGACCCTTGGAATGGCAGACGCGAGTGGTGGTGCGGTACAGCACGGGGGTGTCGAACTCCTCGGAGATCTCGCAGGCCAGCTTCACGAAGTCCTTGCACTCCTGGGAGTCGCTGGGCTCCACCATGGCGATCTTGGCGGCCCGGGCATAGTGGCGGTTGTCCTGCTCGTTCTGGGAGGAATGGCAGGAGGGGTCGTCAGCGGTGACCACCACATAGGCGCCGTTGACGCCCATGTAACCGGCGGTGAACAGGGGGTCGGCAGCCACGTTCAGGCCCACCATCTTCATGGTGCAGAAGGCACGGGAACCGGCCACGGACGCACCGTAGGCCACCTCGGCGGCCACCTTTTCGTTGGGAGCCCACTCGCAGTACACGTCCTTGCCGTACTGGGGCATGTTCTCCAGGATCTCGGTGCTGGGGGTGCCGGGATACGCGGAGCAGACTTTGATACCGGCTTCGTAGACGCCACGTGCGGTGGCCTCGTTACCGGACATCAGATGTTTCATAGTTTTCTTCCACCTTTCTTCTTTTTCTTACTCTTACTTACACTCTATTGTCACTTACTATTGGAAAACGGATTAATAGATGCTGGCTTCCTGTTCACCGTGGAGCACGCGCAGCGCACCCTCGGCCAGAGAACGCATCTCCTCCTCGCCGGGCAGGCGGATGGTCTGGGCAATCTTGCCCACATAGGCGGTGATATCGTCGCAGAAGAACTGCTCATAGGCCATGCCGCCGGTGAACACGATGGCATCCACGTCGAAATGCAGCACGGCGGCCATGGCGCCGATATCCTTGGAAAGCTGATAGACCAGCGCCTGATAGGCCTCCACATACTTGGGGTCGCCCTCTACCACCTTGGCGCAGATGACGCGGAAATCAGTGGTGCCCAGATAGGACAGCATACCGGCGCGGCGGCCAAAGGTCTTTTTCACCTCGTCCTTGGTCTTGCCGCTGAAGCAGTAGCTGATCAGCTGGTTGACGGGCAGGCCGCCGGCGCGATCCATGCCCATGGAGCCCTCGTCCTTCACGTTGCACACGTCCACAACGCGGCCCTTCTGATGTGCGCCCACGCTGACGCCGCCGCCCAAATGGCACACAATCAGGTTCACGTCCTCGTACTTCTTGCCCAGCTCTTTGGCGGCCTTGCGGCCGATGGACTTGTGGTTCAGGGCGTGGAACTGGCACAGGCGGCGGAACTCGGCAAAGCCGGTGTAGTGGGCGATCTCGGTCATCTCGTCCACGCACACGGGGTCAACAAAGAAAGCGGGAATGCCCACCATGTCGCCCAGCTTCTTGGCCAGATACGCGCCCAGGTTGGAGGGATGCTCGCCGTAGGGCGCGGTCTCCACATCGTGCATCACCTTGTCGTTGACGGCGTAGGTGCCGCTGGGGATGGGACGGTACAGACCGCCGCGGCCGCACACCGCGTCAAAGTCCTCCAGCTTATAACCGGCCTCGGTGACAGCGTTCAGGATGGCGGTCTTGCGGTAGTCCGCCTGGTCGATGACCCGCTCGAACTGATCCAGCTCTTCGGCGGAGTGGTCAATGCCCAGCTTGAAAAGCTGCTGGTCTTCATCGAACACGGCGATCTTGGTGCTGGTGGCGCCGGGGTTGATGACAAGGATCTTCATATGGGGGTTCCCTCTCTTTCTCTTACGGTATCGAATACTTCGTCAAAATTTTCACCGAATCACTTAATGAACTATTCACAGTATGGCACTTTCCATCGGGTTTGTCAACGGCGTTTTCCCGTTGTGTCGGACGCTTTGAAAAATATCGGCGTTGTGAACAAAAAAAGAAGGCGTTTGGTCGTGAAATCGACCAAACGCCAAAGTATCATTATGCATTTCGCGGTACATGCGTCCGCCATAGCAACAGCCCGCCGCCCAGTATGGACAGCAGCGCAATGACTTGTGACACCGAGAGCATCCCAATAAACCCCCGATATGTATCACCCCGGAAGAACTCCAGCACGAACCGCCCCACGCTGTACAGCAGCAGATACCAGCCCAGCATCCGCCGCCCATCCATCCCCCGCCGCGACATCTGCCACAGCAGAAAGAACAGTCCGAACACCAGCGCCGCCTCAATCAGCTGCACCGGCAGCAGTGGTACGCCATTCGGTGCGATTTCCGAATGCAAAAAGGCAATCCCCAACCACTCCGATGGCTTTCCATAGCAACAGCCCACACAGAAACAGCCCAATCGGCCAAATCCGTGGATCAGCGGCACAATCGGCAAATAGGCCCTTGCCAATAAGGCAAATTGACATCCTGCCAACTTTGCATAAAGCCAAACTGCTGACAGAATACCATACAGGCCACCATAAAAGACAAAGCCTGCATATAAATACTTACGAAAAAACACCCCTATATCAGATGTCAACAGAGGCAGATCTGCCCGCAATTCCGAGAGTACCGTCAGCAGTGACAGCATCTTGGCGCCCACAAACATGCCAAGTAAACCATAAATAAATACCAACTCCGCGTCAGCCGCCGTCTCCGGAAAGCGCTTTTCCGCCCTACGCAGATACAGAACCGCCAACACGGTTCCCACAGCAGCCATCACACCATACATGGCCACACGGTGTGCAAAAATAGTAATATAAGGCAGCATACAACTCCATAAAAACGATACGCTGTGCCGCCGCGGCACAGCGTATCGCCTTTGCATAAGCAGTTCGTTTGATTAATAGAGCATACCAGCGGCGCCAATAGCACCAGCGCAAGCCACGCAAGCCACAAAAGCGATACCGCCACCGATCAGGCCGATCAGGGACAGCACGAAGCCGGCGGTGCGCAGGCCGCCATCAAAGCCCGCCTTTTTGGCGTTGCCGGCGCAAACCAGACCCACGATGCCCAAAATGACGGACACGATAGACGTATAGCCAAAGAACCACAGCACAACAGCGATAATACCCAGTACCAAGCTGGCAACTGCTGCGCCCTTGCCGGGGACATTCTGATTGTTTTCCATATTGTTTCTCCTTTCACACAAGCGTATTTATTATAGAAGAAATTTGTCGAAATGTCAACAGATATTCCTGCTGTTGTCGCATTTGTTTTCTAATCTCCCAAAAATTTCCTGCTTTTTTCTTGCCGAGCGGAAAATAAGCGCCACTCTCTGTTATTCGTACTTTCCCCATCCCCGCAGCAGGATCTCCGCCATGGCGATGCCCCGCTGGGCGATATCGAAGTTCCCCTCGTAGATGCGCCACTCCAGCAGCGTGCCGCGGTGCAGCGTCACCAGATACTCCACTGCCATGTCGCCGTCATACCGGGCATCGATAAAGCCGTCCCGGCGGCACAGCTCCACCAGCTCCGACAGCACACGGAAGTAGATGCGGTGCTCGTTGCGCTGCAAGGCACCTTGCTCCGGATACTTCATGGCGTGGATGAACGCCTTGTACAGCACCGGGTCGCTGCTGCTGATCCGCAGGGACTGACCCACGAAGTCCAGCAGCTTTTCACGGGAAGTACGGGTACTGTCCGCCAGATATTCCGCCTCCAGCGTCAGGTACGCCGCGTCCACATGGCTGGTGACCTGAATGGCCAGCTCGTCCTTGCTCTTGAAGTAATGGTAGATATTGCCCACGGAGCAGCCCGCCTTCTGGGCGATCTCCTCCACGGATACATTTTCAAAGCCCTCCCGGTCAAACAGATCCAGCGCCACATTCTGGATGCGGCTACGCATTTCCAGCGCCTGCTGCTTGCGGGGGGTGAGTCTTTCTGCCATAATCAGTGAACCCCTCAATGAATTTTTCCGAATCTTATCATAACGTGAAACCGGAACGGTGTCAAGTATTTGTCTGTTTACATTGTGAAAGTTGGGGGATTTCGTCCCTGCGGGGACGATACACTTTTGCCCGCAGCGGCAAAAGTGCCCAAAAACGCTGCTTAAACCTGCAGTTTAAGAATCCGCCCGCGCTATACCGCATTTTTCATTGGTACACAGTCACAAATACGTACACGCCATAGCGCGCCGGGAGGTAAAGGAACCGGAGAGCGAAACATCTATTCTCCAATTATTCAAAAAATAGTAATGACTTTTCGCCGCATATGGGGTACAATGTAACGCAAAGTCCCATTCAAACCAACAGGAGGAACCATCCTTGAAAAAGCTCTATGACGCGGTGCAGCGCTTCTGCGCCCGGCACCCCCGTTTCGGCATCCCCAATCTGATGCTCTACATCGTGGCAGGCAACGTGATCGTCTATCTTCTGATGATGTTTACGCAGGTCAACGACGCCAACGCCTTGGCGTTCCTGACGCTGAACACCGCCGCCGTGCTGAAGGGCGAGCTGTGGCGCATCATCACTTACGTGTTCGTTCCCACCAGCAGCGGCATCTTCTGGCTGCTGATCAGCCTGTATTTCTACTACTGGATCGGCTCCACGCTGGAGCGCCAGTGGGGCACCGCCAAGTTTACCCTTTACTACATCAGCGGTGTGCTGCTGACGGCAGTCGGTGTGCTGATCGCCAGCCTGATCTCCGGACAGAGCTACACCGTGGCGGGCTCCTATTACGTGAACCTGTCCATGTTCTTCGCCTTCGCGTTCCTGTTCCCGGATACGCAGGTGCTGCTGTTCTTCATTGTCCCCATCAAGATGAAATGGCTGGCCTATCTGGACGCGGCGCTGTTCGCCGTTGACGTGGTGCGCAGCCTGCTGGCGGGCAACTGGGGTGGCGCGCTGCTGCCGGTGATCGCTCTGCTGAACTTTGCCGTGTTCATCTGGCCGGAGGTACATTACATGGCCGACCGCGCCGCCTACCGCCACCGTCCCCAGACGGTGCAGTTCAAGCGGGCGGCTCAACAGCAGCAAAAGCAGGAACAACAGCAGGGCTATCATCACAAGTGTGCCGTCTGTGGCCGCACGGATACCGATTATCCCGACCTGCAGTTCCGCTATTGCAGCAAATGCGCCGGCTATCACTGCTTCTGTCAGGATCACATTTTTACCCACGTCCACTTCACGGAGTGAAAACGTTTTATGGGAAAGCTTGTCATTTCTCTGACGTATAAAAAAGAGCCCTGTTCCTTGCGGAACAGGGCTCTTTTTTACTCTTTAGTGGGTCTTTGCGGTGGTGTCGGTCTTGGTGGTGGTCGTGCCAGCGGCAGCCGCAGCGTCCTTCAGGGGCCAGGTGGTGGGATCGGCGGTATCCTCGATCATCTTGCAGACGATCAGATAGCGGTGGTTGTCGTCGCCATTCTTGCACACCGACAGGATCAGCACCCGGTCGCCGGCCACAGGCTTATTGGCCTTGTCCAGATTGGTGGTGCCGTCCGTCTCCTTCCACAGCTGGTCGAAGAAGCTGTTGAACACATCGGCGTTGGTAAAGTCGTGGTAGTAAATGATGTGGCTGGTATCATACTGCACGCCGCCCACGATCTGATAGGTCACGCGGCGATCCTTCTGATACATATACACCAGATGCTGCTCGCTGAAATCCAGATTCTTCAGCATGCTCTGCAGGCCGCCGAACATGGTGCGGTTGGCCTGATTGTGGCCGTACAGCACGGTGACGGGATCGTTCAGGTCACGACTGTTGATGGTCTTACCCTCGCAGGTAGCCTCGCTGAAAATGGTGCCGGCCTTGTTGCTGTTGCCGTCCAGATCACGGCTGAGGTAGTAGTTGCGATCCGTGGGATGCTGCGCCACAGGGTAGGACAACTCGTGGTCGGTGCCCAGGATCTTGGAGAAGTCGGGAACCTCCAGCCATGCGTACACATCCTTGTACTTGGTGAAGGTGGCCTCCATGTCCTTGGGCTCCACAACGGGAGCGGGCTCTACGCGGTTTTCGGTGTCGTCCGGCTCCACGACAGGGGGATTGCCATTGGCGTCGTCGGAGTTGTCGGGCGTCTTGTTGCCGCCGCAGCCCACCAGCGCCAGCGCCATCACCAGAGACAGGAGCAGAACCAGCAGCCGGGAAAAAGCGCGCCCGTTCACGGGGGAAGTCTGAACAAAGCAATCGTTATATTCTTTCATTCTTTTTTCTCCTTTCGCGTGGCCGGGAAACGTGCCGCCCGGCTCGTGGAAAACAGCGCCGCCCATCAGGTCACAGCGCTTAAAACCATCCTACCACATTATGGCCCTAAAAGCAACCATAATTTTCTCGACCAACGGGAGAGAATGGAAAGAACTACCAGCTCAAGGGGCGGTTCCACGCGGCGAAAAGTGCCTCAAAACGGGCCTTTTGCGCGGGCGTCATGCGGTTTTTGTACTGATTCAGCAGCGTATCGGCCTGCTGGGCGTTTCCGCTTTTCAGATAGTTGTTCATGGCCCGCTCCAGACTTTCCGCCGCCGTGGAGCTCAGCGAGGCGGTGTTGCCGATGCTGGACAGGGCGCTCTCGTCCGTCTTGGAGGTGTGCAGACCCTTCTGCTCGGCGGCGGCCTTGTCGGCGAAATAGTCCAGCAGCAGCTGGTAATTCTTCAAGTCGCGGCTGCTGATCTGGTCGTAGCGGCTCTGGGCCTGCGAGACCTCCTTCTGCCACGCGCTCACCAGATCCTGCCAGCGGCCGTAGGCCTCCTCGTCCTGCCCCTGCAGCAGCTTATAGCGGTCCAGCAGCGCGTCGCCCTCGTCGCGGTAGCGGCTGTAGGCGGCGGATTGCAGCTGGGGTAGCACGTCGGACAGCTGCTGCAAATACCGCTGATAGGACTGCTGGGCGGCGGACTGTGCGTAGCTGGAGCCGTAGCCGCC
>ULWH01045924.1_pt1 | contig 11866 bp, 15 predicted proteins | sample 1960201 | NCBI WGS metagenome assembly ULWH01 (sample SAMEA4835808, study PRJEB28245) | human gut metagenome | biome: gut microbiome; material: fecal sample | place: Denmark | collected 2008
GCTGGCACCAAATACATCTGGTTCTCTTCTTCTTCCAAGAGAGACGGCGCTTCATCGGGAAGCCCGGTACACCTGGTTGGTGATCCGTCTGCCCGTGTGGTGTATGTCATTGAGGGGTTGCTGAAAGCCGACATATGTTTTCCGCTCCCTCGATCTCCGAGCACAGAAATTCAAAGAGAGAATCCGTCTCGCTGTTGATGCCACCGGACAGCTGGATCTGCTTTACCATCTGATCGGCTGCGTGATCCAACTCCTGCTTCGTGGAGATGATACCGAACAGATCGATGATAAATGCCAGCAGGACAACGGCGATAAAGATGAAGAACACCGTGGAGAAATAGTTGGCCTCACCTCGCTCGCTCTTCATTGTCCTGCGGGCTTTCTGCAGGAAAGTATGAATGTGAACCACCACCTTTTCTGACAAATGAAAGCAGCCGCCCCCTGCCGGAGCGGCTGCTTTACAAAGTATTGACTGTACCAAGTATAACAGATATGGATTTACGGCGAAAGGGCAGGACTGCGCCAATATAGGGGCAAGATTGTGCCAATTCAGATGCCGCTCATTTCATAATGGTGTCCATGATATGCTGAATCGTATCACAAGCATCATCAAACGAAATATCTTTTGCGTAATCAAAATCTCTCTGATATTTTTTCCAAAAACTGCGAAGCTGTTCACTGGAGCGGATCTCGGTAATAATATCCGGATAGAGGTTGAGGACTTTTTGGCTGCCTCGCTTATTGGCTGTGCGCTCCAGGGCCTGAAGCAGTGTTTTTGAATCGCACTCGGCACCCCGCAGAGAATACAGAATATATATGTCATAAAAATCTCTCGGCCGCGTGTTGGCAATACTGCGGGACAATACGGTTTCAATTTTCTCTGCCAATACGGTTTCGAGGTTGTAGGCCAGGATACTGATGGAGCGGTCGTCAAACAGCAAAGAAAAAGTGTATTCGATTTCTCGTGGGGTGATAATGTCTCCGGTCGTCACATCTACAGTCAAAGGGACACTGATTGGCGGATAATTTGCTTTCAGCGAAACTCGAATCCCAGGATAATCATCACCCTCGCGGATGTCGGCAATATCCACCAATTCGAAGCGCACATCATCGGCAATCTCTACAGCACAGATTTCTTCAAAAATCCTTCGGATGGCTTCATGTGTTAGGGTGAAGCCTTTGATCGTGGTATCCAAATCCATGGTGGCCCGTGTGTCAAGGCCGACGATTGCGGAAATGAGGAAGCCGCCTTTCAAAATAAAATTCTGCTTATATGCTGAGAGTGAGATCCGCTCCAGCAGTCTCTCTAACATATAGTTTTGCATGATCAGTTGAGCGGAAATCTTTTTCTCTGCGGCTTTCTTTTTGATAAAAGCCTTTAGCTGCATCGGATTTTTTGTGATCATAATAGTATCTCCATGTATCGAAGCACCTTGGGTTTTACACGCAGCTGCTCTGCGTACTTCATCAATTTATGAATATCCTTCTCTTTTGAGACAGCGTATTTTTTCATCGCTACGCTTATGATCTGGATATCACTCCCGCTGCCGCGAAGAATATCACATAGCGTTCTTTCGAGGTCATAGACTCGGAGCTGATTGCCGCAAGGAGAGGGCAATTCCATAACGCCCAGCGAATAATTCTCTGCCACAACGCGCTTAACAAGGATATTTTCCTCTTTCAAGGAGCGGGAGTTGTAGCCTTTGGGAAAGGTCATGGTGTACTGTGCCGGGGTGCGGTCAGAATAACCGTGCAGGTACAATGCGGTATCGTGCGAATAGATTCCACGTCCGTATTTTAGCTGCAACAGATAGAGATCGTCTTCCCATGCGTCAGTGCGTACATATAAACCACGTCCGAAACGATAAATCTCACCGCTGTCTACAAGTTCCTGCAAAATGCTGCGGTGTAATCCAGCAGAAGTTACCTGCTCCGTGGTGATTGTCCCATTTGGTGATGCTTTTAGAAGGGTTTTAATCTGTTCACGATCTGTCATGGCATCATCTCCTTGTTGCTCTTGACAACTACACATTATATTCTATAAAAATAATGCGCGATTGTCAAGGATGGGGCGACAGCGGCACATTATTTTTTTGTAAAGTAATGTGCTGTTGATGAGATGCTAATGTGTTTAGCTATTCGAAGTAATTGCAAACAAAAAAGTCCCGCTCCAGCGTGTGCACAAGGGAGTGCTGCTGGAGCGGGGGCTTTGTATTATGCAATCAAAGATTCCGCCAGATGATCCATGTGATGATGCCCACAGTTATGTTGTATTCTTACAGATAGGTGACAGCAGGAAAAGAGTGGAATTGATTGTATTCATGCGGTGGAGCTTATCTAGGGTACACAAAGACGCGTTTTCATGGCCAAGAAAACTGCCTTCTTTGTGCAGTGGATTTGGTATTTGAGTTTTGGCAAGTTTCTAGGGGGCATTAGTCATCGGGCGTAAATCAGATCTAAGCAATACTGAAACTTGGAGAATGAAGCTGTACAGTGAGAATAAACCCATAGTATAATCATAACAGAATTTCAGAAGAGCTTATTTGATCAGGAGGGGAGAGAATGCTATGTATCTTTTGGGGTGTTTTGACCGAGGAACAGAAAAACCTGGTTGAACATATATTTCATACACACCATGTCAAATTTATAAATATTTCCTGCAAAATAGTGAAAACTGAGCCTTTGGCAAATGATGCAGTGGCAACAGCATATTTAAAAATAATGGACAATATTGAAAGAATATCAGAGTTGCCATGTCCCCAAATGACTGCCTTTTGCGTTACAATAGTGAAAAATGCATCTATTGATATTTTGCGTCAATCCAAAAGAAATGCGTATGTGGATTCGATAGATGTGTTCGCTGAAAAATCATCAGATAATTTTGAAGATGCATTCATCCAAAAGCAAAATATACAAAGGTTAGTGAAATTGGTTCATTTACTTGCTGACGAAGAACGGTATCTTATTCATATGAGATACGTACAGAATATGAATTATGCTGAGATAGGTGCAATGCTTGGAATTTCAGAGGAATCGGCCAAAAAGCGAGGACAGCGAGTTATAAAAAAGCTAAAAAGACTGTTTGAAAGGGGGGAATAACAGTGAATGATAGTTTTAATGACTTGTTGAAAATTGCAGCAAATCTTGAGTTTGAAAAGGAATGTTCCCAGGCTGTAGAAGTAGGTAGCATGCAACATAATGAAGTGAATTTAAGCCGGAAACAAATACAAATTCTAAGCGAGAAGATATTACTTCTTCCTAGGGATGGTGTATTGGTACTGTTCTGCAAATATTGCTTTCATTTTACACCAGAAGAGGCAGAACTGTTCTATCATATAAAGGATGGGAAAGCACTTCTTTTATACTATAAGAAATGGTTGTCTTATATTATAGGAATTAAAAATATAGAAGTAATCTCGGAATCCAGTTTTAAACAAGCCAGTATAATGGCAATGAAAAAGTATTTGGATCACGAACTTTATGAAGCTACTCCACCTCTAATTTTGAATAAAGGCATCAAAAAACGAGTGCTGCGAAAAATTGCAGTAGCTGCCGTTATTGCTGCTGTAAGTTTTTCTACGGCCTTAGTCGCAAATGCTGAATTTAGAGAACGTGTTGTTTCGTGGTTTATTGAAACTTTTGAGAAATATACTATCTTTGAATTAAAGAGTAACGATGGGCTGCAGATTCAAGAGTTACAGGATTTTTCACCACAATATCTTCCTGATAAGTTTGAATTGCTTGATACGATTGAGCAACCCAGTTTGATTTTATATGAATATGAGCGTGGTGACGATGAGTTTTTGAGTGTTTTGATTAGTCTGTCGGATACCAAAGTTTATGTTGATACAGAAGGAAGCTCATTGGAAACCGTACAAATAGAAGATGGTTCTGGATACTACTTCCAGAAAGACGGAAATAATTACGTCGTATTTGAAAAAAACGGCTACTATTTCTCGGTCTATGGAACTATTGACAAGATTGAATTAATCAGGGTTGCTGAAAATATAAAATAAAAAAGATGTCCCCTTTTGTCTCCCTGTGCGTTATATGAGTAAAGACTCATAAACGTACAGGGAGATTTTCTTATACAAAATAAATAGTTTTTGACGGAAAAATGTTGTCCCTTTTTGTTCCTCTGTTCGTTATATGGGTAGATAGCCAAAAAGGAGGGTTTCTTTTGAATAAAAGTAAGAAAAAAACGATTGTACTAGCACTAGCAGCTATTACGCTTATGAGTGCATTGACTTTTCCGGCATCGGCCATGGGAGCTGTTCCACAGTCCCTTGATCAAAGTGCTCAAAATGCCACTATTGATTCTCGCTGGACGAGTACGACGCTTGTTGTTCCATCTATCAAAAACACAGGAAAGAATATTTCTGTGTCGCTCTTAATCAAGCCCAAACAAAGTAAAGAAAGAACGAAGGGAACGCTATATTTAGAGCAGTATGATGGATCAGGATGGAAGGAAGTAAAGTCTTGGCCGATTAGCGAAAGCGGGACGGTCAATGTCACAAAAACCTACACTGTAAAGGATAAAGCCAGATATCGTGCAAAAGTTGCGGTTACTACAGGTGTAGATAATATTTCGGCTACTTCTACAGAAATTAATCTTTTATAGAGACAGAACATTCCAAATTCTAGGTGTCACACCACGGACCTTCTATATCAACTTGACTACGAAAATTGGAGCAAGAGCCGAATAAAAGGCTGCTGACGAGTGATTGCGGTTCCTTTGCCAGTCTGCGGCTGGTAAAGGGGCCGGAGAGGATATGGCTGGTGCCGAGTGGCACCAGCTCTCCATCCCGGAACTGGTAACACGCCGATATGAATTCCACTGCCGGAAAAAACTCCAGGAGGTTACCGGGTACCAGCTTCTGCTTCACAAATTGGGAAAGATCCTGGAACAGCATTTCCGGTGGCGCAGTACGGAAAAATCGTTGCCTATGATGATGGCCAACCGTATAGCGTCGTCTTTCAAAAATATACAATTCATGGATCCGAAATCCGTGGTGGGATCATTCTACATGGTACGGAGAAATTCCAGATCGTCCAATATAATGTCCATACATAAGCTGCACTAGATTACTTGGAGCATGAAATAGCCACAGTGTTGTGGTATGTGTGCAAATATCTGAGGAATCGAAAAAATTGAGAGGGGGCCATCTTGATGGATGTAATTTTAGAAATGAATAATGTCACTAAAAATTATGGCAATAACACAGTACTAAAAGAGGCCTCTTTCTTTGCGTGTAGCGGAGATATTGTTGGTTTAATAGGTGAAAATGGATCTGGAAAAACAACTTTGCTGAATTCGATTGCGGGCATAATCTCATATACGGGAGCAATCAAAGTTTGTGGCGAACAATTGAATGATAAGAATGATTACTATGGAAACCTTGGCATAGCATTTGACTCATTGGCATTTTACTCTCATTTAAGTGCGGCAGATAATCTTAAAGTTCTTTCATATGATAATGCACAAATTGAGGAAGTATTAAAAACATGTGGCTTATCTGAAAGCAAAAATAAGAAAGTCTCGGCGTTTTCTTTGGGAATGAGACAACGGTTGAATATTGCGAGATCAATTATTGGAAGCCCCCGTTTAGTAATTATGGATGAACCGATTAATGGGTTGGATCCAAAAGCAATTCTGGAATTCAAGCAGTATATGACTAGTTATGTTGCTGAAAATAATGCGGCGCTTCTTATTTCAAGCCATGCTTTGAAAGAACTGGCCTATTTTTGCAATAAATATATCTTCCTAAAGAAAGGAAGAATTATTGAAATTTTGTCCGATTATGATAACAGAGTTGAAGAATTCAACGCTTACATCTGTTTTAATGATGAAAGCGAAAGAAAAAGGATAATTGATCAGTTTGAACAACATGCGCAAGAATATCTTATTGTTGATTCACTATCAAGAATCTATTTTAAAACAAATGATCCAATACAGATTGCAGGTCAAGAGACAGTCCTTTTAATGCAAAATCAATCCCCACTAGAGAATATATTTGTTTCGTTATAGAGCGGAGGATGAGGCCATATGGCTACACTCGTCAAAAATGAACTGATCAAACTTCTGGTGAAGAAAAGAATTTTGATTACTATATTGCTCCTTTTGCTTTTTATTGTGTTATCAGCGCTAATGGCTCGTGGAGAATACAATATAACTAATTGGAGAACAGAAGCAGAGAATAGAATTCGTGCGTCACAAGAATATATAAAAGAATTGTCAAGTTCAACGTCAGAAAATCAAGATGTAATAACATATGAGCAGCAATATATCGCGAAGCTGGAGTATGGTCTAAAGAATAATATCGCTTTTTTTATTACAACACCTATTAGCTTTGTTCACAAAGCGTTCTCTGCAAAATATATTTTGATTATTTTGATGATCGTTATTTCCTCATATGTGGTATGCAATGAGTATTCAAGTAAAATGACAGAGATCCTAATAGTAAGAGGAATGCGACGGTCAAGTATAATTGTATCCAAAATTCTTTCAGTAGTACTTGTTTCAGTGATTCTGGAGTTGCTGTATAGCGTTTTGTCATTTGTTATTGGAGTACTAATCTTTGGGAAAAATGGATTTGTAAGTGCGGAGTTATTCATAAACCAATCTGGTGAAGTATATGCCGTGAGCGGTATTGAAATTATCATTAGAACGATGGTTTTAGTTGCTGTAGAAATATTAGTGCACTCAGTGATTACGCTTTTGCTCTCTGTTATAGTGAAAAACCAAGCCATAGCAATTGTTGGATCTATCTTTTTTTGGCTTCTAAGAGGACTGCTACCTTTAACAACGAGTACTCTAAAAAGAGAGTATTTGTTGACCACCTGCTTAGACGAACTAAATATGTATTTTACATCGCCTGTTTCTCCAACCGCAATGGGGAGAACTCTAGGAATTATTATGGCTTACTGTGTATGTTTTTGTGTGGCTTCTGTTCTTCTGTTTGCATTGAAGCCCTATAAAATGAAATCATAACAGTTCTCGGCTGCTGTGATATAAACACTAAATAAGGAGGCTAAAATTAGCTATGAAAGTTGGATACATTGTTGGTCTGTACCTGGATAAAATGCTTTCTGACCTTGGCGCGGCTGGCCTGAAGAAGCACCTGGGCAACTTGATCGGAGGCACCTTGGCAAGCCTGGTTGTCGAAACTCTGGTAAAAAAGGGAACTGCGAAGGCTGTGGCGGCGCTGGGCACCAAGGTTGGTGCGCTTGCCGGACCCGCAGGAGCGGTTATTGGTGTCATCGCCGGCGCCAGCTAATGGGCTTTGGCTTTTGAGATCCATCAGCTACAATAATTAACCAACCGTGAGGGAATTGTTTCGATCCGAGATAAGAAACAATTCCCTCTATTAAAAAGGAAACAATGAAAAAAGATATTTCTATTGCAAGTGCTATTTTTCTGGTATCATTACTGGTAGGAGTATTAGTTGGGCAATGGATTGTAATATCCCAACCTACCAATGGGCTTGAAGCCGTCAATATCAAAGTGGACTATTTTTATATTTTTGCAAAAAATCTTTCAACCTGTATGATCTTCGCATTAGGGTGTGGAGTTATTACAGTTCCACTGTTGATTGTTCAATCTGGTGCAATAGGTATTCAAGCGGGACTGTGGCTGGGACTAAATAACCCGCTTGATAAACTTCTTGTGTTACTCCTGCCTCATGGAATAATTGAAATTCCAGCAATTATAATATCTGGAGCATTAGGAATTAAGCTTGGGAAGATAATTATCAGCCATTTACGAACTGGGGCTTCGATTAAAACGCAAGTGAAACAACTCAAGAGATACTATATCGCAGTGTTTATATCATTGGTGATCGCAGCTGCAATAGAGTGCTACATAACTCCGTATATTGCCTTATGGTGTTGAGTGGGGGATAATTAATGAAAAAAAGAGTTAATGGTTTACTTATAATACTGTCATTGTTGTTTGTAAATACAGCCTTTCTAACCGTGGATTATTCATTTGGTGAAAGCTTATTTGTTAAAGTAAATCTGTTTTTCATATTCCTGGTTGTTACGTTTTTATCTCTCAGCATAAAATTTGCTTTTGAGGTTTTTATTATACAAATGGGAATTAAGTTTTCTAGTAATAATCTTCCTCTAAAATCTACTATTAAAGGCTGCCTTGAATCTTATTGGGCTTTCGCGGCCGTTATGGGATTAGCATTCATTATTCAAGTGACTCTTATACGACACGAAAATGCTCTGTTTCAAATTGCTGCGTTTGTGGTTTCCCAAATTTTATATTCGATTATTCTTGCAATCAACCTTAAACGCGAAAATGTAGGTCATCTCGCATTCATTTTATTGGGTGTATATAATTTGTTATATGTGATTATTCAAGCTATATCTATATATCACTATATGTTGGCTTCTTAGAAGGAGGAAAATGATGAATAATATATATGTCGATGCAGTTAAGAAAGCATTTCCAAATGTTGAAGTGATTGACTATTTGATAACATTGAAGCAAGAAAAATGGTATGTCAGAATCTTGCCGTTAATGCCGTACGAGCAACTGCATATCTTTCTCCTTTCGGATGGTAGTGTAGTGGGAATACGTATAACTGGATCTGGACATATCTGCAATCCTGAGGTGCTAAAAGAAGTTAAAATATCCGTCAAAAAAGCGCTCATGAGTGAAATTATAGTGCTAGAAAACACCTTAAAGTATGATGGTGAATATAGCATCGTTAGAAAGTCTAGGGACGGCAAATTTGCAAATACAAATGAATTCCTGAAAATATTAACAAAGGAGAAACGGTTGTGATTCGAGTTTCGGATTTGAACTTTTCATACGCTGATAAATGCGTTTTACAGCAAGTATCTTTTAATGTCGATGATGGAGACTTGTTTGCGATACTGGGACCAAATGCTGCTGGAAAAACCACACTTATTAAGCTGTTAACGGGCATTTTAGAAATGCAAGGAGGAAATATCATATTTGATGATATGCCTCTAAATGGTACGAACGATTACAAAATTAGAAGTATGATTGGCGTAATGCAAGAGATAACTGGTGTTCATTTAAAAATGACGGGGTTTGAATATTTGTGCTTAATTGCAGCTCTTAACAATTATCCGCCAGACATGATTACGGAAAGAGTATTGTTTATTGCAAATAAGTTCAATTTTGAATCAGAGCTACACCGATCCATAAAGAAGTATTCTGCGGGCACAAAAAAGAAAATTGAGTTTTGTGCTGCAATAGTACATGAGCCGCGTGTTCTTTTACTTGACGAGCCTTTTGAGTCAGTAGATCCAATTGTTTGTTTTGAGATAAAACAGCATTTGAAACACCTAGTGAAGCATGGCTCAACTGTAATTATTACTTCACACATTCTTGAAACTATCCAAAATCTTTGCAATAAATACATTATAATAAATCAAGGAAGTGTTGTTCGTTGCGGGAATATAGAAAAAGACAACGGGGTGGATTTAGAGCAAATTTTTATAGAGGTTGTTGGCCATGAAGCAGCAGAGTAAATTGCGGTATTTAATCTGGTATGCGAGTTTTATTTCCTTTGGACAATACAAAGCAGAAAAAAAGTGGGGAATCTATATATTTTCAATGCTCCTTAATTCCACTATCTGGATGTTTGGATTCCTGCTGTTTAACAATTTAATGTTTTCGACAAACTATAATATGTCGTCCTTGGTCATTTTCTTTTCAGGAATAAAGTGTTTTGGCGCCCATATTGAAAGACTTACAGAGTCTGAATTATGCTATGGAATTGAAAAAAGATATGCAGTGACTCGGCTTGAAATACTATTTGTAAGAATGGTAAGCAATATACTGCAACCTTCTGATTGGCTGTATAGAACGCTACTGTTCTTTACTATCTATTTAAACGAGAACAACTTGTGGGAAGTCATATTGGTATGGTTACTGATAATGATTGCTCTTGATTGCATTGAAGAAGCATATGCAATCATTTCTTCCAGAATCTTTGCTAAAAGTATTCTTTCCATTGTTATGTGGATTTCAATCGCACTGAAGCTATTCTGCTCTTTCAGCCCCCATATTATCAAAACTATTGGAAATGAACGGCTTATATTCTTTGGCAGTTTCTATGCCATTATATTAGCTGTTTTTTGCCTTTTTTCAAAGCTTTCCTTTTTGGGAAAATTTAGAAAGTATTCCTCCCGCAAATCAAAACAAAGTATTATGTCTCGGTGCATAATTAGAAAGAAAAATATTACCCCACTGTTTATGCTATTAATTAGGGAATTCTACTTTCTGTTCAAGTATAAAATGAGCCTTATTATATCTGCGCTGGTATATACAATTATGACCATATTCATTACAAAAGAGGCTGATTTTCTTTATACCGTACAGGCTTTCTTTATTATAGATTTTGCTCTCATGTATGGTTTCAATTATTTTGGACTTGAAGAGGAAACTTTGGTGTTGCCGCTTATTTCGGCAACTGCAAAATCGAAACTTGTGCAAGCAAAAAATATTACATATATGACAGTTTCTATCATAGGCACAATCATAGTGACAATAATACTGGTTTTGAAATTTCCGGAGGCTATCTTACAACTATCCGATTTGATTGTAATATCAATATTTACTTTAAACGTATTAACTCTATTTTGCTCGTTTTTCTCGATTAGATTTTACATTAATCCGAATACTAAGAAAAAACACACAATAAAAAGAGTTCTAGCGATGATCATTCTATTTGGAGCAATATCGGGTGTTTATACAATTATCAAACAATTTGCTTTATTGAAGACGATGTTTTTGGTGTTTTTAGTAATGCTGAGTGCAATTACAATATACTGCTGTATTGTAAAACCAAAAATGTTTGAGAAAATGCTTGTGGATAGAACAGGGATGATAATATACAGTTTATCCAATTTCTAAAACAAATGGAGCTCGGATTACCGACAATCAAATCGTATAATATAAGGCTTCTATATTTACACACAGGAAAGCCCCCGCTCCAGCAACACACTTGCTTGTGCCTTACTGGAGCGGGGGCTTAATACTATGTTATTACAGGTTCTGCCGGATGATCCGCGTGATGATGCCCACGGCTACGCCACGCTCCATGTCCAGGCGGGTGACGGCAAAGGACACATCATCCTTTTTCCCGGGCATCCGGTAGTCATAGCAGGAGTGGGCCACCGCATTGACGCCGTTGGAAAGCCTGACATAGACGACGCCCTTGTGGACATCGGTGACCTTGCCAGCGTACTTGCCCTGGATGCGGCACTTCTGCAGGTTGTCCCGGTCGGTGTTTTCCGAAGTGCTCTTGATGTCAGCCCGGATGCTCAGGTCTTCCGGACTCTCGCGCCGCACGCTGAGGATGCGGACCAACACCTCATCGCCCACAGCAAAACGCTCATGGGCGTCGCCGATCCAGTCCCAGGCTAGATCCCGAGCCAGGATGGAGCACTCGACGCCGAACACTTCCACGCGGATGACTTTCTCGGCCACGGCGATCACACGGGCCTGAACGATGCGGCCTTCGTAGACACGGTACATGCCGTCAGCGTCCAGATCGAAGTAGAAGATCTGGCGCTTGCGCATCATCGCCTCCCGGCGGCTGGCGACCACGCTGCGGGTCTTGGAGTCAATGCCCCGCACTACAAAGTCGATGTCGGCGCCCAGCATGTTGCCCAGGATCTTGTTCTGGCGCAGCATCAGGTCGGCGTAGTCCTGGCCGGAAGGGCTGCGGCCCAGATTGATCATCATTTCCTTGATGGGGATGATAATGCGGAAACCCTTGTAGTCCACCACGGCCACCGTCTTACGGTTGTCCAGCTGCTCGATGCCGCCCAGCTGGCCCGTCAGAATACGGCGGGTACGGTAGGCATTGTGGATCTCATG
>ULWH01061473.1_pt1 | contig 11835 bp, 9 predicted proteins | sample 1960201 | NCBI WGS metagenome assembly ULWH01 (sample SAMEA4835808, study PRJEB28245) | human gut metagenome | biome: gut microbiome; material: fecal sample | place: Denmark | collected 2008
GAATGGCATAAGGATTATAGCTGCCGTACACGGGGATATTGTATTTTTTTCCAAGCGCGCGCGCGGCTTTCTCGGTGCCGAACAGGCCGCCGTAACGCTCGGTGTCCGATAGGGCGCGGTCGTAGATAATGGGGTGGTAGGGCGAGAGGAGGATGATGACGTTGATGCCCTTCTCCTGCATATACTGGAGCCATTTTTCAAAGATGGCCAGCCGCTGAGCGTCCGGTTCTGTGTAATAATCCAGACGGAACATGCCGTTGTTGGCGACCTCCAGCGCGGCATGGTCCACGGCGTCCTGTTTCCAGCCGCGGAATTCCCGGTCGTACACCAGACTGCCGTCGGAACATTTTACCTCGGTATCCTGCTGATACAGGGCGCTGTCGTCCACGGTTTGGGCAGCGCCGCTCTTGTTGGAGCCCTTCAGCATATACTCGATGTTGCCCTGAAAATAGGTCAGATCAAACAGATTTTTCCATGTCTTGGAAAGGTCCTTTTTTTCATACTCTGTGGGAACGCCCAGCTTTTCCGTCAAAAATTCAGCATACAGCGATGGATCGTTGGAGCCGTTGGCGTCCACATCTGTATTGAACAGCCACGGGTCCAGCCCAATGATGACGTTTTTCGGCAGCTTGCCCGCCTTGTCATACAAAGAAAATACGCTCAGCACATCGTTGAAATCCCCGCCGGAGGTACCGCTGTTGTAAAAGCTGGTGCCGACCATTTCACGCGTCAACTGCAAAATGCGGCTGGAACCGAGGGCGATGGTCTCAGGGGTGGTCTCTTCGTTCATGTTGGCGACAATGACTTCAAGCACTTCGAGCTCACGTCCATTGAGCTGGTTGAACCCGACAACGTTTTTTCCTTCAAACAGCATCGTGGCGATCTCCCGAAGATAGGTATCGCCCAAGAAGTAGCCCTGACAATCCACGCCGTAATTGACTGCGACCAGCAACGCAAACACAGGTGTAAACAGCAGTGCCCCCAACGCCAGGCGCAGCGCGGAAAGCAAACGGCTGCCCAAAAAGCGCAATCGTTTTTTCATCTGCCGTCCTCCTTAAAACCTTCCGTAAATAGAGCCCGAGTTGGCAAATGAGCCGAAGAACAGCATGCCCAGCACCAGCGCGTAATACAGCGGCCACCGCAGGAAGATGGGTACCTTGCGGATGGTGCGGTTCACCGGCTCCTGCACAGATTCCAGCGTTTCCACCACAAGGATGCTCACAGCCAGTACCAGCGCCGTCTGCACCGAAAGCCCGATGGAAACAAGCGCGCGGCCAATGGCGTCCGGCGCGGTGAACAGCTTGCCCCAGCCCGAAAACAGATGGCCGTAGATATACAGCGCGTCCACAATGCCCTTACTGCCTTCAAACACCTCCGACGAACGGAAGAAGATGATACAGCTTGTGAACAGCAGATAGGTAACAGCGGTCTGGAAAATGCGCCGCACAGGCGTGAAATGATACAGCGGATTATGCCGCGTCAATTTACGCCGCGCGTCCTGCGTGGCCTTGCCCACGCACAGGTAAACGCCGTTGAGAAGGCCCCACACCACCATAGACAGGGAGGCGCCGTGCCACAGACCGCTTACAAGGAAAACAACAAGCTGGTTTATGTACTGCCGCGCCTTGCCACGGCGGTTGCCGCCCAAAGGAATGTACAGGTAATCACGGAACCAGCTTGTCAGGCTGATGTGCCAGCGCCGCCACAGTTCGGTAAAGGAGCGGGCGCGCAGCGGCTGGCGGAAGTTTTCCGTCAATTCAAACCCAAACACGGCCCCCGCGCCAAGCGCCACGTCACATCCGGCGGAAAAATCACAGTAAAGCTGATAAGTATACAGCAAGCTGGCCAGCAGCAGGATGGGGCCGGTGTATGCGCCGTAACCCGGGTTGCCGTACACCGCATCCACCGCTGTTCCCAGCGTGTTGGCAATGACGAATTTTTTGAAAAAGCCCCACAGAATGCGGAACAGCCCGCCTAAAACGCGGGCGTAATCGAAGGTCTGCAGCGTTTTGAATTGGGGGATCATATGCTCCGCGCGCTCGATGGGGCCTGTGACGATACAGGGGAAAAAGCTGACAAAGAGCGCATAAAAGAAAAAGTTCTTCTCCGCACGCTGCCGGCCGCGGTACACGTCGATGACATAGCCCAGCGCGGCAAAGGTGAAATAACTGATGCCCACCGGCGCGAGAATATCCAGGCTGGGGGCCGTATAATGCAGGCCGAAGGAATCCAGCAGCGCAGCCAGCGTTTCGCCCAAAAAGTTGAAGTATTTATAATAGAACAGACAGCCCACGCACAGCGCCAGCGACACGACCAGACAGACGCGGCGCATCCATTTGACGCGCAGACGTTCCAGCAGCAGCGCCGCCGCCCAGGTGACGGCCGAGGCCGAAAGCAGCAGCGCCACAAAGCCCGCATTTTCCGGGTCGTACATATAAAACAGGTAACTGCACACCAGAAGCCAGTAGGGACGCACCGCCTTGGGCAGCACGAAGTAGGCCAGGCACGTGCCCGCCAGGAACACAAGGAACGCCACAGCGAAAAAGCTGCTCATGCGCAAAACTCCTTCCGGGGAGGATCGCCGCCCATGGGCGGCGCCAGACTGTTGAAAAAGGCAAAGAAGTAAAAGAAGCGTCCGGGGAAAAAGCTGGCGGTGGCAAAGTCATGCATCTTTGCGCGGCAAAGTGCAGGCCACGCGGCGAATGCCGCCAAAAAGGGGTGGTGATTGCGCCCGCAGGCGCGTGTCGGAACGGTGCGAAGCCTCCCTTGCGGGCAACCGCGCTGAAAGCGCGGCTCTTAGCGCGCAGACGCCCCCGCAGGGCCAGTGCCGAGGCATGTGTAGAGCGAAGCGGCCGCCGAAGGCCGCCGTGCGCGGCGAACGGGGCCAAAGGCCCTGGTCGTAAGCAGTTTGGCGGAAAAGCGCAGCGTTTTTGACAAGCTGTCGCCGCCTTTGGACGGCGCGTTACGAGGTTTTTTCGTTTTCCGTTTGCTTATCCTGCGCCGCGAGCTGCGCTTCCAGTCTGCGCATGCGCTCTTCCAGGAGGGCGTTTTCCTGCGCAAGGCGCTTGATCTTTTCCGCGAAGCCGGAGACGATGCTGGAAAGGCTGAGCAGCAAAAGCAGGATGAACGCGATGACAAGGAGGAATACCACGTTCACGGGCACAGCCATGCCCAGCAGGTCTGTCAGCACCAGAACGACATAAGGAAATACTGCGAAAACGAGCAGCACTCCGGCCGAAATGAGCCAGATGATGGAGTACCGCACCGTGAGCTTTTTCTTTTTGAGCAGCCACAGGATGAGGGCAAGATAGCACACCGCACCCAGCAAAAGGCCGATACGCAGGATAGGGCTGATGCTCTGCCAGTTCATGCGCGGCCCTCCTTCCGTCTGCCGGAGGTGATGCGGAACACCACCAGCGCAATGCTCACCTTCACCATATAATAAACCGATTTAAAAGGGCTGATGGACGATTTGCCGCCCATGCGCTCTTCCATGACGACCGGGGCTTCGCCCACGCGGTAGCCGTTCAGAACAGCGGTGATAATGGCCTCCGGCTCCGGGTAGTCCTGGGCGTAATGGTCAGCAAAATAGGCGGTCAGTTCCTTGTTGCAGGCGCGGAAGCCGCTGGTGGTGTCCAGTATGCGCACGCCGCACAGAAGACGGATCATCACGCTGATGAAGTTGATGCCCAGCCGGCGCATGAAGCTCGTCTGAAAGCCCTCCTTCGTGATAAAACGGCTGCCGATGCACATGTCCAGTCTGCCCTCGGCCACGGGCCGCACCACGTCCGCCAGAAACAACGGGTTGTGCTGGCCGTCGCCGTCCATCTGCACGGTGACGTCATAGCCGTGCTCCCGGGCGTATAAGTAGCCGCTCTGTACGCCGCCGCCGATGCCAAGGTTTACGGGCAGAGAAATGTAATTGTAGCCGCGGGCTCTGCACAGCGCCGCGCTGCCGTCGGTGGAGCAATCGTTGACGATCAGGTAATCCACGTCCGGCGCGGCAGCGTGCAGGCGTTCCACCACGCGGTCCAGGTTTTCTTCTTCGTTGTAGCAGGGGATGATCACAAGGGTCTTCAAACCGTCACCTCTTTGGGCGGGCGCGCCCGCCGTATCAAGTAGTAATACGCGGCAAAAAAAGGTTTTGTTACATTTTTTTACTGGAAAGCACAAAATCCTCCAGCTGCCGCAGCAGCGGCTCACGCCGGAAATGGGTTTCGTAATAGGCCCGGCCCGCACGGCCAAGGGCCGCGCGCCGCTCCGGCGGCATATCGGCCAGGGCCAGCAGGTTTTCGTACAGTCCGTGTACGTCGCCTGCGGGGCTCGTTAAACCGGCGGCGGCTTCGTCCATCACGCGGGCGGCTTCACCGCTCACCGAAACAAGGCATGGCCGCCCGGCGGCTAAGTAGCTGGTGATTTTTGCGGGCACCGTCAGTCCCACGTCCTCGCTGGCATTCAGTGCGGCAAACAGTGCGTCCGCCATCGTGTGATAGGCAGGGATATCCGTTACGGGATGCTGTCCCTCGAATGTGAACCAATCCGCTACATCCGCTGCGGCAATTTCCTGCTCAAGGGCGTCGCGGCTCATGCCGTCTCCCACGATAACAAAATGCACGTCCCGGCGGTCCGCCGCTTTCAGCCGCCGCGCGCATTCCACCAGAAGCGGCAGGTTCTGCGCGGGGCTGATGTTGCCCGCGAACACCACGTTGAACCGCCCGGCAAAGCGGCTTTCCAGAGCCGCGTCATGCACGTCCTGCGCATACAGGTCTTCACAGTATTGGGGCACCACGGTGCGCTGCGCCCGGGGCGCGATGGCGGCCAGGCGTTCGTCCAGAGCCGGGCTCATGGCCACAAGGCGTTCGCTGCGGCGGTAAAACCAGTGGGAAACGCCCGCAGCCACGGCGCGCAACGCCTTGTTTCGCACAGGCATCACAGAATACAGGTTTTCCGGCCAGAGGTCCAGCACGTAGGTGGTGAGCGGCACGCGGTGCAGCTTTGCGTACACGACGGCGGGCAGCATCATCAGCACGGGGCTGGTTTCGTAGCAGAACACGGCGTCATATTTCCTTCCGTGCAGGCGCGGCAGATTGAACAGCGCCGTAACGGGGAAGGAAATATAATTGAGGAAGATGCGCAGGGAGGTGTTGCCCCTGCGGCGTATTTCGCCCGCGCGGAAGATCTGCACGCCGGCATGGCTCTCGCGCCGGGGGCCGGTATAACGGTACCCCTCAAACCACTCGCCTTTTGGATAGTTGGGCAGGCCGCACAATACATCCACCTCACAGCCGTCTTCCGCAAAGCCCGCGCAGATGTCGGTGATGCGGAAATTTTCGGGCCAGTAGTGCTGGCTCACCACAAGAATGCGTTTGCCTTTCACGCAAAAACTCCTTTTTTCAGTGTTCCGGGGTGGGAAAAAGACGGCAAAGCATCAATCCTTGCGCCATACCATTTTGTTTACAACGCCCACATAGCTCTGGATGATCTTCACCACTTTGACGGAAACGTCCTCGGTGTAATTGGGTACGGGAATGCCGAAATCGCCGTTTTGATTCATGGCCACGGCGGTAGCCACGGCCTGCTCCGCGCCGCCCCCGCTGATGCCCGCAAGGATAAAGCAGCCTTTGTCCAACGCCTCGGGCCGTTCGGTGGAGGTGCGGATGCACACCGCGGGAAAAGGGCGGCCGACACTGGTGAAGAAACTGGATTCCTCGGGCAGCGTGCCGGAATCGCTCACCACGCAGAAGGCGTTCATCTGCAGGTGGTTGTAATCGTGGAAGCCCAGCGGTTCATGCAGCCGCACCCGGGCGTCCAGCTTGAAATTCCGCTGCTCGAGAAATTTTTTGCTGCGGGGGTGGCACGAATACAGAATGGGCATGTCGTAAGCTTCGGCCAGACGGTTGACGGAACGGAACAGGTCGAGAAAATTTTTCTCGGTGTCGATGTTCTCCTCCCGATGGGCCGAGAGCAGGATATAGCGCCCTTTTTTAAGGCCCAGCCGCTCCAGCACATCGCTGGCTTCGATCTTGGCAAAATTGGCACGCAGGACCTCGGCCATGGGGCTGCCCGTCACATAGGTGCGCTCTTTGGCCGTGCCCTCGGCGTTCAAATAGCGGCGCGCATGCTCAGAGTAGCACAGGTTCACGTCGCTGATGTGGTCCACGATGCGGCGGTTGGTCTCCTCGGGCAGGCACTCGTCAAAGCAGCGGTTGCCGGCCTCCATGTGAAAGATGGGGATGTGCAGGCGCTTGGCTGCGATGGCGGAAAGACAGCTGTTCGTGTCGCCCAAAATCAGTAGCGCGTCGGGCTTCTGCTGCGCCATCAGCGCATAGCTCTTGGCAATGATGTTGCCGATGGTCTCCCCCAGATCACTGCCCACGGCGTTCAGATAAAAATCCGGCGCGCGCAGTTCCAGATCCTCGAAGAAAATCTGGTTGAGCGTATAGTCGTAATTCTGGCCCGTGTGGACCAGAAGCTGATTAAAATACCGGTCGCATTTTTTGATAACGGCGGAAAGGCGGATGATCTCCGGCCTTGTGCCGACGATGGTCATGAGTTTGATCTTTTCCATGTTCACACCTCAAGGAAATAGGTATCCGGACGCTCCGGGTCAAAGGGCTCGCTGGCCCACATCACGGTGACCATATCACTCTCGCCTACATTCTCAATGTTGTGGGTGTAGCCCGTGGGAATGTCCACCACTTCCAGCTTATCGCCGGAGACGCGGTATTCGTACACGGCTTCGGTGTTCAGCCGGCGGAAGCGGATGATGCCCTCGCCCTTCACCACCAGAAATTTCTCGTTTTTGGTGTGGTGCCAGTGATTGCCCTTTACGACGCCGGGCCTGGAAATGTTGACGGACACCTGTCCGCGCTCCGGGGTGCGCAGGAACTCCGTAAAGCTGCCACGCGCATCGCAGTGCATGTCCAGCGGATAGGAGAAGCCGTCTGTGGGAAGATAAGAAAGGTATGTCGCATACAATTTCCGTGTGAAGGCGTCACCCATGTCCGGTACGTCCAGCTTGCCGCGGCTGCCGCGGAAGCTTTCAATCAGCTCCGCCAGACGGCCAAGCGTCACATCATAGGCGTCGCACATCAGATGGCAGTAGCCGGGAATGGAACAGTCCCGCGCGGCACGCCCCTCCATCGCGGCGATGAAGCTGGCCACCACGTCGTCGATGTATACCAGAGGGAAGCTGTATGCCGGGTCCCGCACGTCGATGGGCAGGCCGTTTGCGATGTTGTGGCAGAACGTGGCCACAACGCTGTTGTAGGACGGGCGGCACCATTTGCCGAACACGCCCGGCAGGCGGTACACCAGCGCAGGCGCGCCGGTGGCGCGCTCGTGGGCGAAAATAAGCTCCTCAGCCTCCCGCTTGCTTTTGCCGTAGTCGTTGTCCAGCTCCGCCTGGATGGATGAGGTGACGAGCACAGGCGCTTTGTTGCCCGCCGCGGCCAGCAGGGCGAGCAGGTGCTCGGTGAAGCCCCGGTTGCCCTCGTAAAATTCATCCGCATTTTGGGGACGGTTCACGCCCGCCAGATGGAACACAAAGTCCGCCCGGGCGGCGTAGTCCGCCAGAAGCTCTTTTGGCGTGTCGACGTCGAACAAAAGCAGGTCGTTCCAGCCTTCATTGCGAAGCTGGGCGACAAGGTTTTTTCCCACAAAACCGCCCGCCCCTGTAATGAGCAGCGTTTTTTTCTTATTTTCCAAGCGCGGCCAGCTCCTCTTTCACATATTCAAGGCTCAGCAGCTTGTCCACGACCTCGTCCACCGTCAGGCGGCGGGTATTGTGGCTGGTGTAGTCCTCGGGCGCCTGGGTGCGCACCTCGCCGTTGACAAAGTATTTGTCGTAGTTCAGATCGCGGCCGTCGGCGGCCACGCGGTAATAACCGCCCAGGTCCTCGCTGCGCGTTTTTTCCTCTCGGGTGAGCAATGTTTCATACAGCTTTTCCCCGTGGCGCGTGCCGATGATGTGCGTGCCGGTATCGCCGAACAGCTTCTGCACGGCTTTGGCAAGGTCCCCAATGGTGGAGGCGGGGCTTTTCTGCACAAACAGGTCGCCGGGGTTGGCGTGCCCGAACGCAAAGGCCACAAGGTCCACGGCTTCGTCCAGGCTCATCAGGAAGCGGGTCATCTCCGGGTCGGTGATGGTGATGGGCTTGCCCGCTTTGATCTGGTCGATAAACAGGGGGATAACGCTGCCGCGGCTGGCCATGACGTTGCCGTAGCGGGTGCAGCAGATGGTGGTAGCCTCGGCCTTGACGGTGCGCGCCTTCGCGCCGATAACTTTTTCCATCATTGCCTTGCTGATTCCCATGGCATTGATGGGGTACGCCGCTTTATCGGTGGAGAGGCAGACGACCTTTTTTACGCCCGCGTCGATGGCGGCTGTCAATACGTTGTCGGTGCCCAGCACGTTGGTGCGCACGGCCTCCATGGGAAAGAACTCGCAGCTCGGAACCTGCTTGAGCGCGGCCGCATGGAAGATATAGTCCACGCCGCGCATCACGCCGCGCAGGCTGTCCGGATTGCGCACGTCGCCGATATAAAATTTGATCTTGCCGCTCAGCTCCGGATATTTGAGCTGGTAATCGTGGCGCATATCGTCCTGCTTTTTTTCGTCGCGGGAAAAGATGCGGATCTCGCCGATGTCTGTGGATAAAAAGTGTTTGAGCACCGTATTGCCGAAAGAACCGGTGCCGCCCGTGATGAGCAGTGTTTTACCTGCAAATACTGTGGATTCCATATCGAAACCTCCAAGAATGGGCGCGCGGCCCTGTAATGTCACGTAAGAAAAGTATAACCTTGTACAGTATACCATAATCCGCCCGGGATGCCAAGATTTTGACGGATTTCGCCGTTTGACGGTCCGCTTTGGTTCTGGTATTATTTTCTTAGCTGTCCTGCGCAGCGGCGCGCGGCGCGGAAAGCAGCGCCTGCGCAACAAAGGCGCGTGCGAAAACAAGCCTGTCCGTCTGCAGGTGTGAAGAGATTCAGCGCGGCTTCAAAAAAGACAAAGCTTCCCATTATTAAAAAAGGAGATTGATCGATTTTTATGGACACAGTCCTGCCCAGTTTATTTCTGCAGGTCATACTCATTGCCTCCAACGCGTTTTTCGCCATGAGCGAGTTTGCGGTGGTGTCCGTCAACACACAGAAGATGAAGCGCCTGGCCGAGGGCGGCAGCAAGCCCGCCGCGCGTCTGCTCGTCATCACCGAGGCTCCGTCGGACTTCCTGGCCACCATTCAGGTGGGCGTTACGCTGTCCGGCTTTCTGGCTTCGGCCGCAGCCGCGGACAGCTTCGCGGACCCATTGGTCTCCGCGCTGTCGTTCATTCCCATTCCCGCGTCTACGCTGCGCGGCGTGACGGTGTTTCTCATTACCATTATTCTTTCTTATTTCATGCTGATTTTCGGCGAGCTTGCGCCCAAGCGCATCGCTATGAAGAATCCGGACGGCGTGGCGCTCAAGGTCGTGGGCGTCATATGGGCGCTGAACAAGGTGTGCAAGCCCGTCATCAAGCTGATCGCCGCGTCCACCAACCTTGTGCTGCGTCCGCTGGGCATCGGCCCGGCCAGTGATGAGGAGCCGGTGGCGGAGGAAGATATTCTGATGATGGTGGAGGCCGGCGAGGAGACAGGCACCGTGGACGAACGCGAGCACGAGATGATCAAAAACATCTTCGAGTTCGACGACCGCAAGGTGTCCGAGATCATGACGCACCGCACCGATGTGGTGGGCGTGCCCGTGACGGCCACGCTGCAGGACATCGTGGCGCTGCAGGCGGAAAACCGTTTCTCTCGCATCCCGGTATATAAAGAGGACCTGGACGATATCGTGGGCGCTGTGTTCGTAAAAGACCTTGTCCCCCTGCTTGAGCCGGGCCGATATGCCGACGCCACGCCGGAAAAATACATGCGAAGCGTGTTGTATGTGCCCGAGGGTATGACGTGCTCCAACCTGCTGCACGCATTTCAGAAAGCGCGTGTGCACCTGGCCATCGTTGTAGACGAATACGGCGGCACGGAAGGCATGGTAACCATGGAGGACCTGCTGGAGACGATCGTGGGCGATCTGGACGACGAGCACGAGGAGGACAATGCCGTCGTCACGCTGGCGGACGGCGTGTATGAGGTGGGCGGCGATGTGCCGGTGAATGAACTGGAGGGCCTTTTGGGCGAGGACATTTTTGAAAATGCCGACTGTGATACCATCGGCGGCTTCATCACCGAGACATTGGGCCGTATCCCGCAGGCGGGCGAGACGCTGCCGCTGGAGACACTGGGTTATACCCTCACCGTAGCGGAAGCCACGCCCCGCGCTGTGACGAAGGTGACCATCACCCGCACGGCTGAAAAAACGGCCGACCCGCAGCCCGCGCCGGAGCAGAAGCGCCGCTTCGGACGCAAAAAAGACAGGGACGGGGAAAAGTGAGTCTGTCCCGGAACGAAAGCAGGCGCAAACCCGGGCATGGACTTGTCCGGGCGCCTGAACCACAAAGCCCGGTGTGGCGATAAAGCAAAGGAGAGCTGAACAATGCGCGCTTATGAACGCCTGATGAATTATGCAAAAGTACACACCACATCCCAGGACGGCACGGGGCGAACGCCCACTACGGAGCGCCAGCTGGACCTGGCGCGGATGCTGGCGGAGGAGATGCGCGCAATGGGCATAGCCGACGCGCGCGTGGACGGCTTCGGCTATGTGTACGGAAGCCTGCCCGCTACGCCCGGCTGCGAAAAAAGCCCGGCCATCGGCTGGATCGCCCACATGGATACGGCCCAGGCATTCTCCGGCGAGAATGTGAAGCCCATTCTGCATGAGAATTATGATGGCGGCGACGTGGCCCTGCCGCAGTGCGGCCGCGTACTGAAAACGTCCGAGTTCCCGTTCCTGAAAGAGCTGAAGGGAAAAACGCTCATCACGGCCGACGGCTCCACGCTTCTGGGCGCGGACGATAAGGCGGGCATTGCGGAGATATTGACGGCATGTGAACAGCTCCTGCAAAGCGGCGCGCCCCATGGCCCGGTGAAGATCGCCTTCACGCCGGACGAGGAAGTGGGCGAAGGCGCAGACCATTTCGACGTGCCGGGCTTCGGGGCGGCTTATGCCTATACGATGGACGGAGGCGAGGTGGGCGAGATATCCTACGAGAACTTCAACGCCGCGTCCGCTGTGTTCCGCATCACGGGCGTTTCGGTACACCCGGGCAGCGCCAAGGACACCATGGTAAACGCGCTGAAGCTGGCCTGCGAGATCGACGGCATGCTGCCGCCGCGGGAGGTGCCTGAGCACACCGAGGGCCGGGAGGGCTTTTTCCACATGGACGCTCTGTCCGGAGACACGGCTGCCGCGCGTCTGGAATATATCGTGCGCGACCATGACCGGGAAAAGTTTGAGGCGCGCAAGGAGCTGCTGCGCGGCGTGGAAAAGGCCATGACGGAAAAGTATCCCACGGCGCGGGTGGAGCTTGCGCTCAAGGACAGCTACTACAACATGCTGGAGCAGATCCGTCCCTGCATGCACCTCATTGACAATGCGAAAAAGGCCTGCGAGGCGGCGGGCGTACAGTGGTTTGAGGAGGCGACGCGCGGGGGTACAGACGGTGCGCGGCTGTCGTATATGGGTTTGCCCTGTCCGAACCTGGGAACCGGGGGCCATAACTTCCACGGGCCTTACGAGTGTATCACAGCAGAAAGTATGGACAAGGCCGTGGAGATCATTTTAAATATCATCGCGCTGTATGCGGCGTGAGCGGGGATAGCTTGAAAGGGGCGGGCCCCTTTCATTGAAAATCACTGCGGGCAGGCCCAAAGGGCTGCCCGTGAGCGGGCGCG
>ULWH01021710.1_pt1 | contig 11827 bp, 10 predicted proteins | sample 1960201 | NCBI WGS metagenome assembly ULWH01 (sample SAMEA4835808, study PRJEB28245) | human gut metagenome | biome: gut microbiome; material: fecal sample | place: Denmark | collected 2008
CGCGGCGCAGATGGTCCTGTTCCGCGCAGACGGCTCCTTTGACGCCGAGGCCACGAACACAGCCATCGGCCACGCCCTCGTCAGCATCGACCGCGCCGTCATCCCCGGCTTCTACGGCGCAATGCCCGACGGCACCATCCATACCTTCTCCCGCGGCGGCTCCGACGTGACGGGCTCGATCGTGGCCCGCGCGGTGGGCGCAGAGCTGTATGAGAACTGGACGGACGTGTCCGGCGTGCTGGCGGCCGACCCGCGCATCATCGAGCATCCGCACGTCGTCGACTATATCACCTACCGCGAGCTGCGCGAGCTTTCCTATATGGGCGCGTCGGTCCTGCACGAGGACGCGGTCTTCCCCGTCCGCCGCGCGAATATCCCCATCAACATCCGCAACACCAACCGCCCGCAGGATCCCGGCACCTTCATCGTCCCGACGCTCCCGGCCAACGCGCACAAGCGCAAGGTCACCGGCATCGCCGGGCACAAGGGCTTCAGCAGCGTGTACGTGGAAAAATCCATGATGAACGGCGAGATCGGCTTCGTGGCCCATCTGCTGCAGATTTTCGCTGACCACGGCATCTCGTTCGAGCACTGCCCGTCGGGCATCGATACGGTCTCCATCATCGTCTCGACCGAGGCGCTGGCCCCGGCGCGCGAGGAGATCCTCCGCCGGATCCAGGACGAGCTGCAGCCCGACCACGTCAGCGTCGAAGACGGGCTCGCCCTCATCGCCGTCGTCGGCCAGGGCATGATCTACGCCAAAGGCACCGCCGCGCGCATCTTCCGCGTGATCGCCGACGCGAACATCAACATCCGCATGATCGACCAGGGCTCCTGCGAGCTGAACATCATCATCGCCGTCAAGGAAACCGACTACGAACTCGCCATCCGCAGCCTCTACCACGCCGTAGAACGGGTCATGTAACAAATATATAATGAACAGGACAAGGCCGCCGGCATCGCCGACGGCCTTATTCTTTTCGATTCTGTACCGCCTGAAGCTGTTTTTTCATCAAATTTCATCCAAACGCGGCAGGAGTCTGCTGTGCTGGCGGCGGGCTGTATATTTCTCCTTTGCATGCAAACAATAGCTTTGCAACAAAAATACAACAGCATTGGAGGAGCCAACTATGAAAGCTACAGGCATCGTCCGCCGGATCGACGACCTCGGCCGGGTCGTCATCCCCAAGGAGATCCGCCGCACCCTCCGCATCCGCGAGGGCGACCCGTCACAGATAACATTGGCACGGTGGGAAAGATTCTGCTTTGCAATGGACGATTTAGCCAAACGGAATGGGTGGAAGTAGTACATAATGACGAAAACGGGAGCGATGACCGTAGGTATTCGAGAGGGATAAATAATGTAACGCCGCCAGCTAAGTTCGATCTTAGCTGGCGGCGTTGTTCTTCCATGGGTCAGTCCAATAAATTTAAGCCATCAGTGCTGGCACCGCGCGGTGCCAGCACTGATGGCTTTGCGTTTTTCCAATTAATGGAATGACCGTTTGCTCTGTAAATTGGCAAAAAGTCATTACTTTTATTTGTATTTTTAACTTGCTAAAAGTAATGACTTTGTGCTACAATATCGATGACAGATTTCGTCGAAAAGAGGTGGTTTTGTGGCAAAAAAGAAGGCAACTCCCAATGTGAATCCCGATTATGAAGCGATTACAAGCTTTCAGAAAGGTCAGGCATCACGTATTTTCAGGGAAGTGAAAGACCGGGATAAGGTTCTGATCGTTAACAAACAAAACAAGCCGCAAAACGTTGTTATCTCATACGAGCGATATTTACGGCTCAGAGAAGAAGGAGCAGACATCTGATGAACATTAACGAACAAGCAAATTTCATATGGAGTATCGCAGACCTGCTCCGTGGTGATTTTAAGCAAAGCGAATACGGCAAGGTAATTCTGCCATTTACTGTCCTGCGCCGTTTTGACTGCGTGCTGGCCCCTTCCAAAGCAAGAATTCTGGAAGCAAATAAAACGCTGACTGTCAGCAATAAACGACCTATTTTTAAGCGTATGACCGGTCACGACTACTACAATATCAGCCAGTTTGATTTTGAAAAGCTGATGGATGATAGTAATGCCATCGAAGCGAACCTGCGTGATTACATAAATGGTTTCTCCGAGGATGTCCGTGAGATTATGGATAACTTTGAAATCTTCGGTGTAATTGACAAGCTCTCCCGTGCAAACCTGCTGTACTTGGTCGTACAGCGGTTTTCCGAGATCGATATGAGCGATACCCAGATTGATAACCTGGAAATGGGCTATATGTTTGAAGAACTGATCCGCCGATTCTCTGAACAATCGAACGAGACCGCCGGTGAGCACTTTACACCCCGTGAGGTTATTGAGCTGATGGTGGAAGTACTGCTTGATCCTGATATGGACGAAATTTCCACCACCGATGGCAAGGTTATCACCATTCTTGATCCTGCCTGCGGTACGGGCGGTATGCTCTCTGTGGCTCAGAATAAGATGCAGGCATTGAACGCCACTACCAGAGTGATCCCCTTTGGTCAAGAATTGAATCCCGAAACATATGCCACCTGTTGCTCTGACATGATCCTTAAGGGAAACACCAATAGCCGAATTGTTCTGGGCAACAGCTTTAATGAAGATGGTTTTCAGGGACAGACCTTCGACTATATGCTGAGCAATCCACCCTTTGGCGTGGATTGGAAGAAAGTTGAAAAATTTATCAAGGACGAAGCTAAAAACAAAGGCTATAGTGGTCGTTTTGGCGCTGGTTTGCCCCGTATTTCTGATGGTTCTTTCTTGTTCCTACAGCATCTGATCTCCAAAATGAATGCTCCGGAGAATGGCGGCAGCCGCATCGGGATCGTCTTTAATGGGTCTCCCATGTTTTCCGGCGATGCTGGCAGTGGTGAAAGCGAGATCCGTCGATGGATCATCGAAAACGATCTGCTGGAGGCCATTATTGGCCTGCCGGACCAGTTGTTCTATAACACTGGAATTACCACATACATTTGGATTCTAACCAACCGAAAAGAGAATCGCAGAAAGGGCAAGGTACGTCTGATCAACGGTGCTGGTTTCTATGAGAAGATGCGTAAAGGACTGGGTAATAAGCGAAATATGGTCAGCTCGGAAAACCGAGCAGAAATTGTTCGTCTGTACAGCACCTATGAACCGGACGAAAATTACATGGATTTGGACAATGATGATTTTGGCTATCGGAAAATCGTTGTGGAGAGTCCTCTGCTGAATGAGGACGGCACACCAGTCACCGACCGTAAGGGCAGCAAAAAAGCGGACGTTTCCCTTCGCGACTACGAGATAGTGCCGTTAAAGGAAGATGTCCACGAATATTTCCGCCGCGAGGTGCTGCCGTTCGTTCCCAATGCCTGGATCGACGAGAGCAAGACTAAGATTGGCTATGAAATTCCCTTTACCCGCTATTTCTACAAATTCACTCCGCTGCGTGACAGTTCTGTGATAATGGAGGATATTAAGGCTTTGGAGGCTCGTATTCAGGCGAGCTTGGCGGAGGTATTAGCGGAATGAAAGAGTATAGTATTGAGAGGCAAGCTCCGTGGTTAGTCGGGTTACCAGAAAGCTGGGAAATACGGAAAGTAAAACATTTCTTTACCGTAGTGAATGGTTCTACTCCAAAAAGTAGTGAAAGTACATACTGGGGTGGGGATATCACGTGGATAACTCCTGCGGATTACAAAACAGAGGACAAATATATTTGTTCATCCAGGAAAGCTATAACTCAAGAAGGCCTTGATTCATGTGGCACATCAAAAGTCCCTGCAGGAAGTATTATTGTGTCGAATCGTGCTCCTATAGGCAGCATCGGGATTGCGGAGAAAGAACTTTGCACAAGCCAAGGATGTAAATCTTTGGTTAAGATTGCGGAGATCAACGAAGAGTATATATACTACTATTTTTCAGTAATGAACGGCCCTCTAAATATGCTTGGCAGGGGAACAACATTCATGGAGCTATCCTCCAATGACTTAGCGAACTTTCGCTTGCCCATACCAACACTTAAAGATCAGAATGCAATAGTTCAAATATTGAATAAAAAGATTGTTGCTATCAATGACGTAATTAACAAAAAAGCAAACGTCATAGAACTTTTGGAAGAGCAGCGCATATCAATAATATGTTCTGCGGTAACCAAAGGAATTGACTCTACTGCCAAAATGAAAGACAGTGGTGTTGAATGGCTTGGATATATCCCCTCTCATTGGAGAGTTGTGCCTGCGAAAGCATTGTTTGCACAGAGCAAAGAAATCCGCCATGAAACGGATGCCCAACTGACCGCCAGCCAAAAGTACGGCATTATCTCCCAAGATGATTATATGGAGCGGCAGAACTACAAAATTGTTTTGGCCGATAAAGGGCTTGAAAACTGGAAGCACGTTGAGCCCAACGATTTCATAATCAGTTTGCGTAGCTTTCAAGGCGGGCTGGAGATCAGCTATATTCCAGGGTGCATCACATGGCATTACATCGTTCTGAAGCCTAAGGCGGGTGTGGAACCGGAGTATTTCAAGTGGCTGTTCAAGTCTCCACGATATATTCAGGCATTGCAGCGCACGGCAAACTTTATCCGTGATGGTCAAGATTTGAGATTTTCGAACTTTGTGCAGGTTCCTCTCCCCGTGATTCCAATGGATGAGCAGAAAGAGATTGCTGACTATTTGAATAAGAAAACCGCACGAATTGACAGCATCATTGCTGATGTTACCGAGCAGATTGAAAAGCTAAAGGAATACCGTCAAAGCATTATCTCCGAGGTGGTAACTGGAAAGGTGGCAGTAGGATGAGTAATTATTACTTTTTGTGGCTTTGTACCGAGCAGTGGGAACTCATTTATTATGTTGCTTTCATTGCTTTGACTATTGGTCTTGTGATTTTTACAGCAAAAACATACTTTTTTCAAACCAAACAGTCTACAAAACTTTTTTGCAAAAGCATTGAAAAACCTGCTGCAAGCGGTAATAGCAACCTATATGTCGAAGTGTATAACTACGGTAATGCTGTAGCGCAGAATATCGGTGTGAAAATTCAAAGTGTAGATTTTGGCACGATTCCTTTTCTGAAGCCTGGTGAGGATTATTTGATTCCAGTTGCCTATTTCATCCACGCATCAGATCAAAAAATTGCATTTGCTGAAAGAATAAAAGTGACTGGAGATACAACGACAATTCCCGTCGTTCTAACAATGGGGAAAACTTCGTCCGAGTTTGATGTGGATATTACAATTCAGAAAAATGCTATCAAGCTTAATGAGTCAGATTCTCGCTATTTTGAAAAGATAGGCAAGACACTTGAAGCAATCGAAAAACAGCAAGAAAAAATGACCGGCGAAATTAAAAAGGTTGGAGAAAACATTAAGAACAAAAAATAAGGGGGGGTGGTCAGTAATGGCAATCGAAACCAAGGAAATTACATTCGAGCGAGAAATCGAGTACAGCCTGCTTGACCACGGCGGATACATCAAGGGCAATCCTCGTGACTATAATCGGGAGTTTGCCATTGATACGAAGCTGCTGTTCCGTTTTCTCCAAGAGAGCCAGCCGGCGGAATGGGCCAAACTATGCAAGAAGCATGGCGATGACGTAGAAACCGGCTTTCTAAAAAAGCTGTACCGGGATTTGGATACCCATGGTATGCTGTACGTTTTTCGCCACGGCATCGTGGATGCTCCGGCGAAGCTCTCCATGTGTTTCTTTAAACCTGCCAGCGGTATGAATCAGACCAGTCAGGCACTTTATGAGAAAAATATTCTCTCCATTACCCGGCAGGTACATTACAGTCTGAAAAACGAAAACTCTATTGATGTCGTATTATTTATCAACGGCTTGCCAGTGGCAACTTTGGAATTGAAAAATCCGGCGACCGGTCAGACCGTCGAAAATGCAAAGCATCAGTACATGAAAGATCGTGATCCTCGGGAGCTGCTACTTTCTTTCAAATCCCGGTGCCTGGTTCACTTTGCTGTAGATACCGACGAAGTATGGATGACCACCAAGCTGGACGGTATCAATACATACTTTCTGCCATTCAACAAAGGCAATAATGGTGGCAAGGGAAATCCTGTCGGCAGTGGAACATACCGCACTTCCTATTTGTGGGACGAAGTGTTGCAGAAAGACAGCTTGCTGGATATCATTCAGCGATTTATCCATCTTCAGGAGGACAAAAAGAATCCCAAAAAGTCCGCAATGATTTTCCCACGCTATCATCAGTTGGATGTTGTTCGCAAATTGGTTGCCGATGTATACGAGCATGGCACCGGACGTAACTACTTGATTCAGCACAGCGCAGGTAGCGGTAAATCCAATTCCATCTCCTGGCTGGCACACCACCTGTCCAATCTGCACGACAAAAATGATAAAGTTATATTCAACAGCATTATCGTGATTACTGACCGTCTGGTGCTGGACAAGCAGCTGCAGGACACAATCTATCAGTTTGAACACGTGGAAGGTGTTGTTGTTAAGATTGACAACAATGCTGCCCAACTGGCGGACGCTCTAAACACAGGCAAGAAGATTATCATCACAACGTTGCAGAAGTTCCCCTTTATTCTTGAAAAAGTGGACGATCTGAGTGGGAAACGGTTTGCCATCATCGTTGATGAGGCTCATTCTTCACAGACCGGAGAAGCCAGCAAAAAGATGAAAGCAATTCTGGGCGATACAGAAGGACTGACCGAGGAAGAACAGCTACAGAAGGTTGCCGACGAAGAAGCCAAAGAGGAACATAAGCAGTCTGATAGCGAGGATGAAATCGCCAAAGAAATGGCTACTCACGGGCGGTTGGCAAATTTATCCTTCTTTGCATTTACCGCAACACCCAAGGCAAAGACTCTCGAAATGTTTGGTACGCCTGATGCAAACGGAATTCCTCGTGCGTTCCACATCTACTCTATGAAGCAGGCAATTCAGGAAGGTTTTATCCTGGATGTCTTGAAAAACTATGTGACCTATGATACCTACTTCAAGATCGGCAAGAAGATTGCGGATGATCCTCGCTATGAAAAGAGTAAGGCGAACAAGGCTCTGGGTAAATTCCTGAGCTTGCATCCGCATAATTTGGCGCAGAAAACGCAGATCATTGTAGAGCATTTCCGCACCGTCACCAAGAATAAGATTGGCGGCAAGGCTAAGGCCATGGTTGTCACTGGTTCCCGTTTGCACGCTGTTCGCTACTATCAGGAGTTCCAGCGGTATATCAAGAAGATGGGTTATGAGAATGAGCTCGGAATCCTGATTGCTTTCTCCGGCACTGTGCGTGACGGCGGTGAGGAATACACCGAAGTCAGCCTGAATGGAATTAAGGAAAGCGAGCTGCCAGAGAAGTTCCGCGGCGGTGAATATCAGGTGCTGTTGGTAGCAGAAAAATACCAGACCGGATTTGATGAGCCGCTGCTGCATACCATGTTTGTAGATAAGAAGCTCAGCGGCGTAAAGGCTGTACAGACCCTTTCTCGCCTGAATCGAACCTGCTTTGGTAAAGAAGATACTTTCGTGCTGGATTTCGTAAATTCAGCAGAAGATATCCGAGCGGCATTTGCCCCGTATTACGAGGAAACTACTATCGAAGAAACTACTGACGCAAACATTGTATATGAACTAAAATTTAAGCTGGATGAATTCCGCGTCTACTGGGCAAGTGAGATTGAATCTTTTGCAAAGGTATTTTTCAAGCCTAGCAAAAAACAGGGCAATATGGACTTTGGAGTCCTCAATAGCTTCCTCGACCCCGCTGCGGATCGGTACAAAGCATTGGAAGAAAATGAGCAGGAAGAATTCAAATCTACCCTGACTAAGTTTGTCCGTGCCTATACGTTCCTGACAAATATTATCCATCTGGATGATGCAGACCTCCATAAATTCCACGCCTATGCCAAGTTTTTGCAAAAAAAGCTGCCGAAACGTGAGGGTGGTGGACAGGTGTTCTTGGATGATGAAGTCGCATTGCAGTATTACCGAGTTCGGAAAATTTTCGAAGGTTCTATAGCTTTGGAACAGAGCGAGCCTTTGCCGAACAAAATTCATCCTGGAAAGCCAAAGGCGGAAGAAGAAACGGCACCGCTGTCTGAGCTGATCGACAAAATCAATGAGAAATTCGGCACCGAGTTTACCAACATTGATAAGGTGCTGGAACAAATTGTTTCTGATATGGATGCTAACGAAGAGTTGCGTATCCAAGCTCGTAACAATTCTCAGGAGCATTTCCGTTTCCCGTTCAACGATGCTTTTATGGATGTTGTAATTGGACGTATGGCGCAAAACCAACAATTTTGTGAAAGAGTTCTGGACGACGCAAAATTTGGCGATACAGTTCGAGATCTTTTAATCGGCATTGTGTATGACCGATTGAGAAAATCAGCGGACATCCAGTAAGGACGTATACAATTCCCAAGGATACTCGCAAGTGAGGTATAAGCATAACCGCCTACCATGCCTATGGTTTGTACCAGTTCCCCCGGAATTCATTACCGGCTGAGCATTATATGTTCTTTCCATTGCATACTTTGCTTCTAGTATGCCTTAATTATTCATCTTTCAAAACTGCATCTGATTACTTACTTTCCATGCACGCCCCTCGCTCCGCTCGGATAATTATTGGGGGCATAGCTAAAGCTTTTTAGAACTACTGACACAGCCGATTGCTTTCTTTAAGCAGAAAAGCACCTGCTTCCTTTGATAGAAAGCAGGTATCTTCGTTCTTTTCATAAAAGCATTTGTGTTAGATGCCGACGTGAAGTGTTTTTTCACTCGGCCAACTCTGCCACATACAATTTCTCAAATTCTCCAGGGCAGCGGACATCGCAGCGAGTTTGCAGCGCCTCAAAGGTGCAGGCAGTCAGAGCGAACAGCTTCTGAAGTTCCTCATCCAATGGCTGTTTTCTCAAAGTTTTAAAGCCAACCAATGCAGGAATGTTCCACGCCTTTCGTTGCATCAGATAGCCAAATGGGATATTTGCCAGCTTGTCGATTGCGACATACGGGCGGTCAAAGGTTTTCCCGCAGCGAAGGTACTCGGCATTCAGAAAACCAGTTGCAAAATCCTCGTTGGCAAACAGAAACGGCGTATCCTTGCAAGGAAGGCTGTCCAGTTCTTCCAATGCTTCTTCCATCGAAACGCCGCCCGCCAGCATATCGTCTGTGATGCCGGTAATTTCAGAAATTTGCGCTGGCAGCGGCTCATCTTGACGAATATAAATCGTCGGTCGTTCCCAGTTGATTTCGTAATTTGCCATGCGGGCAATGCGAATGGCGATGATGCGGTCTTTCCATCTGTCCAGTCCTGTCGTTTCAATGTCGATCAAGTACCACGCATCGTTAAACATATTGCTGCGCATGGCTTCCCGGCTCTGCCAGCAGGGAAGTGTCGATTCCCGGAGCAGCTTTACCGCAAGATTTCGATTCCGGTCGAAACGCTCGTGCAGATCAACCGAAAGAATCGGATACTCCGGAATGAAAACCTCGCGGCGTGGTTCCCTGGCCATGGTATCCGAAAACAAAATAATCGGCACAGGCGCATCGTTCCGCCGCTGATAGTCCTGCCCGCGCAGAAAATCATCCAGCAAATCTACGGAGAGCCGCTTCGGATTCAGGATGATGCAGCGCGCCTGATCGATTACACGCACGACGGCGGCATGATCCAGTGCTTCCAATGAAACAGGGATGATCCGGAATGTAATTGGTAGAAGAACGCCCAGTGTTTGCAGCTCCGTCCGTGTCAAGCCGACGCAAAAAATATCATTCGTCATAGCAGTAGTTCCTCCCTGTCTTTCAGTAGAATCACCTTACGATTCTGGCAGAGTGTCTGCATTTTTTGCGGCGCGTCGGTGTGCATGGGGATGACGATTTCCGGGTCTGCCTTTTCAATCACATGGCGCAGATCATCCGGCGAGGCGTGACCGCTGGTGTGAAGTTCTGCCCATGTTCCGGTCAGCGACAGAAACTCTGGGATATTGCTGTCCGGCTTTGTTCGGTAGCCATCCCACATGGAATAGAGCAGGATGCTTTGCTGCGGGTCAAATTGTCGGATAATGCGTTCAAACTTCCGATTGACACGGACAAACATCAACCCGCCGCGCTCTTGAAAGCCTTGAAGAATACTGGAACCGGGAGTATTCAGCTTTGGCATCTCATAAAATGTCGATAGACTGCTCCAACGGTCGGAAACCACCTTGACCAGCGTTTTTTGATACTCGTCACAAATGCAGTATTTTCCACACGGCACTGCCCGCGCCAGCGCAAAAATGCGGTCAAGGTTCGTCGTTGCGCACAGCACAAAGACATATTTGTACTGCCGCAAATACGCTTTCACACGTTTTTGCAGATCCCACTCTGTCACGACCTCGTGTTCAGAGCGAGAAACGGTCGTTCCCTCCGTGACAACCACATCGACCTTTCCAATGCGTCTGTCCAGAATCTTATCCACGACATTGCCGCGCACGCCGTGCAGCCGGAAATCGCCGGTATACAACAGCCGCTTGCCGTCCGCTTCAATCAGAAATAGATAGCTGTCACACGCGGAATGGTCGATACAGAATGGCGTGATCTGAATGTCACCGATCAAAAACGGCTTGCCGGGAGAAAAGGCTTGAATGGTTTCGATGCGCCTGCAAACTACTTCGTTCTTTTGCCCGCCACGCTCTGCGAACAGGCGCATGATATCCTTTGCCAACGCCCCGGCATAAATGGGAATCTCCGGGCGGATGCGCAGCATTTGCCCGGTATGGTCGCCGTGATAGTGGGTAAACAGTACAGCATCGCAATGTCCGTTCCCATCCGTCACACCCGGAATATTCAGCGGTGCGGAGACGAAATTTGGATCAAGAGATAGTTCGTCACCCATGTCAATGAGGATGCGCGTGCTTGCCGTGGAGATTTCGGCAGCAATGCCGCCGATCTGGTGCGTGCCTCGATGAATACAGAGTTTCATTCCCCTTCATCCTCCTACACATCTCCGTATAGGATGGAGATACCGTGAAACAGCTTCCAGCCCCGGAGCGCCCGGTCATACTCGATCCATTCCCCCGTTGCTTGCAGAGCAGCGATATAACGCTGTACGCTGCGCAGCGGCAGCTCGGTCAGCTCCGATAGCTTCTGCGTGGAAATGCCGGGATGCTTGCGGATGAGCGCAAGGATTTTCAACCCGTTGACCAGCTTTTCGCTGTACTCGTGCGCTTTTTTGCTCTTGCTGTGTGCAGTGAGCAGCAGATACTTGAGCTTGTCCTTGATGGCGTCAAAGGAATCGTAGCATTTGAAGAACTTCCGCAGCTCCTTCGGCGGCTTCGGCTCGCCAAGCCAGATCACCGTTTCATTGGTGCAGCCATCAATTTGCGAATACAGGTCAAAAACCATATCCGCAGAATCTTGGTCTAATGCGATGGCATTCACGATCATCGCATCACAGCCGATGGCGATCACGTCCGTCGGGGTGTCGGCTATATAAAGCTCATACGCTCTGGTTGGGAGGTTTTCTTCCACGAGCGCGTTTTCTTCGGTTGCCAGACCAAAGGTGTTCACACGATAATCCTTGCTCATTTACCGCTGCCCCCTTTCATCAGTTCACTTCTTGCCACATCAAATTCTGTTCCGCAGGTGATGCACTGCATCCGGACATATTGCCTTGCCAGTTTATTCTGTTTCAGGCGAATTACCAGCGCAATGCTCCAGAAAATCATTCCGGCTATCGCAATGAACACCGAGATCATATAGCCGCCAAATGCAACGATCAGCCACAGTACAAACCAGATACCAAACTCCACCTTTGATGCGAATCAATAGTAGAAACCGAAAAAAAGATGACAAA
>ULWH01027015.1_pt1 | contig 11809 bp, 9 predicted proteins | sample 1960201 | NCBI WGS metagenome assembly ULWH01 (sample SAMEA4835808, study PRJEB28245) | human gut metagenome | biome: gut microbiome; material: fecal sample | place: Denmark | collected 2008
GCCCTCACCCCGCTTGGGGCTACGCCCCAAACCCCATTTTTTAAAGTTATGTAGTTTTTTCGACAGTCTAACGGCTGTGATGGACTTCACGTTTCATCACAGCCGTATTTTTATGTCCTCAGATTAAGCAGTACCGACGACATGAACATCTCGTCCTTTACCTCTGCGCAATATGTACCGCCGTACTTTTCCGCAATGCTCTTTACCGATTCCACGCCTACGCCGAAGCCCTTGTGCTTCGATGAAAACAGCACTCCGCCAAGGTCTTTTTTAAGCGTACCCGTAAAAGTATTGTCTATACCGAGGCAAAGAGTATATTCGTCCGTCATTGCCCTTATTACTATTCTTCTGTTATCGCCGCTTTCCTCCCTGCAGGCATCTGTTGCATTTTCGATAAGGTTGCCAAACAGCACCGACAGATCCGTTTCGTCAACAGAGATATTTTCGGGGATGACCGCCTTTACATCATAATCAATATCCTCGTTTTTCGCTACCTGAGCAAAATACAGCATTACGGCATTCACCGTCTTGTTCTCGCAGAAGCTGATAAGCGTATCGTCGGGCAGGCTCTGCTGATAGCTGTTAAGATATTTTTCAAGCTCCTCGTATTGCTTATTTCTGACGTATTCCTGCATAAGCGAGATATGGTGACGCACATCATGCTTTGCACGTCTTGCGTCCGCTATCTTCTCCTGCAGCTTTTCGTACTGCAGGTTCTGCATCGCAAGGCGGTGGTTGTTGTCGCTGAGCCTTATGTTCTTCTCCTGCTCGTTTATCAGCATCGCTATAACATAATACACTATTCCGGCTCCCACGTTTATAAACAGCAGGAACACAGTGTTGCCTGTGTCAAGCGCAGTTTCAAGGCTGGATTTGCCGTTGTTGTTATAGAGCATATAGTACCATATCAGATAGAAGGTCGCAGGTATCAGCCACAGATACCGCCACTCGATACCTGTAGGCTCTTTTTCAACTGCGGGAGTATACACCTTTTTTGTGTAGATGAAAAGCGGTATCCACACCACCGCCAGCACAACCAGCATTATAAGCGAGAACGACCAGCGGTACGACTGTACTGCAAGCTCAGGAAAAATCTTTCCTTCTATGCACTTTGATGCCGCCACTACAAAATTCGCTGTGTTTGAGATCATAAGCAAGGTGAACAGTGCCTTGCCGAAATTTACTTTAACCGCAATAAAATAGAAAACCACATACACCGCAGTGCTTACCACACTCGCAAGCGCCGCCTTCCCTCCCGAAAAGAAGGCCGCCCACAGCCCAAGCCCCATCTGGATAAACGATATAACAACAATAATGCAGACCGTGATTTTCACAGAAAAGCGAAGCCTTGAACGGAAAGGATAAAGTGCAAGTGCCATAAACGGCAGGAAATTCAGCAGTGAATAAACGCATATTTCCGCTATTCTGTATAATGGCGGCATCATAACTCACCGCCCTTTCCGTGCTTTATCCGTGGATAAAATAATATGACTGTAATCTCCGGTGCTTTGTAAGTAGTATTTATCATAGCCGACCTCCCACAATATAACCAATATCTATAATAGCACACAACAGACTATTTTACAATAAAAAATCAGAGTGATTACATCTGTATATTACGGTTTGTGCCGAAAAAAGCCCCGACGCAACCTGCACCGGGGTAAAGTTATCTCTGAGCATTTACCGTATCAGTCACTCTGCGCTTTACTTCATCGCTTATTCTTCTGCTGTCCCTTATCTTCTGCGCCGCCGCCAGCTTGACAGCAATGCTTATCGGGCTGTGTTCAAGATATTCTGCGATAAGCTGAGGATACCTTACGCAGTACACCGATATACCCCACGCCACCGCCATATCCCGATAGTATTCTCCGCTCGGAAGCCTGTCGTATATTGCGAGAGCTTTTCTTACGGTCGGCTCATCGGAAAATTTCGAGAACATAAGAACTGTTCCGACACGGGAAACGTATTCTTCTTTCCTGTACATCAGCCTTTCGCCAAGACGGAGCAGATCGTCCTCTTCACTCTTTTTCACCTTGATGCAGGAGCAGAAGCAATCGCACTCGGCCCAGTTGTCTATCATCTCGGCATAGCGTATAATATACGGCTCTTTTTCGCACAGCGGAGCGTCGGCAAAACCGACAGCCGCACCCTTTATGATTATTTCCTCAAAGCTGTCATACGGCAGTTCGAAAATCTCCTTATAATCCGCCTTATGCCCCTTTGCGATAGCCTTAAGGTCGGGCATACGCACACCAATCACTCTGTATTTGCTCGTATGCACTATCTTCTCGTTGAAAACACGGAACTTTTCTTCCGAAAGGCTTTCAAGAAGGGAAATCAGCTCGCCTCGCTCTGTCATTTATACCTCTCCTCTGTTTCAAGTAAAAACTTCTTTATATCTATCCCCTGCGTACCCATATAACAGCCTATGCCGCCGCTTGCAGGGACTATCCTGTGACACGGTATCAGTATCGGGAGCGGATTTCTTTTCAGCGCCGAACCGCACGCACGGACAGCCTTGCTCCCTGCCATTTCAGCCGCCTGCATATATGTTACACGCTCGCCGTAAGGGATTTTCTGCACGGCGGTGAGTATGCTCCTGAAAAACGGCGTGCCGATGCCGCTTATGTCATACGGCAAGGAGAATTCCTTCAGCCCTCCGTCAAAATACGCAAGGAACTGTTCCTTAGCCTTTTCGCATATAGGGTCGGGGCGGTCGGGTATATTCATATCGAAAACGATATTCGTTATATTCCTGCCGTCCGTTATCACCGTTACAGTGCGGTCTATAGGCATATCAAAGGTTATGTTGCTCATTTGCCCCTGTTTGCCTTTCCGCTGACCTCTTTTGCTTCAAGGCGGTATACCCTCGTCCTTGATGCGCATGAGCTGTCGGGCTTATAGGTTTTCTCTCCGTACTGCTTAAGTATCAAGCCAAGTGCGGACAGCTTTTCGGACATATCTGTTATTTCTGTCATTACGCCACAGCCTGCAACGCTTTCATAAAGACTTGTTATACTGCCTTCGACATAATCACGGCAGTTGTCAAGTTCAAAAGCGACTTTGTTGTTCTCGTCTAAAAGTCGGTTCTTTTTGCCTTCGGTGGCAGTGTGTATATAAAAGTACATTCTGCCGTCCTTTTCTTCATATCCGAAGTTGAACGGCAGTACATAAGGATACTCCTCTCCCGTAAAAGCAATGCGTATTACTTTTGAACGGCCGATAATATCCATTATCTCATTCTTGTCGGTTATTTCACGGTCTTTTCTTCTCATTTGTAAACCTCCGCTTTTATTAAAACAATTATACGACAAGAAAAGAAACGTGTCAACCGCTATATAAGCACAGGCTGAAGCTGTTTATTCTCCAGTGCCGCACCTGCCGCCTGCGGTATCAGCGAAAAATCCGCCACCAGTGAGCAAGGCTTCTTCAGCGGATCGTCCTGTCCGAGCGGAACGAAGTAATAGTTCCTGCAGTTCATAAGAAATCCGATATTCTTAAGCGACCCTGCAAGCGCATCATTTGTCGCACAGGCTATAAGCACAGGCCTTGCTCCTCTGAGGTGGCTTTTTACCGCCATAGTGACAGGAGTATCGGTTATACTTCTTGCGAGCTTTGCCATCGTGTTTCCTGTACACGGAGCGACAATCATTATATCCGTCAGCCTTTTAGGGCCTATCGGCTCTGCATCCGCAACGGACATTATGACACGCTTTCCGCAGATATTCTCCGCCCTTTTTATATGCTCCTGCGCAGTGCCGAAACGTGTATCGACAGTTCCTGCACTAAACGACATTACCGGAAGAATATCACAGCCTGCGTCACGCAATGCCTCCATCGCCGAAAATGCCTTAGAGAATGTGCAGAACGAACCCGTCATACAGAATCCGACTTTTACTCCGCAAAGTAAACTGTCAAGCTCACGGCTCACGGTTACCGCCCCTTTCTTTATCGCAGTTGTTCTTCTTGTCAATATAAGTTTCGAGTATTTCCTCCACGCAGTCGGCTATTATCTCTCCTGCACTCACAGGCGCTGTCCGTGACGGCAGACCGCCTGCCCTTATTATCCTTGCCTTGCCGTCATAGTTTTTCATCGCCGTCTTATCAATGCCCCACTCTGACGCAAGCTCGATGTAAACAGCCCCGCTGTCAAATGCCGAAAGCTCGCTTTCACCTATCACGGCGCACGGCACTGTATTATATATCAGCGTTACCTCAGGCAACGTGTTGCACAGTGCGTCAAAGCCGACAGCGTGACAGCCCGACATTCTGGCTTTTGCACGTTTTTCACGGCTTCTTGCCGCAACTGTAACCTCACAGCCCATCGCCGTAAGATACAGCGCAAGCTGTGAGGCGATTCTGCCAAAGCCCAGTATAAGCACCTTCTGACCGAGCATCTGTATAGGCGTTGCGTTTATCCCGACAGCGAGCGCACCCTCAGCCGACGGCACCGCATTTCTCAGCATCACCGCCTCATCGGCATAATGATCCTCGCAGAAAAACTCGTTTTTTGCACAGAAATTTTTCACCGCAGGAGTTATCATACCGCCGATAACTATGCCGTGCGGCTTTAGTAATGCCGTCAGCAGTGAAAGCGGCATCGGCTCGTCGCATAGCGGAGCGTTTATGTTTATGCCGTCACGGCTTGCAGGGATACCCAGCACGGCGGCATCGCACTTCCCGTCGGGAAGCATATCACGATCGCTTTGCCCGTAGGTATACACCTCGTACTTTCTGCTCAGCCTGTCGGCTGTGTAACGTAAGCGGACATCTCCGCCGAGTATAATAAGTTTCATATTCGTTTACCACGCTTTCTCAGGAATTTATATCTGCGCCGTATGACGTATGTATGCTTTATGAATATCGTGTATAACCTTTAGAAAACACCGATAAATCACCTTAAAACGCATATTACGCTGTTATCCGTTACATTTTTGCTATCATATTGTATGATTTTGCACTGTTTTTTGTGAAGAAAAGCGAAAAGACAATAAAAGCCCTTGTTTTTTCCAAATGTATATGGTATTATATGCAATAGAGGGGAACAATCCCCGTACACTTGTTGCCGACAGGCAGCAAATACAGAAAGGATCTAAGTGAAATGGCTACTAAGAAGACAAACACGACAGGAACTAAGACTCCCGTAGCTGAAGCTGTAAAGACTGAAGCTGTAAAGGCTGCCGCTGAGGTAAAGGCAGATGCCGTAAAGGCTGTAAAGGCAGTTGAGAAGGTTGCTGAAAAGACAGTTGAAAAGGCTGCTGAAAAGGTCGCTGAAAAGGCACCTGCAAAGAAGCCTGCCGCTAAGAAGGCCGCTCCCGCTGCTAAGAAGCCTGCCGCTAAGAAGGCTGCTCCCGCTAAGCCCGCTAAGAAGGAAGCTAAGAAGGCTGCTCCCGCAGAACCCGACAAGTTTGCTCTTGCAGATATGGTAAGAGAAAAGTTCGCAAAGAAGGACGTTTCAAAGGTAAACGAAAAGATCGCTATAGAGATCAAGGCTTACGGCGAGAAGGAATTCTACATTTATATTCTTATTGATGACGGTAAGGTAACAGTAGAGCCCTGGGGCTACATCGACAACGATGTACATATAGATATGCCTATCGCTGACGTTGTTGCTGTTGTAAACGACAAGTACGATTTCGTTGCAAAGGCTATAAGCGGTGACTTCTACGCTATCGGTTGCTTTACAAAGCTGCTCAAGGCTTATGAAGCACTTATCAAGTAATTTTACAAAACAGAATATAAGCGTTGACGCTTAAAATAATAATTGCAGGCGTAATTCCCATTGCGTCTGCAAATTATATTATATGTGGATATGAAGAAAAAAACGGTAGGGAATACATCAGAACAAGGACAGGTACCAATAATGGAAAAAGTTAAAAAGGCAGTAATACTCGCCGCAGGCTTCGGAACACGAGTTCTCCCCGCAAGTAAGGCTATTCCGAAGGAAATGCTGAATATTGTCGACAAGCCCGCTATACAGTATATCGTTGAGGAAGTCATAAACTCAGGCATAACCGAGATACTGATAGTTCTGTCGAGAGGCAAGCAGGAGGTCGAGGATCACTTCGACCGCAAGCCCGATCTTGAGGCTCAGCTCCTTGCAGGCGGAAAGACAGAATTCTACAAGGTAGTATGCGACATTGCCGAAATGGGCAAGAACATCACATACGTCCGCCAGCAGATGCAGAACGGCACAGGCGGCGCTGTTATGTACGCAAAGCAGTTTGTCGGAAACGATCCCTTCGTAGTTATCTACGGCGACGATGTTATAATCGGTGACGATCCCTGCACGGCACAGTGCTGCAGAGCGTACGAGAAGTACGGCAAGGCTGTCGTAAGTATGAAGGAAGTTCCGTTTGAGCTTGTGCTGAAATACTGCACGCTTGACGTAAAGCCGCTTGAAGACAACCTCTACAGCATTTCGGATATGATTGAAAAGCCCAAGCCCGAGGAAGTAATCTCAAACTTCGCCATACTCGGCAGATGCGTTCTTCCTGCTAAGATATTCGATATTCTCGCAACACTCCCGACAGGCGCAGGCGGCGAATATCAGCTTACCGACGCTATGAAACAGCTTGCAAAGAGCGAGGGTATGGTGGGCGTTGACTTCACCGGCACACGTTATGATATGGGCAACAAGCTCGGCATAATGAAGGCCTGTGTTGAGGTTGCACTGAATCACCCCGAGATAGGCGAGGATTTCAGAGCATATCTTAAGACACTGGATATATAAATATAACAACAAAAGCGGAGCGTGAAACCCACGCTCCGCTTTATCTATCTAAAACCAGATTATTAAAGCTGTACAGCGAAATATATCGCCAACACCACCGAAAACGCTTCCCGTACCGACAAGGAGTTAATATTTTCGTGACCTTATCAATGCAACTGCACTGACATTGACCCTTCAAAAAACGCCACTAACCTAAGATATATGTACTAACCTGCGGACGTGTAGCGTTAAGCGTCCCTGCATTGACAGGATATTCAATGTTCAGGTGGTTATTCGAGTTTAGCCAACACCCCGACGGGGTGGGGGTGTGAGTAAGGAAAGAGGGAGCCACGAGGGAGAGAACCTAAGAGATAGGGAGAGGGGCTGTCAAGTCCCTAGTCCTAGTCTCTTTGGTTCTTTCCCTCGTTTATATTGACAGGTGTACCTACTCGAATAGCGAACCCGAGAAGTGCTGCCCGACAAAAAGAACTATCGGTAGCTTGCTATCATAGTCAGAACTGAACAATATAGCAGAAGCACAGCACATCAAATAAAAGACATTTCTGCAAAAAGCGGAGCGTGAAACCCACGCTCCGCTTTTTTATCATTACGTTGTTTTCTTTTTAAACCCGTATCCGCTCATATAATCTATCATCCCGTACTCGTCAATAAGATTGGCAACAGCAGGTATAAACTCATTTTCCCACTTGTATTTATCGGGATAGAGCGACCTTGCCACCGCCATATAGGATTTAAGCGTATTGTCAGGCTCAAAGCCAAGCCCATCCGAGCTTTTCGGCGCATTCGGGAACGGATTCTCATATAATCTCGTATAATGAGCGCACACGTTTCTGAGATCCGACAGGCACAGCATCCTGTCCTCTACCGTTCTGTAGTTAAGATCAAAATGCTGTGAAACCATATCCTTCTTATCCGCCGATTTCATATCTATCAGAAAATATGTCAGCGTTCCGAAGCTGAACAGCTCTACAGCCGCCCACACCGGCATTATACCGCCGTACTTTTTCTTGTGGTGCTTTACGAATTCCTCGTTCTCGTTCGCCTCGATAAGCCGCTCTATCTTCGACAAAAACGCCTGATGGTTATGATGCGGATCAAATCCGGAAGCATTGAGATAGCCCAGTGCCCCGTACTTCATAGCGTGATAATTTGAGATTATCGCCCTCATTGAGATCTCGATTTCCTCAAGATAGGTCATCAGCATACGGCGCAGTACCCTGTCAAAATCATAGACCTTCATTATCTGCTCAAAGGTCGTACCGTCCCTGTACTTGCCCTTACGCTCCAGAAACGGCGCAAAGTAATAGGCAAGCCGGTAATAGTTGATATTTGTAAGGCACTTTCTTGCATACTCCTCATCATCTATTATACAGCCTCTCTGCCTCAGTATCTCGATCTGCTGTTTTATGGTAGCAGGCGTTTTGTTGAACTGCATTATTTGTTTTCCTCCGGTTTTTCAAGATCAATGAAACGTCCGAGCGTAAACGAGTATATTATCATCTGCTTTACCGGCACGGAAAATTCCTTCTCCAGTGCCTCTTTATATATATCAAGCTGTAACTTATAATCGTCCTTGTATTTCTGCTCATCGTCCGTTTTGTCAGTCTTGTAATCGACCAGCACTATACCGTCATCTTCAATAAAGAACATATCGGCTATACCCTGTACATAAGGCTCTGCGCCCTCAAGCATTTCACGGCTGTCCGCCCCGAATATTGCAGGATCGTAGCACTGCGTGTCAAGCCTGTGGAAAATAGGATACTCCCTGTACAGCTTTCCGTTCTTACTTGCCTGCACGATACGCTTCGCAACGTCATTTCCGTAGAATCCCGCTATATCTCCTGCGTCTATGCTGTTTTGCTCCGCCTTGTCAAGAAAACCTGCGGTACTGTTTTTGATATAGTCACTGATTTCGTATTCGCTTAGTATTTTCTCAAAAGGTATATGCTCCATCAGCTTATGATATGCGTCGCCACGGCGCTTTCCGCTGAGTTTGCCAGTATTGTTTTCGGTTAGGAATGAAGGCTTTCCTATAAACAGGCCGTAGTTTTCCTCGCCGTTTTTTTCTCTGAGATTAGCCGCAAGCTCGGTAGCTGTAAATTTTGCGGAAATTTTCGTCAGCGGCTCATAGGTGTATGCCGCATTGAGTTTTTCCTCAAGTTCGCTTCTGAACTGTTCGTCAACGGCAATGTCGGTGCTGTCGTTATTTTTATCATCTGTATATTCATCGGCATTTTCCGCCCCCGTATTAAGTGCAGGAATTGTGAGGCTGTGTTCATCGCCTTCGTATGCAAGCGGATAAAAGATATATCTTACATCGCCGTAGTCGATTATACCGCTTTGCATATCGTTTACCTTATCGCACTCGGCTGACAGTGCCTCGATAAGCCACGAAAGATAACTGCTTCCGTTACACTTTCCGACCTTTTTTCCTGCCCTGTTTACGTCAAGCACAGACATATATTCATCACACGCCTTTGAAATATTGGCGGTGAATATCAGCTTGTTTTCGGCTCTGGTCGCCGCAACGTACAGCAGTCGCATTTCCTCGCTCTCAAGCTGTTTTTTTACCTCCTGTGCCGCCGCATGATATGCAGGCGACTGGATTTTGCTCATAGTGGAAATATCAACACTTTTTGACGCTACCGCATATTCCTCGCTTATCACAACATCGCCCATATAATCGTCAGTGTTGAATGACGATGCACAGTTTGCGACAAATACAACGGGGAACTGAAGTCCCTTTGACATATGCGTTGACATTATCTTTACTCCGTGTCCGCCTGCCGTCTGTGCCGCAGTAAGACTGCTCATATTTTCGAGATTGAATATAAGGTCACCGAGCGTTCCGCCGTCCTTATAGTCCGAATACTCACGGGCGTATGAAACGAGCAGTTCAAGGTTTGCCTGACGTGTTGCCGGATCGTCACCGACACTGAGCAGTTCATCGGCTGAAATACGGTCATATATATTGCGGATAAGTTCCTGAGGTGAAGAAGCGGTTGCGGCATTTCTGAAGCTGTCAAGGTCGTTTACAAATCCGGCACATTTAGCATCGGGCTTTATATCCTTTGTAAGTTCATGGAGTTTTTCGTATTCCGATGTATCGTAGCCTCTCACCGCCTGCATAACACAGCTGTAAAGAGGTTTTCTCTTCATTCCGACAATTTCCTTTGTACCAAGACAATATTTTTCAAGTTCATCGGCACACTCCGCCCTGATTTTGCTTATGTCAAAACCGAATGTTCCTGTCCTGAGCCGTGCCATATCATCGGCTGTAAAGCAATAAAGCGGTGACATAAGCACCTTTGCAAGCTCGGTGTCGTTATACGGATCGTTTATGACCTTAAGAAGCGACAGCATAAGTCTTATTTCAGGTCGGTCAAGCAGAACCGCCCTCTGATTATACGTTACGTTCAGTCCGTTGGCGGTGAGAACATTGACATAGTCGGCAATGCGGTTTTTAGGTGAACGCATGATGATTGCAAAATCGTCCTCGGTACAGGGTCGCTTGTCACTGCCGACCTTATAGCCCTGTGCTATCATCCGGTTTATTCGTGCCGCAATATATGCCGCCTCGGTAACGACTGCGTTCTTTCTGTCTTTCTCCGAAACAATGCAGACCTCCGTCTTGTCCTCATCGGAAATCGGGCTGTCGCTGTCCTTTTCAAGTCCGCAGATAAGTCTGCCGTTTTCCGCATAATCAACACCGCCGTTCTCCTCTGTCATCATTCTGTCAAACAGCGTGTTTATTCCGTCAATAACGCACCTGTTACTGCGGAAATTTTCGTTCAGCGGCAGCTTGTCGAAATCGTCCGATTTGCAGATAGCTGAGAATACAGAAGGCTGTGCCCCTCTGAAGCCGTATATCGACTGCTTTATATCTCCGACAAAATACAGTCCCTGCTTGTTTTCGGTCAGCATTTTGAATATTTCGTACTGCAACCTGTTGCTGTCCTGGAACTCGTCAACGATGATAAGGCTGAAGTCCGCTCTTTCACGGACCTTTTCGCCGTTTTCGCAGAGCATACGATATACTCCTCTTTCCGCATCGGAAAAGTCGGCGCAGTTACGCCTCTGCTTTTCGGCGCTGTATGCCTTGTCAAAGCACAGCACAAGATTTTTAAGCGCAGTTACGGCAGGCAGGCTTTTTGCCATGTCGCTTCCAAATGAGGTTATCTTGTCGCAGGTCTTTATGAAATATTTCTCAAATATACTCTTTACGGCTTCCCTGTGGGCTTTTACCTGCTTTTCCGCACTTCTGTCCTGTGGCGCACGTTCCTTCGGGAACGAGGCGATATAGCCCTTTACGGTATTGTCTATGCAGAAACCGTTATTGACAAGAGCCGTCACCGCCTTGCCGTAGCTGTCCTTTATACCCTGTGCATAATCGCCGTGCTTCGTTATCGCGCTGTTGTTATCCTTTGTTCCGCCGTCATATTCCGCTATTGCGCTGTCAAGGCTGTCCGCTTCGCTCTTAAAACGCTCCGCATACATTCCTGCAATGCCGATCAGCTTTTTCTTTATGTCCTGCATTATCTGAGGGTCGTCCGAGCGGTCGAGCCACTTTTCCGGCTCGGTATGGTTGATTGCCTTTTCGTGAACAGTAAGTATAATATCACGCAGACGGCGGTCGTCCTTTGCTACATAGTTTTCGACAATCACGTCCCTGTCGGCTTTGTCGCCGTTTGCGTAAAAGTCCTCAAGCACATCCGACAGTATATCTTCTTTCAGCGCCGTGCTTCTGGTTTCGTCTATCAGCGAAAAGCCTGCCGAAATGTCTGTAACAAGGTCTATATTTTCCCTGAGCAGCGAAAAGCAGAACGAGCTTATGGTAGAGATACGGGCTTTTCTGAGTTTCATTCTCTGGTTACGCAGAAATCTCACATCGGCGGAGCTTACAGCCTCGCTTATTCTCTGCCTCATAAGTGCGTCAAGTCTTGCCTTGAGTTCGTTTGCGGCTTTTTCGGTGAATGTTACCACGACAATTTTCGAGGGATCTATATTTTCGTTTTTGTCGCATATCAGCCTTACGACACGCTGAGTCAGAACGGCGGTCTTGCCGCTTCCTGCGCC
>ULWH01045297.1_pt1 | contig 11756 bp, 8 predicted proteins | sample 1960201 | NCBI WGS metagenome assembly ULWH01 (sample SAMEA4835808, study PRJEB28245) | human gut metagenome | biome: gut microbiome; material: fecal sample | place: Denmark | collected 2008
ATTTAGTGAGATCAAATATAACAATTAAAACTTAATTTTCGCTCCAAATCCAGGGTCTGACTTTCCTCCAGGCATATAATGTCTACCTTTCATATTTAAATGATAGTGACTTTGACTTGGCCCTTTCATCCCTGGAGGAGTCGCTGCATCTATTCTTAGTTTTTCAATAAATTCACCATTTTTCATTATTCCATATGATGTTGAATTAGGAATATTCGCTTTGGGATTCACAATGTAATTACTTGGTATCTGATATTTTACATCATTAGGTAAAACAACCCCCTTGTCTGTTACTGCATATGGCAAAGATTGAGTTTGTTCCGTTTGATCTTTAATAGTAGAGGCCAAATTACTTAACTTATCATTAGCAGCTCCAACCGCAGGTTGTTCTACATTTAACGAAGGAGTTGGTGCTTCCAACAACTTCATCTCTGGAGCAGGACGAGTCGCAGTATTGTTAAATGAAAAAGTTCCTCTCCCAAATTGTACCTCTTTGCCAGTCCAGAAATTATTGCCCTTTAGAGCCGCTATACTTCCATTTGCAATTCCACCTGTTAAAGCTCCACCGGCTATACCTATTGCATAATCTTTTAATGACATGAACGGATCCCCAAAATACAAACTATTACCGGCACTTTGAACAGGCATCATAGCAGCTGTCCCCGCAGCACCTCCGGCTGCCCCAGCCAAAAATCCTCCTATTCCGCCAGCTGCACCACCAGCCGCTGCAAATGCAAGTCCTCCTGTCGCAGCACCTAATCCACCAGCTGCTGCACCGATTCCAAAAGCAACAAACCCATCTTTAAAACTATGCAATTGACCTGATACTGCTTTATAAATCAAGTTTACAGTTCCTCCGATAATTGCACCGATAATTATATGTATAAATTCTCCATTTTCATCCACATAGCGGAGTGGATTATTCATTGCATACGCATACCTGTTAAAGTTTTGTGAAAAATCGGGGGCTTGGACGTATGGATCCGGAGATAGAAACCGTCCAACGACCGGATCATACAAACGGGCATTCATGTTAACAACACCGAACCAAGGTAGATGTTCGTGCCCTGTGTATCCTCTGCCTAAAAACAAATCCGGTTCCTCATCCGTAGCATAGACAACACCTGTAACCGGATTTCGTAACCGTCCCCATGCGTCATAACTTAATTCCTGTTTCAAAGTTCCATCTGAAGAAACAACCTGCATAATACTTCCCAAATAATCCCGAAGAATATAATAAAGATTACCTCCGGAATTATCTTTTATATACACAGCAGCAGCGTTGTAATAATCGCCAAACAGATAGAGCCTTTCTGTTGTAGAAGACGAACCTTGCTCCAACTCATAACAACTCCCCATATAATAACGGGTTAATGTGCGACTACCATTTTTAGTCAGAGACATTTTTACCCGATCATATTCTCCATTATAAATAAATGTTGCTGCATAGTTATTTTCACTGATTGAATTTGGACGCCAAAATGAATTATATGTCACCTCTTGATTTCTTGCTGGAATTCCATTCTCTGCCACAGCTTTGGAAACTGCATAAGGCTTGTCCTCATTTGTATACTCAAAAGTTCCAACATCACTTTTACTCAAAAGATTACCTTTAGCATCATAAGAGACTAACTGATTTGTGTAATTAGTCAAGCGATTCAGATCATCATACTCAAAAAATTCAGTTTTACCCCGGGGAACATCTTTCCTATTTAACAAATTGCTAGTTGTCGGATCAAATGTATAAGCAAAATTCTGATAGGTTTTCGAAAAACCACTTGAACTTCTACCTGAAGGTAAACCGTAAGCCGTAAAGTCATACTTACGAGTTATTCCACCGGTCACAACTTCTGTCGGCTGTCCATATGAATTTTCTTTAGACAATTTATAAACGGTTGTCTGACCATTCAGTTTCATTTCACTTAGGTGACCATAAGCATAAATATAATTCTCCGTAGCTAAAACTCCCGACTGTGACGTGTATTTTATAGAACTAATATTTCCATCTGCATAAGTATATATTTTTTGAAGCCACTTATTATCTACTGCACTTTCTTTCCAAGTTGTCAATCGCCCGGCAACATCATAGGCAAATGTTTTTGCAGTCCCATTATTTGTCGATATACCAGTTAACTCATCCTTTTCATTATAAGTATAAGTTGTAACAAATTCCGGAGTTGTAACCGATTTCAACCGATTATATGAATCATATCCGGACTGAATGATTTTACCATCAGCATGTGTTTCTTCATATACATTACCGGAAGTATCATACTTATAGATTGTTCTCCCTTGGCTAGGGTCATCCATGCTAGTCCGTCTCCGATATTTATCATATCCAAATGATGTTGTGACATTACCGGGAGCTACGATGGATATAGGTAGACCGTCTGCATATAAATTATAGGTAATCGTCCCGGCTGGGTCTGTTACCGAAATGAGATTATTTTGTACATCATAATTTCTTGTAGCAGATATTTTATCTTCAACAGTTGTAACGCTATTGCCGTTATAACTGTAAGTTGTTTTCCTACCGGATGCTTCTACATAAGAAGTTACCCGATCGAAGTTATCATATGTATATGTATTCCATATAGAAGGGCTACTCCCGGGGAAGGGTAAAGATACTTTTTGCAAATTACCATAGGAATCATATAGTCGATCAGTATTAATAACTGTTCCGTCAAATCGGGTTTCGCTATTTCTCACATTGCGGTTTAATGCATCGTAAACAGTCCGCGACACAGGTTTCCCCGTACTCGATTTTTTGATAGAATAAAGACCATTCACTCCTTCTTCCGACCATTGATAATCAGTAGTAAGAGTTGTATTATCAGGCATTGTCACTGATTTTTCTCGCCCAAATACATCATAAATATATGAAGTAGAGCCACCCCGATGATCTTTTATGGACTCTACCCTCCCTGTTGAATTATATACATACTTATTCTTTAAACCTAGAGGATTGGTTACTTCAGATAGACGGCCATAAGTATCATATAAATAAGATGTCGTCAAAGAATTCGTTGATGAATAAAGTTTTGAAGATTCCGTTGTTACATTACCCTTTGCATCATATATAAATGTCTGATATTTTGACTGATTTCCATCCACATAATATATTCTTGTCAAAGGAAGCCCCGAAACATGCGAAGAAATGCTCATGCGTTCCGTATAAGTAGACGCTCCACGAGTTACCGCCACTGTCTGGTCTGTTAGAAAACCCAGATAATAACCATCACCGACTTCCACTTTTGAACTGTACACATTTGTTTTTTTTATACTTATATTCCCGGTATATGCAGTTATTTCTTGCGTTGGATATCCATAAGTATCATAAATAAACGATGTACTGGCAGAGGTTTTCTTCAACAAATCCTCCTCTACTTTACTATTCAGTCTGATTTTTACAATTTTATCTATTTGTACATCAACAGCATAATTATAGGTTTTCTTAAATTCAGGTGAAATTTCACTTTTCAAAACACTATAACGATAAGGCTCGTAGGTCTGTACCAGACTTTGCCCTCTTTTATTATAACATGTTATAGTTTCAAATCCTCGAAAACCTAAACCTTGACGGTGAATAACAGCATTATGATAAAGAAAACGACTGTTATCGATTTTTTCTTTATTCATATATGTTTCAAAAGAGGCTAGAACCGCTATCGGTTCGTGAATATTCACGTAAGGAAAAACAGCACCTGTTCCTTTTGAATAAACTCCAGAACCTATCCCTTCTTCATTGATCAACTGATATTTATTCTTTTCAATAACTCCCAAGCTATTTACCATACCTGTAGCCAAAACTTCCTTACTATCATTTCTTGAAAAAGAATATTTAGTTACTTTTCCCTCCTTTAAACTGATCAACTGCGTAAAATAGCTATGTGTATTTATATTCGTTGGAACCAATATTGATCCTGTTGAAGGAAAACTTTCATAACAGGTAGAAATACCCACACTATTGTTTTTTGCCAAGTACGTAAAAAATCCACTTGAACTGTATTTCACAAGATCAGTCATACCATCTCCATTGATATCCTGCATGATAAATCCCTCTTTAGCGGAACTAGGATTATAAGTCCCGCTAAATGTTGATTTGTCAAACTGACCATTACCTGTTGAGTTATAGGAAGTCCATGTATAAAGATTTGCTGCACCCGTTTCATTTGAAGGAGAAACAAGTAAATCCATCAAACCATCTCCGTTTATTTCACCTAACAACAAAGCTCGATTTGCTAAATCTGCTCTTTTTAAACCCGTATAAGTGCCTATTTTACGAGAAGACCAAGCAGTTCCTGATACATCAAATGTATAAATACTAACTCCGTTTACACCAACGTGGCAAATATCACTTTTCCCGTCACCATCATAATCCATTACAAAAAGTTTATCAGTATTGTTTGCTGCAACTTTTGGATCAGTCTGCTGCGTTCCTACAAAATCAACGGAATAAGGAAAAACATGATTTTGATAAAGAATACGATTACCGGCTAAATCAAACAAATAACATGTAGAAGGTTTACTAGTATCTCCAAATGGTTGATGACAAGAGACTGCTAGTATTTCCATTTTCCCATCACCATTAAAATCTCCTGAGTAATAGTATTTTGGTTGGATACTTTTACCATCATCTGCATCTGTATAAACAGTTGGAAAACTGAAAGTTCGTGTATACTTCTTACTTAAACCAGAAAAAAGATTCGAACGATATACATGGAATGTAACCTGATCCTTATCATTCACAACCTGATTATTGATTTTAATCACATATTCTTCTTGTTGTCCTTCTATATCTGCACAAATAATATCTACAAAACCTTTTTCCGTTAATAAGTTAGGCATCGGACTTGCCATATTATCGGTCAAACCTGCATACAAAAAAATCTTTTCATCTCCGGTATAATTATTATCGAATCTATTTTGAGAATGACGAAAAGAAGTTGAATGACGATAATGCTTCCAATAGGGATTTTGATTTGGCAACGAAATCAATCCATCAGCTCCACTGTCATAATCAAATTTTCCTTTGGCAACTTTGATCATTGCCGGATCATCAGCCTTATACCACTCAAGTAATTGAGTTACAGATTCAGTATAGGTATTCGCAATCACTCCCTCTCCATAATAAAAAAGCAAAGGATTATAAGAATTGCCATTCGCCCTATAATCGATTTTTGTTAAAAGTGACAAGTTGTTTTGAGTCGTATAAGACAATGCATAAGTACCTAAAACAGATGAACCTAATTTACATACAATATTTTGTAATAAATTTGTTTCATTCACTTTCAGCCCTCCACTGTAAAAAAGAACTGGATCAGGGCGAGATGTCTGATATTGAAATTCGATAGAAGCCCCATTATACACAATCTTAGATATCCGATAATGATTATCTACATAAGTATATGAATAATCGATCTTATTTCCTTTTAAGTCTGAAAGAGAAATTATTGGATAAAATAAATTGTTCACCGTATTTGCCGTAAAGCCAAAAATTCCTTTATTCCCGTCCGGATAAAAGACTTCGAAGTATTTTGTTACATTTCCTGAAATGTAAGACTTTACCTTTATATTCCCTTGCTCCGATTCATATATAATATTACTGGTTGTTTCACTTTTCTTAATTAAATGAACACCATTTAAAACAAATATATCTTCCTTATTTAATTGAATACCCTGCGACTTACCATCATAATATACAGATTTTCCACTTCTGGAAATCATTGGAATACCAGATAAAGACCATCCAACTCCTACTACATTGTTTCCTTGCTGGCTATTATAAAATAATGATAAATCCGGATTAAATCCTTTCATTCCGGGATATACATCAATGGGTATATTATATGTTTTTGCACCTGTTGATGTCGTCCCTGATTGAATAACAATTTGTCCGACAGCTTTAGTCTTATCTAATACAACAGAATTAGGAACATGCATATTATCCGTCAACAAAGGAGTTATTGAAGTTCCCTCATTTGATTCACCCTGATTTCCCAATATAACAGTATCCATTTTTTGGGCAATAACCGGCGGATATAGTGATGCAAAAACAGAATCTTCATAAACTCGATAATCTTCATCTGTCCAACCAATAAATCTGTTATTAATTACACTGTTGAGTGGATCTGATAAAGTTTGAGCTACCCCTGTGAAACAAGTGTAGATAAAAATAAGTATGTAATATATTGTATATTTATTCATAACTAAGCAAATTCTTTAATAATTAGAAGGTTACACTTAATAAACAACCCGCCTTAAAATTCTATTACCGGAAGCATTGTAAATAAACTCAACAATTGAAGCCTCTTTCTTTTTTATATTCAAGACACCTCCTAATTCTGCTTCAAAAGAACCATTTATTAAAACGGCATCCGGTGCGGATAATGTCAAATTCCCATTATTAGTAATTGTTACATTCTTTACAATAAGAGTATTACATCCCTGAACCGAAACCGTCGAAGAGACTGTCCGGTTTTCAAAAGTATTGACACATGAACCTGTAACAAAGACAGATATGCTATCTGAGTGTTGTTCTTTTCTTAGACTATCAGATACAATCTGATTTGAACTATCACTTAGTTCTTCCCCGTTTTTGAAATCTTTTGAAGATATAAAATCCACAAATCCAAACAATAAGAAAGGTAGCATACATATCTTTACGTATGCCATAAACATATTTTCTCTTTTCATAGAAAAATCAGTTTACAAATTTCTTCAGTGTATCCGCTTTCTGTCCATCCACATACAACACATAGATAAACGTACCCAAACCGATCTCAGATGGATTTATCTCCACAGTATCATTTGCGGTTGTCAAGGTTATTTTCTTCAACATCCTTCCTGCAATATCAAACACCTGCAAATATGCATTGGCAAAAGTAGAAGGTAATGTATAAGAAACTGAGGAACCAGCTCTGTTATATAATTTTGCACCTTCTATAACGATATTATCTGTAGAAGTTGAACGCAATAGCGACTTACTTTCCTCTGGCAAAAGGCTCTGCAAAATATCTATTTCGTTCTGCTGTGCCTGAATAGTCTGTTGCATTTCTTTGAGACTTTCTACAATCAGAGGTATAAAACCGATATAATCAATCGACTTGACTCCATTTTCATCTGTCTGTACCAGTTCTGGTAAAACCTTCTCTATATCTTGTGCCAGGAAACCGATTCTCTTGCGACTGGCATCTTCCGCTTCTTTTCTATCAACAGCATTTTGATAAAGTTTGTCATCATTCTCTTTACCAGTCAAGGCTGCTTTAGAAGAAACACTTGCACTATTCTGCATATTTTGAGCTTCGGTAAATTTTGAGGCATCTTGTTCGCGATATTTATTAATTTCAGAAAGTTTATAATTATAGCTAACTCCATTTAGCTGACTTACAATATTTAATGGATTTTGCAGTGTCTGAACATTCTCTTTCAACCGAGCATCCGAAGTTATATTCACACCATTTACCCGAAGATTCATATTAAAAATAAAACTACTATTCGATGCCGGAGCATAATATGCTACAATATTATTTGCTTGGCCACTTGTAGTTAAATAGATCCCCCTTTTCCCATGTAACCAAAGCTGATCCGTATCATCCGACCCATATTCCCCAATAAAGACATTCCATCCTTGATTGGGATATTGTCCAAAATCGCCGAACGTCAATTTCGAACCAGAACGCATATCGCCATAAGGACCAAATACCTGCATAGTTGTTACATTCAGAGGGTCTTCTGTCGGATCTGTTCTAAGCGTTCCCACCTGGACACGACCATTTTGTAGTAATCTCAACTGAGCATTTGAAGTAAAACACAAACAAGTAATTAAAACGGTTAATAGGTAAATCTTCTTTTTCATAAAAAACATTTTATATTTTATCAACAATTAAATACATAAACAACAGAGCATAGAAAATAACCGAAGGCTTTTCTATTCAACAAAGCACTAAACTGCAAAGACTTAAGCACCTAGAAGATTTCTGGGAATACTATCTTTTAGACTAAACTGATTATATATATAATTTCAAATTATACAAACTAATATAAATTATAATTCCATTCTAGGTCCTTTGGACTTCGTGGATAATATTTTTTTACAGCAGAACCTTGAGGAAAAGTACAATCTACATATATTAAATGAGTTGCAAGAACAGTAGGATTACCTATACCACGTATTGAATAGCCCATATGATCATAATCAGTATCTTCTTTACCATTTACGACAACAGGCGTTCCACCACAGCTCCAAGAAGGATACGAAAAAAACTTCTTTCCCTCAGTATCTATATCTGCTTCTATTGTTAGGTATTGTACAGAATAAATCGTAGAAGAATTAACACCTATCTTATTTGCCATATCCTTCCCAAATTGCATTTTGGGAAAACTTTGTCTTACTATCTTTCTTGAATATCCCTTAACTCCTTGTGCTAAAAGTCCCTTAGTAAAAATATATGGAGAATGATCATAATACTGAGAAACTGACTCTTCTCTTTCTTTTATAAAAGAATTAAAATCATCAAGGGAGTTAACAATTAACACTTCACTATTCTCTGCACTCAAAGAAAACTCTGCAAAATACATATTTTCAAATTTATCCTCTGTACATGAAGAAATAAAGATCATAAAAATAAAAAGACAAATTACACTTTTCATAATAAACATATTTCAATAATAAATAAACAAAAAGAATCAACGGGTTAAATAAAATGCCAAATTTGTGTTATATATATTAAATTTACCATATTCATCTATATCTTTTTCATCCCATGCAAAAAATATATGTTCTAAATCAAATAGTTCTTCATCATTATAATAACCCTTTGCTCTAATCACCATTGAATCCTTTTTACTCTCTCCTATTTTTATAGCTGTCAATTTGAATGATAGAAAAGTAGCATCATTATCAGTATAATATTTTGCAAAAGATTTTTTATTATCTATTTGACCAACTTCATAAATATCATTAAATAGTTTTCCATCATTATTATAGAAATGAATACTATTACAATTCCCGGCACTAACAGTAGAAGATATTGAAAAATCCAAATAAGAACCTGACTGATATATCTCAATCATATACTTCCCTTTTGGACCAAGATTTAAACAATTACTATCACTTTCCCCACATGAAACCATAAAAGTCAACAAAACAAACATCAACACTTTCAATTTAATGCATACCATATCCCAACAAATTAACATTTAAGACTATAACAAACATATAATTAGACTTAATTAGCAACTTATAGACAATGTTCTATAAACCTTACAAATCACAACATGATTTGCAAGGCTTACATCTTCATTTAATACAATTAAAGAGTTAAGATAGAATAATTAAATAGATATTCAGATTTTTCTTCCCTTGGCCACCAATAATGAGTAAAACCTGGATTAAATATATCATCACTATCTAAACATTTTATTTCTAATACATAGGATAACATACAAACATTACCACCACTAGAAGTCTCGTAAGCCTCATAATCTCTATAACAATTCCATAATTGCTGACGATTCGAAGGCTTTAAAGCGCATTTAGGAGATTTAACAGGACTAAAATACTGATTTACGCCAAGTTTAACACCTACTTCCAGATATCTCCAAGCACATATATACGTTTTATTTCTTTTTATAGGATGAAATGAAGAACCACTGTAAGCATTATTTATAGCATCAGCTAATTCTGTATACATTTTAATTTTAACATAATTTTGTCCTTCAACTATCCTATAGTAATCTTTACCATAACTTGCATGATATGTAAAATCATCAATACTATAACGTGGTTGTATATGTGTTATATCTTCTATTTTCATATACCCCTTTTTATTCATGTTCATAGTTGTTATAGAATCAAGTCTGGAGAATAGTTCATCAATATTATTTTCATCATATACAATATCTCCCGCTTTTTCTCTCATTTCATTTATTGCTAAAGTATTAAAATCATTTTTTTTACTTACTGCAGAATTAAAACTTATAACATCTTCCTGCTGGCAGGAAAAAAACAATAAGAAGATTAATAGATAAACATTTTTTATTAACATAACGATTTTTTACATTATTTATAACAATATATAATTCCACTCTAATTTTTCAGGTATTCTTGGATAAGCTTTCCTAACTGCTGAACCACTAAAAGATCCAGAAATATAGTAAAGATGAGTTGATAATGTCGTTGGATTGCCTATTTTTTGTATCCTATATCCTAATTTATCAAAATCACTAGTTTCTACATCATTATTTCCCATTATTGGTTTAGCTCCACAATTTGGAGATTCTACAAGAAAAAATCTTTTTCCTCCTGTAAAAATATCCTTCTCATATCTATCTAAGCTTACAAAATAGATAAGATAAGGTTCTACACCAATTAAAGTTGCAAGATCAGGACCAAATTGTGTTTTCTGCTCCGGTCTTACAGTGTACTTTCTTGTAAATCCTTCTTTTGTTTGGATAGGAGGATTTGCTTTCGTACTAGACAGAAATGATTCTGCCAAAACTTCTATACCCATAGTGTTATCATAACCAAATAATAAATCAAGTTCTCCTAAAGAATTCACAATAGGACAGTCGTCAATTAATACGTTTGTTTTTTCCTGAATCTCTTCTGATTCTAATTTATCAGAACAAGAAAAAACAATTAACACAAATAAAAACAACAAAAAATAATTAATAATTTTCATATTGATATTTTTACAATTTCACACAATTACAAACACAATAGATTCATATACTATAATTATTATTCAAGATCAAAATCCTTCATATAACAAAATCCCCAAACAACTGGTATCCTTCAGTATCTGTAAATACAATCTTATATTTTCCTTCTGGATAATTAGTCATATCTATAGATAAATTCATATTATCTAAGAAAGATACTACATTATTATAAACTATCACGTTACAGCTATTCATAATAGTAATATTTATTTTACCTAAATCAGGTAAAAAGTAAATCACTAAAAACTTTCCATTTAAAAAAGCCAGCACAGGTTGAGATATTCCACGAGATGTTGGTGTAGACAAACGACCGCTCAAAGAAATCTGAGAAGAACGGGCACGACTATATTTCTTTTCAAAAGAAATATATTTTTTTTCCTGACTATGAGTAATCATTAGGTTACCCATAAGAATAATTAAACACAATAGTACTTTTGTCATATTTGATAAATATTTATAAAAAACAATATCTTTGACGACAAAAGTATACATATCGATACATCTACTCAATAGTACATTACAGATATATAACTTTTAAATAGATCAAAAACAAATATATAGCTGATAATAAAGAGTATAAACAATAATGAATATAATTCCTTTATAAACTTTTGAGCTGTTAGAAATAATCATTTATTCAATCTCTCATTCAAAAAATCATTCAAATTTCCAAAAGACTCAACCCCCAATCTCTTCCGTATGGCTGAGCGTTTGGTATTAATCGTATTTACACTGAGGTCTAAAATAATAGCGATCTCATCACTAGAGAATTTGGTATAAGTTAGACAAATAATACGAAATTCCGTTTCATCTAATTGAGGATACAATTTCCTCAACTTAATAAAAAAATCATCATGTAACTCATTCATTACACCATACAATACATCCCAATCCAAAGACTCCCGTCCATAAAGGATTTCATTGAATTTTTTAGGCCAAAAATCACTTTTAGTAGAATTCCCTTTTTTTATATAAATTTCTAAATTAGCGGTCTTTTTTAAAATATTAAAATGATGAAGCAAATAGGATCT
>ULWH01009060.1_pt1 | contig 11725 bp, 8 predicted proteins | sample 1960201 | NCBI WGS metagenome assembly ULWH01 (sample SAMEA4835808, study PRJEB28245) | human gut metagenome | biome: gut microbiome; material: fecal sample | place: Denmark | collected 2008
CCAGATCGTATCTCTTCATATTCCGGCTACTGCTGAAACAAAAGGTTCTATCAACTTCGAATTGATGAACTCGATGCCTAAAGGCGCTATTGTTGTGAACACTGCCCGTAAGGAAGTGATCGACGAAGCCGGCCTGGCTAAGATGATGGAAGAACGTCCTGACTTTAAATATATCACGGATATCAAACCGGCTATCGATGCCGATCTGACTGCTAAATATCCGGATCGTTATTTCGGAACACCGAAAAAGATGGGGGCACAGACTGCCGAAGCGAATATCAATGCCGGTATTGCAGCTGCAAAGCAGATTGTTGACTTCCTGCAGAACGGAAACGAAAAATTCAGAGTAAATAAGTAAATCCGCAACACTATGGCAAAGATTAAACCTTTCAAAGGTATCCGTCCTCCAAAAGATTTAATAAAAGAAGTCGCTTCACGCCCTTATGATGTGTTGAATTCGGAAGAAGCACGCGAAGAAGCAAAAGGAAACGAAAAGTCTTTATACCATATCATCAAGCCGGAAATAGATTTCCCGGTAGGAACTGACGAACACGATGCTGCCGTTTACGAAAAAGCAGCGGAGAACTTCCAGATGTTCCAGGATAAAGGTTGGTTGGTTCAGGATCAGAAAGAACAATATTATGTCTATGCACAGACAATGAACGGACATGCACAGTATGGTTTGGTTGTTTGTGCCTATGTAGACGACTATCTGAAAGGCAATATCAAGAAACATGAACTGACCCGTCGCGATAAAGAAGAAGACCGTATGAAGCATGTTCGTGTGAACAATGCCAATATCGAACCGGTATTCTTCGCTTATCCCGACAATCCCGAACTGGATGCTATCGTGAAGAAATATACGGCTAATGTACCGGAATATGATTTCGTGGCAGAATTGGACGGTTTCGGTCATACTTTCTGGATTATCGATGAAGAAAAAGATATTGCCCGCATCACTGAGTTATTCGAAGCGATGCCTTCATTATATATAGCAGACGGTCACCACCGTTCGGCTGCTGCTGCCTTAGTGGGAGCGGAGAAGGCAAAACAGAATCCGAATCATCGCGGGGATGAAGAATATAACTTCTTTATGGCTGTTTGCTTCCCGGCTAATCAGTTGACTATTATCGACTATAACCGTGTTGTAAAAGACCTGAACGGATTGACGGAAGAAGAGTTCCTCTCAAAAGTGGCAACGAACTTTACCGTAGAAGAAAAAGGTACGGATATATATAAACCGGCCGGACTTCATAACTTCTCCCTCTATCTGGGCGGTAAGTGGTATTCCCTGACAGCTAAACCGGGAACATACAACGACAATGATCCGATCGGTGTACTGGATGTGACGATCTCTTCCAACCTCATTCTGGATGAAGTGCTTGGTATTAAAGACCTCCGTTCGGATAAACGGATCGACTTCGTTGGCGGTATCCGTGGTCTGGGCGAATTGAAGCGCCGTGTGGACAGCGGGGAAATGAAAGTGGCTCTGGCTCTGTATCCTGTCACCATGAAGCAATTGATGGATATAGCCGATACCGGGAATATCATGCCTCCCAAAACAACCTGGTTCGAACCGAAACTACGTTCGGGACTGGTTATTCATAAATTGGTATAAGAACGATTTATCCATAAATAGAAAAGCCCCAGACTGAAAGTCTGAGGCTTTTTTATAGGTTCTCCTTTATTATAAGAGAACTTTTATGCCTTTTGAATATCCTTATTTCTTCACCCTCTCTGTCACCTTCACCCCTGTATCGATTGCCGTTCCCTGCAATTCGACATATTCAACGCCTAACGGATTGTTGGGCTTGCCTTTTACGTAGAGCGATTCGAGTATGGCCGGTTGGTTGTCGATCGTTGTCATGCAGACATATTTGGAGTCTTTTTTGCAGATTTTCAGTTTCTTGCCGGAGTAGGCGGTCAGGGTCACTTCGCTAGTGTCGTCACCTTCCGATACCAGTTTGTAGCCGTAAGCCATTTTACGTTGGAAATAACTTAAGCCGTTGGTTTCTCCCACCCGTTCTTCCCGGTTTACCCAGTAGATGTTGAGAGGAGATTTCGTATTCAGCTTGCCGTTTTCCAGGTTCACGTCGTAGCATACCAGGTTTTTGTTGAGGCTTCGGGCGATATGGAAAAGCCGCTCGGCAGTAGGATAGGTACTGTCGTCCGGGTTGGAAGCATGGACTACCGTAATAAGGGAAAGAAGCAGGATTAAATAAATTGTTTTCATCGCTTATAATTGGGAAGTAAGATAAGTTAAATATTCGTCGATACCTTTTTCGTCGTCCGGTTCCGGGCTCCACGGTGCCATATTCTCCGGATGCAGAGGGGCGAAAGGCCCCGGTTTCACTTCGTAAACGACCGTGCCTGATTCCAGTACAAGCAGGCAGTGCCAGATACCAGGTTTGATTTCCGCACCATACGAGCCGGCTTTCGGGTCGAACAACAGTTTTTCTGTGATATTTCCTTCTTCATCGAAAAGAAAGAGCATCGCTTTGCCGCGGAGAAGCAGGAATATTTCATCCTTGTTCGGGTTCAGGTGGCGGTGCGGACGGATATAGGTACCCGGTTCCATTGCGTTGAGCAGGCGGTTTACCGGATCGTCCAGTTCTTCATGAAAATTGTAATTCATGCGCAGGCGGGGAGACTGTTTGGCCCGGGCTGTTGTTTCGTCAAGTAATTGTTCGTTAATTATTTTCATGTTGAATAAGTTTTATTTTAAACTACGAATGTACAAAATAAATCTTGGCTGTTCTACTGATAATCCTTACATTTGTGCGGAACCCCAAAATCAACAAATACATGAGGTCTTTTATACTTCGTCTCTGCTTTATGATCTTTATGCTTTCTCTTGTTCTATCGTGTAAGCGGGAGGGAAAGGAAAAAACTTATGTAGTGGGAGTCTCACAATGTTTCAGTAACGATGCCTGGCAGAAAGCCATGTTGCTGGATTTGCAGGTGAAGGCTTCGGATTATCCCAACCTGATACTGAAGATAAAAGACGCTGAAGAAGATAACGATAAACAAGTGGCTGATATCAAGTCATTCATAAAGCAGAAGGTAGACCTTCTTATCATATCACCTAATGAGTCCAAGCCGGTGACACCGGTTGCCGTAGAAGCTTTTCGGTCAGGTATACCGACGGTCATTATCGACCGGAAGATCGATTCGGACGAATATACAGCATATATTGGGGCTGATAATTATGAGATCGGACGTTCGGCAGGTCTGTATGTCAACTCATTGCTCAAGGAGAAAACGACAATTGTCGAAATATGGGGTAGGAAAGGCTCTTCTTCGGCACGCGAACGCCATCAGGGTTTCACAGATGCATTGGTCGGGAATGAGAATATCACGATAAAAGAGGTGACAGGCGGATGGCATTATGAGGAGACAAAGAAGAATATCGCTGCTTTAGGTTCGTTTGACGATATCGATATTGTTTATGCCCATACCGACCGGATGGCGTTGGCTGCCCGGGAAGCGATCCTGTCAAGAGACCCGAGGGCTGCCGAAAGGATCCGGTTTATCGGCATAGATGCTTTGCCCGGTGCGGGGCGGGGGATAGAAGCTGTCAAAAACGGTTACCTGACAGCTTCGTTCTTGTATCCGACAGGGGGCAGCACGGCTATCAAGGTGGCCTGGCAGATACTGACCGGACAATTCGTCTCCAAAGAATATGCCCTGACATCCGCCCTGATCGACAAAGGAAATGCCGGTACCATGTATCTGCAATCGGAGCAGTTGACCAATTACCAGGAGCAGATTGAGAAGCAACGTAATAACCTGGATGAAATATTTTCGCAATACCGCTTCCTGCAAAACTCGGTAGGGATGATCCTGTTGCTGATGGGGTTATTGATTTTGATGTCTCTTTATGTGATACATATCTACCGGAAGGTACAGAGAAAGAACCATGAATTGAAACGGACGAATATACAGGTGGAACAGCAAAAGGAGGAACTGGCTGCTGCCAACCGCAAGGTCGAACTGGCGACTGCCCGTAAGTTACAGTTCTTTACCAATGTATCCCATGAAATCAAAACACCTCTCACCTTGATACTTGGCCCGTTGAACAAGTTGTCGAAAGAACTGCCGGAAGGTTCGCCGCTGGCCGACGATATCCATATAATCAAGAAGAATGCGGAACGGTTGAAGCGGGTGGTCAATCAGTTGCTCGATTTCCGCAAAGTGGAGAGTAACAAGATGAATATGCGGGTTACGCAGGTGGAACTGGTCGCTTTTATTGCCGAGGTAAAGTCGTATTTCGAGAATATGGCACAGAGCAGGCAGATAAATTATTCTTTTATTTATGATATCTCTTCTGTCTATCTTTGGGTCGATACGGATAAGATGGAGAAGATACTGGCTAATCTGTTGTCGAACGCCTTTAAGTTTACGCCGGACGGTGGAACCGTAACGATTCGTTTACAGGATCATACGGGTTACATCACTTTGTCCGTGGAAGATAACGGGAAAGGTATTCCCCGTGAGAATATCGCTTCCGTGTTCGACCAGTTCTTTACAGGCGATCAGAATTATATAACCGGGACAGGGATCGGCCTGCATCTTACCCAGGAGTTTGTCAGTATGCATAAAGGACATATCGACGTGCAAAGTACGCCGGGCAAGTTAACCGTCTTTACCGTTGAACTACCGAAAGGCAAATCCCATTTTGACGAGACCTGCACGTTTGCCCCTTCCGTCACCGAGCTATCCAGTGGAGTTGCCGAGTTGGATACGAAAGAAATGGAGGAAATGGTGAACCGTACGTATGATTATACGATCCTCATTGCCGAAGATGATCCTGATATCAGCGCTTATCTGCAGAAAGAATTGCAACGGAATTTTCGCATCTTATTGGCGGAGAACGGGGCGAAAGCCTGGGAGATACTACAGAATGAAGATGTATCGATCGTTTTGAGCGATATCATGATGCCGGAAATGAACGGATATGATTTATGTAAGAAGATAAAATCGGACATGGCATTCAGCCATATCCCTGTTATCCTGCTAACAGCCTTGTCTGATGACAAGCAACGTATGTATGGTATAGCCAGCGGTGCGGACGAATATATTCAGAAGCCGTTCAATATGGAGGAAGTCAAGTTGCGTATTATCAAACGGCTGGAAGAACGGAGCCGCCTGCGGGAAGCTCTTGCACAGAAACTCCAATCCCCTTCTACTGCCGAGATGAAGTTTGAAAAGGTAGAAAGCCTGGACGAATTGTTTATGAGCAAGTTCGTGAAACTGATAGAAGATTCGTATGCCGATTCCGATTTCAGTATAGAGAAGGCCAGCGAAATGATCGGACTTTCCCGTGTACACCTCTACCGGAAGGTAAAAGAACTGACGGGGGTAACGCCAACCGACTTCCTGCGCAATTACCGTTTGAAACGTGCTGCCGTCCTGTTGCAGCAGAAAACATATAATGTGAATGAGGTTGCTTACGCTACCGGCTTCGCTTCGCCGGCATACTTTTCCAAATGTTTTAAAGCCGTATACAACATAACCCCGACCGAATATCCGGGAAAAGAATAACTCTCGTTACATTTATGTAACATCCGTATGTAACTGTTGATACTAAATGTATTATGTAACGATAGTTATTGATCTTGTAGCATCCGTTATCGTCCGTATCCTTTTCTTCCTTTACTTTTGCATCATCAAAAAAGTGGTAAAATAACGAATAAGGTAGTGTGTCTGTATAATGGAAGAAATGAAACAACAAAATAGAAAACCGATCGTAGTCGGTATAGGTGAGCTCCTTTGGGATCTGCTTCCTACTGGAAAGACCGCGGGCGGTGCTCCGATCAATTTTGTTTATCATGCTTCCCGCCTGGGTGCCGAAGGATTTGCTATCAGTGCCATCGGTGATGATGCTAACGGACATGAGATTTTGAACGAACTGGATACTAATTCTATCCGGTATCTGATAGATAAAGTTCCTTATCCGACCGGGACAGTAGATGTCGAGCTGAAGGAGGACGGAATCCCCGAATATACAATTACCGAAAGGGTTGCGTGGGATCATATGTCACCGACGGCCGGTGCTGTCGACCTGGCAGAACAGGCGGATGCGATTTGTTTCGGTACACTTGGACAGCGTTCTTTGCAATCACGTGAAACGATTCAGGCAATTCTTTCTTTTGCACCGGATACGGCATACCGTTTGTTCGATATCAACCTTCGCCAGCATTATTACGATAAGGTCTTGATCGAAGAATCGCTTTACCTGGCCAATGTGCTGAAGATGAATGAAGATGAAATGCTTCAACTGAAAGACCTGTTCGGACTGAAAGGTTCGGGAGAGGAGGTAGCCACCTGGTTCATGAAGAATTATAATCTGAAAATGGTGGTGCTGACAGGCGGAGCTTCTTATAGTGCCGTGTATACGCCGGAGGGAAGTTCTACATTGCCGACCCCGAAAGTGGAAGTGGTCGATACGGTTGGTGCAGGAGATGCGTTCTCGGCCGCCCTGATAATGTCATTGTTGAAGGGGAGTAGTTTGGAAGAAGCGCATCAGTATGCCGTGAAGATTGCAGCGTTTGTCTGCTCCAATAAAGGTGCATGGCCGGCATACGAATAAATTATGGATGTTTCAATGCTATTATAGATTAGATTGTGTGTATTAGGTATTAGTTTTAAGGCAAAAAGATGGTTAGTTTTAGGTTTTTAGTTTAAGTTGGTGAAAAGGTCCGGAGGTTCCGGACCTTTTTTGTTGGCTTAAGATGTATAAATTCTGGTTTGTATAAAAAAAGGGATTAGCTATAAGCCAATCCCTTCCGGTGTATTTTTATAAAAAGTATATTAGTACTGTCTTTCCAGTAACCATGCATCCTGAAAATTAGGAGCATACTTTGCTTTGATAGCGTCGCGGCTGTCGGCTGCATCAGCTTTGTCATTGAAGCTGGCAACGATTACGCGTAACATACCTTGTTCGTTTTCACCTAATACAGCGTTGTAGCCATCATTCTGCATACGTTCTTTCAGGGCGTAAGCATTTGTTTTGTTCTTGAAGCTACCGATCACTACACTGTAACGTTTCAGACGGCTTGCGTCTTCACCTTGTGCAGCATTGATCCGTTCCGCACGTGTGGTTGCAGTCGAAGTTCTGGGTTTGGAAACCGGAGCGACTTCCTCTACCACCTCTTCTTCTTGTTCTACTACCTCAACAGGAGCTGTAGATTCTTTTTCTTTGGCCTGTTCGTAAGCAGCCTTATAAGCACTCTGTTTAGGTTTACATGAGCCGAATGCTAATACCATACTTATAGCGGCTCCAAATAACCAAATCTTATTCATACTGTTCAGTTCTTAAATTACTTGTGCAAAGATATAAATTATATTTACTAATTTCGCACACAGAATATAATATATTATAATGTACATGAATAAATCTATTGCAACAATGGTTATGGCAACATCCGTATTACTAGGTGCTTGTAACCAGGATGCTAAAAAAGCAGAGGACACAAGACCCGTTATCGGACGTTCGGAAATCAAGATTACCGACGGACGGATGACACCCGAAGCTCTTTGGGCTATGGGACGTATCGGAGGAATGAATGTTTCTCCGGACGGACAGAAAGTGGTTTATACGGTCGCTTATTACAGTGTGCCGTTGAACACAAGTAACCGGGAAGTGTTTGTTATGAACGCTGACGGATCTGATAACAAGCAGATCACGCACACTCCCTTCTCGGAAAATGAAGCTACCTGGATCAAAGGCGGTACAAAGATCGCTTTCCTTTCAGGCCAAAGCGGTAGCAGCCAGCTCTGGGAAATGAACCCGGACGGAACCGACCGCAAACAACTCTCCGACTATGACGGTGATATCGAAGGTTTTGCCTTCTCGCCCGACGAAAAGAAAGTCCTCTTTATCTCGCAGGTAAAGACGGTACCGAGCACAGCCGACAAATATCCGGATCTGGATAAAGCGACCGGTGTCATTGTTACCGACCTGATGTACAAGCATTGGGACGAATGGGTAACAACTGCCCCGCATCCTTTTGTCGCCGACTTCGATGGCAGCAAGATCAGCAATCCGGTCGATGTGATGGAAGGCGAACTGTTTGAATCGCCGTTGAAACCTTTCGGCGGTATCGAACAACTGGCATGGAATACCACGTCCGACAAGGTAGCGTATACCAGCCGTAAGAAAACGGGAAAAGAATACAGCCTTTCTACCAACTCCGATATTTATGTATATGATCTGAATACCCGGCAGACTGTAAATATCAGTGAAGGGATGATGGGATACGATACCAACCCGCAGTATTCGCCTGATGGTAAAAGTATTGCCTGGTTAAGTATGGAGCACGATGGCTACGAGTCTGATCAGAACCGTTTGATGGTGATGAACCTTGAAACAGGCGAAAAGACTTTCGTTAGTAAGGCTTTCGACTCCAGTGTCGACGGATTCTGCTGGAGTAACGATGCCCGGACAATCTATTTCACCGGTGTATGGCATGGCGAGACTCAGGTATATCAGGTCGACCTGGCGGCAAACAATACGATCACTCCGTTGACAAGCGGAATGTATGATTACGAAGGGGTAACTTTGTGTGGCAACAACAAGCTGCTGGCAAAACGTCACTCCATGAGTATGGGGGATGAGATCTATGCGATCGCTCTCGACGGAGATCATGCCGTTACTCAACTGACAACTGAAAACCAGCACATCTACGACCAGCTGACAATGGGTAAAGTAGAAGAACGTTGGATGAAGACAACCGATGGCAAGGAAATGCTTACCTGGGTGATCTATCCTGCCAACTTCGACCCGAATAAGAAATATCCAACCTTACTGTTCTGCCAGGGTGGCCCGCAGAGTCCGGTCAGCCAGTTCTGGTCTTATCGTTGGAACTTCCAGATCATGGCAGCCAACGATTATATTATCGTAGCGCCGAACCGTCGTGGTTTGCCGGGCTTCGGTAAAGAATGGAACGAAGCCATCAGCGGCGATTATGGTGGCCAGTGTATGAAGGATTACTTTACGGCTATCGACGAAATGGCGAAAGAACCGTATGTAGATAACGATCGCCTGGGTTGTGTAGGTGCCAGCTTCGGTGGTTTCTCCGTATATTGGTTAGCCGGTCACCACGACAAACGCTTCAAGGCTTTCATTGCCCACGATGGCATCTTCAATATGGAAATGCAATATCTGGAAACAGAAGAAATGTGGTTTGCCAACTGGGATATGGGCGGCGCTTACTGGGAAAAGAATAATCCGGTGGCTCAGCGTACATTCGCCAACTCTCCGCATTTGTTTGTAGATAAATGGGATACCCCGATCCTCTGTATCCACGGAGAAAAAGACTACCGTATCCTTGCCGGTCAGGGAATGGCTGCTTTCAATGCTGCCGTGCTTCGCGGCGTTCCTGCCGAACTGTTGATCTATCCGGATGAAAACCACTGGGTATTGAAACCGCAGAACGGCGTACTATGGCAACGTACTTTCTTCGAATGGCTGGATCAGTGGTTGAAGAAAAACTAATATAAATTAAGAGTATATTTAAAAGCTCGTATTAAGGAAACGCAACAACCTTAATACGAGCTTTTTGTATTCACTCTCCTGTCAGAACATCACCTTTATCACTTTATCTCCGACCTTGACGATGAAAGTGCCGGAAGGCATTGGGAGACGGGTGTTGCCTGCAACCAGTTCCCGGCTGTGCAGAAGGAGACCGGAGAAAGAATAGACAGATACGGTTTCCGGTTGCGGGACATGGATATCTAAGATACCCTTCGATGCTCTGATATTAATGCCGTCAGCCTCAACTGTGCCGTTAGCTACCGAACCGGTATTCTTTACAACGCCATCGATAAATATTTCCACATTGCTTCGTACATATTTTATAAGGTATGCGCCATCGCTCGTACGGGGTGTAATCGTTTCGCCCCGATCGGTTGTGACGATGGGTGTCGACTGGTCGTATTCGGGGGCGAGTGTCAGGTAAAAGCGGAAACTGCTCCAACTTTCTACCTCGTATTCGCCGGCTTCGGGATCGGTCGTAATGCCTTCTACTTGCGGGAGTATGACTGAATAATAGGTTATCGGATAATCCGGGCCCGGCCCTGGTTCTGGATTTGGTTCCGGTTCTGGCTCCGGAATCTTACTGAATGTCGCTTCCACTTTTACATCAGAGTTGACAATATAGGCATCGCCTGAAGTAAAATCCGTATCGTTCACTTTTAGGCTGGCCAAGTTATATCCTGTATTGGGAGTAGCAGTGATAGTTAGAACCATACCTCCGGAAATGGACGAACCTGCCGGGATAGAATTCCGGGTAGGAGACGATACGGTTATTGTACCATTCTGTGGTGTGTCGTATGTAAGGGTAAAAGCTAAGAAATCAGACTTGGGAATATTGGGTTGTACCGGTTTTTCCGGTTGACTGCCCCCTGTGTTTTCGCCAAAGGCTTTTAATACCGGAAGGTTTGTGCCGGAAGGGTCGAACGACCAAACGTTTGTATCGTCCCATTGGTCGAAGGCGTTTCCGGCATCTTTCGTAAAGTTATCGGAAGTGAGATCGTCTCCGTCTTTGCCGGTTGCCTCATTACTCCAATTGCCGGGGATAAGGGGACTGGCAAAATTCGAGGTGAGTGTACCTTGTTTTTCTGCTGTAATGCGTCCATACACTCCGGTGGTAGATTTCAGGAGAGATTGGCTTTCAGTGATTTCGCCTATTCCCTCTTTGTTTAATGCTATGCAATTAATTATACTACCTTCACCCTGATTCAGACCGGCTATTCCGCCTGCGGCAAAATTTGAAGTTATCTTGCCTGTGGCATAGCAATTCTGGATGCAAGTTCCATTGTAATAGTCATATTTATCACCTAATCCGATAATACCTCCTGCAAAGGATTGTGCATTCCCGTCTCTCTCGGCTATTACGTTTGCCGACGAAGAACAATCTTTTATTGTTTCAGATATAGCATATGCGGCAATACCACCAGCAATACCCCCTGTCGGGTCTTTACCTATTATATTTCCGGAACTATAACATTCTTGGATGGTACCAAGGCCTATCATTCCGGCAATTCCACCTGCAATAGGCGCTGTGATGTCACCAGAATTCCAACATTTAGATATAGCGAAAAGATAGGGCGTATATTCATAACCAACGATTCCCCCTGCTGCATATAAAGATGTTACGGAAGCAGAATTGTAACAATCCGTTACGGTTCCTCCCCATTTATTACGTCCCATGATACCACCGGCCTGACCACCGGTTTCTTTTGTGTCAATAACACCTTCGACTGTACACTTTTCAACGTCTCCTTCTGTGAAATATCCGACAATTCCTCCGGTATAAGCTCCTGCTGAGATATTTACATGAACGGTACATTCGGATATTGTGCTGGTTCTGGGAGAGCCACCGACAGCTTGTAAATCGCTTGCGCCGGAAATACCACCGGCATAACTGTTAGGAGTGTCATCCTTCCGCTCATCGACAGCCATAACGGAACCTGAATATTGGCAATTAGTGATAGATGAACCTGTATTTATTCCGATAATCCCTCCGGCAGAAAGGGCTGAAGCATTCGAAAGAACTGCTTTTACATCGGTGGTAATGTTACAATCCGTTATCTCACTACCTATTAATTGTCCGACTAGGCCGCCTACAACTAATTGAATGGAACTGGGTTCATCACCTGTTATGTTTCCTCCTTTTACCCCACACTTGAACCGAGAATAACTATATACTAATCTGATAAT
>ULWH01064526.1_pt1 | contig 11660 bp, 9 predicted proteins | sample 1960201 | NCBI WGS metagenome assembly ULWH01 (sample SAMEA4835808, study PRJEB28245) | human gut metagenome | biome: gut microbiome; material: fecal sample | place: Denmark | collected 2008
TTAGATTGTTATAACAATGAAAGTGTTTTTGGAATTGCTCGGCATAAAAGAAACTCCTGCACGTACAGCCAAGTAACTTCCTATAGGACTGGCTACATCAATACCTATACCTGTGGTACTTGCACTGACGCCTACAGCTAATGAACTAAAAATACCAGGACTTTCAGAAGAGTCTTGAGCAGCCATCTGATGGTTGCCTACACACATAATGTAAGTTAGGCAGAGTAATAGTAGTCTTTTCATATTTATAATAATTTATGTTTTAGATGCGAAATTAGATAATTTTATTGAAATGATGAAATATTTCCATTGATTTATAGCAACATCTTGTCTTCAGTATATTTTTAATTTAAATATACGGTATTGAAATATTCACCAAATAACGTTTTGGCTGTTTCCAATTGTTTTAGAGTATTTTCTTTTATTCCGTTTAGTTTGTATTCTTTTCCCATGGCTTCATATTTGTGTACGCCTAATGTATGATAAGGTAGTATTTCTACTCTTTGAATCATTTGATAATTCTTGAAGTGCTCTCCTAATGCCCGTATATCTTCCTCAAAGGAACTATAGCCTGGAACTAATACATAGCGCAACCAAAAAGGCTTTCCGTTTTTTTCAAGCCATCCGGCGGTACGTATGGTTTGTTCGTTGCTGCGTTCTGTCAGTTGCCGATGGCGCACATTATTAAATTCCTTGATGTCTAATAATACGAGGTCTGTCCATTGTAGCAGTTCCTTTACTTCTTCATTCCATATACTGCCGTTGGTATCTATACAGATGTGGATGCTTTGTTCTTTTAATCGCTGGATTAACGGAATCAGTGCTTTTGCTTGCAATGTAGGCTCGCCGCCGCTGAAAGTCACACCTCCTTTTTTACCGAAAAAAGCTTTTTGGCTGACGGCCATACGCACAATTTCGTCTATTGTTGTTTCCGTACTTTCACCTTTGGTGTCAATTGTGTCGGGGTTGGCACAATAGAGGCATCGGAAATTGCATCCTTGTAAAAATACGACTAAGCGTAAACCGGGACCGTCAAACGTCCCCATTGACTCGTAAGAATGGACTCTGATCATAATGGTTTGTCTTTAAACTGGTAAGGGCAGGTTTAAAACCCGCCCCTACGATGAATGTATATGTGATGTTACATTCTTTCGTGGAAAGAACGGCTGATTACTTCCAGCTGATGTTCACGGCTCAATTTGATGAAGTTTACGGCATAACCTGATACGCGGATGGTTAGTTGCGGGTATTTTTCAGGATGTTCCATTGCATCTTCCAACATTTCACGGTTCAGCACATTTACATTCAGATGATGTGCTCCTTTGGTGAAATAACCGTCCATCATGGTTACCAGGTTCTCTATACGGGTTTCCTGGTCTACCCCTAGTGATTTTGGTACGATAGAGAACGTGTTACTGATGCCGTCCTGGGCATCACGATAGCGTAGTTTGGCTACAGAACTCAATGAGGCGATGGCACCGTTCTTGTCACGTCCGTGCATCGGGTTGGCACCCGGAGCGAAAGCCACTCCTTTGGCACGACCATCAGGAGTGGCACCTGTTTTCTTGCCGTACATTACATTGGAGGTGATAGTCAGCAGTGACAGGGTAGGGCGGGCATTTTTGTATACCAGATGTTTCTTTAATTCTTCACTGAAGAAATAAACCAAATCTACCCCTAAGTGGTCTACGCGGTCATCATCATTACCGAAGCAAGGATATGCATTTTCAATATCAAAGCCTTCGGTCAAACCTATATCATTACGTTTGGCACGTACTTTGCCGTATTTGATGGCAGACAATGAGTCAATGGCAATGGACAGACCGGCTACGCCATATGCCAAATTGATACGTGGATCGGTATCAATGAATGCCATTTGAGCCTTTTCATAATAATATTTATCGTGCATATAGTGAATGATATTCATCGCATCATTATACACACGTGCAATTTGCATTAATACTTTCTTATAATTAGACCATACTTCTTCAAAGTTCAGCAAGTCCCCTGTCAATACAGGAATATCTTTCACCATTACAGTTCCTGTATTCTCACAACGTCCGCCATTGATAGCCAGCAATAGGGCTTTAGCCAGATTGCAACGTGCTCCGAAGAACTGGATTTGTTTGCCGATAGCCTGATAAGAAACGCAGCAGGCGATACCATAATCATCACAGTTACGTACTTCGCGCATCAGCGTGTCGTTTTCGTATTGTATAGAAGAAGTGTCGATAGAAACTTGTGCACAGAATTCTTTGAAACCTTCCGGCAATTCCGGACTCCACAGTACAGTCATATTAGGTTCGGGTGACGGACCCAGATTGTATAGTGTCTGCAAGAAACGGAAGGAAGTTTTTGTAACCTTGGTACGTCCGTCGTTGAAGCGTCCGCCGATAGACTCGGTTACCCAGGTGGGATCACCTGCAAAGATATCGTTGTATGATTGCATACGCAGATGACGGACCATACGCAACTTGATAATGAACTGGTCTACCAGTTCCTGCGCAAATGACTCGTCAATTTTACCATGATCCAAATCATATTGAATATAGATATCCAGGAATGAAGAAACGTTGCCCAATGACATAGCTGCTCCATCTTGTTCTTTCACGGCAGCAAGATATGCCATATAAACCCACTGAACAGCTTCTTGTGCATTAGTAGCGGGACGACCCAAGTCGAGTCCGTAATATTCACCCAATATCTTTATTTCTTTCAGTGCTTTGATTTGTTCGGCTACTTCTTCGCGCAGGCGGATACGGGCATCGGTCATCGGACTGGTGATATTGTGCAAATCTTCTTGTTTTGCTTCAATCAGTCGGTCGATACCATACAGTGCCAAACGGCGGTAGTCACCGATGATACGCCCGCGTGCATAATTATCGGGCAGACCGGTCAGGAAACCGAGTGAACGGAAAGAGCGGATTTCTTCGGTGTAAGCATCAAATACGCCATCATTATGGGTTTTGCGATAATGAGTAAAGATATCCTTTACTTTTTCATCTACTTCCACACCGTTTTCATGGCAGGCTTTTTCTACGACTTTGATACCACCATAAGGTTTGATGGCACGGCGCAAAAGTTCATCCGTTTGAAGACCTACAATCAGTTCGTTTTCACGGTCAATGTATCCTGCTTTATGTGAGGTGATGGTAGATACTGTTACATTATCAAGGGAACGAACTCCGTTATTGGCACGTTCTTCTTCTAGTGCCTTGAGGCATTCGTTCCACACTTTTTTAGTTCGCTCTGTGGGGCCTGCCAGAAATGAGGCATCGCCCTCATAAGGGGTAATGTTGGTATGTACGAAGTCTGAAACATTAATTTCCTTACTCCACAATCCATCCTTAAAAACTTTGTTCATTTCCATACTGTTATTCCATTATTAAGAGATTTAGGGCTGCAAAGGTACTCCTTTTTTGTGAGCTATGCATCACTATTAGTAGGTATAATGCGAATACTTGTGCATTTTTAAGTATAAAGTGGTCAATAAATGAAAAAACAATAAGGACTCTTTATAACAATTCCATAAAAAATAAAGCTAATTGGTGACAATAAACCAATTAGCTTCTAAAAGTAGCGGAACCGGGAATCGAACCCGAGTTTCAGCCGTGAGAGGGCTGCGTCCTAGGCCACTAGACGATACCGCCATCAGTTAGTCTTAATTCTTTTTCTAAGACGGTGCAAAGTTAGAAGTTTGTTTTTAATCTGCAAAATAAAAAATGATTTTTTTTATGCTATTACTATTATAAATCGGAATTTAATTTCTATGAAGAAGTATCATATGTTTTATGTAGTAAAATTGAAAGTCTAAAAAGCACCTTTACTCTTCCTCCCGAAAGCCTTGACAGCAAACTGTTGAAAAATGAATATAAAAAATAAGTCGTAAAATTAATTTACGACTTATTCGCGGAAGCTGGGGGATTCGAACCCCCGGTACGGTTACCCGTACGTCAGTTTAGCAAACTGGTGGTTTCAGCCACTCACCCAAACTTCCTTCTTATCAGAAGCGTTATCTCTTAAACGCGGTGCAAAGATAAGGGGATAAATTGAAATATGCAAACCTTTTGCTCTTTTTTTTAGATATATTTTTTGATGGAAATAATAAGGTGCTGATAGTGAAGTGTTAATAGGTGGAATTAATTTTTCTCCCAAAAATCCAAACATTCTTTAGCCACCTTTATTGGACAATGGTGTTTTTTAATATATTCAATGCTGTCGGCGGATAATTGAGAAATTTTATTTGTATTGGCTAATAAACTCTCTAGTTTGTTATAAATGTCATTTCCTTCGGGGCGTACGTTGATGATAGGGCGAAGTCTGTCTTCGCCTAATAAGTTGTAATGTTCCTCTTCTGCACCTCCCACCACTACAATTCCTTTGCTCATGGCGTATAATGCATTTAATCCCGGAGAATAAGAATAAAGCTGATCTAACATTACATCGCACCCGTCCATAAAATGTTCACATTCATCATACGGAGTGAAAACGGTTTGTTTGATTTCGCATGCAGATGGATGTCTGTAATATAATTTATAGAGGGCGCTATAAAGTTCGTCTTTTCCCTTCCATTCTTCACGATGATGTTTTAGACTGATATAGAATTTTACTTTTTCTATTTTTTTAAAAGGGATTTGTGGGTGAGGCAATGATTCTATCGGGAAAGGAATGTATTTGGTTTTTCCAGAGAAATAGGGTTGGTAGGCTAAATAGGATTCGTAAAGACTGGTGATGATTCCATTACAATTGTTCGCGATGATACGGTTTAATTTTCCTCTGAATCCATGCATCCAATTTATAATTGCCATTTTGTTGTCAATGGTGTCACGAAAAGTGCCATTGGCATAAAAATCATTATATCGGAGAGCGTTTTTATTTAAGCACATGTAAATCCAGTAAAAATCATATTCAAACCCTCCTAAAAATATCTTCTTGTTGTTCTTTTTAAGATATTGGAATACGTACTGAAGCAGTTCGGGTTTTAATTCTAAAAAGTAAGGGTTGACAAGTTGTACCACATCATATCCTCTGAGTTGGGGAAGGGTTTTCAGTAAATTGAACGTGTTTTTAAGGACTCCCCAACGGATTGATGACCGGTTGGGATAGAGATAGTCAGAGTTGTTTAGCCATAAATTGCTGTGGGATAATACATCGACTCTATGTCCCATATTTCTTAAGGCTTTTGCTAAAGTCCAATGTATATTGCTATACTCTCCTATTAATAAGATTTTCATAAACAGTCAATCATTATTTAATTAAATAGTTTGTGCATTGGTAGCAAGTCGTTTTGCTATTCTTATTTTTCTATTTAACAAACAAGTGTAGGCTTTAGTTCTTATTGTAGGGTGATTTTGCAATAAAAAAGGATAATTTGTCTTCTGTTGTAGCTAGTATTGTCTATGAAAATTAAATCTATCAAAAATATATCTTCTTGTATTACAGAAAAATGTGTGTAGTGGAATGATTGAAAATGTATGGTTTGCAAAAAGATTTTGTATTTCAAAAAAATGAAAATAAGTCCTTCTTCAATTATGCATAGCGGTGAGAAATTGCTAAACCTTTTCTTTTAGAAGATTGTTTTCATACTTATGTGAGGTATGGTGTCCATTTTGATATGGTCTTTTGGGGAATTTATTGAGTAAAGAATATTTAAGTGTTAATGAAAGAATATAGGTTAAGAGTTAAAGAAAAAATAATGAAGGCTGATTTGGCGACAATCAGGAGGGAATATACAAAGGGTGGTCTCAAAAGGAGTGATCTTCCTGATAATCCACTTGTCCTTTTTACAAAGTGGCTGCAAGAAGCGATAGATGCGGAGGTAAATGAGCCTACGGCTATGTTGGTAGGTACTGTTTCTCCGGAAGGGAAACCGGCAATACGGACTGTGTTGTTGAAAGATTTGCATGATGGCAAATTTATTTTTTATACTAACTATGGAAGTCGCAAGGGTAAACATCTGGCTCATAACCCATCTATCTCTATATCGTTTGTATGGCATGAACTGGAAAGGCAAATTCATATAGAAGGTATTGCGGCTAAAGTATCTCCACAGGAATCAGATGAATATTTTAGAAAAAGGCCTTACAAGAGTCGTATTGGCGCCCGTATTTCTCCTCAAAGCGAACCGATAGAAAGCAGGATACAACTTATTCGTGATTTTGTGAAAGAAACCACGCGCTGGATAGGGAAAGAGATAGATCGCCCTGAATACTGGGGAGGCTTTGCTGTTATGCCTGTTCGTGTTGAATTCTGGCAGGGTAGGGTAAATCGTTTGCATGATCGTTTTCTCTATATGCTTCAATCTGATGGTGTTTGGAAAATAGAAAGACTCGCTCCTTAATCTTCGGAATAGAGAAATAATTCCAGGTTCTTTTTCAAACTGAGCCGAGAAACCTTTTGAATGTAGGTGTAAATAGGAATACTTTTGAGTAATTGAAGGCGTTGCTTTTTATATATTATATGCAAAAGGGAATAATCTATGGATTATTCCCTTTTGCATATTTATTTTTGAAGTGATGAGGAGGTTCCTGGCGGATTCGAACCGCCGTACACGGTTTTGCAGACCGCTGACTAAGCCACTCATCCAAGGAACCTTATTGTTATCAATCTTTGTTTCTCGATTGCGGTTGCAAAGGTACGACATTTTTTTTAATCTGCAAATATTTTGCTATTTTTTTCTCACTTTTCTGCATTTTTTTCGCAACCGCACTTTGGCTTGTTGTGCATAGACTTCATGGCGCAATCAGAATTACAGCATTCACACGGATTGCTATTGTTCTTTATGCGCTTGAAATACTGAAAGATACGTATACTTATCCATATTGTACAGAGGCATACGATTGCAATAACTATAATTTGTTGTAATTCCATGCTTGATAAACAAATAATTTTAGGTTTAGGTTTATTAAATGATAATACTTCCTATTTGGAATACGGTAAATGCAACAAGCCAAGCCAATCCAGTGGTGTATCCTGCTGCGAATATGGCCCATTTCCAACTGCCGGATTCTTGCTTGATTGCTGCGAAAGTGGCAATACAGGGGAAGTAGATCAATACAAACAACATGTAAGCTAATGCAACCAGTGGAGTAATGGGAATACGGTCAGAAAGATTCACATTTTCCACATCTCCTTCATTTGTGTATAATACTCCTAGTGTACTTACTACCAATTCTTTAGCGCCTACACCTGAAATAAGTCCGATTCCTAACTTCCAGTCAAATCCTAGCGGTTTGATAACAGGCTCTATTGCTTTGCCTATTTGTCCGATATATGAATTTTCTTGTTGTTCGGCTACGCTTTCATGAGCATCATGCCGTGGATAATACCCTAGAAACCAAATAATAATTGAGGCAATCATGATAATGCCTCCCATCTTTTTCAGATATTGTGCTCCTTTTTCCCATGTATGACGCATGATACTTTTAGAGGTAGGCATACGATAGGGGGGGAGTTCCATCACAAATGGAGAATCTTCTCCTTTCACTAGAAATTTACTGAAAATACGGGCCATTATTACTGCTAATAAAATACCTGCTGTATAGATACAAAGTAACATAAAGCTGGCGCAGTTAGGGAAAAAAGCACCTATCATAACTAAATATATGGGAAGACGCGCACTACAGGACATTAAAGGATTCACCAACATGGTGATTAGTCTGGACTTTCGATCTTCTATAGTACGTGTTGCCATTATGGCAGGTACATTACAACCGAATCCCATAATCAGTGGGATAAAGGACTTGCCATGCAGTCCCATCCGGTGCATTATTTTATCCATGATAAATGCGGCGCGTGCCATATACCCCGAATCTTCCAATATAGAAATAAAAAAGTATAATATGAGGATATTCGGCAGGAAAACGATAACACCGCCCACTCCACCGATAATACCATCTATCAGTAAGTCTTTCAAAGGACCTTCAGCCATATTGTTTCGTATCAGGTTGCCTAATTGGTCTACTAGCCATTCAATACCTTGCATAGGATAGTCACCCAAAACAAAGGTTCCCTCAAACATGATATAAAGAAACAGGAAAAAAATAGGATATCCCCAAATGCGATGTGTCACAATACTGTCTATCACGCGGGTCGTTTGTTCTTTTTCCAAATGATTGTCGGTGAATGTTTCTTTCAAAGCTCCGGTGATAAAACCATATTTAGCATCCGTAATAGCTTGCTCGCTGTCTTCGTTCATCACTTTACGGATACGTAATGTTTCCTTGTTGCGTATCGTTATGATTTCTTTGCCATTAGGCAGTGTAGAGATGAAATTTTCTATTTCCCTATCGTTTTCCAGTAATTTGATGGATAGGAAGCGGGTGGAATATTTATGGCGTATGTCTTCGTTTTGACTGATTGCTTTCTTGACTTCTTCGATACTGCGCTCCAGTTCAGGACCGTGGTTAATATGAATATGACGCATATATCCGCGTGGGCGGGCATCTTCCTCTTCTTTGTGGCTTCCGAATTCGTGGTCGGGTACGTAGGTTTTGTGCCAGTCTCTCAGGTCTTCCAGAATTTCAGAACGTATTTCGCCCTTTTGTGACAGGAAATCTCCTCCTTCGTAAATACCGATGATAACATGGAACAGTTTGTCTACCCCTTCTCCCCGTCGGCAGACAGTAGGTACCATAGGCACCCCGATCAGCTGGCTTAATTGGGTATAATCCAATTTATTTCCGCTGGCTTCCAGCTCATCGTACATATTCAAGGCGATAACCATACGCACATTCATATCAATCAATTGGGTGGTAAGATAGAAATTACGTTCCAAGTTAGAAGAGTCTACCACATTGATAATTACATCCGGAGTTTCTTCAATGATATGTTTGCGTACATAAAGTTCTTCCGGAGTATAGGCTGAAAGAGAATAGGTTCCGGGTAAATCTACAATACGGAAATGATAACCTTGGAAGTCGAAAAAACCTTCCTTGGCATCTACTGTCACACCACTGTAGTTTCCTACATGTTCGTGGGCGCCGGATGCAATATTGAATAGCGAAGTCTTTCCACAATTGGGATTACCTACTAAGGCTACATTGATTGTACGGCGTTTGCCTTTTGCCAGTGCCACCAGTTCTGATTCGGGCACGGGTACATCTTCTGTTATGGAACCATGGTAAGGGTTTTGCATCGTGCGTGCTTCCTGCTCGCTTACCACCTCAATCATATCTGCCTCTTGTCTTCGGAGGGAGATCTCGTAACCTAGTAGTCTGTATTTTATAGGGTCTTTCAAAGGGGCGTTCAAGATTACCTCTACGGTTTTTCCTTTAATAAAACCCATTTCAACGATTCGCTTGCGGAAACCACCGTGGCCTAAAACCTTGACTATTACGCCTTTTTCTCCTGTTCTTAATTCGGATAAACGCATTTTGTTTTAAATTTTTTGCAAAGATAAGTTATTACTTAGAAGTATGCAAATTATTTAGATTGTTTTTAAATAAAGAACGGGCACTTTGTTTTTGTCTTGCAGAACTCTTATCTTTGTGCCATGTTTCATTGGAATATTCAGAAGTATATAGAGGAGAAACAACTTTTCACCTTGCATGATAAGGTGTTAGTGGCATTGAGTGGCGGGGCAGATTCGGTAGCTTTGTTGCGTGTCTTGCTTGTTTTAGGGTATCATTGTGAGGCTGCCCATTGTAATTTTCACCTTCGTGGTGAGGAATCCGATAGAGATGAAAGGTTTGTCAATGAGTTGTGTAAAGGATTAGGAGTGGCTTTGCATGTTACTCATTTTGATACGGTCACTTATGCTTCGAGGCATCATGTTTCTATTGAGATGGCGGCTCGCGAAATGCGCTATGATTGGTTCGAACAACTGCGTAAGGAGAGGGGGGTGGCTGTTATTGCCGTAGCCCATCACCGGGACGATAGTGTGGAAACTTTTTTATTGAATTTGATACGTGGCGCGGGAATCAATGGCTTGAAAGGTATTAGTCCGCATAACGGCTGCATTGTACGGCCTTTGTTGGAGGTGAGCCGTCAGGATATTTTGGATTATTTGCGTTGTTTGCGTCAAGGTTATGTTACAGACAGTACCAATTTGCAAGATGAATATATGCGTAATAAAATCCGTCTGAATATTCTTCCGATGTTGCGTGAGCTGAATCCTTCTGTCAGTGAAAGTATAGCTGAAACATCAAGGCGTCTGACTGATGTTTCTCTTATATATAATAAGGAGATAGAGGCGGGAAAAGAAAGGGTGATGGAAAAGTCCGGTCATATTCTTATTTCTCGTTTGATGGAAGAGAGTGCTCCGGCGGCTTTGCTGTTTGAGATTCTTCATCCGTTAGGTTTCAATTCTGTCCAGGCAGGAGATGTATTCCGCAGTTTGTCTGCCCAGTCGGGAAAAAGGTTTGTTTCTGCCGGATGGGAGGTACTGCGCGACAGGACGGAGTTGATTATTCGCAGGAGGAAGCTGGCGGATGAGGAAGTGGAGGAAAATGTGCCCCCGTTCCGGCTTGCAATGGAAACGCAGGAAATAATGCCAGACTTTGTCATCCCTAAGAATAAGGATACGGCCTGTTTGGATGCAGACAAGGTGGTGCTACCTCTCACGGTGCGTAAATGGCGGCAGGGGGATAAATTTGTTCCTTTCGGAATGAAAGGGAAAAAGAAGATCAGCGATTATCTGACAGATCGTAAGTTTTCTCTTTTCCAGAAAGAAAATCAATATGTGGTTTGCTCTGCAGGCCAGATTGTATGGCTGGTAGGAGAGCGTAGCGATGACCGTTTCCGGGTGACGGAAGATACGAAACGGGTACTTATTATACAGCAGTTGTGGGATAAGTAGAATTTTTTCCTTTCCTGCTTTTTCATGAATGGCAGGGAATGCTCCCTGAAATCTTGTAGCAAAAATCCGCGAATCATGCAACAAGATTTCAGAAATCACGTAGCAAGATTCGCGGATTTTGGATGGAGCTTTCCGGTATTATTTGCAATACTTCTGTATCAGTCCGTCTACCACTTCATCGCCCAGTTCTTTTGCTTTGGCAAAGTTTGCACAGGCTTCTTTGTTTTTCTTTAATTGTATCTGGCAGTATCCCAGCATGCGGTATGCGGCTGCGGCTTTCGGGTCTAAAGAGATAGCCTTTTCCAATGCTTCTATTGCTTCGTTATGTTGCCCTACACGTAGATGCACCGAACCTTTTTCCACCCACATGGCTACATCCTCAGGAGTCATTTCTACTGCTTTATTAATGTCATTGATAGCTTGCTGATACATCTTACATTGTATTTCCGCCTGTTCGCGTTGCAGATAAAAGGCGGCTGTAACCCGTCCACCGATAGCATCATAAAAAGTATCATAATCTATTACCGCTTCACGGTATTTACCTGTCTGGGCTTTTATTTCTGCCCGTTCATAGAAATAAGGAGCAGCTTCCGATGTATAAGGCTTGGTGAAACGTGCCACAGCACTATCCATCAAGGCAATAACCTCGTTCATATCTGTTCCTTCAATCAGTTGTTTGGTTTTGGCTGCCGAGTAAAATGTAGCGGCAGAGGCTATGGAAGACTGGTTCACTTTCTCATAAGCGGCGTATGCCTCAGGATATTTCTTCATAGCAAACAGAATATCTCCCTCCAATTGTGTGTAAATGGGTTGGTTGTCGGCTTGCATGGCATCATGAATGATGGAGAGAGCTTTGTCGTAA
>ULWH01039798.1_pt1 | contig 11649 bp, 12 predicted proteins | sample 1960201 | NCBI WGS metagenome assembly ULWH01 (sample SAMEA4835808, study PRJEB28245) | human gut metagenome | biome: gut microbiome; material: fecal sample | place: Denmark | collected 2008
GCGGACAACCCGCTACTGGGCGCAAAGAACTGCATAATTACCCCTCACATCAGCTGGGCACCTAAGGAGAGCCGCCAGCGCATAATGGACTGCACCGTATCCAACATTAAGGCGTTCTTGGACGGCACACCGGTAAATGTGGTGAACAAGTAACTTTTGAGGTATAGCTTAATATGATGAACAGCGAAAAAGCAAAAGAACTGAGTGAGCTTTGCAATCAGTTCCGCAAAGATGTGCTGACTGTTCTGCACGAAAAGCAGACCGGTCATCCCGGCGGTTCTCTATCGGTATGCGAGATACTGACCGCTCTGTATTTCGACAGGATGAATGTGAATCCCGCCGATCCTTCCGATCCGAACCGCGACAGGCTGGTGCTCTGCAAGGGTCACGCAGCTCCCATGCTGTACCGCGTTCTCGCAGAGAAGGGCTTCTTCTCCAAGGAAGAAATGCATACCCTTCGCGACTTTGGAACAAGGCTTCAGGGCCATCCCTGTATGCTGGAGACCCCCGGTGTGGACATGAGCAGCGGCCCCCTTGGCATAGGCCTTTCCGCCGCACTCGGCATGGCGCTCAGCCTTGTTCTCGCAGATTCTCCTGCCCGTGTTTATGCAATTCTGGGCGACGGCGAAATAAACGAGGGCACCGTTTGGGAAGCCTGCATGGCTGCAAGCAAGTTCAAGGTAGACAACCTATGCGCAATACTGGACTGGAACGGTGTACAGCTTGACGGTACCTCTGAGCAGGTAATGCCCATGGGCGACATACGTGCAAAGTTTGCCGCCTTCGGCTGGCACTGCATAGAGTGCGATGGTCACGACCTCGCTGCCCTCTCCGCTGCCCTTGATGAAGCGGAGACCGTAAAGTGCATGCCCAGCATAATACTTGCCCATACAGTAAAGGGCAAAGGCGTATCCTTCATGGAAGGCAAAAACGCATGGCACGGCAAGGCTATAGATGACGATAGCTTTGCTCAGGCGATGAAGGAACTGGGAGGTGCAAACTAATGAGTAAGTCTATTCGCGACGCATACGGAGAGGCACTTGTAACCTATGGTAAGGACGATAAGCGTGTAGTTGTGCTTGACGCCGATGTCAGCGGCTCCACTAAGTCCGCAATATTCGGCAATGCCTGCCCCGAAAGGTTCTATAACGTAGGTATAGCCGAGGCCAACATGGTAGGTATGGCCGCAGGTATGGCTGCAACCGGACGAATACCCTTCGTAAATACCTTTGCGGTATTCCTCACGAGCATTGGCCTCACTCCTGCCCGGGCCTTCGGCTCTTACTCCAGGCTGCCCATAAAGATGGTAGGCGCATATGGTGGAATATCCGATTCATTTGATGGTCCTAGCCACCATTCCCTTGAGGATATCGCAGTAATGCGCACGCTGCCCAACTTCAAGGTATTTGTTGCAAGCGACGCCGCACAGACAGCATGGCTGGTAGAGAATGCCATAGCCGATCCCTCTCCCATGTACCTGCGCATGTCCCGTGATGTATTCCCGGACATTTATACCACAGGTGAAGTGTTTGAAGAGGGCAAGGGCAAGGTAGTACGTAACGGCAGCGACTCTACGGTCATCGCCTGCGGCCTCATGGTAAGCAACGCGCTCAAGGCGGCCGACATTCTGGCAGCCGAAGGTATAAGCCTCCGCGTGGTAGATATGTTCTGCATAAAGCCCCTTGACGAAGAACTTATACTAAAGTGCGCAAACGAGACCGGTGCAATAGTTACCGCTGAGGAGCACAGTATTTACGGCGGCCTTGGCGGTACAGTATGCGAAGCCCTCTGCAAAGCCGGCGTTCAGGTCCCCGTTCGCATGGCGGCTGTCAACGATACTCATGCGGAATGCGGCCCATACGCCATGCTTCAGGAAAGGTACGGTCTGGACCCACGCTCTATAGCCAAGCGCGTACGGGAGGCTATAGCGGAAAAAAATAAAAACGTATAATCAGATTGCGGTGGATTAAGGAAGAACCCGCGTCCATCGCAATCGAAGCTGTTATATGTATTATATGCAATGCGATGATTGTGTAATGAGTAGTTGTATTATACATTGAGATGGTTATTGTACTAAAATTGAAATAAGTTTTTAACTGCGGGTACGTAAAGGAAATTAAAATATGTGTGATTATTACCGCAGAGGACTTTTAAGCTTAATACGATAATAGCGTGTGAATTGCGGCATATAGTGGGCATAAAATGCATAAGCGATGGACTGATATAATATAATTTAAAAAACACATTGACAATTGGTTGCCATGCGATTATATTTATATCATATCAGATAAGTTGAAGACATAGGTAATACAAGATAACCTTAAATGTTTCGGTATTGTTGTTCAGAACTATGTGCCGCTGTGCAGCAATGAATAGATAGCTGTGCATTATATCATATCTGTAGTCTAATGACATTACAGTAAAAATTGCGTCTGAGCGTGATAATAAGGAGCTGGGAGCATGATACCAAAGCTTTATAAGGTTCAACAGACTTTTTGCTATGATTTAGTTGAAAATGTACGTGAAGAGGTATTGAACAAGTTAGCGGATAGCGGCGTAACGGTAAATAAAGGGGCTTCAATAGCGATAGCCGTAGGCAGCCGGGGGTATAGCCAATATACCTCTCATAGTGAAGACTGTTGCAGATTGGGTACGCGGACAGGGTGGAAGCCCGTTTATAGTGCCGGCAATGGGCAGCCACGGCAACGGCATAGCTGAAGAACAGAAAAAAATACTTGAGGGCCTTGGCATTACCGAAGAATATACTGGCACTCCAATACATGCTAGCATGGAGGTGGTTGAGCTTCCTAACGGCAATATGCCTAACCGTGTCTATATGGATAAAAACGCATACTGTGCGGACGGGACAATGCCTGAAGCGCGGAATCAGACTTCATTCGTCAAGGGGCAGGTTCTATATATCCACGGCTCATTCCGAGGCAGATGTTGCGAGGACACTGGAAGTGTTTGACGAGGTATTCAAAATTATCAAATAGTATTTCCAAGTTTATAGCGGCGTATTGAGACAGCTGATTAGAGTTGTAAATTAAGTGAGGAGAATTAGCAGATGGCTGAAAACACACAGGCCCCCATTTTAATTGCCAGGAATGTGTCCAAGACCTTCTATTCAACAAAGGCACTTCAAAAAGTAAATTTTGAATTGCTGCCTGGTGAGGTTCATGCATTGATGGGCGAAAACGGTGCGGGCAAATCAACGTTAGGCAAGTGCATCACTGGTATCTATCAAGCCGAAGAAGGTGAATATATTTATCAGGGCCGGAAGGTGCATTATAACAATCCCAAGGAGGCATTGAACGATGGCATAGCAATAGTTATGCAGGAGTTCAATATGCTTCCACATCTGAGCGTTGCGGAGAACCTGTTCCTGACAGACGATAACTTCTACAAAAACAAGGTATTCGTAGATTACCCCAAAATGGTAAAAAGAACCGACGAGCTATTACGCTATTTTCATATGCGTGAAATTATAGACCCTATGGAAAAGCTAGCAAATCTTACTGTTGCAGAGATGCAGATAGTCGAGATAATCAAGGCAATGTCCAAAAATGCTAAAGTGGTGATATTGGACGAGCCTACAGCGACGCTTTCTACTAAGGAAGTCAATAGGCTGTTTGACATGGTCCGCGAACTCAAAAATAAGGGAGTGTCCTTTATCATAGTATCCCACAAAATCAATGAAATATACGAGATATCTGATAGGATAACAGTATTCAGGGATGGGCAGCTTGTGTTGGCAAACGCAATAACAAGAGAACTGGAAGAGAATGACCTGATAAAGGCTATGGTCGGCAGGCAGGTGAACGATCTATATGGTAAGGGCATCAATAGGGAAGATAAGATATCTGATGAAATAGTGCTGGATGTCCAGCATATAAGCGACAAAAAGAATTTCGTAACAGATTGCTCGTTCCAAGTGCGGCGCGGAGAGATACTCGGCGTATCCGGCATGGTAGGAGCGGGGCGAACTGAGCTTATGCGCTGCGTATGTGGCATCGATCCTAGGTCAACCGGTAGAGTCATTTTCATGGGAAAGGAACTCAAGAAGAATTCCATTACATCCTGCATAAAGGCGGGATTATGCTATCTTTCCGAAAAGCGCAAAGAAGAGGGACTACACCAAACGCTGTCCATAATAAACAATTTGAATATGGTAAACACAGCGATAGCTAAGCAGCGGATCATAAAGACAAGTGTCGAAGAAGAAAACTGCAAGAAAATGGTGGGTGAGCTGAACATTAAGGTTGGTGAACCATTCAATGCGGTGAGTAGCCTTTCAGGCGGAAATCAGCAAAAGATACTGCTCGGCAAGTGGCTACTCTCAAATCCTAAACTACTTATAATCGACGAGCCTACTAGAGGTATAGATATCGCATCCAAAAGCGAGATATATGTGATATTGCGTAAACTTGCAGATAGAGGCATATCAGTAGTAGTCATATCGTCTGAAATTAACGAGATACTCGGTATTTCTGACCGCGTGCTGATAATGCGTGAGGGCAGGATTGTAAATACGATGGCACGAAGCGAAATGACTGAGGAAAAAATTGGATACTATGCGACAGTTGGTTCAGAGGAAGGAGAATTAGCGTAATGGACACTAAAATAATAGACAGCGGTGTAGCAAACGACATTTCTTATAGCAAGATGCGCCGGATATGGACTCTCAGAAATTATCGTACAGAGTTGCTTATGCTCGGAGTACTGATAGTGATGTGCGTTATTGTTTCGTTCATATCGCCATACTTTTTTCAGAAATCCAACTTTCTGAATATATTTTCTCAGCAGGCTACCACAGGTTTTATGGCAATAGGTATGACCTTGGTAATAATTACAGGCGGCATTGACCTTTCGGTAGGTACTCTTTTGGGATTCTCAGGAATGCTAGCAGCTATCGAACTGTCTAATGGAGGAAATATATTTCTGGCTATTCTTTATTCTATGGGCATATGTCTGCTTATAGGCGTCATAAACGGCTATCTCGTCGGCTATATCAAGATGCCTGCATTCATAGTTACGTTGGGGACACAGCAGATATGCCAGTCTATGAATTATGTGGTTTCCGGCGGTATGTCTGCCTCACATTTCCCTGATGCATTTGCTTTTATAGGCAAGGGCAAGATCATAGGTTCCTTCCCCTTCTACCTTTTTGTGATGCTGGTAATATACGGCGTGCTGATATTCGTACTTTCTAAGATGCGCTTCGGCAGATTCCTATATGCTACTGGTTCCAACGAAGAAGCTGCTCGCCTTTCCGGTGTAAACACTAAGCGTGTAATAATGTCTACATATATTATCTCTGCAATCACTGCTGGTTTAGCAGGTCTAGTAATGGTATCTAGGCTTATGGCTTGCGATCCCACCTACGGTAAGAGCGGAGAAATGGACGTAATAGCTGCTGTCGTTATCGGTGGTACTGCAATGTCTGGCGGCAAGGGTTCGCTGTGGGGAACGCTTGTGGGCGTGTTGATAGTCGGCGTTCTGAGAAACGCGCTTAACCTAATGGGTATAAATACTTTCTGGCAGGGCACTGCTATAGGTGCGGTAATAATACTTGCCGTACTGGCAGAGCAGCTTTCCCACAAAAAAGTTGGCTAAAGCCCCAAATAAAGTAGAACAGGAATTAATATGTAGCAAAGCAATTAATTGCTTGCAATAAAAAAAGGAGAAAAACAATGAAAAAGCTAAAAGTAGTCCTCTCTCTGGTTCTCGTCTTTGCTATAGCGCTGACCGTATGTGCTTGCAAGACTAACGCTCCCGTCGAAGAAGCCGTAGCCCCCGCCGAGGGCGCTGAAGAAAACGCCGAACAGAAGGTGTATAACATCGCTTATGTAACACCTTCCATTGATGTTCCTTTCTGGAGGTACATGGCTGCGGGTATCGAGAACAAGGCTGCTGAAATGGGCAACGTAAAGGTTACTGTATATGATTCTAAGAACAGCGCAGATATGCAGTACTCCAACGTTCAGGACGTTGTTACCAAGAAGTTTGACGGAATGATTATAAGTCCCTGCGATTCAGCTTCCTGCGTGGCCGCTCTTGATCTCTGCGAAGAGGCGGGCATACCTGTCGGTATATCCGATATAGGAACTGACGGCGGTAAGTATGTAGTATTCGTAAAAACTAACAACTTTGACGGTGCCAAGGCCGGTGGTGAGTATCTGGCATCCTTCCTGAAGGAAGGCGACAAGGTAGCCCAAATTAACGGACCTCTTGCACGTCAAAACCAGCAGGATCGCAAGGCCGGTTTTGAAGCTGGCATTATGACTGCAAATGTAGATTTAGTAGACTTCCGTCAGATGGAACAGGAGAACCGTGATGAGGGCGAGTCCTTTACTCAGGATTACCTCACTGCTTATCCCGATCTGAAAGCTATCTTCTGCACCTCTGACCAGGCTGCAATGGGCTGTCTAGCTGCTTGCCAGGCCGCTGGTCGGGATGACGTACTTATCCTGGGCTTTGATAGCAATGAAGATCTGGTAAAGGAAATAGAGGCCGGTACCATAAAGGGAACCTGCGCACAGCAGCCCATGCTTATGGTAAGCACCGCGCTGGAGAACCTCATTGCTTACATGGAGGGACAGCCCTATGAAAGCGAAGTAGAGGTTGAAACTCTGCTTGTGACTGTTGACAACTTTGCTGAGACTTATGACACTCTTGCTAAGACGGCGATGATAATCGACAAGTAATTGGGTTGGAGGTAGTCAGGACTTGTCTTGGCTACCTCAATTTTTAATCAAACCGAGAAGGGATTATTTAATCTGAATATGCAGCAGAAATTAAATATTGTAAATCAACTTATAAGCGATACAAAAATTCCAAGGATGATAAAGATCCGCCAGAAATTTTCTGAACAGGCGGTAGATGATATACAGAATGAAGTAAGACGGCAGCTGGGTTGTAGAGAGATTTGTGAAAAAATACGTCCTGGTATGGAGATAGCTATAACTGCCGGAAGCAGGGGAATAGCGAATATAGCGGTAATAATACGAGAAGTGTGTTCTATAGTCAAGGAGAATGGTGCAACACCTTTTATCGTGCCAGCTATGGGTAGCCACGGTGGTGCAACGGCCGAAGGTCAGCGTCGGCTTATCGAAGGTTACGGAATAACAGAGGGGTTTTGCGGTGCCGAAATACGTTCCTCAATGGAAGTAAAGCATATAGGAAATACGGCTGATGGACGTCCTGTAAGTATAGACCGCAATGCAGCTGAGGCAGACGGAATAATAGTTATAGGCAGGATAAAAGCTCACACTGATTTCCGTGGCAGGTACGAAAGCGGACTAATGAAAATGATGGTCATAGGGCTGGGAAAACAGAAGGGCGCCGAAAGCTTCCATGCGGCGGGAACTAAGCACTATGCTGAGCAGCTACCGTTATACGGTACGACCATACTGAATAATGCTCCTGTGCTATTCGGCCTCGGTATAATAGAAAATGCCTATGATCAGACGGCTAAATTGGTAGCGCTGCTTCCACAGGAAATAATTGACAAGGAACCAGAACTGCTTGTTGAGGCAAAGGCTCTTATGGGCAAACTTCTTTTTGATAACTGTGATTTGCTTATAGTCGATCGAATAGGTAAGGATATTTCCGGAGAAGGAATGGATGCTAACGTGACAGGTAGATTTGCTACAAAATATGCTTCGGGTGGTATAGAAGCCGAGACTCTGGCGGTGTTAAGCCTCACAAAAGAGAGCCATGGTGCTTTTGTAGGCCTCGGTATGGCGGATGTCACAACTAGAAGGGTGCTGGATGAGGCTGATTTTGATGCATCATACGCAAATACGCTTACTAGTACGATACTTTTGCCTTCCAGGTTACCGCTTGTTATGGACAGTGACCGGCAGGCGATACAGGCATGCCTGAAGTACTGTGGCGGTATAGATCATGACAATCCACGGGTGATAAGGATAATTGACACTATGCATTTGGGCGAGATACTTATTTCAGAGGCTATGCTAGCTGAGGCATTGAAAAACCCGAATATTGAGGTGTTGTCTGAACCGTTTGAGATGCCATTTGACGATAATGGTGCACTGCAGGATATTGGCAAAATATAAAGCAGAGGAGAATAGCAGATGTTAGGCGATTTCAAAAGCGTGAGCAAGCTGGTTAGCGATGCAAAATACCCTAAAATGGTAAAGATACGACAACACTTTCCCAACAACGTCATTGAGGATATTGAGTATGAGGTGCGCGCACAGCTTTCACGTCCAGAAATGCTTGACAGAATAAAACCCGGTATGCGGATCGCTATAACGGCGGGCAGCCGCGGCATATCCAATATTGCCCTCATAATCAAGACGGTCTGCGCAATAGTAAAGGAACAGGGTGGAATACCTTACATTATACCGGCTATGGGTAGTCACGGAGGTGGAACGGCACAGGGCCAGAGAAATATTATAGAAAGCTACGGCATAACCGAAGAATACTGTCAGGCCGAGATATACTCCTGCATGGATGTTAAACATATCGGCGACACTGAAGACGGCGATCCTGTTTATATAGACAGATTTGCCGCAGAGTCAGATGGCATAATCGTTATAGGCCGCATAAAGCCTCACACTGATTTTCGAGGTCCTTATGAAAGCGGTATAATGAAGATGATGGTCATAGGTCTTGGTAAGCAATATGGTGCAGAGGCTTTTCATGCTAGTGGCCCCAAACATATGGCATATCAGCTACCTGCTTATGGAAAAGCTATAGTTAAGAATTCACCAGTTTTATTCGGATTGGCAATAATTGAAAATGCTTATGATGAGACTTACAAACTGACGGGAATGCTTGCCGAGGAATTTGAAACCATGGAACCGCCTCTTCTTAATGAGGCAAAACAGATTATGGGAAGAATATTATTTGATTCATGCGATGTGCTCATAGTTGACTATATCGGTAAAGATATATCGGGTGATGGTATGGATCCAAACGTTACCGGGACTTTTTCCACCGAATATGCTTCCGGCGGCATAAAAGCGCTGAAGAGAGTAGTGCTTGATATTACTCCTGCTAGTCATGGATGTTGCGTGGGAGTAGGGATGGCAGATGTAGCCACAAAGAGGTTGTTTGATAAGGCGGACTTTGAGGCAGGATATGTAAATTCCCTTACTTGTACTATGTTTGCGCCCTCCAAGATACCGCTGATCATAGGTACAGATAAGGAAGCCATAGGAGCTTGCCTGAAGTACTGCGGCGGCAATGACAAAGACAATCCAAGGGTGATTCGAATAACAGATACTTTGCACCTAGGAGAGATATGGATATCCGAAGCAATGTTAGAGGAAGCAAAGCAAAATCCCCAAATAGAAATAATGTCAGAGCCGAAAGATTTTCCGTTTGACGAGAATGGCAGCCTGCATTAAACCGCTTTAGCATCCTATGGATGTTAAAATACATTAATCTAAAAATATAAGGAGAAAAGTATGAAAAAGGTTGATTTTGCGAAACAAACTCATTGGTATAGCCCGTGGAACGTTCCTGCGCTTCATGTAGAAGACGGCGATGAAGTAACTTTTACCTGCATGGATACTTGGAACAATGTAATGGTTGATACCAATACAATACAGGCGCGTGCGATGCTGGGACATCCCATAAATCCCGTAAATGGTCCCGTGTATGTAAACGGAGCTATGCCCGGCGACACCATGAAGATTACCGTATTGGACGTTCGTGTAACTTCTGACGCTACCCTGATACTCAATGATAACCAGACCTGCAAGGCATTCCATTCCTACATTACTGATGACGAAGTAGTAAAATTCCCCATCAAGGATGGTGTATGCGATATGTTTGGTGTACCCGTAGACATAAAGCCCTTCCCCGGTTGTCTTGGTGTAGCTGCAGCTGAAAGAATCTCCACGCTTGAGCAGGGCAGGCATGGCGGAAATATGGACTGCAAGAAGCTGACAAAGGGCAGCATACTTTATCTGCCTGTATTTGCTCCTGGTGCTCTTGTAGCTACCGGCGATATACATGCTTATCAGGGCGATGGCGAGATCGTTGGCGGCCTTGAAGTTGCCGGTGAAGTGGACCTGAAGCTGGAAGTTATCAAGGGAAAAGCCGAGCCTTGGCCAATACTTGAAACTGAAGACCGTTGGTATACTATAGTTTCCAAGGCTACTATGGAAGAAGCCGGTATGGAGGCTGTAGATACCATATTCCGCTTTATTCTTAAGCGCACAGATAAGTATACTCCTAACCACCTTATGCTTATGCTAGCTGAACTCAGCGATGTTGAAGTATGCGAGATGGTAGATCCTCTTGTTGCAATGCGTTGTGGTTTTGATAAGCGTATCCTGTAACACTGGATATGTGTCCTAATGCCGTAAAGGCCTGCGCTAGTATGCTGTACATGCCTTGGACCGAAAAGCACACCGTTGAACATGCTGAAGATATTTCCAGAGGAATTCATAAGGTTCTCGATTATTATCATAAATAAAAATAAGATAATAATCTAATTCTGAAGTGACCCCCAAAAGTTAGACAATATTTCAAAGAAAAAATGTTCAAGCAACCGAAAGGACTTGTTGTCTGTGAAGAGCAGGCGGCAAGCCCTTTAGCTTTGCCTTGATGCGCCGCTTGTTGTAGCAATCCAGATATTCAATCAATTCCTGCTTGAGATGTTCTATGGAATGGAACTCTTGCAGATAAGGTCCAACTCTTGACGGTACCCTCAAAGGTAAAGCTGGTGGCTAAGATGCTCAAGGCGATCCAAGCCCAGGAAAGAAGGCTACCCGTGAAAAGGCCAAAGCTGTGGTGACCCAGTAGGAAAATGAAGTTGAAAGAGGCTGCCAAGGAGGTGGGGGACAGTATTGAGGAAACGCTGACTTACTGTGATTTTCTCTATGAGCACTGGACCCGAATCCGCACCAACAACGTGATTGAGCGACTGAACCGGGAGATCTACCGCCGAACCAGTGTGGTAGGAACCTTCCCGGACGGCAACAAGAAGTACATGAAGCACTTAGAGGCGGCTCTGGAAAACGTTTCTATTGTCCACTGACCTCACTCAATAAGAGTCTGCAATTTTATTTGTAGGCATAACTCAGAACTATTGACAGTACCACAAGGAACCTTTCGGGTCAGTTAACCAAAAGCAAATCAAAACCGTAGCAGTTTTTAGTAAAGCCATAGTGTTCGTAAAAGCGGTGAGCTGCCGTACGGGAAAATCCGGAATCAAGAATAATAGCCTTGCAGCCACGGCTAGAAGCGAGCTCACGGACATGGTCCAGAAGCATATGTCCATAACCTTTGCATCTTTCTGATGAATTGGTTATTATACTGGAAAGATAACAGGTCTTTCCGGAAAGCCAGAACGTGTCGAAAAATGTGCCGTGACAGAATCCCTTATAGGTACCGTCACAGTCAACAAGTAGAAAAGCAAAGCTTTTCGGATCATTGAGTACGTGCTGGTACACTTCATATATTTCGTTTTGATCATAAACATTGTATGACCACAATTCAGTTATATACTTATATACAACTTCAAAATCAAATATATCTGCATTCTTGAAATATATATCATGCCTCCATGCAAATAGGCAAGAGTACGGTCGGTCAGTTGTTCTAACAGAGCTTCATAAGCGTATTTACTATGGCCTCCGCCGATGGCGGGCAGCCCATCACCTGCTG
>ULWH01064375.1_pt1 | contig 11487 bp, 9 predicted proteins | sample 1960201 | NCBI WGS metagenome assembly ULWH01 (sample SAMEA4835808, study PRJEB28245) | human gut metagenome | biome: gut microbiome; material: fecal sample | place: Denmark | collected 2008
GGCTTTCCATTTGCCGGAGGGGGGTCAGATGGGAATGTCCTTTTCACTGCCGCCGTACATGAACGTATGGAGCAGGCGGGTAACCTGATTCTGTTCCGCGTCCAGCTGGGCAGAGGGGCGCAGCGCGGCGTACGTCAGCCCGTCATGCCCCGTGAACTCCCTCATGTGGAACCCCTGGAAGCTGGTCATGGGTTCACTGTCATGAAAGAGCTTGCCCCTCCGGAGCAGTTCGTCAAAGACGTGTTCCGCTTCCCGCGTGCGCGTCAGAGCATGTTCCGGGTGGGGGATGCGGATGACCAGCGCCCCGCCGTCCCCGCGGAAGTTGATGCCTGCTCCGGCCATGACGTCCGCGGAGGGCTGGCTGGTGACGCTGCCCAGCAGCAGCACGCCGTCGTCTATCAGATGGATGCGGCTGGCGCGGGCTTCCTCCTTTACGTGCAGAACGCCTCCGTAAATGCGGGTGGACGCGTTGCCGGAGAGTTTTTTGATACGCATCAGGCCGTGCCTGATAACGAGTTCCGAGCCCTCCGCCGGCAGATCCACTTCCGAGGCGAAGAGCCAGCCGTCCGCCATGGCGATTCTGCCTTCATGCTCCCTGGAGCCCTGAATGCGCCCCTGGCCCATCAGAAGGCGGCCGCCGTTGATTTCCAGGCTGCCGTTGGCCTTGTCCCCCAGGAAAACGGTCATATGGTCCGGCAGGTTGCCCAGGAGCGTCATGGCGCCTCCGTTTCGGATGACGAGGTGGGCGGTGCGGTGCCCGTGGTCCGGCTGATTGGGGCCGCCCACGTAAACAGGAGCGTTGATGATGTAAAGATTTCCGCCGGAATCAACGGTAAGGGAATCCTGAATGTCCGTCTGGCCCTGCACTACATCATTGCTGATGGTGACCGGGCACATGTAGGAGACTCGGTTCATGGATGAGGCTGAAAGCGGCATCATCCCTGTTAGAATGAATGGGTTGATATTGCTCATGGCTCTGGTTACATAGTTGGTTTGACGTTTGAAGCACGATGGATGCGCTCCAATGGTATTAGACCATCCGTCCGGGGAAAGTGTTCGCGTAAATTTCCCTTATTTTTTCCGGAAGGGGCACTGTTCATTCCCACTCCACACGGGTCAGCTCCAGTTCCCGCCCGCGCAGGATGGCCAGGGCCGGTTCCCCGCAGCCGGGGCAGATGTAGCCGTGTTCCGTAAAAGAAAAATCCGTCCGGCATGCGTCACAGCGGCACACGGCCTCCACCCAGGCGATGTCCAGGGCCGCATCCTGCGCCGCATACGAGTCTTTCAGGGCCAGGAAGGCGGATTGAAGGGCTTCCGGCACCACGCCGCTCAGGCTGCCGATGGTCATGTGCACGCGCCTCAGCCTGTTTCCTCCGCGTTTTTCCATAAGCCGCCGGGCCATGTCCAGTGCGCCTTCCATGATGCCTACTTCATGCATGGGCGTTTTTCCGGGCCTGATGTTCCGCCAGGGCGCGGGCGATGAGGGCCTCCGCCGTGTCCAGCGCCTTCGGCAGGGCTTCCTGCACCTCCGCGGACATGGGGCGGCAGAAATCCGTATGCAGGGCCTCCACTCCCACCAGCGTGATGGCGCGCGGCAGGGTGCCGCACAGCTGGGCCGCCCCCAGCACTTCCTTCATGCCTATCTGGTGGGGCGATATCACGCGGGAAAAGTGGCGCGGCAGTTCTTCCCGGCTGCGCGTGACGACGGTTCCCGGCAGGGCCCCCGTCCTGACGGCGTCCAGCAGGATGAGCGTGTCCGCATCTTCCAGCAGGGGAAGCAGGGTCATGCCCTGCGTTCCCCCTTCCTCCACGTGGACCAGCGGGCCGTAGTCCCGTTCCTGGAGGCGGTGGGCCAGCTCCACGCCTGCGCCGTCGTCCCCCATGAGCGGGTTTCCGATGCCCAGCACGAGCACGGGATAGGCATTTCCCTTCACGGGGCAGCCCCGCAGTTCTTCCGTGTATGGCTCCAATTTCATGTCAAAGGGAGGGCGGAGAGGTTATTCATCCCGGAATTTGACGCCCTTGCGCAGCCATCGTCCGCCGCTGAACATGGAGGAGATGGTGCCGTCCCGGTCCACGTTTCCGGAAAGGATGGAAAGGTACACGTGGATCATGGCGAAGATGATGAAGCACCACATGCCGATCAAATGCACCAGGCGCACGTACGGAATGCCTATCAGGTCGTTCAGCGGCATGAACCAGCGGTAGAACCAGTGGCGCGGCTCATACAGGGCATACAGGGCCAGCCCGGTCACCACCATGGTGGTGAACAGGACGTACACGCCCGTGTATGTCCACTGCTGCAGGGGATTGTGGCCGATGTAGCGGGGGCCGTCATAACTGCGGGCGAACAGGTAGTCCACCGCCGTGGCGTACAAATCCTTCCACTCCTGTCTGGAAATGGGGAACAGGGCCCGGAAGCTCTGGTATTTGTTGGAGGCCATGAAGAAGCAGGAAAAACGCAGCATCATCACCACCACCAGGATCCACCCCAGCGCATAATGCACGAAGCGGAGCGTTCCGAATTGGAAAGCCCCGTGCAAATCCCCCATTTTCAGGAACCACCCTTCCGCGATGCAGATGCCGGTGGCGGACAGGCCGATGATGCAGAGAACCCATGTCCAGTGCAGCACGCGCAGGGGCCAGTCCCAGACGTGGAAATAGCGGAAATTGGCCTTGGCCATGGAAAGGCGGCGCACGTCCCTCATGGCGTGCATGGGCACGACGCCCAACAGGCGCCACGGCGCGCCGGACCGGTGGACGGCCACGGCCACGGGTTCAAAGCCGGAAGGGGAATGTTCCTCAAAGGCCTTGTTCATGCGCTCTTTTTCCAGGGAGCTTACTTCACACAGTTTTTCCAGAGCCTTCAGGCTGCCGCGGGCTACCATGAAGGGGGAGGCGTCCGCCTTGTCCGCGGCTTTCAGAACAGCCGTGCTGTACGGCCTTTCCCGGGAGGGAGCCTCCCAGGAGTTTTCCCGCTGGGCGTAAGGGAGGGCTATGCCGCGTTCCCGCGCGGCATGGAGCAGGGCCAGGTCTCCCGCGTCCCTGCTGCCGTTGGGGGAGGCGCACACGGCCAGAGCCAGGATTTCTTCCGGAGCGTACACCGGACTGGCCGGAATGGCATCCTCCACCGCCAGGGTGAGGTCGTTATCGATAAGAGTCGTTTTCACGGGTCCTGTCTGGTCAGAATGGCCTCCCCTTCTTCGTCAAACAAATGGACGGCGCAGGATTGGCACGGGTCATAGCTGTGAATGGTGCGCAGGGGCTCCACCGGGCGGGAGGGGTCCACCAGCGGGTGTTTCCCGGTATGGGCCAGGGAATATTCGTATGGCCCCATCTGCCCCGCCGCGTCCCGTCCGGAACTGTTCCATGTGCTGGGGACTACAGCCTGGTAATTCGCCGTCTGGCCGTTTTCAATCCGCACCCAGTGGCTCAGGCTGCCGCGGGGCGCTTCCACCCAGCCCACGCCCTTGCAGGAGGAGGGCCAGGTTTCCGGCTCCCATTTTTCCGGGTTGAAGGTGGCGGTTTCCCCGTTCCTGATGCGGTCCGTCATTTCCTGGAGCTGGTCCACCATCATGTCCACGTTGATCAGGGCGTCCAGCGCACGGCCGTACACGCGGCCCAGCGTGGAGTTCATGAAGGCGTTGTCACGCGGCAGGCCCAGCTTGTCGCAGGCGGCATCCACCCGTTCCACGATGGCGGGAACCCCCTGGGCATAGCCAATCATCATGCGGGCGTTCGGGCCCACGGCCATCGCGTGGCCGTCATAGCGCGGGGCTTTCACCCAGGTGTACTGCGGACGGTCGGAAAGCCACTTGTAGGGCGGCCTGGGGCCGTTGTAGTCCGCATTCGTCTCCCCGTCATACGGAGCCAGGCCCGCGTCCCTGCCTTCCGAGTATTTGTACCAGGAGCTGGTGACGAATTCTTTGATCTTGTCCTGGTCAAAGGGAAGCACGTTCCTGTAATCCCCGTTCAGCAGCACGCCGGGTTTGATCATGCCTTTGCCGGCGGGGGCGCCCGTGTTGATTTCAGACGGAGCTCCGGTGCAGAAAAAGTTGGGATTGGACGCGCCAATGTGGGCGTAGTCCTTATAAAATCCGGCGATGGCGACAATGTCCGGATAATATACTTTGTGGATGAAATCGTGGCAGGTTTGCACCAGCTGCTTCAGGTAGCTCAGGGAAAACTGGTTGATGGCCTGGTCATTGTTCATGTTGATGGCGCAGGCCATGCCGCCGACCAGAAAGTTCGGGTGCGGGTTCTTGCCGCCCAGAATGGTGTGGATTTTGATCATGTCCCGCTGCCAGACCAGGGCCTGGAGGTAGTGCGCCACGCCCAGCAAATTCACCTCCGGCGGCAGCTTGTAGGCCGGATGGCCCCAGTAGCCGTTTGTAAAGATGGAATACTGCCCGTAGGCGATGGAGTCCTTCAGCTTCTTCTGCACTCCGGCGAAATACGCGGCGGAGGACAGGGGCCAGTCGGAAAGGGACTTGGCGATGGCGGCGGTTTCCGCGGGGTCCGCCTTCAGGGCGGACATCACGTCCACCCAGTCCATGGCCTGGAGCTGGTAAAAATGGATGACGTGGTCCTGGATGCCCAGGGCTCCGCTGACCAGGTCGCGCATGAGGCGGGCCTGGACGGGCACCGGGTACTGGAGCGCGTCTTCCACCGCAGCCAGGGCCGCAATGGCGTGCGTGCCCGTGCAGACGCCGCAGATGCGTTCCACAAAAGCCCAGACGTCCCGGGGATCCCGCTTGCAGGCGATCACCTCGATGCCGCGGTACTGCGTGGTGGACGTCCAGGCGTTTTTGATGACGCCGTCCCCGGCTTCCATTTCCACCCGCAGGTGGCCTTCAATGCGCGTCACCGGGTCAATGACCACCCGGCTGGATTCCGGAACGTCCGCTGATGTGTAATTGCTCATGGTAATCTGGTGGTGAGGGCTTCTGGCTATTCTTCAGTTTCCTTGTCGGGCGAGCCGGGAGCGTCCCCGAAGGCGGGCAGGGAGACGTTTGCTTCCTCCTTCATGTGCTGCTTCTTGTAATGAATGGCGGAGCCCACGGCATGGGCGGCGATGGCCGCGCCGGCGCCGGCTACGCCCACAGCCCCGATGATGTTGGCGGAGGCTTCCACTCCGAATCCGTTCACGTTCGGCAGCGTCTTGTAGAACGGAGTCATGCGGTCAAAGAAGTGCAGCTCCGTACAGCCGATGCACGGGTGGCCGGACTGGATGGGGAAACTGACGCCGCCGTTCCATTTGACGATGGGGCAGGGGGAGAACGTGTCCGGGCCCTTGCAGCCCACTTTGTACAGGCAGAAGCATTCCCGCGCGTTCTCGTCATCAAACACGTTGACGAACTGTCCGGCGTCAAAATGGGCGCGGCGCGGGCAATTATTGTGGATGCGGGTGCCGTATGCCATCAGCGGGCGCGACTCCTGGTCGCATTCCGGGGCGCGGTCAAACGTAAGGATGTACATGATGACGGCCGTAATCACGTCCCCGATGGGCGGGCAGCCGGGCACGTTGATGACCGTGCGGTCCGTCAGGATGTCCCGGATGCCCACGGCCCCGGTGGGGTTGGGACGGGCGGCCTGGATGGAGCCGAAGTACGCGCACGAGCCCACGGCCAAAATATAGGATGCGTTTTCCGCGCAATGGCGCAGCATGTTCTCCACGGTATCACCGGCTATAGTGCAGTACACCCCTCCGTCATTGACCGGAACGGACCCGTTGATGACGAGGATGTGGGGCTCCCTGAGCGCGTCTTCCAGAGCCTGGTTGGCTGCTTCTCCTGAAGGGGCCATCAGAAGTTCCACGTAAGGCATGGAGACGGCGGAAAGCACCATGTCCCCGATTTCCTCGTTATAGCTGCGGATGGTGCTTTCCAGGCATCCGGTACATTCCTGGAGCTGGAGCCAGACGACTACGGGACGTTTCAATGCGGCCATTTTGTCCGCAATTTCCTGGGCGTTGGAAATGCCGCCCGTTACGGTGGCGACGCCCATCAGGGAGATCATTTTCAGGCACCATTTGTTGAATTCTCGCCGGCTGACGCCACGGCGCTCCATGTGTTCCCCCAGAGTCTCCCCGGGACGCCATGTAGTTAAAATCTCATGATTCAGGGAGGCCTGCTCCGCCTCCTGCATGGAAGGTTGCTGAATGCGCTTCATGTGCGTGGTCCAAATAAGAACATTTCCATTTAGACAGGATTTCCGGGAAATGCGATCAATATTTTCCAGTTTTCCGGAAAGGCTTTTACCATGACCAGACGTTCTGTATCTGGAAAACCACCGCCGTTTGGCCCCTGCGGCCGTTGACGGGATTCTTGACAAGCTGAATATCAGGCTGGAGCGTCATGGTGGGCGTCACCTGGGCCACGTACGTCAATTCAATGCCGTATTCATTCCTGTTCACGTACGGGCCGTTCTTTTTAGCCCCCTGCTGCCAGAGGAGACCGAGGCCCAGGTAACCGTCATTGGAAGCGCCTTTTCCCCGGAAGGGGGAGAGAAGCACCAGCCCCGTGGTGGCCGCGCAGCGCACGCCGGTCAGCGTGGCGGCGTCATCGCTTGCCCAGCCGCCGCGGAAGAACCACCCCAGGTGGCTGCCGCGGCCCAGCTGCTGCTGGAAGTTCACGGCCACGCCGCCCCCGTTTTCACCGTTGCTGGTGGTGAAAAAGGGCTGGAGGCGGTACACGCCGGGGCCCATGTCGCAGAAATCTTCCGCGATGTAGCCGAATTCAAGCACGTTCGTCCAGTTGTCGGAATTCAGGTTCCGGAAAGGATTGTGGTTCTGGGTCATGTTATTGGCGGCGGTGGCTCCCATCACGTAAAAGGAGGTGGTTGGCTGCCACGCGAAATGGAAACCCAGGGAATTATCCGTCAGGGGGAGTACGGGATTATTGCCGAAAACGCTGTTGGTGAGGTTATTGTTGTGGGAATTGGCGTAGGCGTTGTGGTCCATGTAGTTGGTGGTGTCCAGCTGCCCCGCCATCAGCAGGAGCTTTCCCCCAGCGCCCACCCATGCCAGGCTCAGATTGCTCAGGTGGGGATCCGGCCCCTGGAAGGAGCTGGTGGGGTTCTGGAGGGAACCCAGCGTGGTTTGGGGGCCCTGGCTGCCTTCATTGAAGTCAAAGCCGTTGCCGAAATCGAATTCGGAGGCCAGGTACAGGCCGCTGCCCGTGGAATGATTGCGGAAGATGGTGATATTGGTCAGCAGGGAGCCATTGTAGGAGGGGAAATCCGTTTTTCCGTTCAGGCCGCCGCCCGCCAGCCCCGTGTAATTGAATCCGAACTGGGCGGAATAAGTGATGCCGTACCTGGAAAGGGCGGTTTTGAGCTTCTGCGCTCCGGTGGAAATCACGTCTTCCCGTATCCAGGCGTCCGGTTCCGCGCAGGTATTGCCGAAGACGTAGGAACTGTCCAGATACGGCATCATCTTGAGCGGTTTGGCCGCAAACCATTCCATACCGGGGGCGGAGGGCCTGCCCTCATGCTGGAGCAGCACGCTGGGCCTGGTGGGAACGCCGGGCGTCCTCTTGGTGATTTGTTCTTCCGGGCGCATTCCTTTCATCAGGCTGGGGCTTATTTCCCTGCCTTCCAGAGTTTTCACGCGCAGACCTCGTTCCGTGTTCAGGTAGGCAGGGGAAGCCGCCGCGGGGGAAGCCGCCTGTTGGGCAAGGACGGGACTGCAGGAGGCTGCGACGGCAACAGCGCACATGGAGGGAAGAATGACATGTCTCATATGGACAGTCAGACAAGACTTTTCCCGGAAGTATCATAACTCCGCCCGATGCTGACGCGAATAGCTTGAGTACTGCACTTTTGAGCAGTTGTTCAAGTTAATTCTGTTGAGGCGTTCGTGTCTTAAAAGTAAGAAAAATATGGTTAAAACCGCATAAGGGGCTTTTTCAGATGCGGAAAAATGTCGTGTAAAGTCTCTTGAAAAGAGTTCGGATGAGGCGCGGATTAGAAATCCGATTTTGGCAAGCCAGCAGTCTTAATGTGATATAAATATATGATATGCAGTTATATATAAATATTTCTAACAAAAAATACCAATAAAGATATCGCGTGTAAGCGATAAGCGGAACGGGGCGAATTCATTTCCTGTGAAAAAATAGTATTGACTGCGGATTTCTAATCCGTTACATCAAGTTTCAGGAAGAAATAAGACCGCTTCCTTTCCATTATTTATCGTTCACTACAGCACATGAAAACGGCATTTATTACGCTGGTGGCAGCGTCCCTGTTTACCCTGGCCTATGGTTCGCCCGTCCTTACTCTGGATTCCGAAGCATTGCAGCTGGCCGGCGGTTCATACTCCCTGACGGAAGGAATCAACTCCGGTTACGGCAATTTCTCCGTGACGATGGCCCTGGACGCTCAGGCTTTCCAAAGCGCCATTCTGGTAGGCGACGTTTCCGGGACTATTTTCACGGCCAATAATAATTATATAGGCCTGGGCATCGGCACCACTCCCAACGCGGGCCTCTACGGCTCTTGGCAGAATACGAATTACACCCGCGCGATTAACCCCGTCAATGGTTCTGCAGTCAACCTGAGTTCGGGACTGGGGGATCTGTTCTCCTCAAACACTTATGAGTCCATCGCCATCACTTATCAAATTTCCAGCACCGGTACCTGGACTTATCTGACTCTGGTTGATTCCGAAGGGACTGCCTCTACCTACGGAGGGAATGAATCGGGTTTGAAATCAGCCAATTTCGGCTCCTTGACTTCATTCAACTATGGCACGGATTACGTCAAATACCTTGTCGTGGACAATCAAACGCTGAGCGCCACCGCTTCCCAGGAAGCCAACCTTAGCGCCATTGCGGCCGCCGCCGTTCCGGAACCGGCTGCGGCATCCCTCAGCCTGATTGGCCTGGCTGCCCTGATGATGCGCCGCAGACGCGCCTGAGCCGCGGAAGTCATTGCTGTTTTTTGCAGGAGGCGGGAAAAATCCCGCCTCCTCTTTTATTATCAGGCGTGAAATATCCATGTTCGCGAACCTGTTCCGGAAATTTCACTTCTGGTTTTCCCAGGCCTGTTGCGCCGGTTGTCTGCCGTGCCGTGTTTATTTCCTCTTCCTGGTCTGGAAGCGGCAGGATTGCCGTTTTCATACATCCTGGAGACCTGGAAGCGGTTGCTGAGAAAGCGTTGAAATGCGTGTTTTGTCTTTTTCCCCTGAAAATAACAAAGCAGTCCCGCGCGCATGGCGGAACTGCTTTGAAGGAAATCATCAAGATCTGCCGGAGCTTATTGTACGGCGATCGTCTGTTCGCGGTCGGGGCCTACGCCCACGGTTGTGACGGGGCAGCCGATGAGCTCGCTCATGCGCTTGACGAATTGTTTGGCCTGTTCCGGAATCTCTTCCCAGGAACGGCAGGAGGAAATGTCCTGCATCCAGCCGGGCACCGTTTCATACACGGGCTTGCAGCGTTCCCATTCATCCACTGTGGCGGGCGGATAAGCCAGGATTTCCCCGTCCAGATCGTAGCCCGTGCAGATTTTGATTTCCGGGCACTTGTCGTAGCCGTCCAGGTTGGTCATGGCCATTTCATCAAAACCGTTGAACATGGCGGAGAAGCGCAGCAGCACGCCGTCAGCCCAGCCGCAGCGGCGGGGGCGGCCCGTGGTGGCGCCGAATTCGCGGCCCATGCTGTGCAGATGGTTGGAGATGTCTTCATCCTCCGTGACGAAGGGGCCTGCGCCCACGCGGGTGGTGTAGGCCTTGCAGACGCCGATGATGCGGTCAATCTTGTGCGGAGGAACGCCCGTGCCGGTGCAGGCGCCGGCGGAAGAGGTGTTGGAGGAGGTGACGAACGGGTAGGTTCCGAAGTCCACATCCAGGTAAGCTCCCTGGGCCCCTTCAAAAAGAATGCTTTTTCCGGAGGCCACGGCTTCGTGCATAACCGGAATGGTGTTGGTAATGTGGGGGCGCAGCACATCCGCGGCGGCGCTTACTTCCGCCACCATTTTTTCTTCATCCATGGCTGGGAGGCCCATGCGTTCCATTTCCGCATTCGCCATCTTGATGCGGCGGCGCAGCACTTCGTCAAAAATCCCGGGGTCTCTCATGTCCGCCATGCGCACGCCGATGCGGCGCGCCTTGTCCGCGTAAGTGGGGCCGATGCCTCGCTTGGTGGTGCCGATGGCTTTTTTGCCGAGGGCGGATTCCTGGGCGGCGTCCATTTCCTTGTGGAAGGGGAGCACGACGTGGGCGCGGTCGGAGATAAGAAGGTTGTCTTTTGTGATGGTCACGCCCTGGCCGCGGAGTTCATTGATTTCCTCCACCAGGCCGATGGGGTCCAGCACCACACCATTACCGATGACGCAAAGCTTGTCCGGCCACAGGATGCCGGAGGGAACCAGGTGGAGAATGTATTTCTTTCCATTGGCGATTACAGTATGGCCGGCGTTGTTGCCGCCCTGGCCGCGTGCCACCACGTCGGCGGATTCCGTCAGGAAATCGATCATTTTTCCCTTGCCTTCGTCGCCCCATTGGGAGCCGATAATAATGGTATTCATGATAAAAATGGAACTCGGAGACCTTAATGAGATTCCCGCCTTATGGCAAGACAATCTTACGGAATTGTTAAGTTTTCCTGATCAAGCTGAGCTGTGGAAAAAATATCCCGCCCCCCTCGGGAGAGGCGGAACGGGAGACAGTTTTCTGCAGCGTGAGACGGGATACCAAGGTTGAAATAAGGAAAAATTTGGATTTCCTTCATATAACTTGGTCGGTATCGGTCAGGAACGACGCCTGCGGCGCATGGCCGGAACAACAATGCCTAACAATCCCATAACGGCTGTAGCCGGTTCGGGAACAATATTGATGGAGACGGATTGAATAGTAGAGGGAGAACTGTTGTTTTTGTTTAACATGGAACTCAGCTGCGTGATCTGACCGTTTTGGAAAAAAGAATTCAACTCCGTGCGGGTAGCAGTGGCATATGGGAGTTTTTCCTCCGTGTTGTCCCCTTGAGTATAAACGGTCCACGTTAGGGATTTTGCAGACGAATCGTAGGCCATGTCAATGGTGATAAGACCCGTTTTAAACGCTGTAGTGCCGTAGGTCGTCTCTCCTCCGGAGTTACTGCTGGGAATGCCTTTGGTCACCAGACCATTGGTGTTGGACATGTAAAACTGGAATCCGTTCGGGAAAGAATCTGCTGTGGGATTGGTTCCGGAGGCCAGCAGGGTGCTTCCCCAATTATTTCCACTTGTACCGTTGAGGGAGATGGTTGCGCTCAGCGTCCAGTCTTGAAGGCCAGTCAGAGCGGCTTCTCCAAGATCCAGAGTGCCGGCGGTGTTATTCCATGTCCATTGGCTTTCCTCAAAAACAAACGAGGCGGCGGAAGCCATACCCGTTAGGGAGAGAGCAAGAATGGAAAGAAGGAGAGATTTTTTCATGGTTATTAATAGTGTTGATCAGGAACGCGCTATTTGCGTTTCCACGCTATATATGACGATTTACATATCCGG
>ULWH01043249.1_pt1 | contig 11441 bp, 12 predicted proteins | sample 1960201 | NCBI WGS metagenome assembly ULWH01 (sample SAMEA4835808, study PRJEB28245) | human gut metagenome | biome: gut microbiome; material: fecal sample | place: Denmark | collected 2008
ACAATGGCGTCGCTGATTTGGTCACAAATCTTGTCGGGGTGCCCGGCGGACACCTGCTCGCTGGTGAAAAGCATGCGCTTCAACTCCTTGTCCGGATACGGGAAAAGCCCCGCCGGGTGTGTCCCTGCGAGGCTCTCTCGATCCTGTTCTGCTGAGTATATCATATCATAATGGGCCTACTGGAAAACAGTGGAATTCACTGTAATTTACTATCCAATTTCGGCACCCGCACCGCCTGAAGCGCTCTGGAATGTACCTTGTACACGTTGCTTTCGGAACAGTGCATCTCGCAGGCGATGTCCGGCCAGTCCTTGAAGCACAGGTACCGCAGCTCCAGCAGGGTCTGAAGTTCCGGGTCGTCCACCGCCTTGACCACTTCCATGATGTCCCTTTTCAGATCCACCAGCCGGTCAATCTCCGCGTTCACCTCGGCCTTCATGTCCACGATCTTGGCGATCACGTCTTCCATCGCATGCACATTCCGGGTACGGCTCACCACGTCGTCGCTCATGACCGATGTGCTCCGGGTGGCGATGTCGTTCAGGGAAGACAGCTGTTCCAGCTTGCTGTTGATTCTGCGGTCGAGCCAGTAAGCCTGGCTCAGATATTCTTTTGCGGTCATTTCACCGCCTCCTTCCTCAGTCTTTCAATCAGGTAATCCGGGTCGATGTCTGTCAGGACAGCGAACCAGGAGGAGTGGAAGAATCGCTCCACCTCCATGGCCGTTGCCATTGCCGCTTTGGAATCCGGGTGCCGCCGCAGGGTTTTCAGCGCCGCCCGGTAATCCTTCACGGCCTGTTCGATGATGCCGTTGGCCAGCGCCTGATATCCGGTCATCACTTCACCTCGGCTTTCACCGCAGCGATCAGCGCCTCCTGAATCCGATCCTTTTCTTCCAGCGCTTTCAGCACTCTGGAATCGACCGTGCCTTTGGTCACGATGTGCGTGACCACAACGGTGCTGGCCTTCTGCCCCTGCCGGAACAGGCGGGCGTTCGTCTGCTGGTACAGTTCCAAAGACCAGATTGGAGAGAACCAGCAGATGGTGTTGCCGCCGTCCTGCAGGTTCAGCCCGTGCCCGGTGGATGCCGGATGTGCCAACCCGACCTGTATCTTTCCGGCGTTCCACCTTTTGATGGAGGTTTCCGAATCCAACCTTTCAAAGGGCACACCGATCTGTGTCAGGCGCTCCGTAATCCGCTGCAGATCATGCTTGAACCAGTAGGCCAGCAACAGGGGCCTGCCGTTCATGCCTTCGATGATGTCTTCCAGGGCATCCAGTTTCCGGTCGTGAATCTGGATGGTGTTTCCCTCATCCGTATAGATCGCGCCATTGGACATCTGCAGGAGCTTTCCTGTCAGCACAGCGGCGTTGGCGGCTGTCACCTCACCGTCCGGCAGGGAGAGCACCAGTTCCTGCTTCATGGCGTCATACTGTTCCTGTTCGTCGGGAGACATTTCCACCTCATAGGTCGTGGAGATCAGTTCCGGCATCTTCAGGTGCCCGCAGGCTTTCATGCTGATGGTGATGTCTCCAATCCGGCGGTAGATTTCTTCCTCCGCGCCGGGTAGCGGCTTATAGCTGTACACGATGGGGCCGTTCATCCTGTCGGGCTTGAAAAACGCATTCCGGTACTGTCCGATGAAGCGGCCCAGCCGCTGGCCCATATCCAGCACACGGAATTCCGCAAACAGATCCATGAGACCGTTGCTGCTGGGTGTGCCCGTCAAGCCGACGATGCGGCGGACAAAGGGACGAACCTTCATCAGGCTTCTGAATCGTTTGGACTGCCAGCTTTTGAAGGAAGACAGTTCGTCGATCACCACCATGTCGTAGTCAAAGGGCATCCCGCTTTTTTCAATCAGCCACTGTGTGTTTTCACGGTTGATCAGGTAGATGTCGGCCTCTCTGCGCAGCGCCGCCATGCGCTCCTGCTGTGTTCCGATGATCACAGACCAGGTCAGCCCGTTCAGGTGATCCCACTTCTGGATCTCAGCGGGCCAGGTGTTTTTCGCCACCCGCAGGGGTGCGATGATCAGCACCTTACGCACCTCAAATTCCTGATACATCAGCCGCTCAATCGCCGTCAGGGTAATGGAGCTCTTGCCCATGCCCATGTCCAGGAAGACGGCAGCGGTCGGGTGTGTCACGATGAAATCTGTGGCGAACCGCTGATACTCATGGGGCACATACTTCATCGCAGCTCCCTCCCTGTAATCACACCGATCTGTCCGGCTTCATGGGAGATGGCCGTCCGGTTCAGTTCCTTTTCCCGGATCAGCCCGGCCAGCTTCTCGGCGTGTGCGCGAAGCTCCCGAATCACCTGGTGGTAATGCTCGATCCGCTTTTCATAGTAGGTTTCCATCGCGGCCACATCCGCAGTCTGGCTGTCAGCCCCGGCGAGATAATCCTCAAACCACATGCGGGCGTCCGTGCCCATGTACTCGTCCACCAGTTCCAGCATGTGCCGGGGCTCCAGAATCGTTGCGACCTTTTTATGAGCAGCTTCAGCTGATCGTCGCCGGACACAGCCTTCGACAGCGTTTTGCCGCCTGCAGCCACATCCTCCTGGGACACACCGCTGTCCAGCAGCGCCTGCTTCGTCGCGGCAACCTGATCCTTCGCGTCCTGCAGCTGAAGGTCGAGGAACTCCATCATGGCACCGATGGCCATCTGCTTGGATTCCTGCCAGTAGATGCCGTTGTACCGGATGAGATCCGTGCTGTCGGTGAACCGGAGCTCGTCGCCGTACTCCCTCGCCAACACCTTGGCTTCACCGATGTCGGAATAATCGCCGGGCTTCAGGCTCATGAATTCCTGGGTGTTGTACTGATCCGGCGGCACATAGCCGTCCTGTTTGCTGATCTTCTTCTCATACCAGCGGACGGCGCTGGCCCAGATTGTAGCGAGCTCTTCGTCATGCAGCGGCGGCTCGCACTTCGCAGCCTCGTCCATGAAAATCTGATGGGCCTTGTCCGTATTGCCGTACCGGATGATGACCCGGCCAGCAAACTTGGACATGGTCTTGTTCCGTGTGCCCGCGATGATGACGTTGCCGACGCGGCCCGTATCGTTCCGCTCTATGGGAGCGCCGATCTCAACCTCGCTGTCAATGGTCAGCCAGCCTTCATGCCAGATGGCGTCACCCACATCCGCACCGAAGATGAACCGGGCGGCATCCAGGGCGTTGTCATCAAAGAAGGTGTATTTCCGGTAGATGGCTTCCTTGAGCGCCGCGTAGTAATCCGCGTCCTGCGTGGGCTCGATCTCAAAGTACACATGGAACTTGGGCCGGGGTGCCTTGCCGTTCTTCTCCAGCATGTGATGTCTGCTGAAGGCGATGGCGTAGCTGATATCCGGCATCATCTCGTCCAGCTTTTCCGGCGTGATCCACTCAGCCGGGTTTTCCGTGTGGTCGTTGTCGCAGTCCATGACGAGCACATTGGACTGACGGAAGTTCTCCTTGCTGCGGTAGTCGTTGTCATACTCCGCGCACACGTGATCCATCTTGACGGCTTCCTGAAGCTCCTCGGCGCTGGTGACCTCCGCCCTGTTCGGATAGAGGCAGTTCTTCTCATCGCCGACGATGTTCGCCGTCTGCAAAATCAACTTCATGCCTGTACCTCCAACCTGTGTTTATTCCCGGGTTCCTGAATCTTCGCTTGCCCCATTGGACTCGCTCCTTTCCTGTAATGTGAGGAGCGCCCATGCGTCCTCCGCTTCCTTACGGACAGTCGGAGGACGCTTTTTCCGGTTTTGGGGCGGGAAAATTTCGTTTCCTTTTATATGCGTGTGTGCCCCTGGGGAAATTTGCAGCGGCACCGGAAAAACAGACCGCCCGCTGTCCGATAGGGATTGAGGACGACAGGAGGCGGCTTCGAAAAAAAGTTTCAGGAAAACCGGAAAACCACATTCCCGACTGTCCGTAAGGGGACGGAGGGACACAGAGTCCTTCGGAAAGAGAGGTGCTGCAGATGCAGGATGCGATGCGTGAAGAAAAGCCTGCCCCGGTGGAGCAGGCGACGGATGAGGAACTGTTTGAGGTGCTGATCGCCATCAGCGTGGTGGCCAAGCAGCTGGCAACGATTCGACGACATCCTGGGCGGGCTGACATTTAAGCCGCCGGGAAAGCCAACCTTAGTACCAGAGTCGGACAAGCGTCCGGCCATGAACACTGCGAAAAACGATTTTATGGAGGAAAAAGATCATGAGTAAGTTTGTCAATCCCACCAAGGTTATCACTGGCCCCAACACCCGCTGGTCTTATGCGAACGTCTGGGAAGCCAAGTCCATCAACGGTTCCACCCCCAAGTTCTCCGTCTCCCTGATCATCCCGAAGACCGACACGGCCACCATCGAGAAGATCAACCGGGCTATCAAGGCCGCGTATGAGGAAGGCCAGAGCAAGCTGCGCGGCAACAGCAAGTTTGTCCCCGACCTGGAGAGCCTGAAGCTGCCCCTCCGCGACGGCGACAAGGAGCGCAAGGGCGATCCCGCCTATGCCGGGTGCATGTTCATCAACGCCAACAGCAGCACCGCGCCGGGAATCGTGGATGCGGACTGCAATCCCATCCTGGATCGCTCCGAGGTGTACTCCGGTGTCTATGGCCGGGCCAGCATCAACCTGTACGCCTTCAACAGCAACGGCAACAAGGGTATCGCCTGCGGGCTGAACAACCTGCAGAAGATCCGGGACGGCGAGCCCATGGGAAGCCGCAGCCGCGCCGAGGACGATTTCGCCACCGACGACGATGAGGACTTCTTGTCCTGAGACAAAAAAAGCCGGGCGGCAGAGTGATGAGCTCCGCTGCCCGGCATGAAAGGAATGATGACAATGATCACATATGAATCTATGAAGATGTTCCTGGTGACCTTCGCCTTTGAGGCCCTTGTTATCCTGATCGCTGTTGCGTTCATCTATAACATCTATAGTGCCGTTCGCGGCATCGTCAGAATGGTGAAACGCCACAGGGATAAGCAGAAAGCACTGGACAAAATCATCGAGCAGGCATAACGACAAGGCGGCATCGGCAGGACTGGTGCCGCCTTTTTTCAGGAGGACACATGATCGAATATCTCTCCATTGACCTGGAAACGAAATCCGGCACCGATCTTTCCAAGAGCGGTGTGTACAGATATACGGAAGACCCCGAGTTTGAAATCCTGCTGTTCGGCTATTCCGTCAACGGCGGCGAAGTGTCCGTCATCGATGTGGCCTGCGGGGAGCAAATCCCGGAGGATGTGCTGCGGGCCATTGTGGACGAGTCTGTGACAAAATGGGCGTTCAATGCGGCGTTTGAGCGGATTTGTCTGTCGGCGTGGCTGCGGAAGAACCGTCCCGATCTGTTCTGCAGCTACAGCATCCCGGAGGACAGCGTCGGCAACTATCTGAACCCGGCCTCATGGAAATGCTCCCTGATCTGGTCGGCATACATTGGCCTGCCGCTGTCGCTGGAGGGCGTCGGCGCAGTGCTGAAGCTGCAGGATCAGAAGATGACGGAGGGCAAGGCGCTGATCAAATACTTCTCCGTACCCTGCAAGCCGACAAAAGTGAACGGCGGCAGGCTCTGGAACCGCCCGCAGCATTCGCCGGACAAGTGGGCCACCTTCAAGGCGTACAACAAGCGTGATGTGGAGGTGGAGATGTCTATCCAGAAGGTGCTGGCCAAGTTCCCGGTTCCAGATTCCGTCTGGGAGGAATATCACCTGTCCGAGCAGATCAACGACAGAGGCATCGGATTGGATCGGCAGATGGTCGAGCAGGCCATCCAGTTGGATGCCCAGTCCCGCGATGAGCTGTCCGCTGAAATGCAGAAGTTGACACAGTTGGAGAATCCGAATTCTGTGGCTCAGATGAAGCAGTGGCTGGCGGATCATGGGGTGGAGGTGGACTCCCTGGACAAGAAAGCCGTGAAGGAACTGCTGAAGACCGCGCCGCCGGAACTGGCCCAGGCGCTGGAGCTTCGTCAGCAGCTTGCCCGGTCGAGCGTGAAAAAGTACATCGCCATGGAAAACTGTGTATGCGCTGACGGGCGCTGCCGTGGCATGTTCCAGTTCTATGGAGCGAACCGCTCTGGGAGATGGGCAGGCAGGCTGATTCAATTGCAGAATTTGCCGCAGAACCACATCCCGGATCTGGCCTCCGCCCGCAACCTGGTGAAGGCCGGGGACTATGAGATGCTCCGGCTGTTGTATGAGGATGTGCCTGACACGCTCAGTCAGCTGATCCGGACGGCCTTCGTGCCGAAACCCGGATACAAGTTTATCGTCAGTGACTTCAGTGCCATCGAGGCAAGGGTGATCGCCCATCTGGCTGGAGAAGCATGGCGCACAGAAGTCTTCCGCAATAATGGCGACATTTATTGCGCGTCGGCGTCGGCGATGTTTGGTGTGCCCGTTGAGAAGCATGGCGTGAACGGCCACCTCCGGCAGAAGGGCAAAATTGCTGAATTGGCACTCGGCTATGGCGGCAGCGTCGGTGCCCTGAAAGCAATGGGCGCTCTGGACATGGGGCTGAAAGAGGAAGAACTCCAGCCGCTGGTTTCCGCATGGCGGCAGTCCAATCCGAACATCGTCGCCTTCTGGTGGGATGTGGATGATGCCGTGAAGACAGCGATCCGCATGCGGACGGCAACGGAGACACATGGCATCCGGTTCGTTTACCAAAGCGCCATGCTGTTCATTCAGCTTCCGTCCGGCAGGCGGCTGGCCTACGTGAAACCGAAGATCGGCGAGAACAAATTCGGCGGCGAATCCGTCACCTACGAAGGTGTCGGTGCGACGAAAAAATGGGAGCGAATCGAAAGTTACGGCCCGAAATTCGTGGAAAATATTGTGCAGGCAATCAGCAGGGACATCCTGTGTTACGCCATGCGGACACTGAGCCACTGCTTTATCTGCGGACACATCCATGATGAGCTCATCATCGAAACCAGCCAGGGTGTGAATCTGCAGGCGATCTGTGAGCAGATGGGCCGGGTACCGCCCTGGCTCCCGGGAGCCGTGCTGCGGGCCGACGGGTACGAGACGGAATGGTACCGGAAGGATTGAAAAAAGCGCTCACCGATGATGGTGGGCGCTTTCATATCTTATGCCAAAACAGAAAACCCATGCTCAAAGAATTCGGAATTCATAGGAATGATATCAGGCTTAACTTCACCTTCAAAGGCTACCAGAATAAGATCTTCAAGGATTCCTACAACACATCCTACACGTTTTTTGACTGTATCATATATTTTTGAGCCAAAATAGATGCCATAAGGGAAACCATAATCTGAAGGAACACCAATTGCATTAAACTCAACTGATGGTTCTGCAACACGGAGAGATGTTCCATGCTGCTCGGGCAAATATGTAACAATATTGTTTTGACATGTTGCAGCATCTATGAATTCCTTCCATGCTGGCGCTTCCATCATATCACGCTTACGTACGCAGCAATCAATTAGCTCTACCAGTTTTTGTGGTTTTGCTTCACCGGTAGAAAACATCATCTCAAAGTATCGTTGGAACTGAGCCAGCGTGAATGGAACAATATTAAGCCGTTGTTTTTCATCTCCCTTTGCATACCACACTCCATGACGGAAAGTCTCGGCAGTGTTTGTGTCAATTCTTACAGCAATAAACATTCCATAAACCGGTTTATCATATGATAAAACAGCATCGGATACATGCCGACGAACAGGTTCACCCTCCATGGCTTCCTGACGGGAAGATGTTGACATAGTGACTTCTGTTAGAATGGTAAAGTCTTCAAACTCACAATAAAGATCTCCCTTACCTCCACCAGCAGCAGACACTGGCATAAAATCCGAATCAAGCCGGAAGCCACGTACCTCGTATGGCTTATTTTTCATATGATCGATAGCAAGTGCCGCTCGCCAGAGTGTCCATTCAAGATAAGCAGGTGTCTCGTCTTTGGGAACTTCTATGACGTAATCATCGTCATATTCTTTCTTTCCACCGCCCTTAATAAGAAGCGTCATATAATCAGAGATCTCCTGCCATTTATTCTTCTGATCAGCAGCATAATTGATCTCATCGGTCTGAGACAGGATTTCTTCCAGACGGCGACGAGCAATGTTGATCTCTGCCGGTGTGGTAAGTGGTAAATCAGAAATATCGAAGACAATATGACGGTCTTTCATCTGGGTCTTGAGGTCTTCAAGGACTTTCCTGGCGATTTCCATATTGTCGGTTGGAAGCGGTGCACCAGTCGTGAGCTTCCGAAACTCTTCAAGCATCGGCGTGGTGCTGGCGGTTGCTTTCGCCATAGCTTCGGCAATAATGTGTTTCGAGGGCGTAATGATAAGGCCTCGGCCTTTACGCTGCAGCACGCCAGAAATCCTCAGATACCGCATATTCATATCACAGTAATCGAGGAAGTTGCTGCTCATTTTGTTATAGTGTTTACCGCGCTCTTCAATTTCCTTCCTATCAAACGGACGCTTAGCGGGCGCGTTCTTGCGACGCTCACGTAGGTCAAGAATATGATTAACAACGTCGTTAACATCATAGCGCGGGTCGGTAGTGTGCCCCCAAAGTCCAAATTCAATACGGGAAAGCTCGGACGATCCCGTCCTCCGTTCCAGTTCCAGCATGATTGCCAAAATCCAACGGAACGGAGAAAAATGACCTGACCCATCTGCCAGCCAATACTGTTCCACTCCAAGGGAACGAAGAAAGCACTCCTGCATAGCGGGGATTGTATCAGCTTTGATGAACATCCGACCAAATGGTGTGATGGAATCCATCTCGCCGAGATCGCTCTGCTCAAAGCCGTTCTGCTTTTTTGCCTGCCCATAGATGAAGCCGTAACGCTCGAACATCAATCGCCATTTCCGGGCATGACTGCCTGAGGCATCTTTTCCAGATTCGTTGTTAATGATTCCAGTCTTATCGAGGAAATCCATAAAACCGATTTCATTCTCCCGCCCATGGAGGTTTCCCACATACGGTGATTGAGAAAAAGCAATAAAGCCCTCCTGAATGCGCATCGGATTCCGAAGGCCGGTATTGCCTGCAAGCCAAATATCAATTACCTCGTGTTCGTCGATTCGCATGATTGGCCTCCTTAGAATCCTACAAAGAGATATTCTTGCACGTTATTGCGATGGGTTTTAGCAGCGCCCTGATTGGCGAAGTAGTAAGTGTAATCAATTGGCACCACTTCGACATGCACTTTATGCTTTTGCATCAATGCCACCATTTCTTCTCGGGTTGGCTGGCTGTTCGAAGAATACGAGACAATGATGATGCTGTCTTTATATTTCTCGAACAGCTTGTCGAATGCTTCCGCTGCACCATTCCGGGAGGAAAAAGGTGTTGGATAGGATTTGAACTTTTTGGTTTGCGTATGTTCCTGTATCTCTACACCTTTCCAGTCCCGCGCCAGTCCTTCAATGAAGTGGTAGCGCCGGACATATTCATTGTCGGAGAGCGGAGTGTAATACGGAGGATCAATATAAACGAGGTCAGGTGCATCTCCTGGCACCGCCATCGCATCTCCGTGGATGGCGAGATTATGCTTTCCATTGTCAAACACGGCAGCGTTCACCGCCTCGACGGCTTCGAGAAACTGCTGCTCGAACGAGATTATAAGATCTCTCCGTCCATCGTTATATCGGTCTCCTACGTAGGTGAAGATTCCTCGCGGGCGCTTTTTTAGACAAGCCCGGATGAGCGCCGTCATCGCAATAGCGCGCTTATATTCATCCTCAATCGCCCAGATGTTTGTTCGCAGTGTATCGATCAAGTGATTATCGGCATCTGTATAGTATAGTCCTTGGAATTTCGTTTCTACGAAATGGTCGGATTCTTTTTTCTCTGTTAAGAGCAATTGCGCTTCATCCAATGGTAGGATAACGGTGTTGTTCTCTACCATTGCTTTGGTAAATACTGCAGACATTGCCATGTAATCGTTACTAATTACCCGCTTCCCTTGAGCCTTAAACATGTATCCTACAATCCCGGAGCCAGAGAAGAGATCCAACGCAGACTCAAAATGGAAATTCGCTGCTACGGCCCAGATATCTGAAAGGAGCTTGCTCTTTGACCCCATATATCTTGTAGGCGGATAAAGCCCCACCTGTTCTGGAAGAGGTTGCTTATCGACTACAAGGGCGCTTTTTTCTGGAAAAGCTGTGACGATAACATCTTCGCCCTTGCGTGTGCTTCCTTTGGATGATATTGCTCGTTTGGTTGGCACCACAGCAATCTGAAAATCACGATAGAGTTCATGAACAAGGGGGTGGTTCGAGTTTGTGAGAAGCACATAACAACCAAGAGCATGCAACCGTTTTACTTCTTCGGCCAGCTTTTTATGATCATCTATATAAAACTGCTCTTTTGTATAACGTTTGAAGTCAGCATATTCCGATACTGGTACATATGGAGGATCAAGAAATACAAAGTCTCCTGGCATTGCATACTCCCTAAGGACATCAAGATAGTCGCCACAGACAATCACGGTGTTCTGCAAAAGACCAGAAATTGATCTGAGCAATTCTTCATCGCAGATAGTAGGATTCTTATATCTGCCAAAAGGCGTATTGAACTGTCCTTTGCGATTTACCCGGTAGAGACCGTTGAAACAAGTTTTATTGAGGTAGATTGTCCGTGCGGCTGCTTCAGTTGGAGTTAAATCCTCATATGATTTACTTCGCACAGCATAAAACATTTCTTCAGTATTTTTATAGGTTTTAAGGAGCGCAATCACTTCTTCGACGGAACTCGCAATTTGATTGTAAGCATTTATGAGTTCCGGATTACTGTCAGCAATTACGGCCTTCCCAGGCTGGACTGAAAAGAAAAGTGCTCCACCGCCGACAAAAGGCTCGATATATTTCCCTGAATAATCAGGAATGCGCGGAACGATTTCTCCAAGCATCTGGGTTTTTCCACCTGCCCATTTAAGAAAGGGTTTCATGGGGTCACCTCCTCGTCGAAGGTAATTTCCATAATATCATCAACAGTGCACCCAAGGGCACGGCAGATCTTACCAAGCGTTTCTGTCGTCACATTTTCTCCAACGAGCAACTTATGCATTGTATAATGGCTGATTCCGGCGCGTTCCTCAAGATCCTTTTTCTTCAGGTCGCGATCAATCAGGAGTTTCCATAGCTTTTTATAGGTGATTTCCACTTTTTCACTCCTCAAAACTGCTTATAATCGGCTCTTCGTCACCTAAAGAGCCAAAATAATTATACTCCTATCCTTGCAAAAAAGCAAACAAAAGTTATCGATTGAAAACATTAGTTTTCCGTTATGCCTTGATGAAATAAGCCCGGCTGATCATCTGATCCGTCGGGCTACCCGTTTGGCCTTAAGATGCTTGCGTTCTCTGTAGAAGAGGATATCCATTGACAACACGATATACCTTTTGTTAAATCTCGAATAATTCTGGTATGTTATTCCAAACCGCATGCGCTTCGTTTTTTACA
>ULWH01067386.1_pt1 | contig 11391 bp, 12 predicted proteins | sample 1960201 | NCBI WGS metagenome assembly ULWH01 (sample SAMEA4835808, study PRJEB28245) | human gut metagenome | biome: gut microbiome; material: fecal sample | place: Denmark | collected 2008
ATAGATACAAAGAAATTATGTAAATCCCGGCACAGCAAATTAGACCACCGGCAAGCCGTTGGTCTAAAAAGAATTTGCCGGCTTCTCCCGCATCAAAGGGGTCAGCATAGCGGAGCGAAGATGCGCAGTATCCCGTCCACTATCCAGCGAACTGCATAGTGCTTTATGTCGTACGGCTGCACCTGTCTGCATTTTGCCTGCGTCGATAAGAAGTCGTCCTTCATCTCAGCAATTATGTTGGAGCGGTAAAACAGCGAATTGTTCTCAAAATGCAGGAACAGGCTGCGGTAGTCAAGATTGACCGTACCTATAGTGCCTACCACGTCGTCCGACACAAAACTCTTTGCGTGGACAAAGCCCGGAGTGTATTCGTAGATTTTGACCCCTTCTGTAAGGAGTGCCTGATAAAAGCTTCGCGACATTCTGAAGATAAGCTTCTTGTCCGGAATGCCCGGCATGATTATGCGAACGTCAACGCCGCGATGGGCTGCGCACGCCATAGCGTCCATCAATTCGTCTCCGGGCATAAGGTACGGCGTAAAGAACCACGCGTAGTCTGTGCTCTGTGAGAGCAGGTCGATATAGAGCTGATTACTGGATGCCTCCCGGTTCAAAGGAGAGTCATAATAGCTCAGTATATAGCCGTTTTCAGTTTCAGGTGCAGGCAGCCGCGGCTCCTTCAGCTCCGGTTGGGGCAGATTGTTTTGCAGTGAGAAAGCGTTCCAGAATGTCAGGAACATATGAGTAAAGCTCTGCGCCGGCTCTCCGGTAACGCGAAAACCGGTATCCTTCCAGTGTCCGTATGGCTGCTCTATGTTGGCATAGCGATCCGCCAGGTTCACGCCGCCGCTGTATGCGGTTTCGCCGTCTACTATGAGCATTTTTCTATGATCGCGGTAATTGACCGTACCCTTCACGGCAATAAGAGGATTAAAAGGCACGCATTTTATGCCCTTTGAGCGAAGCTGCCGCACATTGTCCATATTGAATGTGGAAATGCTGCCCAGGTCGTCGTACATTACCCGGATGTCCAGGCCCTGAGCTGCCTTGTCTTCCAGAACCGCAGCCATGGAATCCCACAATCTGCCCGGCTCTATTATGAAATACTCAAGATATATAAAGCTGCGCGCCCGTTTAATATCCTCCAGCATATCCGGCATCATATCGTCTCCAAGAGCGTAGTAGTGCACCTGCCCCGCCCTCATCAGGGGATAGCCCGTCTTTCTTTCCAGCCATCGGAGCGTCTGCTCCATTCTGTGCCCCCCGTCAAATGGCACTGCGCCAATGCAAAGCGGCTTTGGCGTTCCTGCCTCTTTTACTTTTTCAAGTCTCTTCCCCAGCGGCTTCGCCGTCCGCTTATTTCCAAAGAACAAATAGAACAGCGCGCCGGGCAGCGGAAATGTCAGTATTACCAGCAGCCATAGTATCTTATAGGTCCTTTCCTCCCGCTTTATGATTATATACAGCACAAAGAAGAACGCCGCCACAGACATGGTCAGCGTGATCAGAGCCGTATACGGGGCCAGCCACTTTACCAGAAGTAGCAGCCACAGTACCTGCAGCGCAGCTGCGGGAATCACTATCAGGATGCGGCGTACTATCTTTTTCACTGTTTATACCTCCTGCTGCTTATTCGTATAGGTCTCCCACAAATTGCTGCAATTTTTCCATACGGCTGTCGAGTTCAGCGCTCATCTTGGCGCACTCGAAAAGCTCCTGATCCACATGGTCGGATTCCTGTAAGCCCTTTTTATATCGTATCTTATGTTCAAGGCTCGCCCACCAGTCCATGGATATTGTCCTGAACTGCACCTCCACCCTCATCAGCCTCTTGTGATCTGCATTGCTTTTCTGTGGCATATCGCTTCTCCTGTATGTGCGGTAATCCATGGTTGATTTTCATATTAAGTATACCGCAATATTATGGCAAAATCTATCAACATTCGGAAACCAAAAGCAAAGCCTGATGACTGCTCCTCACAATTTTGCTTTCCGCTGGCAGCTGTACATTTCAAATGCTCGGTGATATAATCGTATCAGGCTTACAGGCCTGATTTTTTAACTGGCGGCTACGATGATTCGCTTACTTTTTTATATTAGGAGGGCTTATGTGTACTGCTGCAACATATCAGACAAAGGATTTCTACATGGGGCGGACCCTGGATTATGAATTTTCATACGGGGAAAAGATAACTGTTATGCCCAGGAATTATCCTCTCGAGCTTCGCCACGGCGGCAGTATACCCTCTCACTATGCCATTATCGGCATGGCTCATATCGCAGACGATTATCCGCTTTACTATGATGCGGTCAACGAGATGGGGCTCGGCATAGCAGGACTGAACTTTGTGGGAAACGCCATATACAGCAATGTAAAAGACGGATGCCGAAACGTTGCTCAGTACGAATTCATTCCCTGGCTGCTGGGCCAGTGTGGAACTCTGGCTGAGGCCCGAAATCTTATTTCCTGCATGAATCTGGTCGGTACTCCGTACAGCGATACGCTGCCAACGGCCCAGCTTCACTGGATTATCGCCGATAAAAGCGGCGCTATCACCGTCGAATCGGTAGCAGACGGTCTGAGGGTTTACGAAAACCCGGTGGGCGTGCTGACAAATAATCCGCCCTTTGACAAGCAGATGTTTGCCCTGAATAATTATATGAAGCTCTCTCCAAGGCAGCCGGAAAATCTGTTTTCCAGCAAACTTGAGCTCAACGCCTATAGCCGGGGGATGGGCGCGCTTGGGCTGCCGGGTGACCTTTCTTCTGCCTCTCGCTTTGCAAGGGTGGCATTTACAAAACTGAATTCCATATCCTCCAGCTCTGAAGAAGACAGTGTTGGACAGTTCTTCCACATTCTCGGCTCCGTAGATCAGCAGCGCGGCTGCTGCGAGGTGTCAGAGGGTAAATACGAGATCACAATTTATACCTCATGCTGTAATGCCTCCAGAGGTATCTATTACTATACCACCTACACAAACCATCAGATAGCCGCTGTAGATATGCACCGGGAAGACCTTGAGGGCAGCAGGCTTATCTGCTATCCAATGCTGGATAAGGAAGAGTTCCGCCAGCAGAATTAAAAACTGACGTCCACATGGCGCAATCCGTTTTTTTGCGAATCTCAAAATACCATTGATGATTGAGACTGCCGAAAAAGTGGCTGAACGCCACTTTTTCGGCAGTCTCATACTTTGCATTCCTCTTAACCCCAAAGCATGCTGATCTGATTCTTCCTGTCAAGCGATTTCTTTCATGCTTATTGTTTTTTCATCTGGCGAAGGAACAGCAAAACAGCTGCTGCAAGCGCCACAGCCCCATAGCACACGATCCACCAAATATGTGGATGGATTCCGGAAAAATTCCCGGCCAGCACAGCTTTTTCCAAAGCAACGGCATGAATATAGGGCAGGATATTAGCTAATCTTTCAAAGACACCGCCGATCAGTGAAATGTCAAACCATGCGCCGGAAAACCACGCAGTCAGGATCGTCAGCAGAGCTCCGCATATTCCGCCTACCTGTTTTGTGTTGAGGATACTTCCAAAAAGAAGCCCCAATGCGATAAAAAACAGGGAAACGGGAATAATGAGCAGCACCGCATATACAATGTAAACCGACCAGGTTAGCCCCAGCATAACGGCGGCAATATAGCATAGGGCGCATTGCGCCACCGCAATAGGCAGGATCGGCAGCACATAACCGAAGATAAAATCCGCTGAAGTCAGAGGCGTGGTATAGAGCCTTTGCAGAAGAGCGGTCTCCCTGTCCCTCGCAATCAACGTTGCGGAAAACAGGGTCATAAAGGAAAGGCCAAACACGGTAATGCCCGGGGTAAGAGTTTCGATCTCGAAAATGCTTACCGGCGCGTTTGCCCCAATCGCACTCATAAGAAAAAGCAGGATCACCGGAAAACCAAGGCTGAACGCCACGTTAAGCGGATCGCGCAATATCTCTTTTGCGTTCCGGCTCGAAAAAGTAAGTAATCTCATATTCTCTCCTCTTATTAAAAATCAAAACAATTACGTCCTTCTCCATTCCATCGGCGTAAATCTCAGGCCGTTCACGGCTTGTTCCTTATCCATATCATGGAAACCGAGATGATGATAAATCGGAACGGCATAGGGCGATGAATTTACCGTCATACTGCCGGCAGGACACATTTGTAAAACCGTTTTGAACAGTTGGCTCCCGATGCCCCTTCCGTGATATTCACCTTTTACAAAAAACAGAGCGATGTGCGCGCCCTCGCTTCGCGTCGCAATAACGCCAACCAACCTGTTTTCCATAAATGCACCGTACATACGGAGCTTGGACAGATAGCCTTCGTCGTGAATGCTTTTGTAAAACTCTGCAATCCCTTCTTCTGAATAATCAGGCGCCTCATATTCCATAAAAACATCCCAGACCAATAATAGGGCGTCCGCTGATTCGCTTTCTTTTAATTCTCTGACAGATATTTCCGGCACCATTGCTCCACCCTTGCATACTCAATTTAGTTTTTCTTCACAATTGCTATAAATGCGTCCTCAAACTTCTCTTTGCCGGTCTGCCTTTTCAGTTCATCAGCCGTCCCCAGCGCAAGCAGCCGGCCTCCCTTCATAATACCGATACGGTCGGAAAGTGCCTCCGCTTCCTCCATGTAGTGGGTAGTCAGGATAATGGTGATCCGGCCCTTCAGGGTGCGTATCACATCCCATAGATCACCTCGCGCCAGCACATCCAGCCCGAGGGTCGGCTCGTCCAAGAAAAGTATCTTGGGTTCGCTGATCAAAGCCATGGCAATGCTCAATCGCCGCTGCCAGCCCCCGGAGAGTTTACCGGCCTTCTTGCCGAGGACACCTGTCAGGTCAAATTGCCGGGAAAGCTCTTTGATTTTCTGCTGTCGCTTTTCCTTTGAAAAACCGTGAACGCCGCACATCAGCGCCAGGTTTTCTTTTACCGTCAGACCGGGGGCGACGGCGGTCTCCTGGGGCGATACTCCGATTACATTCTTCACCGCTGCCGGATCGCTGACAATGCTGTTACCGTTCAGATAGGCGTCCCCGCCTGTTGGCTTTGTCAGGCAGGAAAGCATCTTGATCGTGGTAGTTTTTCCTGCGCCGTTGACACCCAGCAGAGCGAACAGCTCTCCCTGCTCCACAAGCAGATCAAGGCTGTCCACAGCAGTCAGATTTTTGTATTTCTTTGTAAGCTTATCTGTTTTGATGGCTTCCATCATATACCTCCTGTTTGGATAAAACAAAGCCAGTAAACCGTATTTGTGTAAAAGTTCGTCAGCTCTATGTCCCGGCATCCGGCTCTTTGACCACTGTTATTTGCATTTTTTCTGAGAAAAGCGGTACTTCAGTCCCACATATGCGTCTGTCAAGACCTCGCTTACGGTGTCTAAATCCCATTCCAGATATGAAGTCGCTATCATCGTGGCAATTCCATGGACATACACCCACATCTCTAAATGGAATCGATATGCGTCCTCCTCGCTGAGCCCGGTTTGCTTTTGTATTTCCTCAATCAGCGGTTTTATGGAATCCCCCTCATCAAATGTCTCACGGGAACGGTCGCGCATATAAAGCAGCTTGAAAAGCTCCTTTTCTTCCCTGGCGAAGCATATATACGCAATTCCGCTGGCTTTATAAGGAGGATATTGACCGCTTTCCATAGTCTCCCGTATGCGGGCTTGGCTCAATTTTTCCGCCGCCTTCAGGACTTCGTTTTGTACTTCTTCCATATTCTCAAACAGGCTGAAAATCGGCTTTACGGAGGATCCCAGTTTTGCCCCCAGTCCCCGCGCGGTTACGGCGGCAATGCCGCTTTCTCTCGTCAGATCCAATGCAGCCTGAATAATTTCCTCTCTGGTAAACTTAAACTTGGGCGGCATTTTCTTTCCCTCCTTGTTCGGCAGCATAATAAGAAATCCACATTGCGCAACATCTGTTATCTATTATACTCTTTGTCCAGCGAAAGTCAATGGCATTCAGATTTTTGAACAATCTCTGTATGTGTTTGCCGATCGGCGCGCCCATATTATTTGAGAATATCAAAAAAAGTGGCGTCAGCCACTTTTTCGACAGTCTCCTTTTTTCATATGCGCAGCAGAGTTATCCGCCCCCATTCGAGGGCGGATATAATGCCATGCTACTTTGCGGCGCTGTTGCGAAGCTTGTCCAGCCTGCGGTTTCTCAGCGTCAGTATCAGATCCGTGGTTACCATTATGAGATCCAGTATGTAAACTACGACCACATAGGTTATGCTTCCGCTGATCAGCTTGCCCGTTAGGCCTATTGCTTAACCCGAGAAAATACAGAGCTCGAACAACAAGCTCTTTCCTTCAGCTGTTCTGTATCTTATGGACTTCGCTATATTAAGCGCCACGATATTCCAAACAGCACCAGCGTTGCAGTTTCAAAAACCTGTGCCATATCTGCCGTCAGGCTACATTGCCCGACGCTCCTTTCTTTTGTTGCCCGGCATCGCAAAGATTGATTTGTGCTTTATCCTTATCAGATGCCGAGTATTTTAACATGCTTATCCACATGGTTGAGCAACTCACAGCCATCCTCTGTGGCTATTACCAGATCCTCCACCCTTGCACCGAACTCGCCGGGCAGGTATACTCCCGGCTCTATGGAGAATATCATGTCGGGCTGCACGGTGTTGGTATTTACGGAGCTTACATCGCCCTTTTCGTGGTCTTCCATGCCTATGAAGTGACCCAGCCTGTGGGTAAAGTACTCTCCGTAGCCTGCGGCGGAGATATGGTTGCGGGCCTCGGCGTCTATATCGCAGAAGCGCACGCCCGGACGTATGAGCTTCTCCGCCTTCTCGTTGGCCTCGCGCACCAGATCATGTATGGCTGTATACTTTGGATCAGCTTTCTTCCAGAAGTAGGTGCGGGTCATATCGGAGCAGTAGTGATCCTTCCTGCAGCCTATGTCTATTACTATGCAGTCGCCTTCCTTTACCACAGTCCCATCCGGTGAATGATGGGGATCCGCGGCGTTGGCGCCAAAGGATACTATGGAATCAAAGGCCAGGCCCTCGCAGCCGAACTCCGCATAGCACCTGTCAAGGTAATCCGCGCATTCCTTCTCGGTAACGCCGTCATGTATGTAGGCTGCAAGCCTTTCCATGCAGATGTCGTTTATCTCGGAGGCCCGGCGCATGAGCCTCTTTTCCTCCTCGTCCTTGCGGGCCCTTACGTTATCCACGCAGTCTGAGCCCAGCACCATATTGGTATCGCGGCAGGCGTTCATAATGGGCAGCAGAAAGCGAGCGGCCATGTTCTTGTCTACGCCCATCTTGCCGGGCTTTATATGCTTTGCTACAGCCGCTGCCACGTCGTCTGTATCCGTAAGCGTCACGGTATTCAGGCCGGTATCTTCCAGTGCAAAAAGCTTATTGTCGAACAGCACGGTGCTGCCGTCGTCGTTTATCAGAAATGCCCAGAACCTTTCAAATGGCATAACGTCTATTCCGGTAAGGTAGTATATGCCGAGATGGTCGTTCACCATAAGCTGGCCGATGCCCGCCTTCTTCATCTCGGCGCAAACCCTCGCTATGCGTTCCCGATACTTATTCATCTTTTTTACCTCGCTTCTGTTTATATTTTTATGGGATCGGAATTCCCTTTATCCTATGCTTATACGCCAGGCGCCAAATTGTAAAAAGCGTTATATGCGGGCTACTCCGCTTTCCCTTGCCGCCTTTGCAACGGCGGAGGATACCGCTTCCCTCACGCGGCTGTCCATTGCCTTGGGAAGTATATAGTCCTCATTGAGCTCCTCGTCGCTCACAAGGGAGGCAAGGGCATGAGCGGCGGCTATCTTCATCTCTTCGTTTATATCAGATGCGCGCACATCGAAAGCTCCCCTGAATATGCCTGGAAATGCCAGCACGTTATTTACCTGATTGGGATAGTCGCTGCGTCCGGTCGCAACTACTCTCGCGCCTGCGGCCTTGGCATCTTCCGGGAATATTTCGGGTGTGGGGTTTGCGCAGGCGAACACTATCGCGTCTTTGGCCATACTGCTTACCATTTTCTTTGTAACGGTATTGGGAGCGGAAACACCTATGAATGCGTCGGCGCCAATGAGCGCGTTGGCAAGGCTGCCCTTTTCCCCCTCGAGGTTGGTGACCTTGGCCATCTCGTCCTTTATGGGGTTCATGCCCTCTTCGCGGCCGGAGTATATTATGCCGGTACGATCGCACATGATTATATTCTTAAAACCGGCGGAAAGCAACAGTCTGGTTATGGCTATGGAGGCCGCGCCGGCGCCGTTCATTACTATCCTTACCTCTTCCTTTTTCTTTCCCACCAGCTTCAGTGCGTTGGTAAGGCCGGCAAGGGTTATTACGGCTGTACCGTGCTGGTCGTCGTGGAATACTGGTATATCGCACTTTTCTTTCAGCTTGCGCTCTATTTCAAAGCAACGTGGCGCAGCTATATCCTCAAGGTTTATACCGCCGAAGGAGCCGGAAATAAGATATACCGCGTTTACGAATTCGTCAACATCCTTTGTCTTTACGCATATCGGGAAGGCATCCACACCGCCAAATTCCTTGAAGAGCACGCACTTGCCCTCCATTACGGGCATACCGGCCTCCGGACCTATATCGCCAAGCCCCAGCACCGCGCTGCCGTCGGTTATTACGGCGCAGATGTTCCATCTGCGGGTCAGGTCGTAGCTTTTGCTGATATCCTTCTGTATTTCAAGGCAGGGCTGCGCCACGCCGGGGGTATAGGCGAGGGAAAGATCCTGCATGGTCTTTACCGGCACCGCAGAGTCTACTCTTATCTTCCCCTTCCATTCTTCATGCAGCCTGAGAGATTCTTTTGCGTAATCCATGTTTTTCCTCCTTATCTATTCACTATAACGCTCACGCCGTCGGGTATCACGGTGACTCGGGCGGCAGCGCTCTTTTCTTTTTTCGCGGCCTGTACCGCGCTTTCAAGGTTTGGTGCCCATTCCAGTTTCATGTCCCACAGCAGCGTCTTGCGTTCCGGTGGGGCCACGAATATCACCATGTGGTTTGACAGTATCCTTGCGAGTATCTGGCTTTCCCATTGGTCCGGCATTGTGGCATCCTGAGGGGTTGCCATTATGCTCTCGTACAGCGCAGCGGGGCTTTCGCAGGCCTTAAGGCTGTTATAGAAACCCTCTCCTCCATGGCCGTCGGCCAATGCGGCACACATTATCAGCACCGCACCTTCATCCGCGCAGGCTTCGGCGGCAGTCAGTCCCTTTACGCACTGGTAAACGTTCTGGGCAAGAGGTGCGCCACCGTTTGAGGTTATAACTATATCTATCTGACAGCACAGCCTGCACCTCACAGTATTGCCTTAAAAATTCGCATCCCGCTAGATGAGCCTGCTCCATGTCCCCAGCAAAGGCGGCAATGGTGCGTTTTTGCCCGTCTATCACGGCATTGACTATGAAGGTCAGCCTGGCCATGCGGGCGACAGCTATCATATCTCTGTGTTTGGGGTTGTTTTGGGGTATTCCCGTCTGGGCATATGGGCTGTCTATAAATGTGCTGCAATGGTTGCCCAATACGGTGTTCTCGCCGCAAACCCCTGGCAGCACGCTCTTTCGCCCACCTTAAAAACCGGCGAAAAAGTGGAGCTCTATAACCCCCTCTACTATAAGCAGATCGGTTTCTGCGGCGAGCCTGTCTATTATCAGAGTCGCACCGCTGGGCAGTGTACCCATAAGTACGTTTTGTCCTTTCATTCCTGCAGTCATGCACAACAATTTTTTCGCTGCCGAATATCTCATCACCAAGCTTTTACTTAAGCTCCTCGTCTGTGCTACCCCGGTGATAGCTGGTAGCAACCAGCAGAGTTATGTCTATGTTCGGATTGCCTATGCGGAGGGCCTCCAGCATTGGCGGCAGTATATCCCGGCTCGGCACCGGTCGGGTATGGTCGCTTATTATTATGGTGCAGTTCTTTTTGCCTATGGCGAGGCTTTCCAGCCGCCGGGAACCTATGGGTCTCGCCATGGCCTACCGGACTATGGATGTACCGCTGCATCCTTCATTCAGCTGTCCTATTCGGGACTCCAGCACCGAGGCAAACTGCAGTGTGCATGGTATGCGGGTATCCCCGTAGGGTATTTCTATGCCGTTATCAGTAATTCCCCTTAAACACTTTTTCCCTTACCGGCGGGCGGTAGTCGCCAAAGTACTTGGAAAAGTCTATGCCGAGATAATCGGAAAGCTCCAGCAGTTCAGCCATGGTGTTGTCGTTTACGGGTATGCCGTCCGTCATTATTCTGCCTATGGCCTCAATCTCCTTTTCGCCGTGGGTATATATGCGCTCCGCGCCCTCAGCCTTGGGGGATTCGCGCAGCTCCAGCAGGTATTTCGAAAGGTGTTCCTTTATAGCCCCAGCGTCACCGAAGAAGGCAGGGTTTATGGCGGCGAAACCGTGGCATATATTGCCCCGTCCGTTTGTCATGCAATAATTCGACGTACCGCCAAGGGAAAGGATGGATGCAAATATCTCGCAGAGCATTCCGTAGCCATAGCCCTTATGGCTGCCCAGCCTTTCGGTGCTACCGCCTAATGGCATTATGCCTCCGCCGTTTTTGGCCACGATATTCGCCAGCACGTCCGGCGCGTCGGTAGAGGGCCTGCCGTCCTTGTCCAGCGCCCAGCCCTCAGGAAGGGGCTTTCCTTCCTTGTTGTACATTTCCAGCTTGCCCCGGGTGACAACAGTAGTTGAAGCGTCGAAGAGAAAATCATATGGCTCCGCAGGCATGGCGCAGGCGATAGGGTTTGAGCCTATCATGGCCATGCGCCCGTTTGTGGGTACCATTATGGCCTCGCTGTTGGTGCAGCTGAAGCCCATGAGCCCCTCCTTGCAAGCCATTTTTGCGTAGTACCCGGCGATGCCGTAGTGGTTGGAGTTTCTGACCGACACTATGCCCACGCCGCTCTTTTTCGCCTTGCTTATTGCCATGGTCATGGCCATATGTCCCAAAAGCTGGCCCATTCCGTCGTGACCGTCTATCACGGCGGAAATCGGTGTTTCGAACACCACCTCCGGCTTAGCGCCCACATGTATCATGCCCTTTTCGATGCACTTATGGTAACGCACCATGCGCTGCATGCCGTGGCTCTCTATGCCGTACAGGTCGCTTGTCAGCAGCACGTCCTGAATTATGCCGGCATCTTCCTCAGAAAAGCCGAACTTCTCAAAGGCCTCCATGCAGAAAGCCTTCAACGTCTCGTATTTCCAGTGTTGATAGCCCATTGTGACCTCCTTTGGTTTATTCGATATTAATTGAAATAGTACATTATATATTCGCAAATTGCAAGTGCAAGTTGGAAACCTGCACGGTAGGAATTAGTTAATCAGAGCATCGGTCAGGATGGAAGCCTCTGG
>ULWH01021755.1_pt1 | contig 11198 bp, 18 predicted proteins | sample 1960201 | NCBI WGS metagenome assembly ULWH01 (sample SAMEA4835808, study PRJEB28245) | human gut metagenome | biome: gut microbiome; material: fecal sample | place: Denmark | collected 2008
CTTCACCCAATTTTCTTCTTTTCGTGGAGAGAGAAATAATTGATAAGAAGAAAATTCCTCCACGACACAATCTTCTTCTAGCAGTTGATTTTCTAAATATTTATTTACAATCTCTATTTCTATACAAGAAGGCAGACTGTAGATATTGCATTTTTTTAAGAAATCTTCGTATTTATTTTTTGTTTTCTGAACAGGAGTCTCTTCTTTACCATCCCTATTTCGATCTAAATATTCATCAATAAAAATATTAGGTTCATATTTTACACCATCTTTATTACCCACTTTAAACTCAATATAAGCAATAAAAAAGATGATTATTAGACGATTCATAAATATATCATAATTATTTTTATTTTTCAATTGAAAATGGAATAAATTCGAAAAATGAAGAAAATCAGCTATGCTTCGACGAAGAATTCTCAAATTAGCACATTGTGAAATCTTATATATTTCAATAATCCTTTTTTTATTTTCTTCTAGATATTTCTTTATATCACCATAATTAGGATTTTCCAAAACAGCTTTATCTAAGAAGTTATTAAATAAAACGTCTACATCAAGTGCTATTTCAAAAGCAGACCCTATCAATTTTTCTTTTATTTTAAGATATTCAGGACTTTTCTCAATAAGTTTATTTTCATCTGCAATCAGAATAATTTTGCATGAATAATGTTCCACAAAATTATTTAAGAAGCCAAACAATTCATCTAACTCTATTTTTGTCCTTTCCAAATCATCTAAAAACAAAGCCTTTGTTCCTGTAACATCTTTCCCGACAAAGGTTAAAATAGCTGACGAATCTAAGTTTCCAGAGAGAGCTCCATCAGTCCTACCGTCTTTATCTAGATCTAAATCGATTCGTAGTGTAGTCTTTAGCAAGCCCTTTAAAACGGCTTTTCCTATTCTAGCAGTTTTGGAATATAACAATGGATTTAATTCCGCTCTGATCGCATCTTGCAAATCTTCCAGAGTTCTCATACCATTCAAACTTATGTAGATTGGCTTCAAATTTATTACAGTATCATCTCCTGTTTCTTCATCTTTATGTTTATCCAAAAACTCCTTCACAAAAAAAGTTTTACCACATCCCCAAGATCCTTTTATCATTACTGCATATTGAGGAGATTCTAAACTCAGGTAATATTTCAGATAATCTTCTACACTTTTATTTTTCATCTTTTTATCATTTTGTTTATTCACAAAAGGTCTAATTATCAATAAAACAGCTACAAAAGCTACAATAATTAGTATAACACCTCATAATATCATGATTGCAAGTAAGAAAAATTTTTCCTTATAACAATAACGTTAATACTTAATTTCTGCCGATATTGAAATATTATTGTCAGCCAAGCTACAGGATATATCATTTACGTAGCATTGATACTGAGTATTGTCATCAATTATTTCTCCTATTGAAACAGTTTTATCTGCAGGAACATATCCTAGCAGAATCTCATCACTTTTTATAATATCAAAAAATGTAACCTTTATCATATTATTATACTCATTATCAGAGTCTCGCTCCAAAAACAAAATATCACCGGGAACCAATTTAGTAATTAGCTTTTTAGTCTTTGCATTAAGATATCTCAGGCCTGCAACATTAAAAGAACAGTAATTGGATGAATCTTTATTTTCATATCGTGACTCATACTGCTCTTTTTCTTCTTCCCTTGCTATTACATTCAAGTTTATTCTATCTTGAAATTCTTCTTTACTTTCACTATTGGAGATATACTCTCTCAAAGTAAACAAACAATTATTCATTTCAAAAATAACAATCAGAACATCCATTCAGGTTATAGATTTAATATTAACACTATTAGATAAAAGTTTTTTGAGATAGCCAAGAAACCATGTATCTTTGTGAAAAAGAACTGAAATATGAAATCAATTTTCGACTATATCCGCACCCTTAGAGAGCAACACCTTCGCGAGCGTTGTGTAAAGTATGCCATTAAAGCCCATGAAGGAAAAGAAAAAGGATTTACAGTCAGTTCATCCGCCCAAGATATTGAATTGTATATAAAAAAAGGTATTACATTTCAAGAAAGAATACGTCAATAAGGCTTCTTATACGGCAATACGACAGGAAGTTTAAACCTTATTCGGCTCGCTTCATTTCCATTACTACCCTCCTTAGTTGAAGCACCTATACCAACTACGCTGGCTAATATACCAATCTTGCCACTATTTTCCTTCACTTCAGAAGTGCTAACTTGTAAATCAAAATCAACAGATGAAACAATAACACCGTCACCAAAATCAGGTGTATCAAAGCTTGAATTAGACATATAGCATGGATTTACCACTACTCCTTTGTCTTTCAATTCATCATTTAATTCATATACAGCCTCAGATAACTGAGTTATCGTAGACTTAATAAATTCTTTTAGTTCCATAAATAAACAAAGCCTACATTTCCAGGAGGGCATTCCCGTACTTTGCAGGCTTTTTTGACCAAATGGTATATCTTTTCTGAAACTCACTGCATGCCCTCAGATCCTTTCAGCTTCTTATCGTACAGCAAATATGAGGATAGTTTCTGATATAACAAAAAAAAGGCCTGACAAACTGCCAAGCCTTCTCAAGATTGATAATGTCAGTTATCAATGAACGCCCAATTTAAGAGCTGTATCCTTTATCTTATTACTGATATCTAACAAAGCATTTGATAACTGCTGTTGTTCCTCCAGTGTAAACTGAGCAGGTTTACCGTTCACGATCGCTCCATTGATACGCTGATAAAGCCAGCTCCGTGTTTTTCCAAAATAATCCTGAGCGATCTGTGAAAGGGATAAATAGTTATCTACACCACTTAACAGGAGCTTCATTTCAGCCTCTTCCCTGATCTCTTTTGCTTCAGATACGGTACGCCTGGCAGAAAGAAGGAAAGCCTTACGGAAAGCCTTACGTTCTTCCGGATTCATTTCAGCTAATGCCTGAGCCATCTTTCCATCAAAAGCGGTCTTATCGTCCTCCGTTTTCAACGAACGGTATTCAGCAATTAAATCTTTAAGTCTTTGTTCTGCATTCATATTATATCCTCCTTTTTTATTGTTGATCAGACAGAGGGCCCCCGGCCGGGGAACCCTCGTCTGTTCAACTCTGAAGTTTTTTGATTTGGTTGCTTAATTCGATGTACTCGTCAAGCATTTCATCAATCGCTTCAAGTAGTTCCGTTTCCGTTGCCATTTCCTCGGCCAGGATCATGGAAAAGAAACGGGAATGAAATTCTAATTGGCCAATTAGATCTTCCATCCGGGCCTTTAACCCTTCAAGCGTCATCATGATAACGATACAAAGATAATACACTTTTGCATATTACCAATACCCATTTGCATATTTATCTGTTAATAAAAAACAAAACCGCCCCACCTTTCACAGGCAGAGCGGTTAAATACTAACCCAATAACTATAATACTAAAGCAAAACTTTATTTGTTCTTCTGTTTCATCTTCTCGTCTCGCTCGATCGCCATTTCAAGTGTGTAAAGTGCATCGTAAAGCAAACAATGCTTTACCTGTTCTTTCTTGGTTACATCGCCGGAAGCCATTTCATCAACAATACGCTGTTGTATATCGAATATATCTCCCCCGTCACTATCGCCAGTACCGGGAAACACACGGGAAAATTTCTCTTGAATAAAACGCATACTACCCAGAAAAAACCATAACATAACGGTTTTTACCGTCGGATCTACCTCTTTAATCAAATCTACCGGGCCATCTTCCGATATAGAAAAATTGCCATCTTTCCAGATCACAGATAAAAAATTATCCAGTGCAGTATTAAAATCATTCTTCATCTGCTGTTGCCAGCTTTGCAACATGATAAACTGTCCATAACTAACATTTGTCAAACCATCTTCCGGGCCGGTAAGTGTCCGATCCTTCAAACGATAGGCAGGGAACGGGTTTCGCGTTAACCGGATATCCAGGTCAAATCCCTTATCCGTCTCACAAAACAGGTAATTATACACAGAGCTCAACGAAGTTAATTGCTCCGGAGTAAGGTTAACATTCAGATCCGGCAGAGAAACGGCATAACCGACACCTGTCTCCCTATAATATCCACGAATACGAGCCCCCATGCAGAACAGTAACATTTTCACTTTAGTCTCCTGTATCGTGCATCTTTGCGCTAATATGACAGCCAAAAAACAAAGCTGTTCCGCACTCATTTCGTTCCAATCCCCAGGAACAAAATAGTTTTTTCCTTTAATTGTGATCTTTCTCATGATACAAATATGTGTCCGTCTTTTGAATTAAAACAAAGTTTAGCGTGTGTCGGTAGACCCAATTCTACCGCATTAACAACCATGAAATCAGTAATTACAGCTTCCATCGCCGTCACTTGCTCGGCATAAAAATTACCATGATCGGCCGGATCTGAATATAAGGGATAAATGAACGGTTTAAATTCCAGTTCTCCGGCAGCAGTACGTTGCACCCGGCTCGTCTGGCTTGTGCAGAGTTTCGCTACGTTCATTGCCAACCAGACACGAATATACTCTATGAGTTCCTGCTTTACCGGATCGGTAGGCGTTGTGATCTCTTCACGTAACGATTTATCCAATGTCCGACCTATCCAACGCTGCAGTTTCATTTCAAGAGCATCCAGTAATGGGCGAAAATGTTCAAATGTCAACCGTGAATAATTGATATTGACTTTCCCATAATCCTGAAACTCACTAGCCGTATTCAGATACCGCCCGATAGCCATCCGGCTATAATACCGGCTATCCTTCCACTCCGGATACTCATTCACATGAGCCGTTAGATATTCGAGTAACTGATCAAGATTTCGCCATCCACGTTCCTGCATACTTTCTTCCGACCTGGCGATCTTCTGATCACTGGCAACAGTAAATTTGTCATTCCGTGTCACAGTATGACCACTATCTCCGATCAATACCCCTAGTTCCGGACTAGCCACCGATAACGCCAATGGCCCCAATGCGCGGGCGACTAAAACAAAAAGCTTTAAATCATTGACATTATCTAAGTTTCCCCCCAATCGGTCAACCAATGCTTCACCCAAATAGGGAAGAATATACTTATAATAAGCATCATCCAAATAAGGAATCATAACAGTAAAGGTAAGCGAAGCATTTACCTTTACTGTCTGTTTCAAATCATCTATTGTTTTTATAAAAGGCTGTATCATATTCATACTTTTTCGTTTCCAATGCTTTTTTCCGATCCCGTATTTTTATCCAACGTGGTCAACATGATATTCTTAACCCCGAACTCAATATTCTTATCCCACCCGTTGATCTCTTTGGCTAAATAAAGCGGCAACAGCATCATATCCCGGAGCGGTTTAAACAGAACCTGAGCAATAATAAACAGCTCCCTGGCTTCCGTCCCATTTATATTCTTCGATTTACCGGGGGATGCACCTTTCAACGACGGATGCACGGCCATCGTATTACAAATAACGTTCGTTGCTTCCTCGCTATCTTCAATATACTCTCCTCCTTTAATAAAAGACTCTAACGGTTTGATTATGATATCGTTTTCCTCATATTTATTGATCCGGTCATATTGAAAATGCGATACAAAGCTCTTACCGGCATTCTCTTCACCGGAAAGAAAATCATTTAGGTTCTGTAAAAATTTCTTTTTGCAGGCTACTTGCTTATCAGCTTCTGCATCTGCAATACCTTCCGCTTTGTAGAGCTTCGGCCAAAAGCTCATATTGATCGATACATGATATTTCAAAACCATCTGGTTTTTTAAGAGGGCTTTCTTAAATTTCGGGATCGCACAACTAAATTCATACCAATCAAGAAAAATACTCCACCAGTACGGGCGATTATAATAATATCGACCGGGAACCGGTAGATTAAGGCTAACAGTATATCCATCTTCTCTTTCATCTTTCTTTTCAGCCGTATCAGGGTTAATAACCATCCCCGTACGTATTTTCAAATCATAAAGAGGTGATTTACGATCAAGTAACTTGGTAACAATTACATCATCCGGAGCAGCCTGATCTCCCCATTGAGACGAATAACCGTGATATTCGATCCGTTTTGTTTTTTCATCTTGCTGACTGATCCGGCTGAAACACATTTCCCGGTGCCAAATCTGTACAACCTTCGGCCTGTCAGACTTTAAACGTTTACCGAAAGATAAATAAACAAACGCATCACCAAAAACAACCAGGTCAGCTGCCACTTCCTGCATTACTCGCATATAATTACAATCTGCAAGAAATTGAAATATATCAGGCGCATCTGCCGGAAGTAATTCCTTAATCTGTATCTCTCCGTTGTCCCCCCTTTCTCTGCGAAACACAGTAAGCCCATCACCATAGGCCATATTTGCTTTAAATTCAATGTTGCTACCAACAATAGTGTTTCCATGAATTTTCCGCATAATATGAAGAGGTAATTTATCATCGTGGCCAAACGGGATAAAATCTACATCTTTAGCTACTGTCGATCCTTTTGCCGGAGTTACAGTTGTTGCTGTAACCTTCTTATCTTCCAGGAAGCCGATATCTTCAGTCATCATCACAGCAGCACCGGCTCCCTGAAGGAATGCGGTATTGCCAAACTCATATACTTGTTTCCGAGCCATTACGCATATATTTTTTTACCATTAATCCGGATGATCATACAACGCACAAATTTACGCGGGAACCGTTCTCCTTTTATCCGGATATTCACCGTACTTCCTTTTGCATGTATCGAGCTGAATACAGCCGCTTCATAGTGTTCAATAGAGCCGGGTGAGCCATTGCCCTCCCGACTCTCATTCAACCGCACATACGAGAAAGAAAACATCTTGTAGCGTCCCCGTTCATCCTTCGTTTGCATCACATCCCAGACATCACTTTGTTTTATCCTTTTTTCCATATTTCCACCACAGATAAATTAAACCAGCCACTGCCATCAACACGCCGATCAGCCACCACCAGAGCGGCTGCGTACCGGCTTTAATATCCAGATCCGTATTCTCTGTTTTCTCATAGCTTGTCTCCCGATCCGTTTTAACCTTACCGTTCGAGTCCTCTTTCGTATTTTCCGATATATCGGACTTTTCATTTTGAGATTCCTGTTCACTACCTTCAGCCCATCCTTCGTTTTTAACGGGATAGTTCCCGTTCTGATCGGGGGGCTTGCTAAGATCGTAATTCCTCCAGTGTATCCGAAGATTTCTCCACCGGTCGACGACGGTGGTGGTGGCGGTAATCTTCGCATCAGTTCGAGCTGTAAGCCAAACAAGCTCATCTCGTTCCTGCGATTTTCCACTATCGTGTACACCGTCAGAACGACGAACAGCACAACCCAGCAAACAAGTAACCAAAATTCCGGAAATCGTAAGTATTCGTACATATTTCATATTATTACCATCCAAAAGGAAGTTCATAAATACAATACCTCATTCACATTTTCTCCCAACCGGCTTCAATATCAGCCATATCAATATGCATGCCATTCTCCACATAACACATTGCATCCACTAAAGCGCACATGGTTCCTTTATCGGTAAGATCCAGCCCACAACATTCCGGCATCTGCATTTCCTTACAAACTGTACGCACATATGCCGCTGTATTATTCTCATTGTGCGGGGCCCAACGTTCGACCAATTCCTTAACTGTATGCAGATTGTAAGAGCGCTGATACTTTTGCAACAAAAGCATCATGGCACGTACTCCGTCCGCCATCGTTTCAAACTCTTCAAAAGCTTGATCTTTCTTATCTGCTTTTGATACTTCGCCTTTCCAGTCGTTACGTTCCGAATTACGGATATTACCCGGATTATTGTTCCGGATTCCCCTGCTTAATTTTGTCATTCTGTTTGTCCTCCTTATCTAAAATATTACTAATGTTCTTACCTAATTTCGATTCGATCTCCCCCCTGAGTTGCAGCTTCAGTAATTTAGGAAATAACATCTTTGGCCAAATAATCAATACACTCCCTAACATACTCCACAACTCACAGGCACAAGCCAGAGCGCACCCACCTTTTGTTAAGAGCGAAGCATCATCACCAAATATCCGTTCAGTAGCATACACAACCAGCATAAAACCACCGTATACGATAACCTTAGCCGGTGTATCTCTTCCACTCTGCGAAAGCAGGAATTTGCCTTGTTTTCTGGCCGAAAGCATTCCGAAAGCCATATCCATCAATATAGCCAACCCCATAGCTGCGAAAGCATATTTAACTGGTGCCATGAAGTTCAACAAAAAAGCAGCAAAGCTCATCAGCCATCCCCAGGAAGAATTAAGAACTCCCTGAAGCTTCACCAAAATACGCTCCACGATCGGGGCAAATGTTTCTATTATCATCGTGATCAATATTTTCCACAAAGATGCTACCACTCCATTCCACCCGAAAGGACACAAAAAACCCCGCAAGTTACTTCTTGCAGGGTTTTTATTCTATTCCGATAATAGTAACCGAAGTAATTCTTCCAACCGCATCGCAGCACGGATACGTTCCTGTTTCGTATATTGCCCGTTCATATCGACTACGATATCAAGCAGGCGAATAGCTTCTTTTTGTGTCATATAGCCTTTCCTCCTTTTGTTACAGTCATTATAGTTGTTCTTGAACCTCGTCCGGATGCTTTTGGATACAACTCTGATAAGCGGCATCTCAATGATGCCAGTTCCATATACAGTTCATCACGTTCCTGCTTTAGCTCTTTATTATTTTTCTCTGCAGCCCAAATCAAAAAGCGGGCTTCTTCTAAATTATTAACCTGGGTCATGCTTGGCCTCCTTTCTTTGCAGAGAAATACACCCAACAAGCCGCGATTACAAGCGGTAAAAAACACATAGAGAGAACACCCAGCAAAGCGGTCGTGTACATCTTGGCTTCATACACATTCTTACAAGGGGTAACTTCACCGGGTATGACGTTGTACATACGGACTACGGTAGTCCAGGAAAAGAAGCTCGTTTCGTGAGCAGACGTTGATTGTAGGGTACTGTTATTCCCCAGCAAACAAATGTTTGGTTGTTTGAGCATAAACTAACATTGTTTGTTTTGGGACGAAGAAAACGCAAAAACGGTTTCGTCTGTCCCTTTGCTCTACACCAACCAGGCAGTTACGGCCATTAAGCCGTATCAAGGGGGTACGAAACCGTTATATCATATATACGTATAGTATGGACATAAAAAATGCCGATACAAATATGTTCGGCGGTTACCCGCCTGGTTGAAAATAGAGCACTGCAAATATGGTGAAAGTTTTTGGAATGGCAAAAGAAAAGCCGGCTTTTATTGGGCCAGCTTTAAATTTTATTCGTCATCATCGTCAGGATTTATAGGCTGGGGGTTTTTGGTTAGTCGAACAAAACCTTCTCTCAAACCAACTCCTCCACATAATCCTGTGATAAACGATAAGAATGTTACAAAATACTGTTCTTTAAAAAACAAAATCAACAATAAAAACACAAAAAGTCCACCAATTCCTCCAACTAAGATATAACGCATCGTCTTTTGGTCTACGATGGAAGCATCCAAAGCTCTAATATTAAGGTTCTCTGTTACACGAAGTTTCTCTTTTGCATAACTGAAAGCATTATCTTCATTCTTGTGCATCAAGTCAATTACTTTATCTCTCTGCTTTTCGCTTAACTTAGAAATATCCAATCCATTACCTCCTGAAGACTGTTTCATTATCATCATCTCCAGTTGTTCAAGGGCCATTTTCGTTTTCTTCTTTGTGTTATTAGTTAGTTCTTCAACATCCGGAGTTTCAATGCTTTCATCAAAATGATTCTTTATTAAAGAGGAATCATTACTTTTTTCTAATTCTTCTACGCCTATTTCAGTTTGCAGATTCTCTGTATTATTACTCATTTGCAACTAATTGTTTTAAATGTTTTACATATGCAATGCTATAGTTAGATTTAATATCTTTACTGTTGGGTTTCTTTAAAGCAAAACAATATGAAAAATCTAAGAAAGAGGAAAATTTACTTAGTCTTTCATCTAAAAAATACTCAATCTTTTTATTTACATATGCATCTTCGACTAATTTTAATAACTGCTTTTTGTCTTCTTCGGACAAACTTTGCTGAGAGGCATATTCATTTATGATATCCAAGAATGAATTAAAAGCCTCCTCTAACACTTCCATTTTAAGGCTCTTCTTGTACATGTCTTTAGTATTTAAATAAATGATCTCTTGTTCATAATCTAATTTTTATACCGCAAATCTACACAAATAAATTAGAAATGTGCAAAAATGCATTACTAAAGTAATCAAAAAGCTATACTTTTTGCAACAATTCTTGTTTCTAGCATATTCGGGTAGATTTCCAATAAAATAACAAATAAGTAGAATAATATGTTGTGTGAATAGTTTCATATCTGCACATACCCCTACACAGCCCGACACACCAGCACCAACTCCGATGCCATATTATAACCATCCACCACCTTTACCGCCGTGATCACAACGCAACAATCAATTATTTACTTTAAAGACAATCAACAACATGGCAACAACCTACAAACTGGTACAGAGACGAAACATGCACAAGGATGCACCTACAGGCTCGAAACTGTTTTACGCACAGGCCAAATCAATGGGGACCAGCGGCATGGAACGCCTTTGTTCCATGATCAGCGAACGAAGTACAGTATCAAGTGCGGATGTAAAGGCGGTATTAGACTCGCTTATCTATGTAATGAAACTGGAACTCAGCGATGCGAAGATCGTACAGCTGGGTGAGTTTGGCAACTTCCGCGTAACCTTTGGCAGCGCAGGGACCGAAACGGAAAAAGATTTCACAGCTTCTAAAATCCGCCGTCCGAAGTATACCTTCACCCCCGGTAAGGCACTCCGCGATCAAGCGAAGGTGCTTACTTTTGAAAAAGTAGTACCTGAAAAGCCCAAGGAGACAGAGGAAGATGACCATCCGGTTATTGAGTAAAGGCTAAAACGCCCGCATCGTTCCGGCAAAAAGGGTGCACCATTCTGAAAAAGAGGGTGTACCCTTTTCTTTTGAAGCTTATAATCAGTAAATTTGAGTAGTTAAATATAATACAGCAAAGTATATGGAAAATTTCACGATACGCGCCTACGGATTGCAGGAATTGGCTCTGCTTTATTTCCCGTTCAGCGCACCCGCATCGGCTTCCAGTCAGTTGAAAAGATGGATTAATCTGAACACAGCCTTATATAAAGAGATCACCGATGCCGGCTACCGCAGTGGT
>ULWH01037718.1_pt1 | contig 11171 bp, 23 predicted proteins | sample 1960201 | NCBI WGS metagenome assembly ULWH01 (sample SAMEA4835808, study PRJEB28245) | human gut metagenome | biome: gut microbiome; material: fecal sample | place: Denmark | collected 2008
AAAAGCTTTATCTGAACTAATAAAAGAGTGTGGTTATGATGTTGGTGATCCAATAGAATATCGTATACACTTTGAAAACTGCTTTGACAAATATTCAAAAATTAAATGTTGGCCGCATCCAGCATGTGATTTGGCCATTATTAAATTTGAAGGATTCACCAAACTGAATTGTCAAAGCTTTCCTAAGTTTAAGAGAGATACATCTGATATCAAGGCAGGAAAGAATCTGTGCCGCTTAGGATACGCTTTTCCTATTATTAATCATTTTTATTATGACAAAGATTCAGATAACATAATATGGAAACCTAATGGATATATTAATCCTCCACTGGCATTAGAAGGTATGATAACCAGATTAATTCCATTAGATCACATTAATCATATTGAAATGTCAACACCAGGGTATGATTATATGAGTGGGGCCCCTTTGTTTGATCAAGAAGGTAGTATATATGGAATGAATATTGGGGTGAGAAACTTATATACAAATTTCAATTGCGACAATGTTGATATATATCATTTGCGCAAAAAGAGAACTGTAACAGAATACCCATTTGCGCATTTGGGTGTCTGTGTTCCTTGTAATATCATCACAGACTTTTTGGATCATCTTCACATCAGGTATGATTCCATTTAATTAAAAAGGTCTGTTAGGCATATGGAGCTTAACAGGCCTTTTTAACTCATTGTTACAAATCAAGCTGTTTTATTAATTCGTCAGCTTGAAGTATGGCGCATCGAGCAGATGCTTCATAAGTGGCATCTACAGAGTCTGTTCTTTGAACCAGGTTAAGTAATATAGCTTTAGCTAATTCACAGCGAAACAATTCTCTATCGTTAGAGGCTGTTTGTTGAACAAATAATAGTTCATCTTCATTGAATGTATTACCTGTTCCCATTTCATAAAACTTACGACCGATGTTATGTTTTACATCGACGAATACTGCATCTTTTTTAATTATTGCTTTCATATGTATTTACGTTTATTTCATTTTCTAATTTACATCTTTCGTGAATTGAACTATTTCAGTTGTTCGGAGGAAGGCAGCAGGATCCTGATTAGACAACTCATATAGTTTCTTAAACTTAGCATCTGCCTTTGAGTAATACCGGCACATTCGACTACATGCAATATCAATTCTGCCGAAACCGTATATCCATCCCATACCAGGATATGACCGGAAGTTCTTCATGATCTTTTTTGCTTGTCTTAATTTCATGACTTAATAATTTGGTTGATATTTTTTTATTACAGATATTTGCTATGCAATAGTGCGACATAACCAAAATTCATTATTATGACAGACTATATTGATATTATTTATAATTATGTTTTCCCAATAATAAACATAATAACACCTTTTATCTTATGGTCTTATCAAAAGAAGAAAGAAGCGTTATCAAAACGCATTATTGTAATCCGGGTATATCAAATCCCGGATTTTTTATTTTATAACCACATTCCAGCAACTATCTTCATACACTTCCGAAATAGGTATGATGTCAGATAACTCGTTGTCGCAAGTGTCAAGATCAATGATTACTTCATAATCATCGTCGAACATTTCTAACTTTTGCTTTAACTCTTTTACTGTCATACTTCAGTTATTTTTAGTTTAAAATCAATATATCCTTGCCTTTTTCGTAGTCATAGACGACATCGGTTCCTTGTATAGGTTGATATAAGTCTTGACCATTGCTGTCTGCCAAAACGTCTTTCATAAAAATTTCTTCTTCCTGATTGCAGAATTGCAGAACTCTGACTAATTCTTTTACTTTCATGATTCTTAAATTATAGAGGTTATTCTATTGCTTTCTTTATTGCCTTTTTGGCTGCATCAATCTCTTTTGTAGCAAAAGAATAAATAGGTTGATCGTTATAATCGAATCGTTCTAACATTCCTTTTAATGCATCCAGCAATTCAGGAGCAGAAGCCAGTAGCTTTGCATATTCTTCCTGCTTTTTGAGTAGTGCTTTTGGTTGTTGTTCCAATGTAGACAATCCCAAATTGCATACAGGAAATTGCGTACTATCATCTTCAACTATTCGATAATTAGCATTCATCATTTTATTGAGAGGATGATCAAATTGTTCAACTCTTAACTTTTTCATGCTTATTCTTTTCATTATACGTTTTGAATTTTATAAATGCCGGTCTTTCCCGGCTGTCATCCTTTGGTTTTGTGATCAACCTTAACACTGGTGCAGGCACACAAGGCATCCTCTTAATGCGGGCAATGATGCCGTTTAACCCACTCCGTTTCTTTTTAACTGCCTACCAGTTTATAACCAGGCTAATGTCTTTCAAGCTAAAGCTTGTAACAGCATAGCCATTTTCTTCCAGCTGCTCCTGGATGGGAGTGATCAGGTTCACGTCTGGCACTTCAGACATATAAGTCAGTTTGAACTGCCCGGCTTTTGATGCTTGTTCGATCAGTCGGAAAATGTCATCCAGTTTTTTCTGGATGACAACAGAGTTGTCGTTTGCGATTTTGCGTGCCTCTTCGGCTTTTAATCTGTTCATATTGCTGTTTTTGTTATCAATTATTGTTATTCGAAAATTCAACTATCCTTTTTTGATAACACTAAGTCGAGTTTTTTAACGGCTTCGACGATCAGTGTTGAATTACTCCGGAGGCGGTGGTTCTCTAGTTCCAAGTCCCGGATGCGGGTTGCCTGATGCTTCGTGATCTCCGACATGCGGAGATAAGAATAGGCACACCGCATAAGTGCTTTTGATGCCTGATAGCATCCTGTATCGGCCATGATTGTCCGGAGAGTGTCATTATCCTGATCCGTCAGGTCACGGATCAGGATATTTTTAAGCTTCCGTCCCATCAGCATTAAATGTGTTTGTCGTTACAAGACTGATGTCTTTATTATAATCTGTCAGATGTTTTTTGAATGCCCTGAAGGAACGCCAGGTGTAAAGGTTATATTCAAAGTATTTTTGTTGAGCCTCTTTACTGCGTTTCCCCCATAATTTAGCGCGTGTTTTCAATTCTTTGGGAGTATACAAAGGTTTCTTCACCCTGTTCCAAAAGCGATCGCCGATCTCATTCCCAGCAGTTGAATAAGCACCTTTGATATATCCGTCCACGTAGATCACGACTTCGACAATCATCTTTTTTTTGTCGATGTTATTATCCAGCTGGATATCATATCCGTCTACTTTCATTTTGATCGAACTGTAACCGGTTCCCCACCAGTCTTCGACCTTTTTCCATTCTTCTTTTGTCATATTCGTATTATTTAAAGTGATTTGCTCCCGGATGGGGAATCGAACCCCATCTCTGAAACCGTTCAGGATAATTGGGCGGCCTTATTGTTTAGTTGAGCCGCCAACTGGTAAAGCTTTGCAACCTGTTCCCGGTCATATAAAAAGGCTTCCTGACCGGGAAACTTTGAGCCGTCGGGACGGTACAGATAGTATTTACCGCCCCGGCGTTCTACTGTGTACTCAGAGTCTGATGGCATAAGTCGTTGTCTCCTTTTCATTAAAGCCTACTTCGGCCAGGTAATCTTCCAGGATATTATCAGGCAATCCGGCCTGTACCGCTTTGTAATCGATTCCTAAACTCAACATACCGGCGAAGCCATCGCGCTGCATGCGATACAACCAATCCGGAGTAACCTGGTCCTGGTCGATCGTACCTTTCGGGGTTACTCTTTTCTCCAATGTAACGCCACCAATTTCCAGCGATAACACACCGATACTTTTGGCATACTCAGTGAGCGCCTTTTTATGCGGAGCCGCTTTCTTTTCCAACTCCTTAACTTGCAGCATGATGTCTTTATAATCTGCTGCCATCTGTTCGATACTCTGTTCCTGTCTCTGTTCCTTTTTCGTTGCCATAATTGTTTGTTATTAAATGATTAAAAATTGAATATCTTATTGCCTTTCATGATCTCAATCTGAGATTCTAAGTAATTGAAGTGTCTGACTTCCTCATCACTGCATGCTCCAGGAGATATCATCAACTGGTCAAACAGTGCGTCTCGCTCAACCTCCATTTGCTTGATCTGTTCCTGTCGGGTGAGTTTCTGTGTCTTGTTGTATTTACGATCGGTGTAAATCATATCAATTCTTCGATATTACGTAATCCAATGCCGGATTACCTTCGGTTTCGATACTGTTTTTCTTGCAATACAGGCTGTAAATCGCGCTTAACCGGCTTTCGGGTATTGCATTAAAGTTTCCACAATTGGCGGCCCGACAAGCAACGGCCATTGCGTAACGGATTTTATCGGTAGGGGTTGGGTATTTGTACCCAAGCTTATCCAGCCAGGAGCAGATCGCTGCGATCACACGTTTGGCAGCCTTGTCACGATCTTCGTCATACCGGACTCTGCGCTGTTCTGTATTGCCCTTCATGGCTTCCAACATGTTACTGTATTCAGTCGGGTATTTCTTATACATCTCTGACAGGGAGCAAGTTTTGCCACCACTGTGCTGATTTACCAGACCTTCCTTGATCACATCTTTGTAGGCTTCCTTATACCCCGGAGTTTCTTTAATGAGCGTCCAGAAAAGAGCGTGTGAAACGGGCTTTTTTGTTTTCTTTTGTGTTGCCATAATTTTCAATTTTTAATTCTTAATTTTCAATTATCAAGTTCCCGGAGGCGGAATCGAACCGCCCCACGATAACCGTTCGGGATTATTTCTTGTCTTTCCAAATGAGTTCGCGTGCCAGGGTGCCATCTTCCTGTACATTGTTATAGATTTCATCGTCGCAGAATTCACAAATGTGACGGTCCGGATCGGCACGAAGGCTACAATATGAGCGACCACAGACGCCGCAAACTGAGAACTCTACATCTACCTGACTACGTACCGTCTGATCTTTTGCCCGGCAAATGTCAACCTGTACTTTGTTTTTCTTGCAGGCCTTACAAACAGCCTTTTCATCTAATTTTAATTCCATTTTATCAGTGTTTAAATAGTAATTATTCCTTGATCGGTAACTGATATTTCAGCCGGAAAAACCTTTCCGTAAGCGGGACATTCATTTCATCAGCTTCGCGCATGGCAGGAACAAGGAAATCATGCAACTCTCCATAATTCTCGCAAATGCCCCTGATCGTTTTTTTGAAAGAAGAAGGAAAAGGAAGGTCGTTCAAGAAAATATTAAAGTCCTTGTCCATCGGAACAATATGGCGAATACCGGCCTTAAAACGACGATAGAACTGAGGCATACCCGGTTTATTCTTGCTCTTCAGCTTATCCATTATCGTCATCAACTGATCTGTGCCGATCAGGACAGTAGCACAAGTCCACTTAAGTGTGTCATACATAGCTTTCAGCATCTGGAAGGTATTTAATGTAAGATTTTCAGCTTCATCGAAAATCAACATAGGCTTTTTCCCTTCGTTTTTCCCCATTAGGTATAACTGCAAATTTATTCCGGACAATTTGCGGCTGGTACGGGATTCATAAAGTTTATAATTGATAGCTTCCGCCATTTTTTCGATCAAGTCATTGATAGTATCATAGTGATGACAGGTTATCACAAATACCCGGTTCGGGTATTCCTTCCGAAAACGGTTGACTGTATATGTCTTACCACTACCGCTCTCGCAGATCAGTACACGGGTGGCACTTGTTGCCAAAGCTTCACGCAGTTCCAGGTCGATTGCTTTGAACTGAGGCGTATCGATATGGGGCCAATAATCTTTTACCAGCTTTACGCCTATAGCATCAGCGATTTGCACGAACCAACGATCAGCAATAGGCTTGTCTACATTTGCTTTGGAATCCCGGTAGGTAAAATCCATGCGCATGATGTGCGAAATATAAGCGACGTTCACCTTGGTAAACTGGGCCATCTGATTTACACCAGTCGTCTTATCACTCACCCAGCCATTGGATATAGCATAATCGATCGCAGCCTGGGCGATCTGTTCTTTTTGTTCTACTGTAATCATATAAGTTTAATTTTTATATAGTTTCTCTCTCATTTTCATGTATTCGTTCATGTCACCGCTAGTCTCAGCAGTTACAGGTGTCGGCTTTTTGCGAGCCTTTTGCGAGTTCTGTTTTGCTTTAGCTTCCAGCGCCTTTTCCCGTTCTTCATTCGAACGTTCTTTAGCATGTTTGGTCTGTCGGCAAACGTTACCGTAGCGTTCAGGATACTCGTTATAGAGGGCTTCGGCAACGGTTTTGACATTTTCGGTGAAATCATTCACTTTCTTGTGTGTTTTAGCCTTACGGATCATACCTTTACCGATTGCAGCCATACCTTCATCCGTGGCTTCTGCATGACTGGTGGTTGCTTTAGGAGTAGTATAGCATGTGAACATATACCGTCCGTCTTTCGTATAGACATCGGCACTTTCGTCGTCCCAATAAATATCTGTTTCAACCTTGTTGGCATACCCCAGATATTCCTGAACAATCTCACCCAACACTTCAAAATCAGGTATATCGAATTTGTATTTTACTTTTTGTTTTTCAAGTATTATCGTTGAACGCTGGCGCGTTATTTCCTGAGGGCTGTAACGACCATCAAGTCTACGCCAAACGCGTTCGTCTATCTCTTTACAATCAGGATGCATGTTTTCGGCATACAATTGACTGCGTGTAACGCCTGTATGAGTTTTTTCGTTATTCCAGTCGTTTATTTTACCTTCCAGTTGTGCAATAGCTTCTTCGTAAGTAGGGAACGCGTCCATATTGACATAATCTTCATTGTTCATATACTCAATATTCTTGGCATCCCAGCTTGTCCCCATCCAGTTGTCAAGGCGACGAAGACGCTTTTTAAACAGACGAAATTGTGTTTCTCCGTAGTTTGCCTGCGAGTTTCCCGGCTCGATGCTTCTGTGATGGCGGCAAACAAGATCAAGGAGAGCCTGACCGGTTCCGGAAGAGAACACAGGGCCGTTATCACTGATAAACTCCATGACTTCGCGTTTATCGCAGCCTTTTAGGGCCATCATCATAGCCTCTTTCAACATATAATCGGACTCCGAATGCTGTCCGGGCAATGACGGACACCAGCCGACGATCTTACCCGTGGCAACGTCGCTGACCACCATTACATACAGGCGCATCAGGCGTTGTTTGCCCTTAGCATCCCGATACTGGTAACCGATTGTACCGGAACCGTCCGCACACCATAAAGAATTGGCATACACAAGCTTTTTGCTTGTGACATAAGGAAGGTAAGTCGAATTGAAATACTTCTCCCCATGACGTTCCTTGCAGGTTTTGAAGCGGGTATCATACGAGTTGGTGTAATGACAGAAGGTTGAATAACTGAGCGGTTCATAGCCCATATAGCTAATATCTTCCTGGTATTGTTGCCAAAGTTCAATCTTACTGCCTTTGCCTGTTCCTCCGATATTCATCCACAGATCACAGATAATGGCCTGGTGTACATCAATAGTAAAGATTTCACCTGTTTCAACATCAACCAGCTTTTCACGGCCAAGCCTGCGGGCATTGTCGTTACCCCAACGGCCAGAAATCATGTATTCACGCTGTCCTTCTTCGTCTGTAGGGAAATAGATCAGTTTCTTACGAAAACTACCACCGGTAGTGATTGTAAAACCGTATAACTTTCGTGAGTGCAGGATTGAACCACATAGATTGAAGAAATCTTCCTGGCGTTTAATATCCAGTTCCTGATAACTCTTATTCTCTGTCATCTCACGAGCAACGCGGAGCCATTGGAGAGCCTCGGCCATACCACGAGCCTGGGCATGATTAAATTTGCACACGCCTTTGACCGGAGTAAACTGGTAATATATGATATCTGACTGGTCTATTCGGTTTGTCACCTTCCGGATCAGATACTCTTCAGCCTCTTTCAGGCTGATTTCACGATTCTCAGCCTTAGCCATATCGGCCAAATGAAGCAATGTATTTTTATCTCCCAACCGGGAACGATATTGGGTATCTTTCCGGTCAGGGATATAATCGTAATCGTAGTAAAAACGACCGTCGATACGGGCGTAACGCCAGGATTTACCGGTTACCGGTAAAATGTCTTTGGTACGGTGGCAGGGAGAAACGGATTTCTTATATGTTGGTCTTGCAAATTTTCGAAAATAATCTGCGGTATCATCCCCCAGCGTATTGCAAATAAACCGCTCCGACACCCACACCGTCGGTGTGTTTTGAAACGTCCGTACAATTATGTCATCCTGTCCGATATTCATCGCTTAATTACTTTTTTATTAGTTCCCGGACCAGGATTCGAACCTGGGACACCATAGCATTTGGCAATTGCCAAATGCCGTGCTCTACCTGCCTGAGCTATCCGGGATGCCCTCGTTCCGCGGGCCGCGTACCGAAACCTAAATCAATCTTGCCTAAACCTATTTTGATTGTTTATCTTCATCAGTCAGCTTTTTAAAAAGCCGATCTATCTTTTTATAGTCTTCTTCCGGGATATTTGCCATTTTCACCAGCCAAATGATCACAAGAATTATTATTCCGCATGCCAGGCAGGGAATAGGTTTTCCGTTATCCATATTTGATGTGATAGTATGTATGCTGTATAGGGTTCCTATTAGCATAAAAGGTGCCATTAGTATTATTATCAATGATTTCATGTCAGTAAGTTTAATATTATCTAGTAGTCCCGTCGCCGGACCCGATCCGGCATCTGCAAGCCTTTAACTTTCTTGACGGGAATAGTTGGAGGTTATGGTTTATACGCCTAACTTTAGGCCATCTAACTAAAAATGTATTATGAATGAAAAAAAGTTATTACTTAAAATAGCTTCTTTGAAAGAGGGGGAACCTCTTTGTCATACAAGTGATCCTTGCTATAAGCAGTATCTGAAATTTTGTAAAAGGCTAAAAGAAAAAAACTTTTTAACCTACAAAAAACCTTTCGGAGGAGGAGCTGTGGGTAATTATAAAAGGACTTCTTTTCATTATTATCCACCATCTCCTGGTTTTCTGACTCCAACACTGACTTATGACGGACTAATAGAGGTAGATCGCATCCATCGTGAAATTCGCAATCGCAACATTGCCATAGCTGGAATCTGTATATCCCTGGCTGGTTTGTTGGTGCCATTTTTATACAAATACCTTCCTCACCTATATAAATGTTTGATACATCTTCTATCACAGTAAGTAGTTCTGTAAAATTTTTGAATTCAAATTCCGTAGGCATATCTATACAATTGTTATTATTTATAAATAATAACCCGTTCCGTCTTTTCGGCTCTTCCGCCATATTCCTTAATCGCTACCTGTCTGATCTGATTTGCCAGTTCTGACTTGGTGATACCTCTCAGCGCCTTACGAACCGTAGGAGCACTAACCCCGAAACGATCCTGAAGCAACTTGCTTACTCCAATTTTTACCAATACATCTGCCATATTCTTTGATTTTTTGTGTTTAACAATTCCTTTTCATATCTTTATCGCCGTGTTTCATTTCTGAAATACGATGCAATATTACACAATATGTTTCATTATTCAAAACAAATACCTATAAAATGACACAATCAGTTTCATTTTTAACAAAAGGAGAGATGCTGAATGCTATAAAAACACATTTAAATATGCCTAAGAATGCGGATTTTGCTCGTTTTTTAGGTGTGTCATCACAGGCTGTTTCAAACTGGTATGCAAGAAATACCTTTGATGCAGAATTAATATACACAAAATGTGACTTTATTAATGCTGATTGGCTTCTTTCTGGTCGTGGCGAAATGCTAAAAGTAACAAAAGCATTAATAGAAGCAAGTAACGAAAAGAAAGAGAGTAAAGATGTAGTACCTTTGGTTAATTACAATCATAAAGGTGCTCCATATTATAATGTGGATTTTATAGGTGGTTTTGATTTGGTATGCAATGATCAAACCATCACCCCTGATTATTACATCAACTTCGAGCCATATAACAAACCAGGGGTGGTATGGTGTAATATAACTGGCCACTCTATGGAACCAGAATTAAACAATGGCGACTTTATAGCTATGAAAGAAATGAATGACCCTATAGAATATCTGCCATTTGGCGAGATATATGGCATTGTTACAGATAGCTATCGAACAATCAAACGTATGAGACTATCTGACAAAGAAGGTTTTGTCCATTTAATCCCAACAAATCAAAGTCCTGAATTTAAAGCCCAGGATATTCCTATCAGCATGGTACGTAAGGTTTATGCTGTATTGGGAAGTATGCACAGATTGTTTTAACCAGCGGAAGCTATAAATATAAGTGAATGGAACTCAAAGATTTTATAAAAGAGACTCTGATTCAAATTGTACAAGGGATAGGAGAAGCTCAGGAAGAGTTAAAAGATACGGATTGCGCGATTAATCCTAGAGATATAAAATCAGAAGATTACACAACAGTCATACTGAAAAACAAAAGACATGTTGTACAAGATGTTGATTTCAATATCGCATTGACAAATACCTCCAACTCAGAAGACAAGGCCGGAATAGGAGTCATGTTAGGTCCGTTTGGTTTAGGAGGAAATAAGACCTTATCAGATGGAAATACATCTAATACAAACATCTCTTTTAGTGTTCCGGTTGTGTTTCCTTCGGTTGATAACGAGAACAAATCTACTTTGCCAAGTTCTTTTAGTTACAGGCCGAGAAATGATCACCGTTATTGATATAAGATATGATTTTATCTACTAAATCAGAAGTTTCTCCTCTGTCAGGCTTATGATTAGGATTTGAGAGTAGTTTTAGGACTACTCTTTTTCTTAATTGTTTTTGTCTCCATGTTTCTATTTTTGATAATAGTCTCATAACCTTAATTCTATTTATTGATTATTGCCATAAAATTATATTCATAAACAACACTCTCCAAACAAAACAAGTAATAAAACCAACGGTACAAAAAACGCCATGAAAAAAAAGCATGACAAAAAGCATGACATTTTTCATGGCATTCTATTAGTACAGAAAATGCCATGTTTTTATTGAATTTCACCAATCGAAACTGTCCAAAATTGAACTGCAAATTTGCACATGCTGAATTTTGATATTCTTAGCCTCCTAGAGCAACTTTAATTAAAACGGCAATGAAATTATCAGGTAAAAAGGAGGCCCCGCTTAAAACAAATTTAATATCAATTCAGATTTTAAACGAGACCGTCTGGGGTTGCTGCATGATGCCTATTCTTTGTTTTACAATGATTTAATGTGTTTTATGATAAACTGTACTAATGGTCTTGCCCCTCATA
>ULWH01036182.1_pt1 | contig 11144 bp, 9 predicted proteins | sample 1960201 | NCBI WGS metagenome assembly ULWH01 (sample SAMEA4835808, study PRJEB28245) | human gut metagenome | biome: gut microbiome; material: fecal sample | place: Denmark | collected 2008
GCTCCGGGAGGCGCTCGCGCTGGTTCACAGGGCGCTGGCGCGCGAAGCGCAGGAATTCTGAACAAATTGATTTTTTAAGTAATTTAGATGAAAAACAGGCCGAAAATCGGACGAAAACGAAAGAATAAAAAGAAGATGAAAAAATATCAGAACATTCTTTACAAATTTTAATGCGTCGTTTATAATGAATTTAACAAAGGGGCGTTGCCCGATATAAGGAGGATATCTCATGAAGAAGTTTGCGACCCTGATGCTGACGCTCGTGATGCTGATTTCCTGCGCGGCCATCGGTATGGCCGAGGATATCACGCTGGACGTCATCATCTGCCAGTACGGCACCCAGACGAACGACTGGTTTACCGGCACCGGCATGAACGGCACCAGCTTCGTCAAGAAATTCGAAGAAGCGAACCCCGGCATCAAGCTGAATCTGGAGGTCGTCTCTTGGAACGACGTATACACCGTGGTTTCCACGCGCATCAGCAACAACAATGCGCCGGACATCCTCAATCTGGACTCCTTCGCGGATTATGCCAACGAGGGTCTGCTCCTGCCGGTCAAGGATTATTGCCCGGAAGAGCTGTTTAACGACTTCTTCCCGTCCTTCATCGCGCAGTCTGTGATTGACGATACCGTGTGGGCCGTTCCGGATCTGGCTTCCGCCCGCGCGCTGTATTACAACGTGGATCTGCTCGAAGCGGCCGGCGTCGAAGTGCCGACGACTTGGGCGGAACTGGAAGACGTCTGCCAGGCGCTGGTTGACTTCTACGGCGGCGACGTGTATCCGTGGGGCATCGACATGACCACGGACGAAGGCCAGGCGGCGTTCGCTTACTACGCTTGGGGCAACGGCGGCGGCTTCGTTGACGACGAGGGCAACTGGACGATCAACTCCCCGGAGAACGTCGAGGCGGTCGAGTTCGCGGTGAACCTCTACAAGAAGGGCTACACCAACCCGAACCCGGCGACCCAGACCCGTTACGACCTGCAGGATATGTTCGGCGCGGGTAAGCTGGCGATGGTCATCGCCCCGAACTCCCTGCCGACCTATATCGCCACGAAGGGCTACACCGACGTGAACTACGCGGTTGCCGACATCCCGCACAACGAGGGCAAGACCTCCAGCTCCGTCGGCGTCATGGACCGCATCATGGCGTTCAAGGACGACAGCGCGCCGGATCAGGCCGCCCGCAACGAGGCCATCGGCAAGTTCCTGACGTTCTTCTACGATCCGGAGAACTACGTGGGCTGGGTCAGCATGGAAGACTTCCTGCCGGCCGTGAACTCCGCTGTGGCGGCGCTGGTTGAGGCGAACCCGTCCTTTGAGGCGTGGCTGAAGGTGCTGGACGGCTGCAAGTTCTACCCGACCGCGAAGACCGAATGGATCGACGTGAAGCAGGGCGCGGCGGCTGTTGAGCAGAGCGCGCTGACCGGCGGCGACGTCAAGACGCTGCTCGACGAGCTTCAGGCGAAGGTCACCAAGTAAAAAATCGGCAGACCGGATGGCTGCAAACCGATCAAGGCAAACCGATGAGGGAAGGGGGTTGGAAAATCCGACCCCCTTCTTTTCGGCCTTGATGCGCGTGCCGCCGCGGTCGTTTTTCAATCAATTTGCGCGTCGTTGAACGCCTTTCGTCCGCTTTTCCGACAGCCTTCTTTTTTCGGGGCGGCGGAAAGGCGTTATCCGACATAGGGAGGTAAGAGAATTGAATTCCATTCTCGTGCGTCACAAATGGGAACCATACGTCTGGCTGCTGCCGAGCATCCTGCTGATGACGATTTTCGTCGTCTTCCCGATCGGCATCGTCTTCAAGCTCGCTTTCAGCGAGATCTCCAAGGCGGGCATCGTCGGCGGCTTCATCGGCTTTGGCAACTTCAAGGCGGCCGTTTCCGCGCCGGTGTTCGGCACGGTGATGCTCAACACGGTGGTGTGGGTGGTTTCGGTCGTCGGCCTGTCCACGCTGCTGGGCTTTATCGTCGCCATGACGCTCAACCAGAAATTCCACGGCCGCAAGCTGGCGCGTTCGGTCGTCGTCTTCCCGTGGGCGACCTCGCTGGTCATTCAGGCCTCCGTGTGGAATTACATCATCAAGTATGAATACGGCAATCTGAACAACGTGCTGCTCAATCTGGGCATCATTCAGGATGCGATCAACTGGCGCGCGACGTACCAGATTGAGTTCGCGTGGGAGTGCGGCGTGGGCATTTTCGTCACCATCCCGTTCGTTACCTTCTGCGTGCTTTCCGGGCTGCAATCCATCGACGCGTCGTATTACGAGGCGGCGACGGTGGACGGCGCGTCCTGGTGGCAGAAGCTGACGAACATCACCATCCCGCTGGTGCGCCCGTCGCTGACGGTCAGCACGGTGCTCAACGTGATCTACGTGTTCAACTCCTTCCCGATCATCTACACCATCACCAAGGGCGCGCCGGCCAACAAGACCGACACGCTCATCACCTATCTGTATATGCTCGCGTTCTATGACCAGAAGAAGGGACCGGCAACGGCGCTTTCCGTCGTCGGCTTCCTGATTCTGTGCGCGGTGGCGGGGCTGTACATGATGATCTCGCTGCGGAAGGAGGATCAGGCGTGATGAAAAGGAAGAACAAGAGCACGCTGCTCGTCTGCATCAACTGCATGATCATCACGCTGGCCATCCTGCTGCTGCCGCTGGCGTTCTTTGAAACGAGCATCTATGTCAAGCGCAGCGCGAACACGTTCGTCGGCGACGAAAAATACGTCGAGGCGCGCGCGGAGGTCGAGGCCGTCGCGGCGCAGCACGAGGGCGCGGTGATCGAGGAGAGCGTGACCGAGCGCGTCAATTCCAAGGGCGTCACCACGTCGATGGTCACCTTCACGGTGAAGGAAACCGTCCGCCGCAACGGGCTGGATTTCCTGCTGCATGGCGTCGGCCACAGCGAGGGCATGTCGGGCGTCGGCCCGGCGAACGTGATGCGCCTGCTGCTCGGCTCGATGGCGGTTTCGCTGGTGCTGCTGCTGTGCGCGAGCTGCAAGACGCTGGAACTGCCGCGCACGGATCTGCCCAAGACGGCCAACCGGCTGTATACGGCCGCCGGCGTGTTTGCGCTGATCGCGTGGTTCTGCGTACCGGCGTTCGTGCGGGCGATCAACTACACGTTCGCCCGGCAGGTGGATCTGCTGGTCGGCGGGCACATCCAGAACGACGCGCTGCTGGCGCAGCTCAACGCCTTCCTCTACGGCGGGCAAGCGGGCGACGGCCTGATGGAGATGCTCCGCGGGCTGACGGTGAAAACCAACTGGGCGATCTGGGTGGCGTTTGCGGCGCTGTTCCTGCTGCTGTGCGCGATCACCTGCCTGCGCTGCGGCGAGCTGAAAAAGACGCTGGCGCGCGGTGGGCTGTATCTGTTCGTGATTGCGCTGTGCATCTTCATCCTCTATCCGTTCTACGTGATGCTCATTACCGGCTTCCGCAGCAACGCGGAGACGACGGACATGTACTTCCTGCACATGATGCCGACGAAGTGGATTTGGAGCAACCTCAAGGATATCTGCGACCGCGGCGTTCTGCGCTTCCTGCTCAATTCCATCATGCTCTCCACCGGCGCGACGGCCATCGCGATGCTCTGCGGTATTCCGGCGGCCTATGCGATGGCGCGCATGCATTTCAAGGGGCGTAACCTGTTCCTCGGCTTCGTCATTATGAGCCAGATGTTCTCCCCGGTGGTGCTGCTGGTCGGCATTTCCCAACTGATGAACGCGCTGCACCTCAACGATACGATCCTGGGTCTGATGCTGATTAACGCGGCCTTCAACCAGGCGTTCGCCATTTGGCTGCTGCGCGGCACATTCGTTTCGATCTCCCCGGAGATGGAGCAGGCCGCCTGCATCGACGGCTGCAACACGGTCGGCGCGCTTTGGAACATTCTGCTGCCGATGGCCGCGCCGGGCATTGTGACGACGCTGATCTTCGTGTTCATCAACTCGTGGAACGAATACACGATCTCCACCGTGCTCATTTCCACCCCGACGAACAAGCCGATTACCGTGGGCATCACCCAGTTCAGCTCGTTTAACATGATCGAGTGGCAATACCTCTTCGCGGCGGCGCTGCTGGCGACCATCCCGGTCATCATTCTGTTCATGTGCATTGAAAAGCACCTCGCCGAGGGGTTGACCTCCGGCGGCGTGAAGGGTTAAGACAGAGAGGGCGACAACATGAATCCACATATCGAGAACGTCGTGATGCAGTTTGATCTTCCGGACGGCGCGTGGACGGCGGAGCCTTACGGCAACGGCCACATCAACGAGACGTATCTGGTCACGACGGGGGAGAAGCGCTTTATTCTCCAGCGCGTCAACGGCTATGTCTTCCCCAAGCCGGAGGACGTGATGGACAACATCGAGCGCGTGACCGCGTTCCTCAAGGCGCAGATTGAGCGGGAGGGCGGCGACCCGGCGCGCGAGACGCTGACCCTTGTGAAGACGCATCAGGGAGAATGCTTCACCTACGACCGGGAGGGCGGCCTGTGGCGGATGTATCTGTTCGTTGAGGACACGGTATCCTACGATCTGCCGGACACGCCCGCGCTGTTCGAGCTTTCCGGCGAGGCGTTCGGCAAATTCCAGCGGCAGATGGGCGGTTTTCCGGCGGATTCGCTGCATGAGACGATCCACGATTTCCACAATACCCCGGCGCGCTACCGCCAGCTCGAAGACGCGATTGCGCGCAACGAGGCCGGCCGGCTGGGCAGCGTGACGGCGGAAATCGAGTTTTGCAGGCAGCACGAGCGGGAGGTGCACGCGCTGCTGGACGCGATGGAGGCGGGCGAAATCCCCCTGCGCGTCACCCACAACGACACCAAGCTCAACAACGTGCTGCTGGATCGCCAAACCGGGCGCGGCGTGTGCGTGATTGATCTGGACACGGTGATGCCGGGGCTGGCGGCGTATGACTTCGGCGATTCCATCCGCTTCGGCGCGAGCACCGCGGCCGAGGACGAGCCGGATCTGAGCCGCGTGCAATTCTCCCTGCCGATGTTCGAGGCGTTCACCCGCGGCTTTTTGAAGGAGGCCGGGCAGACACTCGGCGCGCGCGAAATCGAGCTGCTGCCGATGGGCGCGAAGCTGATGACGCTGGAATGCGGCATGCGCTTTCTGGCGGATTACCTGAACGGGGACAAATATTTCCGCGTTCACCGCGAGGGGCACAATCTCGACCGCGCGCGCACGCAGTTCAAGCTGGTGCGCTGCATGGAGGAAAGCTGGGCGCAGATGGCGGACATTGTGCGCCATTGCGCGCAATAAACGCACGATAAGCACAAATCGGGCGGTGTATTTCCTACATTTTTTAGGAAATGCGCCGCCTGTTATTTATGGCGCTGCGCTGAAATGTCGAGTATAATATACTGTATTAAAGTATATATTGGAGGGAGACCATGAAAGCAGCGCCCACGGTTCAGCCGCTGCTCACCTTCGGCCAGTGCCTGAAAAACATACTTGGTGCGCGCAAGCTGTCGGCCTCCGCCCTATCCCGGATGATGGAGCAGAAGAGCCGGAACAGCATGTTCCGCATTTTGGATGATACCGGCGGCCCGGCGGTGCAGGCGGCTTTTTTTGAAAGCCTGAAGGCGAGCGACTGCCTGCATTTGACCGAGCGGGAGGAGCGCGAGCTGGAAAGAGCGCTGGAGGTCAGCCGCTTCGGCGTGGCGGGCTACATGACCAATCAGGCGATGCACAGGCTGATCGGCGATGTCGATTTGCAGGCCGCCGCGGACGATTCCCTTCGCGTGGATCGCAGCCGGGACGGCTCGGTGACGACGCTGCGCGAATCTATGGAGCGACTGGCCGCCGAACAAAAGCGCGTGCATTTCGTCATCACGGGCTGCTGCTACCGCAGGGTGCTTGAGCGCATCGCCGCCGCGTTCGCCGGGTCGGCCTGCGAAATGAGCATCGAGCACTATCTGTATACCGGCGGGGATGAGATCATCGGCTGCGTATCCGCCATTCAGCCGGTGCTCTATCTGCCCGACTACAAGGGCTACTGCATCGACGAAAACATGTTCAATATCCAGCGGGAGCAGGTCTACCGCTGCAACACGATCACTGCGCACTGCGAGGACGCGCAGGGGCAGAAGCAGGTGCTCATGGCGGTGATGATCGACCCGCAGCGGCTGCTCTCCATCGGCTCTCCGGATGAACGCAACATCGAGATTGTGGAACGGATGATGCGCGAGGACAGGCCGAAGATGCACCCGATCAAGAGAGAATTTCAGACGAGCGGCTCACCGGAGGGCTATCTGGCGTATACAAAGAGTCTCCAGCGGCTGGAGCAGGGGCGCAGCATCTACGACATCAAGCTGGATGTGCCGATCAATTTTGTGGCGCCCGAGGTGCTGGTCGGCCCGGCGCGCGACGGCTTCGCGGCGCACGGGTTTGCGCAGGATGACGCGCTGGAGGAGATGATCGGACAGTTTTACAAGGTGCATCAGAAGCGGTTTGACAACTATTTCCAAAAGCGCCGCCCGACGCACGCCATCTTCTCCCGGCAGGCGATGGAGCAGTTCGCGCAGACCGGGCTGGAAAGCGACCACTTTTTCGCCATCCGCCCGTTTAATCCGGCGGAGCGCGTTTCGATTCTGACGCATCTCAAGGAGCAGAACGAAACCAATCCGAATTTCTGTCTCTATTTCTTCAAACCGGGGTATCGTCAGCCGCGCACGGAAATCTGCCTGTACGAGGGCGCGGGTACGATGCTCACCGTGGCCGATACGGATTACGACCTTTCCGGCGCGCACTCGGAGGTGCTGATTACCCAGACCGAGTTCAGCCGGAAATACAAGGCGTTTTTCATTCACGATCTGCTGGAAAGCAAGGTGCTCTCGCCCGCGGAGACGCAGAAGACGTTTGAGGAATTGATCGAAATCGCGAGAAACGCATAAACGCGGGCGGCTTTACGCAGCTTCCTATATAAAAAATCAGCCGCAGGCAAGAAAAACTGCGGCTGATTCGTTTATAATGGAAGAAGACGCCAAACGGAGGGGACGGATATGAACAAAAAGAATCTGGGGCTGATCGCGCTGTTCATCCTGCTGATCGCCGCCGTCGTGCTGCTGACGGCGGGGGAGACGCGCGAGGAGGACGCGCCCCTGCCCGATATCCGCCTGACGGAGATCGTGCCGCACAGCACGCAGATCAACGCCGACGGCTACGCGATGGGATCTATCACGCTGACCAGCTTTGCCGACGCGCCGGCGGATCTGACGGGCTGGGGGCTGGCCGACCGCGTCTACAAGGTGAAATACGTCTTTGAGCGCGGGACGACGCTCGCTCCCGGCGAGAGCCTGACGGTGTATCTGGCGGGCAAGCACGGGGCGAAGGGCACGCTGCGCTATGCCTCCTTCGGGCTGTCCGCGAAGCACGAGGAGCACGTCTATCTCTATGCCGCCGACGGAAGGACGAGCGACGAAATCGAGCTGCCCGCGCTCGGCACGGACGGCGCGTATCGCCGCGTGGACGGAGAGTGGGAGGCGGTTGTGCCCGCTGTGACGGAGCTTCCGGCGGACGCAATCTGAGCTTGTATAACGGGGAAGCCCGTGCTATAATGCAAAAAAAGAACACAAAAGCTGGAGGAATTCCCTTGGACAAGCAGAACGCGGCGGATTTTTCGCAGGGGAGCATCGGTTCCCGCATCATGGCGCAGGCGATTCCGCTGAGCCTGGCCGAAATCGTGCAGTTGCTCTACAACATCGTGGATCGCATCTTTTTGGGGCACCTGCCGGATGGAAACACGCTGGCGCTGACCGGCGTGGGGCTGATTTTCCCGGTCGTGTCCATCGTGGCGGCGTTCACCAGCCTGTACAGCTCGGGCGGCGCGCCGATTTTCGCGATGGCCAGAGGGCGGAAGGACGAGGAACGCGCGCTGCAAATTCAGGGCACGGTGTTCGCCCTGCTGCTCGGCTCGTCGCTGGCGCTGACGGTGCTCTGCTATCTGCTCAAGCGGCCGCTGCTTTTTCTCTTCGGCGCGAGCGAGGATTCGTTTGTCTTTGCGGATGCGTATCTGAAGATCTATTTGCTGGGCACGCCGTTCACCATGCTGGCCACGGGAATGAACCCGTTTATCAACGCGCAGGGCCGCCCCAAGATCGGCATGATGACCACGGTGATCGGCGCGGTGCTGAATCTGGCGCTCGATCCGCTGTTCATCTATGGGTTTCACATGGGTGTGACGGGCGCGGCCGTGGCGACGGTCATCAGCCAGGCGGTGAGCTGCATCTGGGTGCTGCGCTTCCTCTCCGGCCAGAAGTCGATTCTGCCGCTCAGGCGGCGCGAGGCGCGAATCTATCCGTATCTGCTCAAGGATATTTTGAGCCTCGGCGTGGTCGGCTTCATTATGAAATTCACCAACTCGCTGGTGCAGATTGCCTGCAACAAGATGCTCTCCATCCACGGCGGCGACCTGTACGTCGGCGTGATGACGGTGATCAACGCCATCCGCGACGTTTTTACCCTGCCCGCCAGCGGCATCACCGACGGCGCGCGCCCTGTGCTCAGCTACAACTACGGCGCGGGGCAGATGCAGCGCGTCCGGGCGGGGATTCGCTTCATGTCCGCCGCGGCGATGGTCTACACATTCTGCGCGTGGCTGTTTGCGATGTTCCAGCCGAGGCTGCTCTGCCGGATTTTCACGCCGGACGAGGCGATGGTCGAGGCCAGCGTGCGGATGCTGCGCGTGTATTTCGCGGGCTTCTTCTTCCAGAGCTTCCAGTTCTGCGGCCAGAGCGTCTTTCAGTCACTGGGCTGGGCGAAATATGCCATTACGTTTTCCCTGCTGCGCAAGGTGGTCATCGTTGTGCCGCTGACGCTGCTGCTGCCCGTCGTCGGGCTGGGCACGACCGGCGTGTTCCTCGCCGAGCCGATTTCCAACATCGTCGGCGGCTTGGCCTGCTATATCACCATGCTGTGCACGGCCTATAAGCAGATGGGACGAGAATGACGGGGGTTGTCGTGACGCCTTCCGTCTGCCTTCGGCATCCAACCTCCCTCAAAGAGGGAGGTCTATTTTTACCAAAAAAGCCTCCCGTTTGAGGGAGGCGGAAACAGCGGTGTTTGGGCGAGAAGCGTTATTCAGCGATAAACCGCGGGGTTTCATTCAATTCGTGTTCCGCGAACAGGCGGTCAATCGCATCCAGATAGGCCTCGATTCGGGTCGCCTTGCGGATGGCCTTGCGCGGCTTTTCCGGCGCGTCGAAGCAGCAGACGAAATGCTTGGCGATTTCCCGCATGCGCCCGAGGGTGACGTGCGCCGGGTATTTGGCTTGATAGGCCGCCAGCAGCCGGTCATGGAAGGCGCGGAGGGACGCCTTGCAGAGCGCCTCGCCGCCGCCGAGCGATTGCGCCAAGGCGGGGTTGGCGATCAGCCCGCGCCCGAGCATCAGCGCGCGGGTATTCGGGAACTGCCGCATCAGCTCGCGGCAATCTTCCTCGCAGAAGAGATCGCCGTTGTAGCAAAGCGGCCGGTCAAGCGCCGCGTGCGCCTTGGCGAATGCCTCCCGGTGCGGGGTTCCCTTGTAGAACTCGACGCGCGTGCGCGGGTGGATGATGAGCTCATGGATGGGGTAGCGCGCGAACACGTCCAGCAGGCGGTCGAATTCATCCGGCCGGGTGTAGCCGATGCGCGTCTTGATGGAGACGGGGAGCGGCGATCGGGCAAAAACCCCGTCCAGCAGCCGCTCGAGCGCGGGCACATCCGCCAGCAGTCCCGAGCCCTTGCCCTTGGCCGTCACCGTGCCGGAGGGGCAGCCGAGGTTCAGGTTCACCTCGCCATAGCCCATGTCGCCGAGCGCCTGCGCCGCCCAGAGGAAGAGCGCCGCATCCTTGCAGAGGAGCTGGGGCACGCCGAAGCCGTTCTCCGGCGCAAGGATGGAAAGGTCGCGCGCGGTGAACGCGAGATTCTGCGTCGGGCTGACGAACGGGATGAAGTATTTGGCCACGCCCGAAAAGCAGTCGCGGTGCACCCGGCGGAAAACCGCGTCCGTCACGCCCTCCAGCGGCGCAAGATAGACCGTCATCGCTTTTCCTCAACGCCGATGCGGCAGATTTGATCCGCCGTTCCGTCCTCGACGATGGCTTTCAGCAGGGCGACCACCTCCGCGTCGTATTGGTGCGAAAGCGTCGTCAGCTCGGCGATGGCGCTGCGCGTGGACATGCCCTTTTTATACGGCCGGTCGGAGGTCATCGCGTCGAAGGTATCCACAGCGGAAAGGATGCGGATTTCCAGCGACATCTGGTCGGCAGTCAGCCCGTCGGGGTAGCCGCTTCCATCCAGCCGCTCGTGGTGGCCGCGCGCAATCCGGGCGACGTCCGGGGAAAAGCGGGCGGAAAGCAGGTTGAAGCTGTCGATGGGGTGGCGCTTCATGGTGGCGTATTCCGAATCGGTCAGCCGCCCCGGCTTGGACAGGATCTCCGTCTGCTGGTAGCATTTGCCGACGTCGTGATACAGCGCGGCGAGCAGCAGCGCATGCGTCGCCTCGGGGGACATGTGCAGGCGCTGGCAGACGGCCTCCGCAAAGCGCATCACGCGGCGGCTGTGGTGATAGGTGTAGTGATCCTTCCGGTCGATCTGCGTGTTCAAATCGTTGAGATCGTTGACAAACCCCATGAAATCATCGAAAACCGGCTTGGATGTGAAGCACAGAAGCCGCACGTCCGTCTTGGGCGTGATGGAAATGTCGTGGTCGAGACCGGTGGTGTAAAACGAATCGCCGGCGCAGAGCGTCTGCGCCTCGCCTTCGTCGGTGTGCAGCGTCAGTTCGCCCGTCAGCAGCGTGTAATATTCCAGATAGACCGGCCTTTCGGGATCGGGCGTGAGCCAGACGACAGAGCCCGCGTCGATTTGCAGCAGGATGACGTTCGTGCCGTCGAAATTGGCCAGCAGGCGATACGTATTGCGGTTTTGGGTCACGTTGACCAGAGAATCGCCCGCACGGGAAACAAACAGATGGTGCAAACCGAAAAGCCTCCTTCCGGATGTAAAGATCAAACCGAAAAAACAAATCAACAGTAAATGAGCAAATCCGAAATTTTGTACAAATTCCGATAACGGGCGCGCGATGCGCGCTTATCTGACTCCTTCAGTCACGGCTGCGCCGTGCCAGCTCCCTCG